>Ga0207107_1004_pt1 | contig 70670 bp, 83 predicted proteins | sample Alteio_BWMinHeat_75_FD_153555 | JGI IMG/M metagenome (GOLD analysis project Ga0207107, IMG submission 153555) | Enriched cells from forest soil in Barre Woods Harvard Forest LTER site, Petersham, Massachusetts, United States -... | ecosystem: Environmental > Terrestrial > Soil > Temperate forest >... | reverse complement strand
GTGCTAAAATCTTGCCGATCGAGCGAAATTTGATCTTGTGAAAATTCAGAAAATGAGGAGTATAATGAAATTAGGGAAATCGAAGGCAAAAAAATACAGTATTTCAATTAAACCAATTTGGAAATGGTTAAGAGAAAGTACATTTATTGTGGAAAAATATGGTTAGAAAATTCGGATTCTTTAATTAAATACACATCGTTAGGATAGGACATTCCCCATATAAAAATAGTAAATTTGATTTCCTCTGAATGGGGAAAGCCCCACTTGTGGCCCCCTATTGAAAATTTTTATAGTGTATATCGTAAATCATCAAAAATTTATATGGGGGCAGCAATGGAAAATTTAAACTCTAACGAAAACATGTTACGAGTATTTTACTCGCAGCCAGACAGCAGCTGGCATTTGAAGCAAAACGACGTTGATTTAGAAGCTATTTACCCTTCTAGACAAGCAGCCATCATTGGTGCGCTAGAAATCGTGGAGGCTGTTAAATTGGAAATCAGAAGAATCATTATCGATCAATAATAAGGGGTATCAAAGTGGCTGGGAAAAAGGAAAAACCATGGGCGGCGCAGCGTCGACGGAAAAAAGCGCAAAATTTTCAATCAGAGTCAGGAGGCATGTATGGCAACATTAATAGGAACACAAGAAGATTTTAAAGACGCCTTAAAAAGTTTAATTGAGCTTGATTTTGCAGCGGTGGCTGCTTATCAGGAAGCAATTCAATGTCTTCAAGATGAAGAGTGCGAAAGCAAGCTAAGAGATTTCAAGGAAGACCACGAGAGGCATATTACCGCATTAAGCACGGTTGTTGAAAATTTGGATCAACAACCACCGAGCAATGCTGGAATAAAACAGTTCTTCAGCCAAGGGAGAGTGATGTTTGCAAATTTAATGGGAGATAAAGCCGTTTTAAAAGCGATTAAAAGCAATGAAGATGATGCTTTCGTAGCCTATGAAAGATTGAATGAACACCCCGGTAAAATTAGTGATTCAGAGCTTGCCTTGAAGCATGGGCTTGAAGATGTCAGAAGACACCGAGAGTGGTTAAAAAATATATTGGATACGTTATAAGCGAAACTCAATAAAATACCAACCCCTATTACCAATATTAACACCGCAATTTCCGTATGGTATTGTAATTGCTTGCAATAAAAGGCTTGTATAGGATATTATGAGCTGAATAATACGGAGGAGGGCGAAATGTATACCGCTGATACCATAGCGTTGGAAGAAATTTCCGACTTTTTAGTGAAAATTTCAAAATATAGCGATGGGGTTTATTGGCTTAGCACTCCCGATTTTAAAAAAATCCAATATATTAGCCCCGCCTATGAAAAAATATGGGGCAGGCCGCGAGCAGAGCTATATTCTAACCCAGAACTTTGGATAACTTATTTGCACCCAGAGGATGCTAAAAAAAGTCATCCTATTCATGAGATGGCAGAAAAAGTCAAAAAATTAGGCTTAGAGGCCCGCTACAAAGAAACTTATCGTATTATAAAACCCACGGGTGAAACTCGATGGATCCTGGATGAAGGGGCTCCTGTTGCTAGCAAAGAAGGTTCTTGTTGCGGTGTGACAGGCATAGCAATAGATGTTACTGAACAGATGCTCGAGCAGACAGAGGGTCGCGTGCCCCCCTCTGTTTTGGAAAAAAAGGCTAGTTTTTCACCGGAAGAATTTGAACAAACGAAAGAAATGTTATCTTCCCAGCTTTTTGAAATTTTTAACATTGTTTTATCACGCAAAGCGCTCGAATGTTTAAGCTTTTGGCTAAGTGGTTACTCCATTAAGGAATCAGCCTATTGTTTAGATTTATCCGAAAAAAGTATAGAGGCTTACAGGAAGAGTATTAAAGAAAAAATTGGTGTTTATCACAAATATCAATTGATCGATTTGCTCCAAGAAAAAGGGGGGCCTCTTTTTTTCGCGAATATAACCAAATTGGTCAGTCAGAGACCCAAAAAATTATAAATCTCAAGTTTTATTCTCCCAATATAGGGTCCCCTCCCTATATTAGGGAAAATCCCAATTCCTAATTTTAAATTTTTGAAAGATAATCCCGTAAGTTTTTGAGGTATCTAAGCAATGTTGAAACCTGGTTTACGGCGTTTAAATTTACCCAATGGGAGACCTGCCTCTGATGATATGGACAGGATTATGCTTCTCAATATGTGGGGCAAATTTTGGGAACAAGAAACAGGAGAAAAAGTAGAGTTTGCACACATGGGGAAACCCACGCATCCCATTAATCTCGAAATTTGTAAAGCCATTGTGGCATATTGGGAAAGAATAGAACAAGAAGAACAGCGTTTGTTAGAATTAATGGCACGACCAGAAGATCTTATTCCTTTCTTTAATGAAAAAATAGCACGAGAACAAGATGTAGATCCGCAGGGCGATTTTGAATGTAGACAATTGATTGCAAATGGGTTTAACAATTTTTCTCATCCGGCTGTTCAGATTAAACCGGAACATATTGTTTTAACGATGGGGGGGGCAGCGGGTAGTATATGTGTCATTTTGGAGACTTTAGATGAACAAGATCCAGATGGGTGGGCTCTAACTCCGGACCTTCATTATTCTTTGCATGCTCAGCTCGACAAAACCGAATTTTTCAATACAAGGCAGACAAACTTAAGTATGGAGGAGAGTTTAGATCAAAAACTGGATGAGATGGAACAACAAGGAAGGCCAGTCAAGGTGGTGATATTAGCTAACCCTTCTAATCCAACAGGCGCGATTTTAACGAGAGCAGCAAGACAGAGAGTAGGAGAAATTGTAAAAAAACATAATTGCTATCTTATAGTAGATGAAGCGTATGCACAAATTATTTTCAAAAAAGAACTTTGTCTTTCAGACATTTTAAACATGAAAGCGGGCGAAGCGCCTCGTGTGAGTAATCCCTCTCCTATGCTCAATGCGATAGACCGAGAAGATTCAGAATTACTTAATAGATGCATATTTATACGTACTTCTTCAAAAGCAGATGCTGATTCAGGAGAAAGACTTCCAGGAGCCGCTATCGTTTTTGAGCCCGAGTTGCGCTCACAGATCGTCGAAAAAAATAAGTTCGTAGGTATTGTACCCTTATTTTTACAAGTAGGTCTTGCAGCGAGTGTTAATTCATTGCAAGATGAGTATCATCCAAATCTTCAAGAAAAAGCGACTTCGCAAGAGGAAGAGCGCTTTTCTGTAGGGGATTTTTATCAAGGTGGGGTTGAACTTGTAGAAAAGGAAACAACCGTTTCGCATATGAATTGGGGCAATAAAGTAGGTGGAACTTTTTATGTGTGTGCAAATCTAAGTTTTCTGATAAATTTTAAAATAGAAGAAGAATACGAGAAACTTTTGAGAAGAGTAGGAATAGAATTAATCGATGGAAAATTAGACACAGATGAGGCCTGTGTCTATTATATTTTATTTAAATATTGGACAACAGTAGCGCCTTTATCATGTTATGGAGGAGATCCCTATGAGGGAAGCGTGCGAATTACTTGTGCTAGCTATGACGCATCATTAGCTCAAACAGTGAAAATATTTATTGGATTAAAATCATTAATAGAAACAGGTCTAAGCAATACGGACCTTCACTCAAGTAACCATCATGCTTCAGAAAGCATACGCAGTGTCTCTGCTTTAAAGCATGAGTTGTCTTGTGTCAGCAAGATATCAGATAAGATAGCAGTAGTTTCTAAAGAGAATATTTCCCTTTCTACTTCTTTTGCGTCTGACTTGAAGGAAGATTGGCTGGGATGGCAGAGGAAAGCTGAAGAAGCGTTACAGTTGAACAGGCAATATCAGTGCGCTCGTTCAGCATATATAGCGCAATTGCTACGAACTACGCTGCAGGGCATTATAGAAACTATTTTCAATTTTCCACCAGTTGAACAGGTTTCTGTCGAACAATTAGAGAGTTTAGAGAGTACAGTCTATTCTTTATTAATTAACACAATGCCAAAGCCTGAAAAGAATGTTTTGGTATTGGAAAAAACAAAAGAAAAAGAGATAAAACAGTTTCTGCGCGAAAATCTTTTTTATCATGTTGCCAAGATCAAAGACATTAAACGCGCGTGCCAGACCGAAGCATTGGTGTTTAATAGAGTTTTGTTTGAGGAAATTATAAATTCTTTGCAAGAAAGCCTCTCTCAGCATGATCCGGTGGGTGTTTCGCCCTATTTTTGCTTTTGGTATAAGAGGCAAATTAAAGCATACGATGATGTGCATTATTCAGCGCTTAAGCATCAGCTCATATCTCTAAAGGCATCTATAGACTATGAACATCCTCAGGGAAATTTGGAATGTCGGAAAACAATCAGAGATGCGCTGCGAAAATCTTATTCGAGTTCTTATTACGATTATCATCATTTGCAAGAAGATGATCTTTTACTTACCTGTGATAATCCGGAAGCTGTTTTCAAACCTGTGTTTTCAGTGATATGTGATTTGAAGCATGTTAAAGATTTTGAAAAAATTTTTCGAGATGATCCAGAGGGTTTGAAAAAATATGCAGTTATCGCAAGAAATGCTCAGGAATATTTGGGTCAGGGTTTAAAAAAGGAAGCACTCGAAACAATCCTCATGCAAATAAAAGATTTACTTTCTAAGTTTCCGAATGTTTTCATTATTATTGATGAAAGTTTTCTTGAGGAATGTTTCCATGGCACCTTCACATTGGCAGAAAATTCAATATGGGGGCCTTTGCTTGATGATTTATTAAACGAGCAGGGGGGAGAAAGTGCTATTCAAAGGCTTGTGTTAGTGAGATCTTCTATTCCTTTTTCTTCCCCAAAAGCAATAGTTTCAGTTATCGGAACTTCCAATAAAACATTAATGCCTGGGTTATTGGCAAGAAATATTCGAATGAGCGGTCATGCCATTCGTTCTTTGCAATTTGCCTATGCGTCACATTTAGAACGTTTTACAAGTAACGAGGTATATCAAGAAGCATATTCGAGAAGTAGAGCTGTTCTATCTGCTGTCAGAACTCTTTTATCGCGATCATCTGGTACATCGGTTCCAGAGTGTCCGACGCCTCCTTCTTTAACCTCAGTTCCACGAACGCCCCCTTTAATGCTCTCACCGCCTGCAAAATTGGCTGCAGGAGGATCTCCAGTTCCTGCTAAACAACCAGCACTATCAGTTCCAGCAACGCCCCCTTTAATGCTCTCACCACCTGCAAAATTGGTTGCAGGAGGATCGCCCGTCCCCCCCAAATCACCAGCACCATCCGTTCCAGGGAATCAGACACCACCTTTTTCCTCATGGATTCCAGGGACGCCGCCTTTCATATCGACACCTCCCTCCCATCTTAGAGGATTAGGACTGTGTCCTATGGATGAGCGCACGCCGCGAGGGTTTCCCAGATCACCGCAGCCACCTCTTACACCACCGTTTGAGGCTCTTGGACCTCCTTTAATACCAATACCGCTGCACGCAAGGAACAGAAGAAATAGTGTCGGCAGCGGAAGAGGCAAAAGCCCCTAGTCTCATGTATTTTAAGCAGCTTTTTGAGCAAGATAATAATGTACTTGTCCTGCTTTTTTATCACGTACCAACTGCCAAGTAGTGGGAAGTGTTTGTGATTCTAAGGGCTGATTAGATTCAAAATAAATAAAAGCATTTGGATTCAGCCACCCCTGGTTTTCTAATAAAGCAAAACATTCAGAGGATAAATTTGCTTGATAAGGCGGATCAATAAAGACAATATCAAAGGGAGTTTTGGATCCGGTACGTTTTAGCCAGGTCAGCGCATCGGTCTCGATAATCTCGATAGGTTCTGATTCTGAGGTTAATAGCGTTGCATTTTTTCGTAAAGCCTGAATAACAGAGCGATCTTGTTCCAAAAAAACAGTGCTGTTTGCGCCTCGAGACAAGGCTTCAAATCCTAATACGCCACTCCCGGCAAACAAATCAAGACATCGTGCGCCTAAGAGATAAGGGGCGAGCCAATTGAATACGGTTTCGCGTATTCTATCGGGTGTTGGACGTAACTCCGCTGTCTCTGGGAATTGAATTTTTCGGCTGCGCCATTTTCCTGCAATGATCCGGACTTGCTGCTTGAGCATCAGGGGGGTGTTGTTCCCACAACGATCAAAGCCATTTTGTCCGGGTGAATGCGACGCTGAAAAGTGGATTTAATATCCGCTGCTGTCACAGCGCCTACGCGTTTTTGGTATGTGCTTAAGAAATCAATGGGGAGTTTATAAAAAGCCATGCCAGAGACTGCATCGATTATTTTAGCGTTGTTGCTGATGTCCACTGGGAAAGAACGCATAATGCCTTCTTTGGCTTCTGCAATTTCTGGTTCGGTGGGACCGTCTTTCACAAAGCGGGATAATATTTGGTTCACCAACTGAATGGCTTCCTTGGTTTGAGTGTTTTTAGTCTGTAATTGTATTAAGAAAGGAGCTGGTTTTTGCAAAGCCAGCAGCCTACTGGAAACATGATAAACCAATCCCCGCTGATTGCGGACTTCTTCAAATAATACAGAAGTTAATCCACTGCCGCCCAAGATATAATTTCCAACGAGGAGCGGAAAATAATCCGGATCATTTTGAATGGCGCAAGGTTGCCCGATGAGCACATGAGTTTGTTCCGCGGGGAATGGGATATTCACAGTGCTGGATTGTGTTAAAGCGGCGACTTCTGGGAGAGGGCTTGCAGGGGATCCGGCAGCTAATTTTTCAGAAATTTGCTGCGCGATCTCTGTGGCGCGTTCTTTAGAAATACCCCCCACGAGTGCGATGGTTGTATTTTTTGCGACAAAGTATTGCTGATGAAACTGAACGAGATCTTGTTTGGTGATGGCGCTAACGCCTGCTTCGGTTCCACAAACGGGTTGTGCATACGGATGATCTGGATAGAGCGCTTTATAAAAAGCCTGGCTTGCGACCACATTGGGAAGCTGCAAATTTTGCTTAATGGTAACCAGCGTGCTATTTTTTTCGATTTCGACGTTCGTGTCTGGGAAAGCAGGTTGGGTGAGCAGCTCGGATAATACGGCAATCACAGGATTTAAATATTGAGGATCGCTGAGCGAACGTATAGCAATAATAGCCCTGTCCCGATCGACGCCTGCTCGATACTGGGCACCTGCATCTTCAAACTTTTCGGCAATTGCGTCTGCAGAGAGCGTCGTCGTTCCTTTGTCTAATAGATTTGCAGTGAGTAAGGCTAAGCCGGGTTTGCTTGCATCTCTTGCCGATCCCGCATCTAGATTGATGGCAATATCGATCAGCGGGAGCCCTTCTGTTGGGACAAAATAAACTTGCACGCCGTTCGGGGTCGTCCACTGTTGAATGGGAATGTTATGTTGCAGCGCGGGATTGCTGAGAATATCCGCGTAGGCTGCATGGGGTTTTTTGAAAACAGAAAAATATAGAATAATAGCTGCGATGACTGCAAAGAATGCTATTATCAAAGTTCGATTTTTTGTCAAATTAAAGTTCATAACCTTAGGTTCCCGTTTGTAAAGGTATTAGATGCGTCGTGGTCAGTCGTTCTGGAGTGAGATATTTTTGTGCGACTTTTTGTACGTCTGCCGCAGTTACTTTTTGAATCTGCTCTGGATACTCATCGATCACTTTCCAAGATAAACCAACGGTTTCTAGTATGCCTATCCCAATAGCCTGTTCTGCCATTGAATCTTTAGTAAAGACGTGTTGGGCGATTGCATTCACTTTGACCCGGTTTAGTTCGGCATCGCTGAGAGGAGCAGATTGTAATTTGGCAATCTGTTCCAAAAATGCAGCTTCTACTTCTGGCAGCGTATGGTTTTGCGTTGGCAGCGCAGAAATTTCCAGCAGCGTTTCATGTAAATCAAACCAGTGATAGGAAGATCGAACATTCGTGACGAGCGATTGTCCGCGCACTAAGTCTTTGGAAATGCGAGAGCTGTTACCGCCATCCAATGCCATTAATAATACCGTGAGCGCATAAGACTCCTTGGGATCAGCCGCATTGGGTAGAGAGGGAACATTATAAGCCATCAATAAACGGGGAACCATTGCATTTGCCTGCACTTGAACGGTTCGTTTACCCAGATTAGCAATTTCTTTTCGGGGTTTGAGTGTGGGGATGTTCTTTGGTTTTAAAGGACCGAAATAGGTTTTTGCCAATTGCAGGACCGCTTCTGGATCCACATCGCCGACCACAACCACCGTGGCGTTATTGGGCGCATACCAAGTATTATACCAGGTGCGCAGATCTTCAACGCGTAGGTTTTCTAAATCGTTCATCCAACCAATAGTATCATGGTGATAAGGATTGCTAATGTGAGCGGCTGTGCGAAGTCGTTCGCGGGCAAGTTCTTCTGGGTTGTCGTCGACGCGTAAGCGTCGTTCTTCCATGACGACTTTAATTTCTTGATCAAAAGCATCTGCAGGGAGCGTTAGGTTTGCCATGCGATCCGCTTCTAGCTCAAAACAGAGTTTTAAGCGGTCGACTTCGAGTTCTTGGAAGTACGCGGTAAAATCGTCGCCCGTGAAGGCATTTTGATCCCCGCCGCCAATGGCGATTAAGCGCGAAAACTCATCTTTAGGATGCTTCGTGGTTCCGCGAAACATCATGTGTTCTAGGGCATGCGAGATCCCCGTTATCCCGTTGCTTTCATAGCTGCCCCCTACTTTATACCAAACTTGGGTGACGACCAGAGGTGCGCGATGATCTTCACGCACGATTAGTTTGAGACCATTCTCTAACTTGTATTCGTGTGTGTTTTGTTTTTGAGTATCCGCGGGCGTGTTCGGAATTTCTGCCTGTACAGACAGACTGAGTCCGCACAAAAAAACCAAAAGCACTAAAGGTAGACATCTAAGTTGCAGGCTCATATACTATCCCGTCTAGGTTCCATGAAATTTGCGTGTAGTATATGGGTATTCGACTTTCTTCACAAGGCATATTGAGTCGTTTGAAAGACGGGCTGTGCCGTACGCGGGCGGTATTCTCAGAGGGCCTTGCCACTGTTTTTTTTGGCAAAAAAATTATTGATGGGGCTTTGTTAGAGGAGCTGGAAACTTTTTTGCTCTCGGCAGATATTGGAGTTGAATCTACCGAACAAATCATGAAAGATCTCAGTGCTCGATTGGGACGACGAGAATTATCGGATCCTGAGGGCTTGGCGTTGGCCTTGAAACAAGATCTGAATGCGGTATTGATGGATTGCCAAGTACCGTTGATTCTTTCTGTTAAGCCTTTTGTCATCCTCATGATAGGCGTCAACGGCGCTGGCAAAACAACGACGATTGGCAAACTGGCGAAAAAATTTCAAACACAAGGCAAACAAGTGATGTTGGCGGCAGGCGATACCTTTCGGGCAGCGGCGGTTGAGCAACTCAAAGTGTGGGGAGAGAGGCATCAGATCCCGGTGGTTGCGCAGCAGTCGGGCGCAGACAGCGCTTCGGTTATTTTTGATGCTTTTCAGGCGGCGCAAGCAAAAAACATCGATGTGCTGATTGCAGACACCGCGGGGAGATTGCATACCCAAGATACTTTGATGGAAGAATTAAAGAAAATTGTTCGAGTCCTGCGTAAATTAGATCCCAGCGCGCCCCATGAGATTATGTTGGTCTTAGATGCAGGGATTGGACAAAACGGATTAGCGCAAGCCAAAAAATTTCATGAAGCCTTAGGTGTGACGGGGATTACTCTGACTAAATTAGACGGCACTGCAAAAGGGGGCGTTATTTTTAATATTGCCAAGACCTTAAAAATCCCCATTCGTTTTATCGGCATTGGCGAAGGCAGTGATGATCTACGGTCCTTTGAGGCGGTAACGCTGGTGGATGCTTTGTTTGCTCAAGACGACTAGTCTCTTTTCTTTAAAGTTAACAAACGACCGTCTTGAAGTGGTTTTCAAAGACGGCGCTTCTTCGAGCCGTTTATTCTCAGAATTTTTTAAGGGGCCCGATGGGATATCGCCGTCGCGTGGGCGGCGGTAAGAACCAAGCCATAGCACGGGCAGTTGGGCTGAAGACATATAAAGGCAAACTCACCGTCTTGGATGCAACCGCTGGCTTAGGGCGCGATGCTTTTGTGTTAGCAACCTTGGGATGCAGGGTACATTTGGTGGAACGTTCTCCCGTCATCACTTTGCTATTATTAGATGGTCTGCGAAGAGCCAGGCAAGACAAGGCGCTGTGGCCTGCACTGGATGCGATGGAGGTCACGGAGGGAGATGCCAAAAAAGTTTTGGAGCGTCTCGAGGGGGAAAATTGTCCCGATGTGGTGTATCTAGATCCCATGTTCCCGGCGCATAGCCAGGGTGCCTTAACGAAAATAGAGATGCGACTTTTACGGGAGCTTGTAGGAGACGATCAGGATGCCGACGCGTTGTTGGGGTTGGCGTTGGTGAGAGCCAAAAGGCGTGTGGTGGTGAAGCGGCCACGGCATGCCCCAACACTTTTGCAGAAGACCCCCAGCTTTGTTGTGGAAGGCAAAACTAACCGCTATGATGTGTATTTAACCGGAGGCGATCACACTCATCCATGATAAATGTTCGCGGCCAATTGACCCGCTACTCTGAAGGCAGTCTCCGAGAACTCTGGACCATTTCCTACCCCTTAATTTTGTCGATGTTATCCGTCAACATCATGATATTTATCGATCGGCTGATTCTAGCCAAGTACAATACGGGCGCGATGAATGCGGCGGTGGTGTCGGGTCTGATTTTTAATATTTTTCAGTGTGGGACCGTTGGGATTGCCTCTATTTCTGAAGTGTTTGTGGGCCAATATAATGGTGCTAATAAATATGAAAAGATGGGGGAACCCGTTTGGCAGATGATCTGGTTCTCAGTCATGACCGCCGCTCTCTTCGTGCCCTTGGGTCTTTTTGCAGGGCCCCTCTTGATTCGGAATCCCGACTACGCTGCAGACGGCATTTCTTTTTTTTTAAAGTCTTGATGTTGTTTGGCCCGACCTTTCCTCTGACCGCGGCCTTGTCTTCGTTTTTTATAGGCAGAGGCAGCGTGAAGTTGGTGATGGTGACAACGATAGGCAGCAATATTTTAAATATTTTACTCGATTTTTTGTTGATTTTTGGCGTGAGCGATGTGGGCATCCCTGCCCTGGGCGCCACAGGCGCTGCGCTTGCAACGGGTGCGGCTCAAACGGTTCAGGCTGTGTTGTTGTTGGGTGTGTTTTTACAGCGTCGACACCGAGAAACCTTTGGTACTACACAGTGGCGTTTCAAGCCAAAATTATTTTTCCAAAATTTGCGCATTGGCTTACCCAATTCTTTAACGGGCATTTTTGATGCGATGGGTTGGAGCGTGTTGGCGCAAATTTTGGTTGCGGCAAGCGCTGCACACGTCACCCTGTATTCTATTGGGGATAGTTTTTATGTGCTGTTTGCAGTTGGGTTTTTAGGATTGCAAAAAGGCATCACAACGGTTGCTGCCAATTATATTGGCGCCAATCGAGAGGAAATTTTATCTCAAACCTTGCGTTCTGGGATTAAAATGGTTTTGTTTATTTTAATATTCTTAAGTATTCCCATGTTCTTTTTTCCGGAAAGATTGTCTGAATTATTTTTAGATTCAGACAGTGTTTTAAAATTGGATGAGAGTCTGAAAAGTCATGTTGAAATTGCGATGCGCTGGTTGTGGGTGTATTTTATGTTTGATGCCATTTCTGCGTTGGTGTGTGGGCTCTTAACTGCCGCGGGAGATACACTGTTTGTGATGTGTCTAAACGTTGCAAATGCTTGGTTGTTTTCCGTGATCCCAACGTATTTGTGTGTAGCCTATTTTGGGGGCTCGCCCATTATTACCTGGGGATTTTGGGCATTTTATGGTTTTGTAAATGCGCTTTGTTTTTTCTTAAGATATCGATATAAAAATAATAAGCGATGGAATACAGAGATATTGCAGGCGTTGACCTAAGTTTACAGTATGTAAATAAATACTTGCATAATCGTACGAAATCAAGTACGCTTAGAGCATTCATAGTGTTTTGGGGAAGCGTGTATGTCCACTTTCACAGCAAGCGAAGCACGTGCAAAGCTTTATCATCTTATTGATGAGGTTTCTTTGCACCATGACCCAGTAGTCATTACAGGGAAACGTCATAATGCGATTTTAGTTTCTGAAGAAGATTGGTCTGCTATTCAAGAGACTTTATTTCTATTATCGGTTCCTAATATGCGTGAATCTATTAAACGTGGTTTGGATACGCCTGCTTCAGAATGTGACCGGGATCTTGACTGGTGAGTTGGGAGCTTGTTTATACCAAGGATGCGAAGAAAGACGCAAAAAAAATTAAAGCGAATGGTTTACAAAGAAAGGTTGAGATTTTGCTCAGTACTTTAAAGGCTGATCCGTTTCAAAATCCACCGCCCTATGAAAAATTAATGGGGGATTTAGCGGGCGCTTATTCTCGGCGTATTAATATTCAACATCGTCTTGTTTACCAAGTATTAAAAAATGAACGTATTGTAAAAGTGTTGCGACTGTGGACACATTATGAGTAATTTTGATAGGGAAAATGAGCCTGGGAGCTTTCTATGACAGAATTTCTAATGTTAACCTTGGTAGGGGCCTTGATGATCATCAGCCCAGGGCCTGATTTTGCCATCGTTGTTAAAAACAGCTTAAGTCATGGCCGCGCTTCGGGGATTGCAGCATCCTGGGGGATCTCAATGGCCAATTTGTGTCATGTTACTGTGAACTTATTGGGGATTGGTGTAGTGATTGCGCAGTCTGTGATGGTTTTTACTGTCATGAAGATTTTAGGCGCCGCTTATTTGGTTTATTTAGGCTATAAAGGCATTCGAGCGAAACCTGCGTTAACGAGTGCCAGGGTTAGCACGCCTACCGTCGCTCCAAAGCGCGATCGCAATGGCTTTTACAGCGGTTTTCTAACAAGCCTCTTGAATCCCAAAGCGGCATTGTTTTTTTTAAGTTTTTTTTCGGTTATTCTTTCTCCCGGGACCGCCTTACATACCCAGATTTTATATGGGGTTTGGATCAGTAGCATGGCTTTGTTTTGGTTTATCTTAGTAGCTATATTTTTTACAAGCCCCATCATTGGCCGAAAAATCGAAGCGTGCAAGCACTGGCTAGAACGATTTACCGGTGGTGTTTTGATCTTCTTAGGATTAAAATTATTAAGCAGCGAAGTTGCTTAGTAACTTTTTAAGACTTGTCATATAAAACATAAAAATTTAAATCCATAGATCTCTATTTGGTATTCTTGCCATCCGTCATTTATCGGATATCCGATCCTTGTTTTTCCTGTTACTGTTTAAAGTTCGGCTGGATGACTCGATAGAATTCTATTGATAGCTTGACACCCATTAGGTTACAGGATACACTAACATGATTCGGAGCTTTAAACACAAGGGACTCAGAGCCTTGTTTGAAAAAGGGGATTCTAGTGGGGTCTATAGGGGCCATATAGACAGGCTTCATGTGATATTGACTCGTTTAAATATCAGTCGTACTCCCCATGATATGAGGTTGCCGGGGTTGAGACTCCATAAATTAAAAGGGAATCTTAAAGATCATTATGCGGTTTTTGTTTCTGGAAATTGGCGAGTGGTTTTTACATTCCAGAATCAAGATGCTACAGAAGTAGATTATTTAGATTATCACTGATGAGGAGATTATCATGAAAATGCACAATCCCTGCCACCCTGGAAAGGTCATTTATGATTTGTGTTTAGAACCCTTAGGGTTGAGCATTACAGATGCGGCTAAGGGTTTAGGGGTATCGCGCAAAACCTTATCTGAGCTGATTAATGGTCACACGGGAGTCTCGTCGGAAATGGCAATTAGGCTGTCCATGGCATTTGGTGGAGATCCGGATAGCTGGCTTATGCAACAAATGCAATATGATCTCTGGGTGTCTCGCCAAAAACTAAAAAAACTTCGAGTGAAACCCTTTGCGAGAGTTTTAAAGCGAGCCAAAACAACGAGAGATGTTGCTGTTATTACGAAGAAGGTGGCATAGCTTTGGAAGCCATTGTGCAAAACACATACCTCGTGGGCGGTGCGGTTCGCGATAAATTATTAGGCTTGCCGGTTCACGAGCGAGATTGGGTCGTCGTGGGATCAACGCCTGAAGCGCTGTTGGCCAAAGGCTTTAAGCCTATTGGTAAAGACTTTCCCATTTTTTTAGAACCCAATACTCAAGAAGAATATGCCTTAGCGCGCACAGAGCGCAAAACAGGAAAAGGGTATTATGGTTTTGAATGTTACGCGCGCCCAGATGTTACCCTAGAGCAAGATTTATCCCGTCGAGATTTGACCATCAATGCCATGGCAGAGACCCTGGAGGGTGAGATTATTGATCCCTTTGGTGGTCAACAAGATCTTAAAAATAAAATTTTACGACACGTATCTCCCGCCTTTAGTGAAGATCCCGTTCGTGTATTACGTGTAGCACGTTTTGCTGCACGCTTAGCGCCCTTGGGATTTACCGTAGCAGCCGAGACACAGGATTTAATGCGCACCATGGTAACTTCTGGCGAAGTCGATGCTTTAGTTGCCGAACGCGTTTGGCAAGAAATGGTGCGAGCGCTGGGAGAAAAAGATTCTGCGCAGTTTTTTGAAGTTCTGCGATCCTGTGGCGCCTTACAACGCCTGTGGCCAGCTCTAGATAAACTATGGGGCATTCCACAGCCAGCACAGCATCATCCCGAAATAGACACGGGTGTTCATACGATGATGGCGCTGGGTATTGCTTGCCAACTTTCAACGGATACCGTCATTCGATTTGCAGTGCTGTGTCATGATTTAGGCAAAGGCGATACGCCGCCTAAAGAATGGCCTAGCCATCGGGGACATGAGGAACGGGGTGTCGCGCGGATTCAAGAATTTTGTAGGCGTTATCGTGTACCCAGCGAATATAAAGAATTGGCTGTTTTGGTGAGTCGTTTTCATTTACATTGTCATCGGGTAGCAGAATTACGATCGGATACTTTACTAAAAACACTAGAACGTTTGGATGCTTTTAGACAACCTGAGCGATTTGAAAAATTCTTGTTGGCGTGCGAAGCGGATGCACGGGGACGCGCAGGGCTCGAAACTGCGCAGTATCCGCAAGCGGCTCGCATGCGGCGGGCGTATCAAGTGGCTAAGGCAGTGTCGGTTCAACCGTTGATTGCAATGGGCTTAGAGGGCGCGGTGTTGGGAGAGAGATTGCATCAGGAACGCGTGAGGGCGATTGAAGGAGATTTAAAGCCCATGCCGCCGATCCAATAAACTAAATCCCAACAACGCTTCTTCGTTGTCCATATTTTTTCCCAAAGCAATGACTTTAAATAATTCCCCCATTTCTGCAGGAGAAGTGAGTATATGAATGGCATGATTTTGAGCAGCTTTTTCTTTTTCAGAGTCGTTCTGTTTCTGTTCTGCGAGCTCCATTAATCCAGTACCCAATAAAAAAGCCGCTTGATGCGTAAAGCCTAAGACATCCAGTTCTGCTTCGCTGGCTGCTTCGGCAATCGCAGTAAAATCTACGTGGGTGCTTATGTCTTGCAATCCGGGATATAAAAAGGGATCAGAATGGGCATAGTGTCGATAATGGCACATAAGGGTTCCCATGCTTCTGTCTGGGTGGTAATACTCGTGTCTTGGAAAACCATAATCGACTAATAAAATAACTCCAGATTTTAAAATCTCCGCTAGGCTCAGTATCCAGGGTTTTAGATTCAGATTAATCTCAGAGTTATATTTATCAGGCCAAGATTGGGAATGATATAATTCTAGAAATTCTGGATTTTCAGTTTTCGAAAAAACCTGTTTTAATTTTCCATTTTTTTCAATAACATCTATTTCATAGATTGCGTCATTTATGATGCGAAACTGACGCACAGGCATGGCATCTAATACTTCGTTGCCCAAGATAATCCCAGAAAATCCTGAGGGAGGCAATCTGTCTAGCCATATAATTCGATCAAAAAATTCTGGACATAATTTTTGTAGTTTTTCTTGTTGTCGTTTTTTTAAATCAGCGCTTACTTCTAAAATATAATAATGATCTGGAAAGCTATTTAGGTTTTTTAGTTCTATCAGAATATCCGCAGCCATTTGTCCGCTGCCGGCACCGATTTCTAAAATATCGCCCCCGTTCAAATTTTGTAAAATTTCTTGGCATTGACGCGCAAGACATTGAGAAAACAGAGGCGAGAGTTCGGGAGCCGTAACAAAATCACCGTGCTTGCCAAATTTTTGAGTGCCTGAACTGTAGTATCCCAGCCCCGGGGTATATAAAGCCAGATCCATGTACTGCGCAAAAGAAATTTTGCCGCCATGGGCTTTCATTTCCGCAAAAATATGTTCTACAAGCCTTTGGCTATGCGCGAGTGCTTCGGGACTTGGATCTGGAAGTGTTGATTTCATCATATGAACCCTTATTATGATATAATCTCGGTATGTTAACCACGCTTATATTTTGTCTATTCGCCTATTGTATTGGATCGTTTTCCAGTGCCGTGATTGTATGCCGTCTAGCGGGCTTGCCCGATCCTCGAACCACGGGATCAAAAAATCCAGGCGCCACCAATGTTTTGCGTCTGGGTGGTAAAAAAGCTGCCGTGGCTACTTTATTGGGGGATGCCCTAAAAGGGGTGATTCCGGTTTTAATTGCATTACAAATCAATCCGGCGCCAGAATTTGTGGGACCCGTGATGGTCTCAGTATTTTTGGGACATTTGTATCCCGTTTTTTTTGGGTTTCAAGGGGGCAAGGGTGTTGCGACTGCGCTCGGGGCAATTCTTGCGATGGCTTGGCCAGTGGGGTTGATGTGTGTGGGAACATGGGGACTTGTGGTGTGGTGCTCTCGCTTTTCTTCGCTGGGTGCATTAGTTGCTGCGGCGTTGGCGCCTGTTTATGCTGGGTTGTGGTTAGATATTAAATTTGCAATCCCCGTTTTTGTGATGAGTATTTTTTTGCTTTGGCGACATCGAGGGAATATTAAGCGTTTGTTGCAGGGTGCGGAGCCGAGGGTGGGGAAATAAACCTAATCCATAATCCAAATTTTATCCCTCGAATTAGGTTTTAGGTTTAATGTACCCAGAGAATGCAATTCGTTTGCAAATAGTATTGATTTATGATACTATTTGAAAACAAATTGCAGGAATCGCTATGAATTTAGAAAAATACATAGATGAACTACTGGTTAAAGGACAGTACTTCCTATTAAAAGAAGAAGCCATGAGCTTCTTAGGATCTAGTAAGGACGCTTTTAAGCTTGCTGCCCTTAGGCTAAAGGCAAAGCATCGGCTTTGTAATATTCGAGGTGGGTTTTGGGTTATTGTGCCGCATGAGTATGGTTCATGGGGCATTTTACCGGCCAGTTGGTTTATAGATAAATTAATGGATTATTTGGGTCTGTCTTACTACGTGGGGCTACTTTCAGCAGCCTCACTATATGGGGCTGGGCATCAACAACCGCAGCAGTTTCAAGTAATGGTTTCAGAACCCGTGCGACCAATAATAAAGGGAAGGATTAAGATTAAATTTTTTAAAAACTCATTGGTTTCAAGAGTGCCTATAAGAAAAATGCAATCTGAAACGGGATATATGAATGTTTCAACTCCTGAAATAACCGCATTAGATCTGGTGAAGTTTTATAGAAAAAGTGGACATCTGAACAATGTGGCTATGGTTTTGTCTGAATTAAAAGAACAGTTTGATATAAATGAATTTGTTAAAGTTGCAATACCTGATTTATATGAATGGCCGATATTGCAACGTTTAGGGTATCTATTGTCATTAGATTCTGTTGGGGGCGAAAAATTTGCAGACCCCATTCAAAAGCTCATTTTGCAACATAAGCCACGGTTTGTTCCTCTAGTACATTTAACGGATTACGAAAAGAGCAAAAAAGATTTAAGTTGGCGTATTTATCTAAATGAAGAAGTGGAGTTAGATTTATGATAGATAGAGCCTCATTAACTTTATGGAAAAACATAGCGCCTTGGGGGAATAGTGCGCAAATAGAACAGGATCTAATCCTTTCTAGAGCGTTGATTGATATTTTTAGTCATCCTTATTTGACAACCGCCTTAGCTTTTAGGGGCGGGACAGCATTACAAAAACTGTTTTATGATCAGGCAACGCGCTACAGTGAGGATCTGGATTTTGTACAAGTCCAACCTGGTGGAATAGGCGGCATCCTAGATGGTTTTAAAGAAGTATTAGAACCATGGTTAGGTAAACCTAAAAAGAAATTTGGTGAGGGTAGGGCCACTTTGCTCTATGGGTTTGAGCCATCTTTAGAACCTCAAATAGGAAAAATGCGAGTTAAGATTGAAATTAATACGCGTGAACACTATACGGCATTAGGTTTGACGCAAAAGAAATATGAAGTTAACACACCTTGGTATACAGGGAGCGCAGCTGTTATCACTTATCATTTAGAAGAATTATTAGGAACAAAATTAAGGGCGCTATATCAAAGGAAAAAAGGTCGGGACTTATATGATTTATCATGCGCTTTAAAGCAGTTAAATTTTGACGTGAAGAAATCCATTCGATGCTTTGATTTCTATTTGGCGAAGCAAGATCTTAAAATTTCGAGGGCGGAATTTGAAGAAAATATGCATCATAAATTCAAAATGATTTCTTTTAGAGAAGATATTCAGCCATTGTTGTCAGCGGTTGATTTCAGCGATGAGCGTTTTGTAGCAGATTTTAATTTGGTTCTGAAAGATATAATCCAGCAGCTACCGGGAGAGCCCTGGAAAGGTGGAGATATTAACAAATGAAGGAGTCACGTAGCGTTTTCTAACCCTTGTATCTCTCCCGTTTCACGGGAGAGGGTGGCGCGAAGCGCCGGGTGAGGGCAAAGCATCCATCGGCCAACGCGGATGCACAGCAATATCCAAATCAAAATCCGCATTGAGATCTCTCATCCGCAATCGCTGATATCCCGCATACGCAATCATCGCGCCATTATCTGTACAAAATTCTAAGCGGGGATAATAAATGTTAGTGTTGAATTCAGCGGTTAATGTTTTTAATTTTATTCTAAGTTGCTGATTAGCACCCACGCCGCCCGCCACCACTAAGCGATTTAATCCAGTGGATTTGAGCGCTCTTTTGCATTTGATTAATAAAGTATCCACCACTGCATCTTGAAAACCCCACGCAACATCGGCCTTGTCTTGAGTGGATTGTGCCGTTGATCTTAAAGTATTCAGCGTAAAAGTTTTTAATCCGCTAAAACTAAAATCAAGCCCGGGTCTATCACACAAGGGTCTTGGAAAAGCAAAACGATTGGGTGTGCCTTGCTCTGCCAGTGCTGCCAACGCAGGTCCACCGGGATACGGTAATCCCAACTGTTTGGCAATTTTATCAAAAGCCTCGCCGGCGGCGTCATCCAAGGATTCTCCCAGCAGTTTATACTGTCCAACGCCATCGACTTCCACCAACAGTGTATGACCGCCCGAGACCAGCAAGGCAACAAAGGGAAACTCTGGTGCGGGATTTTCTAACATCGGCGCCAGCAAATGACCTTCCATATGGTGGACGCCCACGGTCGGAATCCCCCAGGCATACCCCAAGGTTTTGGCAAAGGCCGCACCCACCAGCAAAGCGCCGATTAATCCGGGCCCTGCTGTATAAGCGATGCCGCTCAGGGAAGATGCTGGCACGTTCGCATTCTGTAGAACGGTTTTTAGGAGCGGAAGCAGTTTGAGGCTGTGATCTCGGGAAGCCAGTTCTGGGACAACGCCCCCATAGGGGAGATGTGTTATCGTTTGGCTATGAACCGCATGGGCCAATAGCCCTTCTTCGGAGTCAAAAATGGCAATGCCGGTATCATCACAAGAGGTTTCAATTCCTAGGACTCGCATAAAACCTTTCCAAGATTCTTAGATTGGTTTAGAATAACATGCTTAATTGTCATCATGTTTAGGATTAAGTAACTAACTGTAAGAGGTGTAGTGTTCAATGCCAAATGTTCGTGTGAGAGATGGGGAGTCCATTGATTCCGCCATGCGTCGTTTTAAGCGTGCTGTTGAAAAAGCTGGGATTCCGAAAGAACTGCGTCGTCGCGAGTTTTATCAAAAGGGTTCAGCGATTCGTAAACGCAAAGCTGCTGCTGCCAGAAAACGTCATTTGAAAAAATTAACGCGCGAAAACGGTAGCGCACCCGGGTTTCGGGAAGTGCGACGTTAGATCTTTAGATCTTAGGAGTTACGATGACATCAGAGTCGCTTAGGGATAAAATTCAGACAAGCATGATTGCGACGATGCGTGCTCAAGATAAAGCCAAGCTTGGCATTATTCGTTTGATTCAGGCGGCCATTAAACAACAAGAAGTCGATGAGCGCATTGTGCTGAATGAAGAGCAAATCTTAACGCTCTTGGACAAAATGATTCGACAGCGACGAGATTCTATTAAGCAATTTGATTTGGCCAAACGCGATGATTTATCAAAAAAAGAGGCCTTTGAAATTTCCATCATTCAGGAATTTTTACCGCCCTCTTTGAGTCAGGATGAGATCCAGACTATGATACAAGAAGCCATTCAAGAAGTTGGGGCAACCTCCGTGCGCGATATGGGGAAAGTGATGGCCATTTTAAAACCCAAACTTCAAGGACGCGCAGATATTGGAGAAGTGGGTATTTTGATTAAAAACCAATTTGGATCATAACAAAGTTGAATGTTTATGACGGGGCAAATTCCCCAATCGTTTATTGAAAATCTACTGGCACGCACTGATATTGTTGAAGTGATCAGTGGACGAGTGAGTTTACGGCGTGCAGGCGCAAATTATATTGCACGTTGCCCCTTTCATACAGAAAAAACCCCTTCTTTTTCCGTGAGTCCTGCCAAACAGTTTTATCATTGTTTTGGATGCGGCGCCAGTGGAGATGCCATTCGTTTTCTAACAGAATTTGAGGGCTTGCATTTTGTGGAAGCCGTAGAGACTTTGGCGAGTCGAGCAGGCTTGACAATGCCTGTTGACACAACCGAAGGACAGGTCTCAGATAAAACCAAATATACTGATATTTATGCCATTTTGAACGAAGCCGCGACGTTTTATCAAACGCAGTTGCGCGAACACCCGGGCGCTCCCAAAGCACACAACTATTTAAAATCCAGAGGCATAACGGGGCGCACTGCAAAACAGTTTTGTTTGGGATTTGCATCGCCGGAATGGGATGCTGTTGTCAAGCATTTAGGAATTGATCAAAGTCGCTTAGAGATATTGGCTTCAGCGGGATTGATTGTTAAAAAAGAAAACGGCGGTTTTTACGATCGGTTTCGGGATCGCGTTTTATTTCCAATTCGAGATCGTCGCGGCCGCGTAGTGGGTTTTGGCGGAAGAATCATTGGAACTCAGGGGGAACCCAAGTATTTAAATTCTCCTGAAACGCCTGTTTTTAACAAGGGCAACGAACTCTACGGTTTGTATGAAGCGCGTTTGGGAAATCGTGCGCTCAGCAGTTTGTTGGTTGTCGAAGGATATATGGATGTTGTGACGCTCGCACAAGCTGGAATAAAAAATGTTGTTGCTACTTTAGGCACAGCTTTAACCGAAAAACAGGTAGATGCTTTGTTTCGGAATGTCTCTGAATTGGTCTTTTGTTTTGATGGCGATAAGGCTGGCAAAGAAGCTGCGAAGCGATCATTGCCTCTGATTTTGCCCCATATGAAAGAAGGGCGACGCCTTCGTTTTATGGTGTTACCGGAAGGCGAAGATCCCGATTCTTTTGTGCGAAAAACGGGCCCTGTTGCCTTTGCAGATCGTGTGGAGCGCGCAACGCCCTTATCCGATTTTTTGTTTGAGCATTTAACCGCAAAATTAGATTTGCAGTATTTAGACAGCCGTGCGCAACTCATTACCTTGGCAAAACCCTTGCTTAAATTATTACCCCCCGGGGTATTGCAACAAATGTTGTATGATAGACTGGCGGAATTAGCGGGTGTCGACGCGACTGTGATACAAGGCGCTGGGAACCAAAAGAAAAATACGTTGTCCAATAAACGCTTCGTAAAATCACGTGTATTACCACCTACCTCTGCTTATCGGGCGGTGGCAATGTTGCTCAAGGATCGAGCCTTGATTTCGGCGCTGGGAAAAGTAGAAGAATTTCAAGAAGCGGATACCCCAGGCACGCCACTGCTGTGTGCTATGATTGCAATTTTGCGTTTTGAACCTACCCTTGGCGTAGAAGTGATTTGGAGTAGACTTTCAGAGGATTGCGTTAGTCAGTTTTCTTATGACGAGCTACAAACCATCTCGGATCCTATTCCAGAAGAGGGGATAGAACAGGAATTTTTGGGCGCTCTGCAGCGATTGAGGGAAAGAGCGCAGGAACAGGCCATGGAATCCTTGTTGATAAAGGCCAAAACGGGGACGCTTTCTTTGGAAGGGAAAGCTCAGTTAAAAAACTTATTGGATCAAAGGGAAAAAAATCGAGTAGATTAACCGATTATTTGAGGGTAGAATGAGGAGTTGCTCTCTTCCGTTTTTGGGCCCGTACATAAGCATAGAGAATCGTTATGAGTAGTTACGTTGATCGAGACCGACAAGCAGCGCAAATCAAGCTATTGGTTGCGCTCGGGCAAGAAAAAGGGTATTTGACGTATGATGACGTTATTGAGCACCTGACCGAAGAAATTGCTGAGCCAGAGCAAGTGATTGACGAAGTCGTTCGAATGCTCGATGAAGAAATGGGCATCACCGTTTATGAAATGTCCGTTGATGCAGATGGACTGATGCTTTCCGGTGAAGAAACCGAAACGGTTGTCACCGAAGAAGTGGTTGAAGAAGCGGCTCATCAGGTTATTCCGCCTGTTGATAGCGATATGGCTGCGCGGACATCTGATCCCGTGCGATTGTATATGCGCGAAATGGGTACGGTGGATCTCTTGACCCGTCAGGGTGAAATCGCCATTGCAAAACGTATTGAAGAAGGCGCGTGCGAAGTACTCCTCACCGTCGCTGCTTATCCTCCTTTGTTAGATCTCATGTCGGAAGAATTTGCCAAAGTTGAGTTGGGCGACTTCAAAGTAAACGAAATTATCAACGGATTTGTGGATGCTACGCAGCAGCCTGCACCTCCTTTAGAAGAATCCGCGGCACCCGTTGTGGAAGAAGTGGTCGTTGCAGAAGAAGTCGAAGAAGAAACGACAGAAGGCGCTGGATTTGATACAGAGCCTGATTTTATAGAAACCAAGAGACGATTTGATGAATTATTTAGTTTCAGGAGAGACGCTGAAGCAGCGATTGCAAAATATGGTCGACATCATCGTGAAACTTTAAGTTTATTGGAACGCTTAGGCGAATGCTTGGTTGGGTTTAAACTGGTGCCTCGCATTTTCGATGCTTTAACCGATGGTATGCGAAGCATGTTGGAGAAAGTCCGTGGATTTGAACGATCCATTATGGATATTTGTGTCAATCAAGGCAGAATGCCTCGTCAATTATTTATCAGTTCTTTCCCGAATCATGAAACAGAAAATGCTTGGATCAAGCAACACATTAAAGCCAAAGAATCTTACTCGGAATTTTTGAAAGCACATCAAGATGAGATTTTCGCCATTCAGAAAGAGCTGGTTGCTTTGGAAGAAGCAACCGGTTTAACCATTCCAGAGATCAAAGAATTAAATAGACGTATGTCCATTGGCGAAGCAAAAACACGTCGCGCCAAAAAAGAGATGGTGGAAGCGAATCTTCGATTGGTGATTTCCATTGCCAAAAAATATACCAATCGAGGTCTGCAATTTCTGGATCTGATCCAAGAAGGCAATATTGGATTGATGAAAGCCGTTGATAAATTTGAATATCGTCGTGGCTATAAATTCTCCACTTATGCAACGTGGTGGATCCGTCAAGCCATCACGCGTTCTATTGCCGATCAAGCACGCACGATTCGTATTCCTGTGCATATGATCGAAACCATCAACAAATTAAACCGCATCCAACGTCAGATGTTGCAAGAAATGGGTCGCGAGCCAACCCCCGAAGAGTTGGGCAAACGCATGGTCATGCCAGAAGAAAAAATTCGTAAGGTCTTAAAAATTGCGAAAGAACCTATTTCGATGGAAACGCCAATTGGCGACGACGAAGATTCGCACTTGGGAGATTTCATTGAAGATGCCAATGTGCAATCACCGATAGATGCTGCGACGATGTCGGGCTTAAAAGAAGCCACCGGCCGCATTTTATCCAGCTTAACGCCGCGTGAGGCAAAAGTATTGCGCATGCGTTTTGGAATCGATATGAATACCGATCACACGTTAGAAGAAGTGGGTAAACAATTTGATGTCACGCGAGAGCGTATTCGTCAAATCGAAGCGAAAGCGCTTCGTAAGTTACGACAACCCAGCCGTGCCGACCAGCTCAAAAGCTTTTTGGAAGAAGAAAAGGGCGAAGGCAAGGCTTAATTTCCCGATATCGGGCCCATAGCTCAGTTGGTTAGAGCAGGGGACTCATAATCCCTTGGTCCTAGGTTCGAGTCCTAGTGGGCCCACCCCTCAAAAAAATTTTATAAAAGCGCTTTACTCTAACCTTAGGTCATACTCTAGCCTGAATAACAAGGAGACTTGCGATGGCTCAATGGTATGTGAATGAATTAAGCAAAGTTACCAATATATCGGTTCGTACGCTGCATCACTACGATAAAATTGGTTTGCTAAAACCTTCTGTGCGTAGAAGTAATGGCTATCGTTTGTATTCCGAAAAGGATTTATTAAAGCTGCAACAAATCCTTGCTTTAAAATATTTTGGCTTTAAGCTTGTTACCATCAAATTTATACTGAAAGAAGAGATCAATCTTTTTGATCATTTTCGAACTCAGTCTCTTTTGTTGGAAGAAAAAGTGAACAGTTTAATCAAAGTCAATGAAACTTTAAAGCAGGTGATTTTGAATTACAGCGCTAGTAAATCCATTCCATGGGAAGCAGTACTTAATTTATTGGAGGTTTATCGTATGGCACAGCAATTGGAAAAATCATGGGTTGTAAATATATTTCCCGCAGAAGAGCTTAAAAAACTTGCAGAAATATTGTCCAAAGAAGACATAAATCGTTTTGCAAATTTAAGAACAGAATGGTCCGAGTCAGAGCAGATAAATCTTAAAATAAAATGGGGGAACATTATGAATCGTGTTTTAGAAAATTTAAAAGAAGACCCCGATGGGAATCTTGGAAAAAACATAGCTCAAGATTGGATGGGGATGGTCAATAAAATGTATGGAAAAGAGTATGCGCTACGTAACCTTATTTGGGACGCCTATAGAAGTGGTAAGGTCATTGGCGACGATGTTTTTTCATCAGCAGCAATGACTTGGATAGAAATAGCTATTAGCGCCTATTATTATGATTGTGGCGTGAAAATGATAAATGAAATTTCCAACAAGATTTCTGAACAGACAAAACCCATAGAATATAAAAAGCTTGCTGAAAAGTGGTTGGCTTTTAAAGAGGAAGCGATGGTAACAAATAAAATAATAGAATTGGAAAAAAGTTTGAAACCAGAAATAAGAGTATTTTTGGAAGCCTCCTAACCATGATGAAAAAAGGGGTCAGGTCTACAAATTCCAAATTGGAATTTGTAGACCTGACCCCCAATGCTGCTTGCATTTTTTTGCAAGATCTGATAAATATGTTGCTATGGAAATAAGAAAATTTTCAAAATTAATCTTCATTACCTTGACAGTGCTCACCAGTTTTTACGTATCTTCCCAGGACTTATGTACTATCCCTACCTTTGAACAACAAATTCAAGCTTTTGTCAGCGAAACATACAAAGAATCCTATTCAACCTTACTCAGCGAATCTGAAATTAAGCAATTGGCTTGGTTAAAAGGGAACCTCTATCAAACCAATGAAAAAAACGTTGTATACCTCGAGTTGATGCAAAAAGAACCCCCACAAGATAGAGCGTTGCAAGAAGTAAAACGCGCCATCTCACGGATCTATAATTTAGAGCTACTGAAACAAGGTGGTCCAGAGGCCTATAAGGCTTTTATTTTTGCCCAGCAAGCGGCAAAGCTTCCAGATATTTTGTCGCCTGCAAGTTTTGAAAGTTTATCGAAAAATATTCAGCAACTAGATAAAGACGCTTATCAAGCGCTCAGAGTTGCGACACTTTTATCTTCTGTGACACTTTCAATTCCCGCAAAAGAACAAGCAGCCCCCAGATTACAAGCAAAGGGCATGCCTATGCCAGTGGACAGTGTTGAATTTATGGCGACGACCATCGATCACTGTCCTGATATTTACCCCTTGGTTAAAACGCTTTCTGAGCAGGGGTTTTCTTATTTAAAAATGGCCTTTCCGTATCGAACGCATTTCCGACATATGATGTATACCGAAGGCGGCCTTGGAATGTTTGAAGCGCTTAAAAATAAAATTCAAGCAAAACAACTGGACCAAGCTGCTCTAGGCTTTTGGTACGCTTATTGGATGATAAATATTACAGGTTTTAGGGGCCATTTAAATCCGCAAGGTTCTGTTTATCTCTCTGAAAATACATTTAGAGCCATGACGACTCTTAAGACATTTCTGGATGAATATATTCAGAATCCAAGTAGCAATATATTGAGAAAATATTTAGAGGCCAGGTCTGAATGGGTAGGCTTAGGAGCTGTAAAAAATAAAGACAAACAGCTCGTTTTAGCGCATATGGCGGCCATGTTAAGGCTCTATACCCATGAATCAGGCTTAGCTTTGTTGCAGGGCTTCGACGCCATTCCTGAATCTATTCAAAACAAAATACTGATACAATATACGAGTTCTTTATCTCTGACGCAGGCTCAGGAGCCTACCCCAACTTATGCGCCGGCATTGTTCGCGAATGCGCTGGATGCACTAAAGGGGGACATTGTGCAAACAGTCAAAATATTTTTACCCATTTATGCAAGCACTTTAGAAAATTACAGAAATCTTCGGAAAGAAAATAAAATTGCCCCTAATATCCCGCTTAATTTTAACAGTTTGGCTGCAGCCCCCATTGTTAAAATGATTATTAATGATGCGTCAATGGACAAACGGGGTGTTTTACCTATAGAGATTGATCCTAAAACGGGGGAAGCAAAGTTGGTGGAAAGGGACTTGGTCCCGAAGGTTCCATGACAGAGAGGGTAATGAAACGTGAGGCCACATGGGAAGAGAGTGTGGCGGAGTATAAGGGTTATTTAAAGGATATAATTTCCGGAAAAGATGTTGACCCAATACAAATGAGTAAATTTAAAAATATTTATCATAATTTAAAGAGCCAAAAATGATTCCAAAAATTATTTTATTTTTGTTAATAGTTATCCCGAGCTACGCAGCTGAGCATAATCAGTCTCTCGTTTTGTTGACACCAGATTATGGGATCTTATCCTCTAAGGACATCTTGCGATATGAGCAGAGCAGAAATGTGAGACCCTTCGATCCTAAAAATTCATCAAACATTAATTATTGGCAGTGCTTTGAATCAAAAAATGTTTCTATTAATTGGAGATCATGGATTAATGATGGGTGGACAAGGGAGAGCGATGAGGAGGTGTGTGATATAAAGATAATAGTTACCCTAGATAGTGCGACACATACTTATTTTATTAGAAGAGCAGCGCCAGTTGAATATTGCGTAAGAAGTAAAGCGCATTGGACAAAACTAATGGAAAAGGAGGCGCACGTCTGTTTGGGCGGTGAATATGGACCTAATGAGAAACCATCAAGCAATAGTAATGAGAAATCGAACTTGTATTGGACTTTTGATATGATTAAAACACATAAAGGATGTGATGCCTATTTTGGAGGTTCTGATGGGTGCAGTTAAGATAGGCATTTGTGCTAAGGAAAAAAGGGATCAAGTCTCCAAATTTCAAATTGAAAAATGTAGACTTGCTCCCAGAGATCTAACTTGGAGGCGATTCATGAGGAAAAATATTCAACACATAAAATATGTACTGGCTCTTTTACTTGTTTTTAGTAGTCAAGCTTTGCATGCAACGCAATATTCACACGCAGAGGCCTTAGCGTTATACACCGCTCATAATCTATGCATGCCATCACCACAGGGGGATGGGCGCATTCAAACTTTAAATAAAAAAGGCGCTATGTCTCCTGCGCTTGACATAGCAAGTTTGCAATTTATCAAAGATAGCGCCAATAAAAAAGTATTAGAAATAGGGGGTGCTTATGGCAAAGTTATGTTTGAAGTATTAAGTAAAAATTCTGGTACCGAATATCATATTAATGATTTAGATGAACGGCATTTGTTTATCGCTGCCGGTAATTTGCAGAATGGTATTGAAAAAGGAAATATTTCTCAAGCAGTTCTGCCGAAAGTAAAATATATTTCTGGAGATATAACGAACAAAAATTTTCCCATTGCCGAAAAATACGATGCTATTTTGATTGCGCGTGTTATGCATTTTTTCTCACCAGAAAAAATGGACTCTGCCATTACCAATTTCGCTAGATTGTTAAAACCACAGGGACGTATTTAGAAAAAAGGGGTCAAGTCTCCAATTTCCATATTGGAAACTGGAGACTTGACCCCAGAGGTCCTAAAAATGCGACAAGATGAAGCGCTTAATTTAATGAAAATGGGGAATAATATTTTCCTCACGGGAGCCCCTGGTTCAGGTAAAACATACCTGTTAAACAAATATATTCATTATCTTAGAGAGCATAATATAGAAGTTGCAGTGACCGCATCGACAGGAATTGCAGCAACGCATTTACAGGGCATAACCATACATTCATGGTCTGGGATAGGTATAAAGGATAAAGTTACTGAGGAAGACTTGGAGAAATTGCGGGCAACAAAATTGATAAAACGCAATTATGAGAAAACCAAAGTGCTGATTATTGATGAAATCTCCATGTTACACAAACATCAGCTCGACATGATAGACTCTATTGCTCGTTATATCCTGAGTTCTGCAGAAACGTTTGGTGGTATGCAAGTAATTTTATGCGGTGATTTTTTTCAGTTGCCGCCAGTCTCTTCTTCCTCCTTGACACAGAAAAAACACTTTGCTTTTGAAGCTTTGGCTTGGGAAAATGGAAACCTCCATGTTTGCTATCTGCATGAACAATATCGGCAGGGCGATGATCCATTGCTTACTATTTTGCAGGATATACGTAGCGGTACAGCAGGAGAACAGACAAAAATTCCTTTACGAACCCGCTATAAAAAAGAACCAGAAGGGACTACAAAAGCAACAAAATTATATTCACGTAATATTAATGTAGACGGCATTAACGAGAGTGAATTGCTGAGTATTCGTGCTGAAGAAAAAACATTTGATATGGTAAGCGAGGGTGTCAGCGCTTTGGTGCACAGTTTGAAAAAGAGCTGCCTTGCTCAGGAAACCTTAAAGCTAAAAATAGGCGCCGAAGTGATATTCATCAAGAACGATACGGGAGGCAAGTATGTCAATGGTACCCGGGGGATTGTTGTAGGTTTTGATAAAAGCAGTAAAGACTATCCTATTGTTAAAACTTATGATAATAGAAGCATTATCGCTCATCCAGAAGAATGGAAATATGAAGAAGGAGGAATAGTGCGTGCGACCATTACGCAAGTACCCCTCCGTCTTGCCTGGGCGATTACCATTCATAAAAGCCAAGGCATGACCTTGGATGCAGCAGAGATAGATTTAAGCGATGCTTTTGAACCGGGCATGGGGTATGTTGCCTTATCAAGGGTGCGTAGCTTAAATGGTTTAAAATTAATGGGCCTTAATGAAATAGCCCTAAAAGTGCATCCTCAGATCCTTCAGCAGGATAAGATTTTCAAGGATAGTGCGAATGTTTTAATTAAATATTTACAAACTCTATCTGAAAAAGAAAAGGGACAGAGCCAGAGGGAAACTTTAATAGATCGTTTTGGAGGCTGCACAAGCAAAGCGACTGGAAAAAAAATTAATAAGGGAGGGAAACAGAGGTCCCATACTTATAGGGAAACGCTGGAACTGTTAAAGAAAAACATCTCCATTGAATCCATAGCTGAAAAATGTGGGTTTTCAGTTGACACTATCATTAATCATATAGAGAAGCTCAGGGATTTAAAACAACTGGATGACTCTTATATATCGCATTTGAAAAATGAAATTCTTGAAACAGATTTTGATATTATTTTTTCTGAATTAAATAAGTCTGAAGATGGGAGGCTAAAGTCTATTTATGAAAAATTTGAAGGTAAATATTCTTACAAAGACATTAAAATTGTGAGATTTTTTCTAAAGGAGCGATAAAACAGATGTGATATTGGTTAAGCAGTTTGCATTCACATAAGCTAAAGAGAATAATCTACTCTTAGGGGAGTAATGAGTTACTTGGGAAATAAGGAGTCAATTTTTGAGTCAATTAACATGGTTAACCGATATTCACCTTAATTTTCTTGATAAAGAGGAGAGGAAACTATTTTATCAAAAAATTTTTAGCAGAAATTGCGATGGTGTATTAATAAGCGGTGATATTGCGGAAGCACCATGTTTGGTAGATATATTGAATGAAATGACGGAACATATTAAAAAACCAATTTATTTTATATTGGGTAATCATGATTATTATAGAGGTCAAATCCATGAGGTTCGTGATGCGCTCACCACGCTAATCAAAACTCATGATCAATTATTTTGGCTGCCAGCTTCTGGAATTCAAGTATTAAATAACAATACTATTTTATTAGGCCAAGATGGGTGGGCAGATGGTCGACTGGGAGATTATCAAAATAGCAGGGTGACCTTAAATGATAGCCGTCTGATTGCAGATTTATTTCAAGAAAAAATTCTTGGGAAATCCCAATTACTTAAAAAAATGCAACAGTTAGCTGACGCGGATGCAAGGCGATTGGAACATGATTTGAGCCAAGCGATTAATCAAAATCCAAAAAAGGTCATTGTGTTAACGCATGTGCCCCCTTTCAAAGAAGCCTGCATGCATAACGGCCAGATGAGCGATGAAAACTGGTTGCCATATTTCGGTTCTAAAGTAATGGGCGATGTATTGCAGAAAGCTGCAGAAAAAAATCCATCTGTTGAGTTTTTGGTGCTCTGCGGGCATACGCATAGTAAAGCGCACTATAAACCTTTAGATAATTTAACGGTTAGAGCTGGAAAGGCTGAATATTATCAGCCAGAGATTCAGGAGTTGATTACCCTATAAATAACAGCATGGCTCGAGAGGTCGCACATTCAAATTAAAGTTATCCAAAAATTTCATTTTTCGTCCTCCGGATTCTTTTCGTCTGGCAAAAAGCCGCCTACTTGTGCATCCCATAGCGTTTTATATAACCCAGATTTTTTAAGTAATTCGGTGTGAGTTCCGTCTTCTACAATCGTGCCTTGATCAAATACTAAAATACGATCCATGTGCAGAAGTGTTGATAAACGATGTGCTATCACAATGGTTGTCTTGTCCTGCATTAATTGCCATAAACTTTCTTGTATATCGTTTTCAGTGACAGAATCGAGTTGAGAGGTGGCCTCATCTAGGATCAATATTGGCGCGTTTTTGAGTATGGCTCTGGCAATGGCGATCCTCTGCCGCTGACCGCCCGAGAGTTTGATCCCGCGTTCACCAACCAGGGAATGATAGCCTGCGGGTAGTTTTATTATAAAATCATGGGCGTGAGCACGTTTGGCAGCGGTTATGACTTCCTCATCGGTGGCTGCGGCATTGCCATAACGGATGTTTTCCATGAGTGTGCGATGAAAAAGAGAAGGCTCTTGCGGAATCATGGCGATATTGTGTCTAAGAGACTCTTGGGTGACATCCCGAATATCTTGCCCATCAATTAGGATCTCGCCCTCTGTGACATCATAGAGCCGTAAAATGAGATTTGCAAAGGTCGATTTTCCACCACCCGAATATCCGACTAATCCTACTTTCTGTCCAGGTTCAAGCGTTACAGATTTATTTTGAAACAGCGCTTCCATGCCTTTATAATTGAATTTTACTTTATTGAATATGATACGGCCCTGGTGGATTTTCAGGATTTTTGCATCTGGTTTATCTTCTATTTCTAGCGGCGCTAAGGCAACACGCAAGCCTTGAGCAATATTGCCAATCAGTTCTGAGAAATCCAGTATATCTTTAGATAAAGACCATAAAATATCAATCATTGCGATATTAACGCTGATGAGTAATGCGAAATCTCCTGCGGTGACAACGCCATCTTTAAAGCCAGAGATCAAAAGATAAAATCCAACGGCTTGATATATAACAAAAGATAAACCCTGGAATGTAAACATACCCAAAAACCACCAATCGCGTTTTTGGTCGGCAGCGACATATTGATCAAGACTTAAGAGCAAGCGCTTAGATTCTGTTTTTTTTGCCGCAAACAGTTGCACGCTTGTTATATTGCTTAAAATATCAACGAGCTGACCCACAACACCCGAGCGCACTTCTGCCGCCACATCGCATAATTGCTTGGCCCGTTTCATAAAAAACGTAGAGCCTGCAATAAAAATAAAGAGCCATAAAGCTAATAACGCTGAAAATTTATAATTAATTGTCCAAACTGCAAAAATAGCTATCCCTAATGCTAGAAAATGACTAAAAAACTGATTAATACTTACTTTTAGAAAATCTGGAATACCGCTCATCACATCTTTTATTTTATTGGCCAGATTGCCGGCAAACTGATTTTGAAACATGCTGGATGAGTGATCCATCATTTTTTTCATCAAGATATCACCAATATGGCGCTTTAAAGGGGGATTGAGCTTTAACCACACAAACTCATGAAATCTAAATATAATAGCGATCAGGAGTGACATGGATACATAAAAGATTGCGGGTTTAGATAATACTGAAACCACCGTTTCGCTGGTTAGATTTGGTATTTTATCGATGATTATTTTTAGAATATAGGGCCTTAAACTCAGGTCAATGGCCCATACAATCCCAACCGTAAATTGTCCTAGGATCCAAAATTTAAAGGGTTTAAGTGTTTCTAAAATAAAAGCTATTATTCTATTATGTTTCACTGTGATCTCCAGGAGACTATAAAAGGTCTGAGGAAAGCTACTTTCAGCATTGTATCAGATATGCGCGCAACAAACTGTATGTTAGTTGAGCAGCGTACTTTTGGGCGGTCTATTTATTGGGTAAAATAAAGGATTGAGTATATTTAAGGAAAGAGCCATGAACATTCCGATGACAAACGAGATTCAAAATCCTGTTTCAGGAAATAAGCTTATACTCATTGCCGATCCTGAGATTTTAGCCATCCCAATAAAAGAAAACCACGATCCCCTGATTGATTTAAAAGATCAAAGCATCATTATACTGGGCCCTTCACCTGAAATCCCCAATAATACTGATTATACAAAAATGCGTCTGAGTGTCTATAAAAAGTTGGTAGAGGCTCAAACAATGCTGCCTCAGGGTTTAAAATTTTGCTTGTATGAAGGCCTTCGAAATCTGGTTCTGCAAGAAAAATTGTTTAATGATCGGTATTGTCTGCTTAAGAAAAAAAATCCGTCGTGGAGTCACACGGAAATTTTTATAGAATCAACTAAATTTGTTTCACCTGTAATAAACCTAGATGGATCTCAAAATATTCCACCCCATTCCACTGGCGCTGCCATAGATGTTTATCTTTTGGACGATAAAAATCAACGGATCAATATGGGGATGGGCGTAGATGATTCGATACAAGATATAGATGGCGCTCTTTCTATGACGGATTCGACATGTATTACAGAAGAAGCGAAGAAAAACAGAAGGATAATGGGTGATGTCTTAAGAGCGGTTGGGTTTGTGAATTATCCTACCGAATTTTGGCATTGGTCCTATGGGGATCGTTACTGGGCCTATCATAAGCAGGAACCCTACGCTCTTTATGGGAGCATTTCATCATTCCCATCGACTGAGTTTTAGATGATTGATGTTTATAATCAACATTAAGTCACTTAAAGTTGATTATAGGCAACTATAATATTGCTATTTGGGTTTGTGCTGAATTTCATGCTGAAGAAGCCATTTTTTTCGGTCAATCCCGCCTCCATACCCACCGAGTGCTCCATTGCTATTAATAATGCGGTGGCATGGAATCACAATGGCAAGCTGATTGGCGCCATTGGCATTTGCAACTGCTCTGCAAGCAGACGGCTTGCCAATGATGCTTGCCTGTTCTGTATAGCTTTTGGTTTCGCCATAGGGGATGGACAATAAGGCATTCCACACGAGCTTTTGAAAAGGACTTCCCAAAAGATGGATCGGCGTTTTAAAGTCTTTCAAACTACCTTCAAAGTAAGCTTTAAGCTCTTTCTCAATGGACAGAATGGGATCAGTGGTCCCTGGAATAATAGCGGCTTTCCCTCTTATTCGAAGCCGCTCAATTTCTCGCTCTAAACCGCGGCGTTCAACAAATTCCAACAGATGTAAAATCTCGTTGTCCGCAATGGCTAATATTGGACCAAGGGGTGAATCTAAGTGGCTTGATTTGAGTTGTACTTTCATAGGTTTACGCATTTGGAAAGGCTATATAATTCACAATTTCCCATTGTCCTTGTTCGTTTTTTTCAAAAATGTCGATGCCCTCGTCCTGAACTTCAGAGATAGGCTTGTCATTTTCGGATATATTTAAATACCACGTAATCCTAACCGCAGCCAGAGTATTTGATCGGTAGACATGATGTAATTTAAAGCGATACTGGTATCGTTTATCTTTTTCTTCGAAAATTTTCTTAAACCCATCACAAATAGACGAATAATTTTTTTCTGGGACGCCTTGATAGTTGGCAACAACTTTTTTGGAAAATAAAGCACAGGATCTGGAGAGATCTTTTTGATTAAAGGCTTCAGTCCAATCACTAAAGAGTTGTTGAAAGATCACAGTATCATTTTTTGCTTGATTTGCATGAGCCTTGGCTGTTATCAATAGTGTCGACACAACTGTGATTGAAATGATCCGTTTGATCATGATGAAATCCTTTTGTTAAGTTTCGTTGTTCAAATAATCGGGCTTCAATTCAGTTTCTTGTGCCGTATTGCCGATGCGTTTTACTTGATAGGCTTTAGCATTAGGGGCCCCACTAACGATGCGGTGTAATTCACCATTGATATAATGTAGAGCAACCGCATCATCGGCTGCAATGCCTGCTTGCAAGGTTCCGTTAGCAATTAATTCGAGGTAGCGGGGCCTGCGGTTGGGCTCAGTGTCAAAATGTGGACAATGACTACCCTTTAAAAATCCCAGCGCTTTGATGGGATTCAGTTCGGATGGAATATAGTCTGACACCCCCTCTTCAAACCAACAAATGGAACCTGCGCTGCCGCCCGAGAGGATAATACCTTGTTGCCAAGCACGATATAGAATTTTTTCTAATCCCCATTCTCGCCAGATGGCCAAAAGATTTTTGGTGTTTCCACCGCCAACATGAATAACATCCTGTTGCATGAGCAGCGACTCAAAATCTTTGGGCGCGGAGAATAATGCAAGATGTGTGCGATCGCAGTCAAAATTGCCGAATATTTCATAGAAACGGACGATATTCCGATCAGCGTCGCCAGTGGCGGTTCCTATAAAGCAAACCTTTGGTCTGGATTTCCCCGTTTGTTTTAAAATATATTGCTCGATTGGATAGGGGGAATTTGCGCCGCCACCAATGGCAATGATTTGTGTTTTCATTTTTGGCCTTTTTGCGAAAAAATAGAGTTCATATTGTATAGTGGCGTGCATTCTAAGGTCAAGTTTTTTATCTTTACAATAATAATCATTACTCGTTGATTTTAGCGCCAAAAAACGTTACTCTAAAAACAGAATTAACGAGTTTGTCTCAGGCAAAATGATCAGGAGATAAAGTATGAAAAATAATTTAGCAATTTTTGAAGATTACAAAATCCGCCGTGTGTACGATGAAGCTTCTGAAAGTTGGTTTTTCTCAGTGGTAGACGTGATTCAAGTTTTACTACAACAAACTGACTTCCAGATTGCTAGAAAGTATTGGAACAAACTGAAGGAGCGGCTTAATAAAGAAGGTAGCCAAACGGTGACAAATTGTCACCAGTTGAAAATGACTGCAGAAGACGGCAGGGCAAGAAAATCTGAAATTTGCTTTTGGAAAGCAGGAAACATTTTTTTTGCCTCCTCCATTTCAATCATTCTAAAGTCTCTTATGTCGAATCCAGGCGTTACTATGCACGTCATTAATGAAAAGGATTCTTGATCGATTAATTTGGCGCAAGTCCATTGATGTGGCAATATGGCTAATGCCTGTATAATTTGCTTGCCTGATTTTTTTCCGAATTCCTCATGGAGAATTGGATCGCCTAATATTACTTCTTCAAAAGTATTCTTTTTTGTATCAATAATACAAACTGCTTGAGGAGATCCGTCACAATAGTGCCAATGCTTGGGTGCTTTTAAATTGTTAAACTTCGTAATTCCACTCCCAACCAACAAATAATAAACAGAATCTGTGACCGCTCTTGTACCGCCTTCATAGATCGTCGGATCTACCTCTATTTCTTCAACCGAGCGAAAAATTTCGCCAATGTATGAGCTTGGGAAAGCATGGTGTTCTGTTAACTTGTATGTGGCAATATAACGCTCAATTTTTGCTTTGTCTAAGGCTCTCAAGGGATTTTTTCCTGAATCACGCAAGTATATGAAATAATAACGTGCGAAGATTAATAAAAGCAACTATTATTCGTATCTATGTTTTAGCTACAAACCGCCAAAGTTTGTCCGTCCCTACTTTTATACCAATTCTGGGTGTTCTAGAAAATGGAAGGGTTTGATTGATGCAGCCCACGTAGAAATCATCGCTGCTTGTCATGTTAAGCCCATTGTGCGCTTTTGTAATATTCAGATGACGACAAATTTTTCCAGGGCCATTTAAATGCAATCCAGGCTCGCCAGTTGCATCCAATAATTTTATGCCTCTAATTAAAACAGCGGCTGGGAAGCCTGCTTTTTCTGTGACAATATTCAAACAATGATACATCCCATAAATAAGATAAACATAAGAAAATCCCGGTTTCCCGAACATTAGTTTTGTACGTGGGGTTTCGCCTTTAAAAGCATGAGATGCTGGGTCATCAAATCCCATATAGGCTTCTGTTTCCGTAATGGTGCCCTTATGATTTTTAAATACTAATATTTTACCCAATAACTCTTCCGCAACCAATAAAGTTGGTTGCTTAAAAAAGGAGCTTTTTAATTTTTTCATGGCATAATCCTCTATTTTTAAGTTACCATATCACATGGATAGAATTAAAGTGATCCCAGGAGACATTACACAATTTGCTGTAGATGCTCTTGTTAATGCATCGAACACCCGTTTGTCGGATGGCGCTAGGCAGCAAAGATTGCCACAAAAACTGTTCAAGATATCTTGATCCAAGAAGATTCATTTGAGCAAGTGCTATTTGTTTGTTTTGAAGACGAAGTATTTGCAGCTTACAAGGCGCTGGTAGAGTAATACCAAAAACTGCTTTTTCGGGAATTTTTCTTCATGTTTCACCTCGAGCTAATTGCTTGCGCTTTATATACAGGTTTTATCCTCTTTCCAGGGATGAAATCCAATCGAACGTTTTTTAGAAGGCGCAGGCATCATTAGTTGATGGATAGCTTCAAATACTACCTTAAATTGCTTATCGTATTTTTTTTCGAGCGCTTGTAGTTTTTGACGGAGGTCTTGATGAGACTCTGTGAATTGTCGTAAACGAACAAAGGCTCGCATGATTTCAATATTAACTTGGATGGCTTGCTTGCTGTGTAAAACGCTGGAAAGCATAGAAACGCCTTGTTCTGTAAATACATACGGTGCATAGCGTCGACCACCCCAACTTGAGGTCACAGATTGTGACTTCAAGTCCTGGAATTCTTCTGGAGTGAGTTGGAACATAAAATCGGTGGGGAAACGGCTCGCATTTCGTTTGACGGCTTGTACTAACACTTTAGTTTGTACGCCATAAAGTATAGCCAAATGCGCATCCAACATGACTTTTTCGTCGCGAATGAATAAAATACATTGCTGGATTTCTCCAGCCGGTAGTGTAATAGGCGATAAACTTTTTGTCATTTTAGATCCTTTAGGCTAAGGGTCCTTTTTTAAGACTAACAAGAACGATGGCATTTTGCTATCCGATAAATATCGGATTCGAGAAGCCCGCGGAGCATTGGGTGGATGCGAAACAGGCGAAGCAAAAATTACGCCGGGATTTAATTTGTCAGCGCGGCATATCATTCATACGGTTGGGCCCGTGTGGCAGGGTGGACATTCTATCGGTGCAGCTATATTTTCTGCATTTCCCAAAGTTTTTTATAAATACTGTCACGCTGTATGAGTGCCTGATGTGTGCCTTCTTCAACAACTTTGCCGTGTTCGAGAACAATAATTCTATCCATGTGTTTAAGCGTGGATAGGCGATGCGCGATTGCCAAGACCGTTGTATTAGAATTTTCCAACAGGGCGTTTAAGCTGGTTTGTATTAATTGCTCGTTTTCTGTATCTAAACTAGAAGTTGCTTCATCCAAAATTAGGATCGGGGCGTTTTTCAAAATGGCGCGTGCGATTGCAATGCGTTGACGCTGCCCACCGCTGAGTTTAACGCCGCGTTCTCCCACCAGGGTGTCATAGTGTTCTGGCAAACCCATAATAAAATCATGAATGTTCGCCATCCGCGCTGCAGCCACGGCTGCTTCTCTAGAAGCTTCTAAATTGCCATAGATAATATTATCTAATATGCTGCGATGGAATAATAAAATATCCTGCGGTATGACAGCTATGTGCGCCCGAACAGTGTCTGCAGAAAAATGGGCAGTATCTTGATTATCGATTAAAATACGCCCCTGGTTTATCTGAAAATATTTGAGCAATAAAGATACGAGCGTGGATTTCCCTGCGCCTGACAATCCAACCAACCCAACTTTCTCTCCCGGTTTAATATTCAGCGACAAACCTGCGAAAATAGGTTTGCTCGGTTCGTATGCGAAAAAAACATTATCAAATACGATGCTGGGGCGCAGCACTTGGATCTCTTGGGAGGCAAGCAGTTCTGATTTTTCTTGGGGGATTTTTAAAAGTTCAAAAGCACTTTTGAAATCTCCAATATCTTTCATTAAGTCTTGCATTTTGAGGATCATGTGCCAGAGATCGAAACTCATTTTGAAGGCAATCCCCATCACAAAAACCAAATCTCCGCTGGAGGCTTGCCCCGTTTTCCGCAAGTGAATCATAAAGATAAACAAAGCAATCAACATCGCCCAATAGAGCACGCCTGCTACCATATTTGACAAACAACTAAATTTATATAGTTTAATCTCTGAAGGGATAAAATCTTTTTCGAGCAGGCGGTGTAAACGATTCTTTTCTGATTTTCGGGTAGAAAATGAAAAAAGGGTTAATATATTTGTAATATTATCGGCAATCAATCCGAAAATAATATGCAGATTATTCGCGCGCGCAAAAGAAAGTTTATCTAGGGTGTTTGAAAATCGGTACATAATGACAAAATAAATCAGACCCCAAATAGCGACGAATAAGCATACTTTTATGCTAACAATGGATAACGTAGCTGTTAAGATAACAGTGTTGGCGAGCTTGGGCATAAATTCATGATGCATCGCTGCCCAGAAATTATCATATCCATCCAATATGCCCTTTATTTTACTTGTGATGGAACCCGAGTGTGTATTCTGAAAGAACTGATAGGAATGATGTTGTACATAGTCATAGACGGACAGTAGAATGGATTGCCTAACATAAGGCTCCGAGCGCCATTCCGCAATGTCTGCGCCTCGCCAGAGGACATCTAATAATATTTGTGCGCTAATAAAAATAATGATGGGGGCTAATAAGGTTTGGTACGTCACCTCGCCGTTGGCTGAGAAAGCATCTACGACCAGTTTGATGGCATATTGATTGCCAAAATCATAGAAAGCACCCAAAATCGGAGCCATCAGCATGATGGCATAGTGCCACTTGTAAGGCTTAATCATGCTCCAGAGAAAGGTGTATATGGATCGATGTTGCATGAAAGTAGACCAAAAAAGAGTGATTGAAGTAAATTTTACGGGTTTGGTTTAAAAATAGCAAGCACTAAGCCCCTTATTTTGGCAATGCGCTAAACTATTTGACTCTCACGTTACGTCATATTCTATGATTTGCTGGGTAATGGGAGGAAACCAAAATGGCTTATACGGTCAAGCAATTAGCGAAGCTTTCGGGCGTCACGGTCCGTACGTTGCATTTTTATGATGAGATTCACTTGTTAAAACCCGCTTACTGCGGTGACAATAACTATCGTTATTATGGCGAAGAGCAGCTCTTGATGCTTCAGCAAATTTTGTTTTACCGGGAGTTGGGATTTTCGCTAAATGCCATCCAGAAAATTATGGGCAGTGATGATTTTAATAAGCTTGAGGCTTTAAGATCACATAAACATATCCTAGAGCAGCAACTTGATCGAACCCATCGCTTGATCAAGACCATTGATAAAACCATTGTACATTTGGGAGGGACAGTAAAAATGCGTGATATCGAAATGTATGAAGGATTTGACCCAAAAAAACAGCAAGAATATGAGAATTATTTGATCAATAACGGAACCCTCACGCAAAATCAAATAGATGAAAGTTGGCAAAATATTCAAAGCTGGAAGCAAAGCGATTGGGAGAATCACAAACAAGAGGGCGATGAACTCAATAAAGCATTTGTCGCAGCGATTGGGAATGATCTGAAGCCAGTGTCAACGGAAGCTCAGGCGCTTGTGCGCAAACATTATGCTTGGGTTAAGCAGTTTTGGACGCCAACCCGAGAAAGCTATATTGGGTTGGGTCAAATGTATCTTGATCACTCAGATTTTAGGGAATTTTATGAGGCGTATCATCCCAAGATGACGGTGTATTTAGTAGAGGCGATGAAAGCGTTTGTGGAACGGGAGTTATTTTAATGAAAGTTAAATAACCCAATTTTGAACAAAAATTATAATTAATTGATTTATATAAATAATTTAAAATCTCATTATAAATCTTAAAATTTTTGCGACGCATTTGCGGCGTATTTGCGTCGCAAAAATTAATATTTTTTTAAAATATGGCTTTCTAACTAATACTTTTTTTGTTACGTATTTGCGTCGGAATTTATTGTAGAATGCTTCTTAATGTTTTGCTTAATTTAGCAAACAGGAAATCAATTCTTTGGGAGGCATGCATGGAGTATCGTAAATTAGGTAAAAATGGCCTGGTCGTGTCTGCGCTTGGACTGGGTTGCATGGGCATGTCGCCGGAAACTTACGGTCCGACAGATCAACAATCTGCAAAAAACACAATTAATTATGCTTATGAAAATGGTGTTACATTGTTTGATACCGCTGATATATATGGGAATGGCGAAAACGAAAGATTTTTAGGCCCGATCTTGGGAGGATTGCAAAGAGATAAGATTGTCGTCGCTACCAAATGTGGTCTTAAAGAGCAAGAAACAGGATTGCAGATTAATAATACCCCAGAATATATTCAGCAGGCTTGTGACGAGAGCTTAAAACGCTTAGGAATTGATTATATAGATCTGTATTATTTGCATCGATATAATCCTGAAACCCCCATAGAACATTCTATGCAAGCCATGCTTGCATTAATCAATGCTGGGAAAATACGATATGTGGGTTTATCCGAAGTCGACGCGCCTACCATTGAGCACGCGTATAAAATACTGGGGGATAAATTGGTCGCTGTCCAAACAGAATATTCTATGATGAATTATCTAGCAGCAGAAACCATTTTGCCTACTTGCAGAAAATTGGGGATTTCCTTCGTCCCTTTTTCTCCCATTGCACGAGGTTTGCTTGCGGGGCACATTACGGATCCAAAAGTTTTTAAAGAACACAAAGAATTTGATTTTCGTAGTATTTTGCCGCAATTCCAAGGAGAATGTTTTGAACAAAATCTACGTTTAATAGAAGCAGTCAAAGCAATAGCCACTAAAAAACACTGCACGCCTGCACAATTGTCACTCGCGTGGTTGTTAGCGCAAGGTGAGGATATTGTCCCGATTCCCGGTACGCAAAAAGTGAATCACCTGAAAGAAAATATTGCCGCTGCAGAGCTAAAGTTGTCTTCTGATGATTTGAATTTGCTGGCAAAAGCAAGGCAGACTAATCCAATTAAGGGCGCGAGATATCCTCAAGCATTGATGGAAATATTTAATTTAGAGGTGTAATCCATTATTGACGACTAATACTGATCAGATAAACGGTTGACTTGAGGGGTTTCAACCGGTATTATGCACGGATAATCACAAAATATTTATAGGTGCATTCATGATCAGTATTCAAAAAACCCCTAATTTTTCAAGCAAAATGCTTGTGGGATTGCTTCTGGCTATCTGCACTTTGTTTGTCAGCGAAGCCTCGCACGCAGGGAAACGTGTAAAATCGTCTCGAGCACGTGCTTCGCAAATTGAAATTCTAGCCGTTCAAAAAGATGGATGGGTTGGTGCTCAATCAGAAACCGTTTTTGAAAAAATTCGTAAAAATTTGAGCGCAACAACGCAGCGCTCAGGAATAAATCAACATCACCACCATCATGAAGTGCAAAAATATATTCAAAAATTGAATCCCTCCAAGGAAACTTTCATCAAAACTGCTGCTCGCGCCAGCCAAAATTTATCGTATATTGTAGATCAAGTTGCAAAGCGGAATTTACCCAATGAGCTTGCCTTGTTACCCATGGTTGAAAGTAACTTTCAACAGCACGCAGTGTCTCATCGCGGAGCCGTGGGCCTTTGGCAATTTATGCCAGACACCGGAAGACAATACGGTTTAAAACGGCGTGCGGGATATGATGGTCGTAAAGATGTGCAAGCCTCTACCAAAGCAGCCTTAACATACTTGGAATATTTGCATCACAAATTTGGTCATGATTGGATGCTTGCCTTGGCTGCGTATAATGCTGGAGAGGGGGCTGTTGAGCGTGCGATTCGGCGCAATCAAAATGCCGGAAAGCCAACCAATTTTTGGTCTCTCAAGCTTCCGAGAGAAACACGTGAGTATGTGCCAAAATTTCTAGCGATAACGCAAATTCTCAAAGGAGCGTATTGAAAATTTTAGTTTTCTTTGAGCTCCTCTAACACGCCCGTCACGCTCTCATCGGGTGCTGGGACGATGGCGACTAATTCAATTTCAAAAATCAAAGCGGAATTGGAGGGTACTTTATTTCGTATGCCCTTGGTTCCATAGGCCAATTGAGGCGGAATATAAACCATCCATTTGGCGCCAGGTTTCATTTGTTGCAAAGCATCGACCAATCCTGGAATGGTGGTGCTGAGTTCCAGGGTATTGGGTGCGTTGGGTCTCTCTGCACGGGTAAACACAGTGCCGTCTAAAAGAGTTGCTTGATAATAGACGGTGACATAATCATCCGCTGTAGGAGAATTTCCGTGCCCATTCTTAATGATTTTATATTGCAAGCCGTTAGGCAAAGTTTTAACGCCCGCTTTCTTTTTGTTTGATGCAAAGAAGGCTTCTGATTTTTGAAGGTTAATTGCGGAGAGTTGGGCGGGATTTTGAGCACGAGTGTTGACGAGCATGATTTTAGCTTGGGCGACTGGCGTTAAGAGAAGGCATACACTCATGGCCAAGACTGGTAATTTGAACATAATCCTTGTTCCCCCTTTTTTGTTCCCTGTTTAGAAGCTGCTTTGCATTTAGTCAGTATAGAAGGTAGAAAGCAGTTTTTCTATCATTGAGCACACAAACTTTAATTTTAATTTTTTTGACCAGGTATGATATAGTACAAATAGTACAAAATTGATGGTTTGGGGGCGTTGTATCATGATCAAAAGATTTTTATTCAAAAAATTAGTTCGAGATAATTCCCTTGTGTTCTTTCAAAGAGAGAAGATTAAAACGCATTACGAAATTTTAGAAACACCCGATTGCATACAAGCCTTAAAAGAGAAACTGACAGAGGAAGCAGATGAGGTTTTACAGGCCACCGATATGAGCAATCTGATAGAAGAATTGGGAGATTTGCAGGAAGTGATAGCCGCATTAATGGAGAAGTGCCATATCTCACAAGCCGAGATAGAGACTGCTCGGGATAAGAAGAAACTTGAATGGGGTGGATTTTCGGAAGGCATTTATTTACAGCACATTGACATGAGGTCTGATTCTGTCTGGGTAAATCATTTTTTGCGACAGCCGCATAAATATCCGGTAGAAATTTTAGAGGAATCGAATTGAAAAACAGTGGTTTTAAGATCCTGCGCCCATCGCAATGGTAATATGAAAGGGCACTAAAAGCCCGTGAAAATTGAGTCTGTTTTGAAAACCATATTTGATGCGCAATTGTTCTAATGCGGGGGAAGAAACGATGAGCGTAAAAAATGTTTTGTAGAATGCCTGGATGACACCCAAATCCAATATTTCAAAGGTAAATGCCTGTCCTAATTCATCCAGCATTCGGATTTCTTTTTCCTCCATTTCATTTTGGTACATGATGCTAATATGAGCGCCGCCGCTCTGCTTGGGTGGGAAATATTCTGGGATGGCAATATTTTTTTCATTCAGCAAAGGAAATAGTTGAAAAATGAAATCATCCGAGATTTTTAAATAGCAATAGGGTTTGGTTTCATCCTGCTTCAAGATGCCATGGAGTGGCAATTTGTGTTTTGCATAGGCGAGCAGCTCCGGATTATTGAGTTGCGTATAGGTGAATTCTATTTTTCTTGAATCTGCGCATTCTATAAGCATGTCAGTGCCATTTGTTAGAGTAATAGAGGGATGATGCTGGGTCATCACGAGATTATTCAGGCCGCTTTTGTGAACCCATAATTTGCCCATGATAACCCAGCATCAGGTTTTTTGCAATACACTAACGCAACCATTAAAAAAATTACTATAAAATCACCTGGTTGTCCTCAAGGAGTTGAGAAAACTCCCGAGTCAGGTGTTCCAGCAGATCGTGCTGACTTTCACTTAACTCTTTGAATTTCCTGTTTTGGCGCAGAACCTCTTTAAAGTTGCAGAGTACGTCATAATACTGTTCGGCTTGCGTAACGTTTTGGAAGATCTCTCTATCTCTTGGGTCATCCCAATTAAAATCAAATACTAATTTAGAATGCATATTTTGTCCTCCTGTTATTGCTCTGTAAATTAATGTTTAATGTTCTTTTTAATCGTATTACAGAGTTTCCAGGAAAAGATATCCGTTATTTATCGGATATCTTTTGAATTCTATTTTTAATAAAATTTTACAGCGGATGTATAAATTGACGCGCGTAAAAAATAGAAACCAAAAATCAATGGGAGTATTCAGGTGAGCATCGATATTTTAGAGCAAGGACAGGCAGAATCAGAAATCATAACAAGCTCCAAAAAAACTAAAGTACTAAAAAAGACATCCAAGTCACAAGATGTTGCCTATCTGGATGAGGCTTGGAAAAGGGTGTTACGTTTGTATTTCAAGGACTTTATGGAGCTTTGCTGGCCAGAAGCGTACGAGATTATTGACTGGACGCGGGGTTATGAGTGCCTTGAACAGGAGTTGCAACCCATTTTCAAAAAAGAAGAAGTCGGTACTCGTTTTGCCGACAAAATATTCAAAGTTTATCTGAAGAGTGGTCAAGAACAATGGTTCTTTATTCATTTGGAGATTCAGGCAAACTGGGGGTCGGATTTTTCCGAACGCATGTTTATTTATCGCTATCGAATTTTCGAGATCTATGGCAAAGACGTTGCTAGTCTGGCTATTTTAATTGATGCCAATAAAAATTGGCGCCCCACAGCCTATGAAAGCGGTATGCTGGGTTCTAAAATCAGAATGGAATTTCCTGTGCTAAAACTATTAGATTATAGAGATAAAAAAGAGAGCTTGGAGCAAAGCAATAACCCCTTTGCGCTCGTTATTCTCGCACAGCTCGCTGCTTTGGAAACCGCTCATAGCACGGATCTGCGAGTTGCTCACAAAATTGGTTTGACGCGGAAGCTGTATCAAAAGGGCTATACAGCTGACCAAATTAGAGACTTGTATCTCTTTATAGACTGCATCATGCGGCTTCCAAAGCCTCAAAAGATACAGTATACTTTAGAAATTAAGAAAATTGAGGAGGAATTGAAAGTGGCTTATGTCAGCAGTATGGAAGAGTTTGGTATTGAGCAGGGAATTAAGCAAGGCGTACAGCAGGGAATTAAGCAAGGCGTGCAGCAGGGCATTAAGCAAGGCGAATCTGCGCTTTTAAGACATCAAATGGAGTTCAAATTCCGTCATATCCCAAGTTTTTATCTTGAGAAAATACAAAGCGCTGATGCTGTTACTCTGATTGAGTGGGGCAAACGCTTGCTGACGGCTGAAACTATTCAAGAAGTCTTTGAGGCAACATAAACTGTAAAGCAAACTAAAAGTGGTATTTAGCTACTTTTGAGTGCCCCTCTTTGAAATATGCAATGAACCCAATATTATCCTCCTCACATCCCGCCTTAACCTTAACGCCTGCGTTGACAGAATATTGCGGACAGTTCTTAAAAAAACACAATTTAAATTATTTTCAGGTGATTAGAGTCAATCAAGATGGTTCGACGGTGTTGTTAACAAATCGTGCAAATTTTACTCAGTATTGCATTGAGTATGCGATGCAGCACAATGTCCCCTTGATCTATTCGTGTGTTAAAAAAGAGATTTTAGATCCCTCTTCTTATTATTTTCTTTGGGAACCCAATCTGCCTGCAAGGCCTGTTGCCATGGTGCGAAATGAGTTTGATGTGACCAATGGTCTGACGTTTGTGGAACGTCATGCAACGCATTATTATATGATAGCCTTTGCTGCCTCGCATACCAATCATGGGGTTTTAGATTTTTATTTAAATAATATTGAATTGTTAAAAAATTTTGTGAGCCAATTTACAGATCAACAGCGCGGTTTAATGCAAGCTTTAGAAAGCAAACCCTTGATCTTGCCAAAATCGTTGCAAGATGAAAATTTGGAAGATATGTTATTACAGAGATCTTCTCATTCTCGGAAACGAATCCCCATTGTGTTTCGGGGGCGCAGCAGTTATGTGACCTTGAAAGAATATGAGTGTCTTAAGCAATTGCCCCGAGGCCTGAGTACAAAAGAAATAGGGCGAGTTTTAAATATATCCCCTCGTACCGTAGAACAATATTTTGAACGCGTAAAAACGCGCATTGGGTGCAAATCTAAGCAAGATTTGATCCAGTTATTACATTAAATTGCAAAATGAACTTTGTTTGGCTTGTCCGTAATTTTTACGAACAGACGGTATTTATTTTGAATGAGATGATGATTCTTTGGTTTTGTTATTGAGAGAGGGAATCATGCGACTACCACCCAGCCAATCCACACAAGCGGCATTAATTGAAAAAAATTTACAAACTGTATTTTTGGCGATGTCGGTTGCGCAGAAGCAATGCAATGGCAGTCAGTATCTTTTTTCTGATATTCCACATCCCATTTTTAATTGTGTGGTAGAAGCTAAAAGTGCGGATGGAGATGTGCAGAGGACTATCCTATCAATTTGGGAAGATTATCAAAAGCAAAACAAGTTACATTCCTGGTGGATTTCAGAACGTTCGGAACCGCAGAATTTTGCACAGCATCTACAAGCGCTCGGCTTCCAAAAAGGGCCAGTATATAGCGGCATGCACGGTAAATTAAAAAAAATGGATTTTGTGTTGGAACGGTCCCCTAGTATCCGTATTGAGCGTATGAGTGATCCCGAGGCTTTTGATGCCTGGATGAAACCTATGGCGGAAAGCTTTGAGTTTTCGCCTGCAGTTGCCGCAGCATTTGGGAAGTGCTATCAAAACTTGTTTGTGACAACAGATCAGTGGATTAATTATTTTGCATTTTATGAAGATCAGCTGGCGGGTGTTTCGTCTTTATTTTTGGGGAAAGATGCCGCAGGTTTATACAATGGCGCGGTGTTTCCGCAATTTCGCAACAAGGGCGTGTTGACGCATTTAGGCAGAACCATGTTGGCCGACGCACAAAGCCACGGCACGGAAGATGTGGTCGTTCAAGTGAGTGGTGCGAGTCATAATATTAGCCTGAAGGCGGGCTTTAAAGAATATCTGAAGTTTCAGGCTTATTTGAGTCCCTCCTAAGACCTGAGATGTGGACTTGACCTCAGGTATTACCGGCTATTATAAAGTCAGACTTTATATTGGACGATAAATACGCGTGTTCGTCCTCGGGTCCATTAAATAACTGTAGAAAAGTCTTGATGCGTGCACATGCGCTCAAATAAAAATCTATTGAAAGACAAATAAAAAATGTAGTATTTTCAATATGTTATAGATTAAGGATGCCTCATTGCTGGGTCTTCCCACCCTAATTTATCAAATAGCCATCAAATAAGGTTTCCTGCTTTACTTAACCCAAAAAGGGACATATTTAGCAAATTTTCTAGATGATTTCGCATCATAAATATGAATCAGTCCGACTTCTTGTGTATACTTGATGATTCTAGAAGCATCTGCACTATTCTGAGGCTCAATCCCAAAACGTTCTCTTAAACTAGTATTTGTCATATATTCATGTGTTACATATTTTAAACACGCATGTAAATAACAAGCCCGAATGCGATCCTCTTTGTTCATCTTATTCATAGGCTTAGGAGCAAACAATATTACGCGAACGTTATCTCCAACCACTTCAAAAACGGGTGCGGGAAGTTGATATTTTTCTGTTTGAAGCACGACTTTATCAACACCGCTGCCCCGCTCCTCGCAAAATCCAATTCTACGCATAAAAGATGCTAATGCTTCATTTCTGGAACGAGGCGGATTATCCAAAAAACGCATTGTATCTACTAAGGGTGTTCCGGGATTTGTAATTTCAATGCGATCTGTGAAAATTTCAATTAGGGGTGAGACTCCTGTAATAAATAAATCTTGATGGATAATAGCGTTTGCAACAAGCTCGCGAATCGCAAGAGGTGGATACGCAGGCATATTTTTTCTTAAGGCTTGGCCTGTTATCTCATTAGTAGGAAGATATGTGTTAATAATCTCCATTAGTTCTTTAAATCCACATGCGTAACCTTTAGTGCACTCGAATTCTCTTTTTGTTTTTAAACGATCATTGTTACCATATTGAATTACTCGAACTGTTTTACGCTTCAAAAATTTAAAGTCACTTAATTGCCTAGCAAAAAGAATTGCCCCTTGGTTTAAAAGATTCCAGTGATTGCTATCAGTACGTGCTATCAATGCATCATTTTTCAGCGCTTCAAGAATTTGATCGCGATTTTCTGGAAGCGGTTGTTCGAGCAACTGAAAATAAGAAGGGTAATCCAAAAATTTTAAAACATCTTCGGTCGCAATGTTTTCTGCAGCAATATGACTTTCAAATGGGGTTGCATCAAAAAGACGCCAAAGCATTCTTTCCTTCTCTGGAAATTCTTTCAATTTCTTCACATAAGATCCGACTCTAATAAATCCTTCGCCCTTGAAACGGACTGGGTGTTGAGATGCCTTGGGAATTTCAAGAATAACAAGAGGTATTTCATCTACTGTGATTTTGAGAAAACGAAAATGGACCTTAGGATGTAGCAGTTGCAATAACCAATTCTCTAGCTCCTCATTCCCAATTTTTGAACTGCTAGGTGAAAATGATGTGCCAACAATATTGTGAGATTCATCATCAATCCCCCACAAAAGATAGGCATTCGGTCGTCCACAAAGTAAGGCTGAGTTGGCTAATGCAGAAATTTGCTCTCCAATTTCATCGGGCTTTGAATTATTATGTTTGAATTCAATCCATTCAGTTTCTCTAGGGTGTTTGCGTAACTCGTTTACTAGGTTGATCCAATACGCTACTGGGCGAACAACTGTCATCAAAATTCCTCTGGTATTCCTAAATTTAATAAAATTCATTATAACCTGGATATGAGTTGTAATCATAGTCCCCCAAATCCACAGAACGGCATTTTAAACGGTAACTAAATTTTCCATGATGAATTCATTTGCCCAATGGAATCCATTGATGTACAATGCCTCCCATGAATGCCATCGTTGTCGAAAATCTTAAAAAGACCTTTCGCTCACCACTTCCCGCACAGGGATCCATAGCCCAAAGAATCAAAAGTTATCTACACCCACGGTACCAAACGCTCACAGCGGTCGATGGGATATCTTTCCAGGTGAAAGCCGGTGAGAGAGTGGCCTTTATTGGCCCCAATGGGGCGGGGAAGTCGACCACGATCAAAATGTTAACGGGTATTATGCAACCCACCAGCGGTCGCATCACGGTGTTGGATAAAGTTCCGGGCGTGCGTTGGAACAGACTGATGTATCAAATTGGTGCTGTCTTCGGGCAGCGTTCCCAATTGTGGTATCACTTGCCAGTTCGAGAGACCTTGGGGTTATTGGCGGCGATTTATGATATCCCAGCATCTGAGTATCGGCGGCGGGTCTCGGAGCTTGTGGAAAAGTTTAAAGTGACTTCATTATTGGATAAACCGGTGCGTCAGTTGTCTTTGGGCGAACGGATGCGATGTGAAATTATCGCCAGCTTGTTGCATAAACCCGCAGTACTCTTTTTAGATGAGCCCACCATTGGCTTGGATATTACAGCAAAAGCAATCATTCGAGATCTGATTCGTCAACAATCTGAAAAAGAAGGTGTGACCTTGTTGCTTACCTCGCACGATACGGATGATATCGAAAAAGTGTGTGATCGTGTGATTATTATTGATCAGGGAAAACTGCTGCTGGATGATAGTTTAAGCAATTTAAAAAACGCGTTATATTCGAAAAAAAAGTGTTAACGCTGGCAACAGAAGAGGCTCAGATTCACTGGAACCGATCGGATATTCCTATATTGGAGCAATCGCCTCACCATTTAAAAATTGAAATCGATATAACTCAGCATTCCGTGGAGTCTGTGGTGGCCAGTTTGTTAGGAAAGTATGCCATCAAAGATCTCTCGATTGAAGGCCCTCCCTTAGAAACCATTATTCAAACGTTGTATCATTATGGCGCAACCGCGTAATAAATATTGGGCCAATATCGAGATTGCGATACGCCATCAAGTTGTCCAGCGTGGGCAACTGATCGGTCGCTTGTTTATGTATTGGGTGATTGTCTTTTTGTTTCATCAAGTCTTTCAAAGCGTAGGAGCACCACCGGAGAGAGCGTGGTATGTAGCGATCACAGAGTGGATAGTCCTGTCTACGCCTCCGCTTGCGCTTCAAATTGCAGAGGATGTTAATAAAGGCCAGATAGCCTATTTTCTGTTACGACCCATGCATTATTTAAGTCTGCGCTTTTCGGAATGCTTGGGAACACTTTTAGTGCGGTTTATCCTATTGGGGATTTCTTGCTTAGGTCTTGGTTTTTATCTTACGGGGTTTTTCCCGGGGAATGCTGAAACTTGGATATTGGGTACAGTCTTTGGGGTCCTGAGCATTACGCTGTATAATTTATTATTGATGTTGATAGGATTAAGCGCTTTTTGGGTAACTGATATCAAAACCATCATGTATTTAAATTTAACAGCGACTTTGAGTCTTGGGGGATGTATTGTTCCGCTGAGTTTTTATTCTAATGGGATGCGAACAGCTTCTTTTTGCACGCCCTATCCTTGGATTTTATGGGGACCCGCAGAGTATATAACGGGAGGATCGGTAAATTTGGGGAATGCTGTTTTAGGGTGGGGATTTTGGATGCTGTTCTTAAGCGCTGCGGTCATCTTTTTATATAATAAGGGCGCAAAAACTTTTATTGTTGAGGGTGGCTAGTGTACCATTTGAGATTTTTTTGGTTGGCTATCTGTACAAATTTTAAACTCTCCATGTCTTTGCGTGCTGCTTTTTTGATTACAATTTTGGCAACGATTGTAAAGCAAGTGTTGTTTTTAGTGATGTGGAGTTTTTTCTTTGAAAGATACAAAGTTGTTCAGGGATGGACTTTCGAACATATGCTTGTGATGTACGGGCTGGTGTGTTTTGCAATGGGGATTGCAGGTTTATTTTTTTATGGAATAAAAGAATTATCTCCTTTAATAGAAAGCAGCCAATTAGATACTTTTTTGTTGCAGCCTAAAAATATTATTTTAAACATTGCCATGTCCAAAGGAGATATTTCTGATGTTGGAGAGGTGATTACGGGGATATTATTAATGGGGTATTCTGGGTATTTAATCAAGGCGTTTCCCATTATTTTAATATTGTGCGTGGTCATTGTTGTATTTATGTTTTCTTTATATTTGTATTTAAGCTGCATTGCCTTTTTTGTTCGGAACTCTTATGACTTGATTCGTGAGCTCAATCTGAATGCCATTATTGTGGCAACGCAGCCTGTTGCTGCCTATCGCGGTGTTTTTAAAATGTTTACCTTTACCCTGTTACCCGTTGCTTTCTTAAGCTTTCTTCCCGTCGAATATTTTAGAACAGGGCTTTGGTATTATTTATGGGCGACTATTTTGGGAACGGCCGTATTTTTTGGAATAGCATGCTGGTTATTTAAATTAGGGCTTAAGCGATACGAATCTGGCAATATGATTGTATACCGACATTAAGGTGAAGGTGGCAACAACTGTGCAACCTCAGGATGGGTGTTATTAATTGCAATGGTTCGGGGAGTTGCCTTGTTGGTTTTATCCCGCAACAAGGGATCTGCGCCATGATCAATTAATAATCGAGCAGTGAGGGTGTCGCCATTTTGAGCCGCAAAGTGTAGCGCGGTAAAGCCTTCTTGATCTGCTTGATTGATGTTGATTTTTTTCGTCTCCAGTAATAACTGTACAATTTGCGGTTGACTAAATTGGGCTGCGACTAACAGTGGTGTGATGCCAAATTTCATGGGGGCATTTACATTCGCGTCTTTTTGAATTAAAAGACGGGCGAGTCCTCCTCTGCCATACAGGGCTGCTAAGTGAAGTGGGGTTGCTTGAGTGGTTGTATCCGTTGCATTGACTTGTGCGCCGGCTTGCAAGAGCACTGCGGCAATATTTTCTTGATTATTGATCACCGCAGAATGTAGTGGAGTCACACCTTGACTGAGGGGCTGGTTAACATCTATTCCGCCCTCAATTAATAATCGCACATCATCCAATTGGCCATCTCTGATGGCATTTTGGAGTAGCATTTCGGAACTAAAGGCGCTTTGACTTTGAATTTCAGCCACACAGCGGAAGCTCACCAAGGCCATCATCAGAAATATCAGAATCGTGCGAGTAATATTGTGAGACATATTGACACCTCCTGAGGGCAAAAAATTTAATCCCATAAGGGATAGTGTTTCAGTTCAATATCACCTGGAAAAAAAAGCTTCGCGGTGTTTGCGAAAAATTCGCTGTGTTCAGATACATAAAAAGTCTTTTTTACAGCCTGTTGCATGGAATTACTTGGGTTCAATAAATTATTATCAGTGAGGTGTTCTTTGAGAACCTTGGCTGTCATTTCTGAAGCATCCATAATATCAATAGTGTCTTGATAAAAGCTTTGGATATGGGATCTCAATAATGGGTAGTGCGTGCATCCTAAAATAAGGGCTTCGATATTGGCGAGTTCCGGGTGCGAAAGATATTCCTGTATAATCATTTCAGAAACATTTTTTTCTGAAAACCCTTCCTCGATCAGCGGGACCAATAAGGGTGTCGCAAGGGCGCTGAAGCTAATATTTTTGTTTAATTGTTCGATTCTTTTTTTATAGGTATTCGACCGGACAGTTTGTTTGGTGCCAATTAAACCAATTTTTTTATTGGCATGATGTTGTTGGATATGTTGAATAATAGGATCGATGACATTCATCACAGGCGCTTTATTTCCAACATAATCTGAAACGTGCTCATAAGCGGCGGCAGAAGCCGTATGGCAGGCTATCAAAATTACTTTGCAGTTTTGTTGTAATAAGAGCTCACATATTTTAATAGAGTATGCCTGAATGGTGGTCGCTGATTTTTCACCCCAGGGGGTATGTGCAGTATCGCCGAAATAGACGATGTTTTCATTGGGCAGATGTTCAGCGATGGCTTTTGCGACCGTCAGGCCGCCCATGCCGCTGTCAAAAATGCCGATGGGGTTGGTTGCTTTTTGTAACATAGCGCCCAGTCTATCATATTTTTTCTGCGTGCTTGTCCTATACTTTGAGTGTTATATCCTCACGATACAGGACAGAGATCATTTATGTGGCATCTCAAAACAAAGTTTGGGATATTTTGGGTAGTTCCTATTTCAGAAGTCAAAACAACTCCTCAATATCTCTTGGGTATCGACGACAGTGAACTGGCTTTTTATACAGATGCAGAGCAGGCGGCCAAAGATGTTCATGACCAGGCCACTGGTTTTTTAAAGTGGGATATTCAGGCCCAGGTGAAAGCCCCCGACCATATTACAGAATGGACCTCGGGAGAGCCCCAGAATTGGTATAAAAGTTAGTTTGTTAGACCCGATATCGCTTCTATGGCTTGCAGTATTACCCCCCATTCGGTATGATCTTCTCGACTCTTTTACAGATCTTATTATTTTGAGCGAGGGTTTCTCATGCGAGCAGGTATTCATCCCCAATATGGGCCAATTCAAGTGACGTGTAGTTGCGGACATGTGTTTAGCACAGGTTCTGCATTAGGCCATGACTTGAATATTGAAGTGTGCAACAAATGCCATCCATTTTATACCGGCAAATCCAAGATTGTGGATACCGCGGGTCGAGTTGAAAAATTTGGTAAGAAATTTGGTGGTTTTTCTTTAAATAAGAACTAAATATGAACCCAGCATTCAATAAAGCAGCATTAGAATATCATGCGCTTCCAAAACCTGGAAAATTAGGCATCCATATCACCAAGCCAACGGAAACGCAGCGTGATTTGGCATTGGCTTACACGCCAGGCGTTGCAGAACCGGTGCGTGCGATTGCTGCGGATCCTCTGGATGTTTACAAATATACGGCGAAAGGCAATCTGGTGGCTGTGATCACCGATGGAACTGCCATTTTGGGACTTGGTAATTTAGGTCCCTTGGCGAGCAAGCCTGTGATGGAAGGTAAGGCCGTTTTATTTAAGCGATTTGCAGACATCGATGTGTTTGATATTGAAGTTGCTGCAAAAAGTCCAGAGGCTTTTATCGAAACCGTTGTAAATATTTCCCCCACTTTTGGTGGGATTAATTTAGAAGATATCAAAGGCCCCGAGTGTTTTGAAATTGAGCAAGCTTTAATAGAACGCTTGAATATTCCGGTGTTTCATGATGATCAGCATGGGACAGCGGTGATTGTGTCGGCAGCTTTGTTAAATGCCTTAGAATTGCAGGGAAAATCGCTTAAAGACATTAAATTAGTTTGCTTGGGCGCTGGGGCTGCTGGGATTGCAACGATGCGTTTATTGGTATCGCTTGGGATACATCGAGAATCGATTACCATGGTTGATACCCAAGGTGTTATTCATGTGGGGCGCAGCGATCTAAACCCTTATAAATTTGCGTTTGCGCAAGAAACAAGCAAACGGACATTGGCAGATGCCATGCGCGATGCAGATGTTTTTATCGGTGTTTCTGGAGCAAATGCCGTCACCCCAGAGATGTTAAAGAGCATGGCGCCAAAGCCTGTGGTGTTTGCCTTATCTAATCCTGATCCCGAAATTCGACCAGACGTGGCGCATCAAACCAGAAGTGATTTGGTGATGGCAACGGGTAGAAGTGATTTTCCCAATCAAGTGAATAATGTTTTATGTTTTCCGTATATTTTTAGAGGGGCTTTGGATGTTCGGGCGCGTTGCGTTAACCAGGCCATGTTAATTGCGGCAGTACACGCAATTCGTTCATTGGCGCATGGAGTGACCCCTGCCGCAGTCGTCAAAGCCTATGCGAGCCATGAAATCTTAAAGTTTGGTAAAGACTATATTTTACCCAAGCCCATGGATCCTCGTTTGTTACAGGTTGTGCCTGCCGCAGTGGCCAAAGCAGCCATTGCCAGCGGCGTGGCGCAACTGCCCTATCCGGCCCATTATGCACCCGTTTTAGACTATATTGAGACATAGATTATCTTAATTTCTAAGTGAGAGATGGCTCATGAGCAAAGCTAAAATCGCATTAATTGGCGCAGGCAATATTGGTGGAACGCTCGCGCATTTAGTCTTAATGAAGGGCCTAGGGGATGTTGTTTTATACGATATCGCCGGAGGAACTTCTCAAGGGAAAGCCTTGGATTTGTCTCACTGCGGACCCATTGAAGGATTTGATTGTTGCGCCACTGGGACTAATAATTATCAAGATCTGGAAGGCGCGGATGTTGCCATTGTTACTGCAGGCGTCGCCAGAAAACCCGGCATGAGTCGAGATGATCTCTTAGCCATCAATGCAAAAGTGATGCGTGCCGTGGGCGAAGGCATTAAAGAATACTGTCCCTCTGCTTTTATTATTTGTGTCACCAATCCCTTAGATATTATGGTGCGTTTATTGCATGATTTTTCGGGTGTGCCCGATCATCAGATTGTTGGGATGGCGGGTGTTTTAGACTCTGCGCGATTTAGGGCTTTTTTGGCAGAAGAATTTAAAGTGTCTATTCATGAAGTCCAAGCTTATGTTTTAGGCGGGCATGGTGACAGCATGGTGCCTTTAACAGGATTAAGCAATGTCGCCGGCGTGAGTTTAGAAAAACTGGTTTCAGAAAAGAAAATCACGCGTGAACGTCTGGATGCTATTGTGGATCGCACCCGTAAGGGCGGTGGTGAGATTGTGAATTTGCTTAAAACAGGTTCTGCATTTTATGCGCCTGCCTCGTCTGCCATTGCAATGGCCAAATCTTATTTATTAGATGAAAAACGTATTCTGCCCTGCGCAGCTAAATTAAAACCGGGTCAATATGGTGTTAAAGAGCCTCTATTTGTGGGCGTACCCCTTAAAATTGGCAAAGGGGGTATAGAAGAAATTATTGAAGTCGAATTAACCGCGCAAGAGCAAGCAAACCTACAAGTCTCAATCAATGCTGTGATTGAGCTGAATGCCGCGGCGGCTGCTTTGAGCTAAAACAACGCCTCTATACTGCCACCCATCCCAGAACCGCCGCCGCTTCCTATGTCATCCCAGATGCCTGCAGTAGGCGCAGTGAAAGTCGGTATGTTATTTTCTGTGAAAAATTCATACACAGCGCTTTCCTGATCCTCTCTGGCTAATAATCCTGTATTGGGATCGATCTTAACGCTGACAATGCCGGGAGGCGGATCTAAACTGTGTTCGGGTTTGTCTTTGAGCGCTGCTTCCATAAAGTACATCCACATGGGTAAAGCAGCCATGGCACCATATTCTTTTAGTGAGCGGTTTTCATCAAAGCCTACCCAAGTGGTCACGACAATGTCACGATTGTAACCAGAATACCAAGCATCCATCCAATCATTGGTGGTGCCGGTTTTTCCGGCGAGATCTTTGCGTCCCAGACTTTTGGCGCGTCGACCGGTTCCGCCCTGTATCGCATCTTGCAAAGCAGAAGTCATTAAATAAGAGATCTCTGGACCAATGCTGGGTGTTGAGGTGGGTTTTGGGGCTTCGTAGACTAAATTGCCTTGGTAATCTTTAATGGTTTTGATGAAATTGGGTGTGACTTGATTGCCGCCATTGGCAAATACGCAATAACCGCTGGCGATTTCGAGCGGCGTAAATTGTGCAGCGCCCAGCGCGACAGATAAATAAGGAGGCAGTTTTTCTTTGGTAAATCCAAATTTCTGGCCGAATTCGATGAATTTTTGCATACCCACGGCTTGTAATAAGCGCACCGTCGCCGTGTTTTGTGAACGCATGAGGCTGACTCTTAAGCGAGTGGGTCCATAGGTTTTATTTTTATCATTTTTAGGGCGCCAAGTAACGCCCGTTACAGGATCAGTGTATACCACGGGGGCGTCACTCAAAATACTGGCCAGCGTGAAGCCTTCGTTGAGAGCAGCGGCATACAGGAAGGGTTTAAAATTTGATCCGGGCTGTCTTTCGGCTTGCGTCACGCGGTTAAAACTGCTGTGGCCATAATCAAACCCCCCCACCAGCGCGAGAATAGATCCGGTGTCGGGTTCTAAAGCAACCAGTGCGCCGCCCACTTCAGGAATTTGCGCCATTTTCCAGGATTGGTTTTGAGTTTCTTCTGCGTAAATTACATCACCCAGCGTGACAATATCTGCGGGTTTTTTGGGAGAAGCACCCACTCGGCTGCCCTTTAATCGGTCGCCCTTTAATTGGGGTCTGGCCCAAGAAAGCCCTGCCCAAGGAATATCGATGTAACGACCATCTTGTAGTAAAACAGAAATGTGCGTGGTTGCAATTTTCATGACAACGCCTGGCAGAAGATTGCCAACGATGGGGACTTCTTTTAAATCATGGCTCCAATTTTCCAGTTCTTGTTCTGGGGTTTTGTTGCGTGAGAGTTTAAAATGAATTTTGGTTTTACGATACCCATGGCGTTGATCATATTCTAAGAGTGCTCGTTTTATGGCCTGATTTGCGGCTAATTGCATTTGACTGTCGATGGTGGTGTAGACTTCATATCCTAGGGCATAAATAGCATCGCCATAACGAGCAAAGAGATCTTGACGGACCATTTCTGCGACATAAGGCGCTTCGAGCGCGACCGTGCGGCCATGAGATTTGGTTGGGAGTGGAGCGTCCACCGCGGTTCTGTATTGTTCTTCAGTGATAAATTCATATGATAACATGCGCTCTAAAACATGCTTACGGCGTTTGAAAGCTGCATCCGGATCATGCAAGGGATTGATATTGGAGGGTGCTTGTGGAAGTCCAGCGAGCATGGCGATTTGGTCCAAGCTTAGTTTTTCAACCGTTGTCCCATAATAGACTTCTGCGGCGGCTGCTATCCCGTAAGCGCGCTTCCCGAAATAAATTTGATTTAAATATAATTCTAAGATTTCATCTTTGCTCAGCCCCTTTTCAATTTTTAAGGCCAGCAAAATTTCGGATAATTTTCGAATAAAAGTTTTGTTGCGCGTTAAGAAAAAATTTCGAGCAACCTGCATGGTGATGGTGCTGCCGCCTTGTTTGATGGAGGAACTGGTCAGTAAATTCACGGCTGCGCGCATCAAGCCTCGAAAATCAACACCGGGATGTTCAAAAAAACGCCGATCTTCCGTTGCCAGTACAGCGTGGATCAGATCTTTGGGAATTTGGTTGAGCTTGATGGGGGTGCGTCTTTCTTCGCCAAATTCGGCAATAAGCTTGCCATCGTTGGTAAAGACTTTTAGGGGAACTTGCAAGTGCATGTCTTTAAGCATCTCGACGGAAGGGAGCGTGGATTCTAAGTACAGAACTCCCAAAATCACGATGACGATGAGTACCCCACAGGTGCCTACTAAGGATCGGCGCAGGATGTCGAATAGTATGGTCATATGGTATCCAACTAAATAAAAAAGATTGAAAGACTCTTTGTGCAAGTATAATACCAAACCCAAAAGGAACTACGCCACTTTAAGCTGCCTATTCTCTTAAAGAACACTGGCCTTTTTTCAAGGTGGGACTAGTATTAAGTTAGAGTGCTGTGAGTTTTTGGAGCAACATCCCTGAAACACTGAAAATGATAGAGGTAAAGCGTGTTTGGTTTTTTTAAAGTCAATACGACGCCCTTGGTTGGGATTGATATCAGCTCTTCTAATATTAAGCTATTAGAACTGACTCGTGTCAATGGTCAATATTGTCTGGAAAGGTATGGTGTGGAATTATTACCTGCGCAAAGCGTGGTGGAAAAAAGTATCAAAGACGTACATAAAGTTTCAGAAACGATTCGAAGACTTGTCAAGCGGATCGGTATTCAGAGAAAATTTTCAGCCATCGCTGTTTCTGGATCTTCCGTCATAACTCGCGTTGTTCAGATTGGTGCTGAATTTACAGATGATGAAATAGCCGAACAAATAGAAGTAGAAGCTGATCGTTACATTCCTTATCCCTTAGAGGAAGTGTATTACGATTTTGAGGTTCTGGGACCCTTTGCAAAAAATCCAAATCAAATCGATGTTTTATTGGCTGCCGCCAGAATTGAAACCCTGGATTCCAGGGTGGCGACCATCTCAGAGGCAGGTTTAAAGGCGACGATTGTGGATGTGGAAAGTTTAGCGATGGAAAAAGCATTTGCATTGGTGGTTCAGCATTTGCCCTCGAAAGGCGTGGGCAGTAATATTGCGCTTGTGGATATTGGTGCAACCAATACTACTTTATATGTGTTTCGAGATCTCCGTTCTATTTATAGTCGCGATCAAGCGTTTGGTGGCAAACATTTAACAGATGAGATTCAGAGACGATATGGATTGTCGCTTGAGGAAGCCGTTGCTGCTCAAAAATATGGAGGCTTACCTGAGGATTACACCACAGAAGTCTTAGCACTTTTTAAAGAAACTGTGATTCAACAAATTGGGCGTGCTTTACAGATATTTTTCTCTTCCAGCGAAGAGACTGAAGTGCACTCCTTAATGTTGGCAGGAGGGGTTGCGATGTTGCCCGGGTTGGATACCCTCGTCCAGGAAAAATTAAACATTAAAACTTTCGTAGCAAATCCGTTTTCAGATATGCAAGTCGGGCCTCAGATTAATAAAAATATTTTAATGCAAGAAGCCCCGGCGCTCATGTTGGCCTGCGGTCTTGCCTTGAGGACTTTTGATCATGAGTAAGATTAATTTATTACCATGGCGAGAAGAATTAAAAAAGGTTCGCAATCGGATTTTTTATAGTATTTTAGGGGGTGCGATCGTACTCAGTGTGATCATTGTGGTGCTGGGCGATAGTTATTTGAATTATCGGATCAATGTAGAAAATGCTAACATTGGTTATATTAATCAAGAATTAAAAGATGCTAAAGAGCAGGTCGGTGAAGTCCAAAAGCTGAGGGAAAACAAAAAACAACTTTTAGCGCGTATGAGTATTATTCAATCCTTACAGGGGGATAGGACTTCAGTTGTAAAATTGTTAGATATCATTCCGCGGCTTATTCCAGAAGGCTTGTACTTGACGCTGTTATCCAGAAAAGAAATGGAAATGATAGAAGAACCAGGAGGGGGTGGCGACCAATTTCAAACGTCCAAAAAAAGCAAAAAAAAGGAGATGGAAATTGCTCAAAAAAAATATATCGTTATTATTCAGGGCGTCGCTTTAACGAATGGCAGCATCTCAATTTTTTTAAAGAAATTAGAAGCCGTAAAATGGCTTTCAGAAGTTAAATTAAATGAGGTCTCTATTAACAAAGAAGGGAGTGGCCTTAACTTTAATCTTGGCTTTGTGCAGAATGTAACGGTGGGAGAGTAGCCAGTGGAAATCTCCGGCATCAAAATTGAAGATCTTGAATTTGAAACCATCGGAAGTTGGCCTAGGATTCTCAGGGGGATTGTGATTGTAGGCGCTTGTCTGGTAACCATTTTTTTAGGGTATACTTTGGATTGGAGTGACAAATTGGTGCTTTTAAATGCAGCCGAAGATAAAAAAGCATCCATTAAAACACTGTTTTTTGATACGCAACAGCAAGTCGTTAACTTCAGCGCTTACAAAGAAGAAGTCAAGGTGGTTGGAGAAGCGCTCAACAAACTGACCGAACAATTACCACAAAAGAGTGAAGAAGCTGGACTGTTGGAGGATATTTCACAACAAGCGATTGGCAACGGCCTGCAATTGGTGACCATCAAGCCCGGGAAACGAGAGAACAAAGGATTTTATCAAGAAAATCCCCTCGAGCTAACGCTTGCTGGAAGCTATACGGGGTTTGGGGAGTTTGTGAGCCAAGTGGCGAATATGCCGAGAATTGTGACTCTACATGAATTTACAATCAAAAAAAATGATACAGGCGGCAAAGGCGCTTTGATGATGGTTGTGCTTGCCAAGACGTATTGGGCAACGACTCGGGAGAGTCGTGAGTGAGACATACAATATATTATCGCAACAGGATCATTTTTTGTTTCATCCCTCTATTGTTGTTGTGTGGTTGTTCGTCGGGCGTCGAAGAGAACGTGGTAGAGTTTGTGAAAAAAGCCAAAACTCAAAAATCACAATATGTGAGCAAATTGCCAAAATTTGAACAGGCAGAACCTTTTCGATATACCGCCGCTGAGTTTCACGATCCCTTTTCGCCCTTTTCTCAGGCAAAAGCAGACACGAATTTGGCGCTGTTTCAGGGGGGCCCTGATTTGAATCGATCGCGAGAGCCCTTAGAGGCGTTTCCCTTAGATTCGTTACAGATGGTGGGGACGATAGAACGGGATGGTGTGTTTTTTGCGTTGTTAAAAAACGGTGTGGGTATGGTTTATCGCGTCAGCATTGGAAATTATATTGGGCAAAATTCTGGGAAAATCGAGAAAATTAATGGAAACGAGATACAAGTGAAAGAATGGCTGTCAGATGGTAAAGGAGGATGGCGCGAACATTTGGTCACCATCCCCTTATTGGATGCAGTCAGCAAAACAAAGGGAGCATAGAACATGGATCAAAAATTTAGACGCAATCCCATGCTACTCAGTTTAGCCTTTGGGTTGTTCTGGATGGTGTTTAGCGCCTGTGTTTCTGCGAAAGAAATCAATCAATTGAAAAAATTGGAAGTGCGCCCTCAGAATGCCAATCAAATTCAAATTGTATTAGAGTTTTCTGGGGCAGCGATTGATCCCAAAAGTTTTTCTATAGAAAATCCCGCATCCATCGTTTTTGATTTTCTCTCTGTTAAAAACAAGCTTTCCAAAGAAATGAGCAATCAAATATTTTCTGAGGGCATCTTAAAAAAGATCAATGTGATTGAAACCGATACCAAGACACGGGTGGTGATGGATGTGCGACATCTGGCGCCCTTTAAGACAGAGATCCAAGGTAATGTTCTGAAAATTACATTGGACACAGGCGTGATTGGACGTAACGCCCAGGGACGCAAAAGAATTGGTGCTGTAGGCTATCAAATCAAAGCCTTTGATTTTCGTCGGGGAGATCACGGGGAGGCGAGAATTTTAGTCGATTTATCGACAGAAAAAGCGACGATTGATTTTAAAGAAGAGGGCGGGAAAATCATCACTCAGTTTATCGGCGCAAGCATTCAAGAGCGGTTGATGAAGCGCTATGATGTCAGTGATTTTGGAACACCTGTAAAATCCATCGTAATCAACCAGAACGGACCCAATGTGGAAATGGTTGTAGACTCCACAGGCAATTATGACAAGATCGCCTATCAATTGGGCAATGAATATATTATCGAAGTACGCGATACGACAAAATCCGGGGGCTCAGCTTTTAAAGAATTAACCGGAAAATATAAGGGCGGGAAGATCTCGCTGAATTTTCAAGACATAGAAATCCGAGCGGTATTGCAAATTATCGCAGATTTTTCAGGGTTTAATATCATCACCAGCGACAGTGTCAAGGGTAATATTACGCTGCGTCTTCAAAACGTTCCGTGGGATCAAGCTTTAGATATTATCTTGAAAAGTGAAGGCTTAGATAAACGTCAATTTGGAAATGTCATGTTGGTGGGTCCATCGGATGAATTGGCTGCCCGAGAAAAAGTCGAATTAGATAGCCAAAAACAAGTGGAAGATTTGGGCCAAATGCAGTCGGAGTTGTTCCAGGTTAATTATGCCACTGCAGACGATCTGGCTACGATGTTAAAAGACAAAACCAATTCATTAATGACAGCTCGAGGGACTGTCACGGTGGATAAGCGAACCAATACTTTATTGATTCAGGACGTTCCCAGCAGGTTGGCAGAGATTCGTGGTTTGTTGCAGAAGCTGGATGTTCCAGTCAGACAGGTGGAAATTTCAACTCAAATTGTGACGGCTGATCAGACGCTTGAGAATGCTTTGGGTATTCGATTTGGTGGCGGTGCGAATGCGGGCATTGGTCATCGAAGATTGGGTGTGGGTGGAACGGTGGATCGGGCGCGCGGTATTGCAGATTTCACGAATCCAACGACGGGGCAAAGCGGTGTACCGCCATCTAACGCGAATATCACGAACACTACCAATATTGCTACTTCAGCGACTGCTGCAAATTTAGGGCCAACTGTTAATAATTCAGAAGGGCTTTTTAGTGATTTAGGTACAACGACAGTGGGGGGAGGGGTAGCAAAAGTTGGTTTAGCCTTGGCAAAACTGCCCAATGGGACATTGCTGGATTTGGAGTTGCAGGCTTTAGAATATGAAAAGAAAAGCAAAACACTGGCTAGGCCAAAATTAGTGACGATGGATCAAAATAAAGCAACGGTTGAAAAGGGGGTTGAAATTCCTTATCAAGAGACTACTTCTAGTGGTGCAGCGAGTGTTGCTTATAAAACGGCGGCACTAAAATTAGAAGTAACACCCCATATTACGCCGGATGATAAAATTTCTTTAGATTTATCTATTTCAAACGATTCGCCACAAGCAGCGGTGATAGCGGGGGTTGCCGGTCTCCAGATCAATACTAACCGATTGCAAACAAAAGTATTGGTGGATAATGGAGAAACGGTCGTGTTAGGAGGCGTGCTGCAAGTTACCGATTCGAGGACAGCGAGCAAAGTACCTTTTTTTGGAGATTTACCGATTATTGGGGGATTATTTAGGAATAAATATTATATACATAATCCTGCGGAATTGATAATCTTTTTAACACCAAGAATCATAAATCCAGTATTACACGGTATAATGGGTACTAGTGCGCCTCCGAAGTCAATGCAAGACCAATGCGAATGTGTTGAGTTGCCGACACCTTGTGTTGAGGAAAAACCGAGGTGCTGAGGGTATAAAATCTCCCCACCGTACTCGCTAACGCGCGCACCGGGGACTCCTTTTTGATACCCCGCATGTCAATTCTCGTATATCCCGGATATTTTTTTAATACACTCTTAAAATCCGCAGCATTTATAGGTTTATTGACCAGATTATTAGGCTTTCAAAGCAGGAAAAACTGCAATATAATATAGAAGTTAAGAAACTTGAGGAGACCGAACAAATGGCTTATATCACCAGCATGGAACAAATGGGAATCGATAAGGGGATTAAGCAAGGAATCCAAACTGGAATCCAACTGGGCGAGGCAACGATGCTTCAATCTCTTCTGGAGTCGAAGTTTCTCCAGATCCCAAAACACTATCTAAAACGCATCGAAGAAGCACCGGCGGATATACTGCTCCAATGGGCGAAGCGATTTATTAGCGCCCAATGTGTTGAAGAGGTATTTGACGAATAGGGATACTTCAGCCAAATCCTATGCGTGGTTTTGATAAGCAAAAATATCTCCCGGACTACAATCCAAGTGTTTGCAGAGAGCTTCTAGCGTAGCAAGACGTATGGCTTTTGCTTTCCCAGTTTTTAAAATAGACAAGTTCTGTTCTGAGATCCCTATCAATTTTGCCAACTCATTGGAACGCATTTTTCGTTTTGCCAACATAACATCGATGTTTGTAATAATCGCCATTATATTCTCCTAAACTGTTAAAGCCGTTTCTTCTTCTAATTTTTTACCCTCTTCCACAACCTTGGTGAAGCTCATTCAAGGACAACTTCAGCCTACAGCAGGACAAATCAGTGTTGGCGTCGAGAGAGTATGTTATCTTGATCAGCAGGTGAGTATGCTCGATGGTTCTTGTTCAGTTTTAGAAAATTTTCTAAATTTTAATCCGAATGCGCGAGAAATCGATGCGCGTTTTGCGTTGGCTCAATTTTTGTTTAGAAATCACGATGTCCTAAAAAAAGTACAAAATTTAAGCAGTGGTGAAAAATTGCGCGCAGCGCTTGCAACGGTGTTGATGTCTCATACGCCACCACAGTTGTTAATTCTAGATGAGCCCACGAATCATTTGGATTTGTCTAGTTTAGAGAGTATCGAATCTGCTTTAGTGCGCTATGAGGGGGTATTATTGGTGATTTCCCATGATCAGTATTTTCTGGATAAGATTGGGATTGATAGAATATTTAGCTTGACATAATATTTGAAATTATTAGAAAATCAACGGATGAACTTAAGTTATTATGAATTCGGGAGCATACATGTCTAACGAACATCGGCTGATTCGTGCGTTACTTCGACAACCCGTCGATCGCACGCCGGTTTGGATGATGCGACAAGCGGGACGTTATTTGCCTGAATATCGAGCAGTGCGCAATCAGACCAAAGATTTTTTAACACTGTGCAAAACCCCCGAACTTGCCTGTCAAGTAACTTTGCAGCCTCTTGAACGCTTTCCCTTAGATGCTGCGATTATTTTTTCTGATATTTTAACCGTTCCGGATGCTTTTGGGCTGGGATTAGAATTTGTAGAGGGCGAGGGGCCACGTTTCCGCGAACCGATTCGGACTGCCCAAGAGGTTGCAAAGCTGCCAATTTTAGATCCCGAAACAGAATTACGCTATGTGATGGACGCCATCCGGATGACAAAAAAAGAATTGCACAACAAAGTTCCCATTATTGGTTTTGCGGGGAGTCCTTGGACCATTGCAACCTATATGGTAGAAGGACGCTCTTCGAAGGACTTTTCTAAAATTAAAAAATTAATGTACGCTGAGCCGAGTATTTTACATCAATTATTAGTGCAGTTAAGCAACACGATTATTCCTTATCTCAATGCCCAAATAAAAGCAGGTGCTGATGCGGTGATGATCTTTGATACCTGGGGGGGAATATTAGCGCCTGCACAGTATTTGGAGTTTTCTCTACAATATATGGAAAAAATCGTCAAAAATGTATTACGTATGGATGAGGGCAGAAAAATACCTGTCATATTGTTTACAAAAAACAGCGGACTTTTTTTATCAGACATGGCTGCAACGGGGTGTGATGCCCTGGGGCTGGATTGGACAGTGCCTCTCGATCAAGCGCGCCACTTGGTTGGGAGCCAGGTTGCTTTGCAAGGCAATTTGGACCCCGCGGTTTTATATGCGGATCCTGAGTGTATTCAAAGAGAAGTGCGCAAAGTGATGCTACAATTTGGAAGTGGGCCTGGGCATGTGTTTAATTTAGGGCATGGTGTTCAGCCAGAGACTGATCCCGAAAAAGTTTCGATTATGATTCAGGCTGTGCAATCTTATGAGAGATACATTTGAGGACAAATTTATGAAAGGCAAGGTTATTTTTCCTGGAACTTTTGATCCCATCACCAACGGACATCGAGATTTAATTGAGCGTGCGGCCAAAATGTTTGATTCTGTAGTGGTTGCAGTGGCGGAAAATAAACGAAAAACACCATTTTTTTTCAATAGGGGAACGTGTTAAACAGGCAAAAACTGTACTCGCACATTTAGACAATGTCCTTATTTGTGGTTTTGGAAATTTATTAATGGATTTTGCGCGAGAGCAAAAGGCCACGGTTATTGTGCGAGGCTTGCGAGTGGTCTCTGATTTTGAATATGAATTTCAACTGGCCAATATGAATCGACGCTTAGACTCAGAAATCGAAACTTTGTTTTTAACGCCCGCTGAACAATATGCGTATATTTCTTCAAGCTTAGTCCGAGAAATTGCCTCCCTGGGAGGAGATGTTTCCTATTTTGTTCACGAAACGGTTGGGCGAGCCTTAAAAGAACGATTTAAATAAAGGGTGTTTTTTTATGACGTTGATGATCACCGCAGAGTGTATTAATTGTGATGTCTGTGAGCCGGCTTGTCCCAATCAGGCCATTTCAATCGGGCCGGAGTATTATGTGATTGATCCCAATCGTTGCACAGAGTGTGTGGGCCATTTTGATGAGCCGCAATGCAAGCTCGTCTGTCCCGTTGATTGTATTCCTAAAAATCCGGATTATCGTGAATCTGAAAACGAATTGTTGGCTAAGTACCAACGTCTGATGCTTCAGTCGTAGGGTGATCGCCTGAGATTGTCAAAACCGCGTGGTTAACTTGTGCCATGGCGCTATAAATTTTTTCTTGTGTGGTTTTTCTGGCCTGTTCCTCGATGTCTTTTAAACGTTCTGCTTCTTTTCTGAGGTGTTTCTCAGATTCCAAAGCCATTTCTAATGTATGCGTATGCTCGAGGAGCGCATTGAATTTTTTATGAATAGTCCCCTTTTCTTGTTCTAAATTTTGTTGTTGCGAAATGAGGATAGAGACTTGCTGTTCAGCCAGCTCTTGAGCGTTGAGCGCATTTTGCTTGAGGCGTTCGAGCTCGTAATTTTTTTCCATAAAAGCTTGCATTTTTTCTTCCAGAGATTTTCTCAATGTTTTTTCAGAAGATATCATGATTTCGAACTGATGTATGTTACTCATGGCTTCCGATAGTTTTTCTTGGGATTCGGATTTTGCGATTGCAAGGTCGCCTATTTGCCTTGATAATTCTAAAATTTTATTTTCAGAGATCTTTCGCTTGAATTCGTTTGTTCTAGCCTGGGGGGTTTGGGATTCATTGAATTTTTCTTGAAGTATTTTTCTTAAACTTCTTTCATTTTCAATAATAGATCCCAGGGTTCTTATTTTTAATAGTTCTTGGGACAGTTGTTTTTCAAGATGAGATTTTTCATTTTGACTTTCTGTTATATTTTTTTGTGCAACAACCAGTTCTTCTTCCAGCGCCTGTTTGGCAGCCTCGATTTCTTGTAGTGCCGACACGTATTGTTTGACTAAATTTTCTAAATTTAAGTTTTCTTTCTGATAAACGTTGGATTGCGACACTATAGTTTTTATTTTTTCTTCAAAATCTAACCGAAACTGCTGTTCTTGTTTTGAGGCGTTTTGCAGTATCTCTCTCGTGTTTTGTTCATGGGCCAGACGGATCTTTTGTTGGGTCTCTTCGGCATTTTGTGTGGTCTCTTTTAATTTTTCTTCAAGAATTTTTCTAACATTTGTTTCTTGTTCGATTTTTAATGCATTTTGCGTAATTTCTTCCAAGGCATTTTTCAGCTCGTCTTCTAGAATTTTTCTTATTTTTGCTTCTTCTATTTTCAACTGTTGTTCAATTTCAATTTGTTGTTTTGCCTGCAGGACCTGTTCTTCAGAAAGTTTTATTTGTTGCGTGGCCAACAGCACCTTAGCTTCAGCAGCTTTTTTCGCTTCCTCTTCTTTTTTCTTGGCGAGCTCCATTTTTTCAGCATATTCCAATGCGCGTGCGACTTTTAGATCGTTCTCAAGCGCTTGCATTTCTCGTTCTTTATTTTTCAATTCACCCATCAGGTGACTGGATTTTTGAATCTTTGCATCTTCGTTTGAGGAGAAAATGTTTTTGGGATATAAAAATCCACCAATCAGTAAGCGATTTTCGTCTTGGGCAGCCAATTGCGTATTAATTTCGTGTAATTCTTTCGTTTTTAGCCTTTGTTCTGCTTCCAGCTCAGTGGTTGTAACATTTGTGGATACGGTTTCTTCAGGAGTCTTTGTTTGCATTTGAACGGCAGGGTTCCAAGGTCGATGTGTGCGCTTTTTGAAAAACGTTCTTTCTTGAGAGGAATCCAAAGAATCCATTCTTTGCATTTTATACTCCAAATTAGCTGTGTTTCTGACGATCGTAGTGAAAGTTTAGGAGAGGTTCGGCCTAATATCAAATGATGGCCTAAAAAGAAGGGTATTTTTGTCGTCTTGTTCGGGCAATTTGCCAGCCAATCAACACATACCCCAAAGACAAGCCGTAGGGAAATATCGCTTGGATAGCAATTTTTGAGCAGGGGTCGGGTGTAAAGTGCGCATCGATGGCAGGCTTGGATGTGGTGCTTAACAAGGTATCGTAACCTGACAGCCAATTAAAAATGTTATTGGCGAGCAGCGCATTGCCATAATTGTGCAGAGTTGCATTACTGAGAAAATGGCCGTTTCCAATCACAACAATCCGTTGCTTGCCTTTTGTTAAGGCAATGCCAACCGTTAATGATTCTTGTTTTGTTGCGTGTCCTGCAAGGGTGGTAGAAGGGTTGGTGACTAAGAGTGGTGTGACTTCCCATCCGAGTTGTGTTGTCGAGGAATATTGCAAAGGCCTTGCCCATGGAAAGACCGTGAGCCTGTCGAGCTGATGCGTAATGGCATGTTCTGGATAGCGTGTAATGACGCTAATGGCTGGATGGGGAGTGCCCATTGCGTGAGATTTGTGATCGAGAATCGTCTCGTTGAGCCATTGTATGCCTAAGATTTTTTCGATTTTGTTCAATCCATGCTTGGAATCTGGATTTACCAGCCACAAAAAATTTCCACCGCGATTTAAATAATGAATAATTTGGGTTATCTCATGCGGTAATAAGTTGGTTTTTGTGTCGGCAATGACCAGCATTGCGGTATTATCCGGAATGGTTTTGCTATCCGAGAGATTCAAGGCAGCAATATTCATCCCCTTGGCTTTTAATTCAGTTGCTAATTTGCTTAAGTCCCTGTTTTCGTGCCCGAAAGGATTTTGTTCGCCGTGACCCGACACGAAAACCACCCAATTTTCTCTTTCTTTCAGTATTTGTTGTATCAGGTTAGCAAAAATATTTTCGTGCCATTCGGATGTTTTTAGATCAATTGCTTTTGTGCGGTCGCCGTAGCTTAATAATAAATTGTGAGGACTGTGTAATCCCAGTCGAGATTTTTCTTGTAGATTTATCGCGGCGATATGTGATTTGAAAATAATATTTTTGTTTTTTTTCTGAAAAAGAGAAATAATGGTTTCTACCTGTTCGAGCACGGCGCGATCTTGTGTATAAAGATCGACGATCAATGGTTTTTCTAATTGTGATAGCAGGCCAATATTAAAATCGCTTAGGGTGTTATTTTTGTTGGTTGTTATATCCAATACAACTGGATATTGATAGGCTGTCAGGCTGAGCAGAATGGCGCCTAGGATTAAAATATTTTTTAAATACTTCATGCGCGCTGCCTAAAATAAAACTCTTTGTCCAAACGTAGAATGCTGAGATAAAGCATAAAAAAAGAAACCAACCCATAATAAAGTATATCTCG
>Ga0207107_1003_pt1 | contig 79590 bp, 63 predicted proteins | sample Alteio_BWMinHeat_75_FD_153555 | JGI IMG/M metagenome (GOLD analysis project Ga0207107, IMG submission 153555) | Enriched cells from forest soil in Barre Woods Harvard Forest LTER site, Petersham, Massachusetts, United States -... | ecosystem: Environmental > Terrestrial > Soil > Temperate forest >... | reverse complement strand
CTCATTTCTCCTGAAACTGAGTTTAGTTTCTCTGTTGCGCCAGAATTTAAAAATGTGAATTTGATACTCAGCGCAGCGGAATCCAAGCTTCGATTGAATGTATGGTCTTCGGAAGATAAAAAATGGGCCTTAGAGGGCACGGCGGAACTTAAAAATCTCAATATGACAGGTTTGTCTGCTTATTACACACCAGCCTCGACGGATCCGCGATTCTTGCAATGGTTCATAAAGGCGATTCCAGCGGGTGTGATCACTCGTGGGTCCATTGGAATAAAAGGCCCCTTGGAGGCATTACAGACAAGGGGAGAGATTGGATTTAAAAACACGGATTTTGAATACACAGCGGGTTGGCCCAAAATAGAACAAGCCAGCGGACAAATAAAATTAGAAAACGAGAAAATAGAGGTTCAGTTGTCCCAGGGTACTATTCTGGGTTCGTCCATTCATACTGCTTCTGCAATCATCGCACCCATTGGAAAAGATCAAAGTCCCGTGGTTTCGGTAGAAGGTGCTTTACACAGTACCTTAGAAGCGGGGCTGTTGTTTTTACAACAGAGTCCGTTACGGGACTCTGTTGCACGTTCTTTAGAGCCTTTAGCACCTAAAGGACCCATGGGATTTAAGTTAAATTTAAGCATTCCCTTAGACGCAAAAAAGACCATGAGTGTGGATGGGACGGTTTCGACAAAAGACGGGTATTTATCCATACCCGATTCAAATTTAGCCTTAACACAATTAAACGGTGATTTTCGATTTACGCAAGAGGGCATAAACGCTTCGGGGCTCACGGCACGTTTATTAGATAAGCCTCTAGAATTGAGTCTTAAAACAACCCCCAATAAAATAGTAGAGATCGCAGCAACGGGAAGCTTTAGTTCAGAGTTTTTACAACAACACTTACGTTTTCCCTTTTTGGAAAAATTAAAGGGCCAATCTGAATTTACGCTAACAGTCAAAAAACCTCTGAACGCAAAATCAACACAGGAAATTACTTGGAATATTAGCTCCGATTTACAGGGCATGGAGCTATCCTTGCCAGCATTTTTAGGTAAAACAGCAGAGGCGCGTCAACCCCTGACGCTCACCCTGAGTTCAGAAAGCAATGGAAAACGAAAAGTGTCGTTGTTAGCGGCCAATTTGCTTGATGCCAAGTTTATTGTTTCGGGTCCAGCAGAACAATTAGCCCTACAACAACTAGAGTTGCGATTCTTAAAAGATCAACTGGTTTTTTATGGGGTTCAACTTGATAAAACACAAATCAACGCCAATTTTGAGCGTATGCCTGTTCAATGGATATTCGATGGTCCCTTTGTGAAGGGCAGCATCGCGTTGGCCAGCACTGAGCATCCCCGCATTGATATCGATCTCGATCGTCTTAAAATAGTTGCAACTAATGATGTCAGCACAGAATCTGAGGTTCAGGATCTTTTGAAAGAACAGGCAAAATTTCCGGTACTGTTCCAGTGTGATCAGCTGCGCTATGAATCGGGAAATTGGGGGACAGTTGCTTTTAAACTGGTTCCGCAGCCCTATGGCTATGAAATTCAAAATTTATCTTCAGAGATGCCCAGCTCAGAAGTGTCGGGTGCGGGAGAATGGCATTTAGCGGGCGATAAATCTTATACAACGCTTCATGGAAAGGTGCTCACGGTGAATATGGGCAAATCTTTATCACAGTGGGGTTTTTCTTCCGCGATTCGAGAGTCCAGCGGTTATATTCAGTATGAATTAAAATGGCCCAAGCATCCCTTTCAATTTAACCTGAGCGCCATTGAGGGCACGGCTGAATTAAAACTCGATAAAGGCAGAATTTTAGGGGTTAACCCCGGTTTAGGCCGCATCATGGGGTTGTTGACCCTAGAAAGCATTCAACGTCGAATCCAATTGGATTTTAGTGATTTGTTAAAGCAGGGTTTTGTCTTTGATACGATGCGCGGAAAATTTAATTTTCAAAAAGGCACAGCGCACACAGATGAGTTGTCTATCGATGGCCCCTCTGCTAAAATAATTTTATCCGGCGATCTGGAACTTAAAAGCAAAGCGCTGGATTTAAAAATGACAGTTACGCCCCACTTAGGCATGGGCTTACCGCTGGCAGCAGCCATTGCAGCGGGGAATCCCGTGTTGGGCGCAGGGGTTGGGGCGGGATTTTGGATTATTAATAAACTCACAGGTTCTAAGATGAACAAAGTCTATCGCCACCATTATCATGTGACGGGGACTTGGGACTCGCCGAAGATTCAGGATTGGCAATAGCCCCCACCCGGCACGACTTCCAGATATTTCAAAAAATACGTTAATATTCACGCAATTTTCCTATTGAGGACTAATTCTGTCTGAACTTTGTTTTTTCTTTCTTATCTAAACCTTAAAGACCGATAAGAGAGTTGAAAATGAGTTCAAACGCGCAAGAACTTCTGGAACTGGTTAAGAAGGGGGATATTATCTCTGTTCAGGCGTTTTTTGAGAATCTTTTTGACCCCATAAAAATGGAAGTACTCAACGAAGTGGATTCGACTGGTAAGACCGCGCTCATGTTAGCTGCTTATGAGGGGAAGATAGAAATAGTTCAAGCAATTTTAGACTCTCTTTCAAATGAACAAAAAATTAAAGCGCTCAATAAAACAGATTTAGAGGGCAATACAGCACTTACCTTTGCTATTTTCGGAAGTGAAGCGAAAACAGTTCGAGCTATTTTAGCATCACTTTCTTCACAAGAAGAAAGAACTGAAATACTTAACAAAATGAATTCGTTTGATTATACGGCGCTTATGTTGGCTGTTCAAGTTGGTGATCTGGAAACAATCAGAGCAATTCTAGAATCGCTTTCAAATGATAAAAAAGTTGAAGTCATCAACAAAACAGATCCAAGTGGTTATACAGCGTTAATGTTTGCTGTTGTTATTGGTAAAACAGAAATTGTCTCAGCAATTTTAGACTCTTTTTCAGATGAAAGAAAAATTGAGGTGCTCAATAAAGCGGATGTGAATGGTGTGACGGCGTTGTTGTTCGCTATATATAAGCAAGATTCTGAAATGGTTCGTATTCTGATGAGTCACGGGGCGAAATTTGAAACCCCTGATCCCTACAAAATTATCAAAGAAATGGGACATTTATTGGGGTTATCCACTTCTATTCCTATTAAGCTTGGCGATAAAGAAATTTCCGTTAAAACAGAGGTCAGCAAGACTTTGGAATCTTTTTTGCTGCTTGACGAAGTCGTGAAAAAATATTGGGGAAAACTCGAACCTAATACCGAACAGTTCAAACATTTTGAAATCATCTCTAATGCAATAGAGAAAACAAAAGAGCATTTAAAATTTAGTGGCGAAGTTACGGCAAAAACATTATGCGATCGTTTTAAAGACGATCAATATACTATTATTCCTGGCGGTTGGATAGAACATGATATTAGTGTGGTGCTTTATAAAGATTACCTGGTTGTCGTAAATCGAGGAGCAAGAGAAGAGAGGGATGTCTCAAAAGAACGCACTCTAATCTATAAGATCCCAGATAAAAATTCCATTACCCCAGAATTTATTGAAAATTTAAATCCTAAAGACGTTCGTGCATCCAAAGAAATTATTATGGAGCACATTAATCAAAACATAAGGCAAATGGTATCGGAGGATATGGTTAAATTCGAACTATTTGCAGAATTACCGACCAAAGATCAAAAGCATGGCACCTGCAGTTTTGTGAACCCAAAAGGTAGCGTGGAGGCGATTTTATTTTTTGAGAAATTTGAGGAATTAGTAAAGCTGCCGGGATACCTTGAGGATGATGCTATAAAGGATGCTAAAAAATACGCAAGAGAGGAATACAAAAAATTTACCAACGATATTCGCAATCAAGGTATTGATCGATTGATTAAATTTAGGAATCAAGCGTATTCTGAAAATAATGAAGAAAACAAGAAAATCGCGATTCAATTGGCGGCCGCAATCGTCACCGAACATCATGGTGAAGAAAAATATTCTGACGATCAGCAACAGTTGCCAAGAAAAGTCAAAATCGCACAAGAGTTAAAAAGAGAATTTGATTTGTTAGCAGGTTTTTCAACCGAAGATCAGAAAAGAATTATTCAGGATGTTCGATCGCAATCTGAATCCATTGATTTACTCTCCCCAGCCTTAAGAAGCAAGAGAGCAGATCGTGATGAATTGATTAATTTATTATTAGTGTGTGGGGTAAATATAGACGGTCAGCACCTTAGCGCGGCAGCTTTGCATGATCGCCCTGAAGAAACTGTTCAAGCGCTACTGATGGCGTTTTCTGATACTCAAAGAAAAATAGAAGCAATCAGTAATGCGCTTTGGTCTGCAATTTTTAATGATGACTCTAAAGGTGTGAAAATACTGCTTGCGGCATTGTCCGATGCTGAAAAAATAAATGTAATCCAATCACAAGCCGAAAATGGTGAAACAGCACTTAATTGGGCAGCTTTTCATGGTAAAACAGAAATAGTTCAAGAAATTTTAAAATCTCTTTCAGATGAGCAAAAGATTAAAATTCTCAATAAATCAGTTGTTGAAGGAATTTCTCTTCTTTTAATGGCAGCTTATCGTCGAGACGAAGAAATGGTTCGCATTCTGGAGAATCACGGGGCAAAATTTGAAACCCCTGAACCCTACAAAATGATCAAAGGAATGGGACATCTATTAGGGCTATCCACCTCTATCTCTATCGATATCGATGCTCAAAAAATTTCTGTTAAAACAGATGATACAGGGACTTCTTTGGAATCTTTTGTATTGCTTGATTCGATTGTGAAAAAATATTTGGAAAAGATCTCGCCTGGCACCGAACAATTAAAACAGTTCGAAATCATCTCCGAGGCAATAGGAAAAACAAAAGAGTATTTGAAATTTAATGAACAGGTGACGGCAGAGGCGTTATGTGATCGTTTTAAAGATAATAAACATACGATCATTCCAGCGGGTTGGTTAGGACATGATATTAGCATAGTCCTTTATAAAGATTATTTGGTTGTCGTAAATCGAGGCGAAAGAGAAGATGGGGATGAATCGAAAGAACGCACTCTAATCTATAAAATTCCGGACAAAAATTCCATCACGCCAGACTTTATTAAAAATTTAAATCCCAAAGGCGATCGGCCATCCAAAGAAATGATTATGGGCCACATTCGAAATATACTGGGAGTTGGTCTTAATGATGAAATGCCTGCACCTTTTTCAGTGTTACCGACCAAAGATCAAAAACATAGCACCTGCAGTTTTGTGAATCCAAAAGGTGGCGTGGAGGCGATTTTATTTTTGGATAAATTTGAAGAATTAGTAAAACTACCGGGATACGTTGAGGATGATGCTATAGAGGATGCGAAGAAATATGCAAGAGAAGAATACAAAAAATTCACAAATGATATTCGCAATCAAGGTATTGATCGGTTGATTGAATTTAGAAATCAAGCGTATTTTGAAAATAATGAAGAAAATAAGAAAATTGCAATTCAGTTAGCTGTTGCGGTGATAAGAGAACATCATGGAGAGATAAAATATTTTTTTAATGGGAAAAATCTTAGACAAACTAAGATCGGACAAGAATTGAAAAGAGAATCTGATTTATTGGCAGCATTTTCAGATGAAGAACAGAAGCACATTATTCAAGATCTTCAGTCAAAACCCCCATTTGTTGATTTACTCTCTCCAGCCTTAAGAAGCAAGAGAGCAGATCGTGATGAATTGATTAACTTATTATTAGCGCGTGGTGTGAGGGTAAATATCAAACACCTCCGTCTGGCAGCTAAAAATGGTCATCTTGAAACTGTTCAAGCGATCCTTATGGCATTTCCGGATACTGAAAAAAGAATAGAAACAATCGATGAGGTGCTTCGCCTCATCGATTCTGATGATAATGGCTATAAAACTGTACAAGTGCTTCTTGCAGCTTCAGGCGAAGAAAAAGTTTCGGTACTTAACAAAACGAATTTGAAGGGTAACACAGCGCTCATGTCGGCTGTTATGAGTGGTGCGAAAGAAATTGTTCAAGCTATTTTAGAATCGCTTTCAGGCAAAGAAAAAGTTGCCATGCTTAACAAAATGAATTTGGATGGTAATACAGCACTAATGTTGGCTGTGATGAATGGTGAAACAGAAATTGTTCGAATTATTTTAGAAGCGCTTTCGGTGGAAGAAAAAATGGAAGTGCTCAACAAAACAGATTCGAATGGTAATACAGTACTCAATAAAACAGATCCCGATGGTAATACAGTACTCATGTTTGCTGTTGCGAGTGGTTCGACAGAAACCGTCCAAGCACTTTTAGAATCTCTTTCAGATGCGCAAAAAAATTGAAATGATCAACAAACTAACTGTTGATGGAATTTCTCCTCTTTTAGAGGCAGCTTCTCGTCGAGATGTTGAAATGGTTCGCATCCTGATGAGTTACGGGGCGAAATTTGAAACCCCTGAGTCCTACAAAATTATCAAAGGAATGGGACATTTATTAGGGCTATCCACCTCTATTTCTATCAACATAGATTCTAAAGAAATTTCTGTTAAAACAGAGAGTGAAACGACTTTACGATCTTTTTTACTGCTGGATGCGGTTGTGAAAAAATATTCAGAAAATCTCACGCCTGATACCGAACAATCCAAACAGTTCGAAATCATCTCCGAGGCAATAGGGAATGCAAAAGAGTACTTAAAATTAAATGAACAGGTGACAGCAGAGGCATTATGCGATCGTTTTAAATCTGAAAGATATACAGTCGTTCCTACAGGGTGGACAAAGCATGTGATTAGTGTGGTGCTTTATAAAGATTACCTAGTTGTCGTAAATCGAGGAGACAGAGAAGCGGGAGCTGTTTCGAAAGAACGTACCCTGATCTATAAAATTCCAGATAAAAATTCCATTACGCCAGAATTTATTAAAAATTTAAATCCCATAGGCGATCGACCCTCTAAAAAAATAATTATGGACCACATTCGAAATATAGTGGGAGTTGGCCCTGAGAAGACCCTGATACCATTTGTAGAATTACCGACCAAAGATCAAAGGCATGGCACCTGCAGTTTTGTGAATCCAAAAGGTGGTGTGGAGGCGATTTTATTTTTGAAAAGATTTGAAGATTTGATGCAACAAACTGAAAACCCAGAGGACATTGAAGAGATTAAAAATATCGCAAAGACGTACGCAAGAGAGGAATACAAAAAATTTACGAACGATATTCGCAATCAAGGTATTGCTTGGTTGATTGAATTTAGAGAGAAAGCCTATTCTGAGAATAATGAAGAAAATAAGAACATTGCGATTCAATTAGCTGTTGCAGTAATAAGAGAACATCATGGCGAAGAAAAATATTCTGAAAACCAATCGAACAAGAAAAAAATACCGAGAAAAATAAAAATAAAACAAGAGTTGAAAAGAGAATTTGATTTATTAACAGCATTCTCGGCTGAAGAACAGAAGCAAATCATTCAAGATGTTTGCTCGAGATCCCCACCTATTGATTTGCTGTATCCTGCGCTGAGAAAACAGGAAAAAGATCACGATGAACTGATTGAATTATTATTAAAGCTTCAGGTGAATGTAGATGCGGACCATTTACTGTTTGCCGTTGAGAATGGCTACGCTAAAACTGTTCAAGCCTTACTTAAACTACTTCCAGAATCTGAAATAAAAACGAAAGAAATGGATGACGCGCTTTATGAGGCAGGTAGGAATGGTGATGCTGAAATCGTTCAAGTGCTTCTTGAAGTGTTTTTGGATCCTGAAACAAAAACAGAAGCATTGAATATAGCGCTTGAATCTGCTGTTTCGTATGGTCATCCTAAACTTGTTCAAATCTTGCTTTCAATGCTTCCGGATTCTGAAACAAAAATAAAAATTCTGGAGGACAAGCTTTGGTGGGCTGTTGAAAAAGGTCAGCCTGAATGTTTGGAAGTACTACTTTCGGCGTTTCCAGATTCTAAAGCTAAAATAGCAGCAATATTGAGTAAAGATCCCGACACTGGAAACACGATGCTTATCGTAGCTGCTAGAGAAGGATACACGAACGTTGTCGAAATGCTGCTCGCAGAGCTTTCAGATGCTGAAAAAATAAATGCAATTCGTTGGAAAAACCAAGAGGGTGATACAGCCACCACCATCGCTCTTAAGGAAGGGTTTCCTGAAACGGCCAGGGTTTTGGAAGCGGCTTTAGAGCAAGAGCTTGAAAAACAAAAACCGCCATCAGAGCTTCAGATACAGAAACTAAGTCAAAAATTGCGTGCGATGCTGGGGGAAGAGGATATTCTCGGTCTTCAGACCTTTCTCAAAAACCTTTCAAATGAGGAAAAAATTGCAGTACTCAACAAAACGGGTTCGGATGGTTGGACAGTGCTCATGCGAGCTGCTTTTAGGGGACAAACTGCAACGGTACAAGCAATTCTAGGTGCACTTTCAGATGAGCAAAAAGTGGAAGTGCTCAACAAAACGGATTCGAAGGGAAAGACAGCGTTCATGCTGGCCATTCTTTTTAGTAAGACAGCAACGGTTCAAGCAATTCTAGAATCGTTTTCAAGCGATCAACGCGTTGAAGTACTTAACAAAACGGATTTGAAGGGTAGGACAGCGCTCATGAGAGCTGCCTCTCGTCGAGACCCTGAAATGGTTCGTATTCTGACGAGTTATGGGGCGAAATTTGTAATCCCTGATCCATACAAAATTATCAAAGAAATGGGACATTTATTAGGGTTATCTACCTCTATCAACTTGGACGCCAAAGAAACTTCTGTTGAAACAGAGTTTAATAGGCGTTTAGAGTCTTTTTTACTGCTTGATGAGGTTGTGGAAAAATATTCAGAACGGCTCATATCTGATACCGAACAATCCAAACATTTCGAAATCATCTCCGAGGCAATCGGCCAAACAAAAGAGTATTTGAAGTTCAATGAAGAGGTGACGGCAGAGATTCTATGCGATCGTTTTAAAGCTGAAAAATGTACCATCATTCCCACGGGTTGGCCAAGGCATGCTATTAGCATAGTGCTTTATAAAGATTATCTGGTTGTAGTAAATCGAGGAGACAGAGAAAAGGGAGATGAATCCAAAGAACGTACCCTGATCTATAAAATTCCGGACAAGAATGCCATTACGCCAGACTTTATTAAAAATTTAAACCCTAAAGGCGATCCGCCATCTAAAGAAATTATTATGGGTCACATTCGCGATATAGTGGGAGTGGGCCCTGAGAAGACCCTGACACCATTTGTAGAATTACCGACCAAGGATCAAAAGCATGGCACCTGCAGTTTTGTGAATCCAAAAGGTGGGGTGGAGGCGATTTTATTTTTGGAAAAACTTGAGGAATTAAAAAAATTACCTGAATACGTCGAGGCTGCTGCCATAGAAAATGCTAAGAAATACGCAAGAGAAGAATATAAAAAATTTACAAATGATATTCGAAATCAAGGTGTTTCTAAGCTTATTGATTTCAGAGAAAAAGCATGCTCTAAAAATAATGAAGAAAATAAAAAAGTTGCAATCCAATTGGCGGTTGCGGTGATGATCGAGCATCATGGCGAAGAAAAATATTCTGACAATCAGAAACAATTGCCAAGAAAAGTCAAAATCGCACAAGAACTGAAAAGAGAATTTGATTTGTTAAAAGCGTTTTCATCTGAAGAACGGAAGCAAATTATTCAGGAAATTCAGTCGAAACCTCAATTCATCGATTTACTGTATCCAGCGCTGAGTAGCAAGGGATCAGACCGGGACGAACTGATTGAATTCTTACTTGAGAGTGGAGTGAAGATAAAGAGTGAGCATCTCAGTTTGGCCGCTGAGAAAGGTGATCTTAAAACTGTACAAGCGTTTCTTGCGATGCCGTCAGATTCTAAAACAAAAATAGAATTAATAGCCGCGGTGCTTCAATCAGCTGCTAGAAATGGACGCACAGGTGTTATCGAAACTCTGCTTGCAGCGCTTCCAGATATTGAAAAAATAGTTGTAATCCGCGCAAAAAACAAAAATGGTGATACAGCCATAAGCTTAGCGCGTAGAAGGATGGATTCCAACACGATTAGAGTTTTGGAACTTGCTTTAGAGAGGGCATTGCAAGCAACTTCTGCTCAAGCACCTGAAAAGCTTCCAGTAGATCCTCTATTTACACCGGCTTTTCAGCATAGTCATCAAAAGCCAGGGTCAGAACTGGAAAAACAAAAACCGGAAGAACACCCAAAATCAGAGCCCTGATGATATCTGTGACCCGGTAGATCAGCCTAAGCAGGCTGCATTTGTTTTCGGTAGATATGAGAGATTGATTTCCCATTCCATACGTAGCATAAATGCCGCTCTTGTCGACAATGACTGAGTGCGGAAGGTCTAAATACCGTCACGCATTCGCCTGCGGAATATCGGACGCTTGTATAGCGAATGCCATAGGATGACAAGCCGTTTCCCCGCAGTTGTTTCCCAAATTTTTGAGCATCTGTGTAATTTTCAGATGAGTATAAACTGGGCATTTTGGATTGTTGATTTGAAATATCATGCAATTTTGCTTTTAAATCTGCTAATAAAACACGCATGTCGATTTCGATTTTAGGCGCATTAAAATCCCTCAGAAATTTTTCTCGGTGGTATTTGGTTTCAGCAATGGCAGTTTTTAAGGAATTACTGGCATAATAGACTCCGTACGATCCATCTGTAAATCGCGTCCCTGAGATGGGTAAATGTGTAAAAGCAGCCATGATGTGACTGGTGCCAGGGCCAACAAACGTTCTTCGCGGGGAACCAAATCAATTTCACCGATTTCAGTTCGAATTCTGGGGTTTTGTAATTGGAGGTTTTGTAATTGGACGAAAAGATATTCAATTATCTTCGGTGTTAAGCATTCTGGGGATGTTGGGTATGATTGATCAGCGAAATTTAATTTTTCCAGAGCCTCGCGAAATGTATGATCCCAGCCGAGAATGGGTTATTTTTTGGGGACAAGAGGGTGATAAGAAAATACGCTGTGCTATTACAAGAGAAGCTTTGGTTGATTATTTTAAAGGCTCGGACAAAACTTTGCTGAAGGTATTTGCCTTGAATCGAACAGCTATTGAACAAGAAGCACGCCGAAAATATCTTGCTGATCGTCTGGAGACTGATGGGGGCATCTTGATAAAATCGGAAGATTTGTAGAAATCCTAAGTTGACAAGCAGTTTTTAATAAGAGTAAAATGACCGACACAATTAATAATTGTATTATCGTTGATTTAAACTGACTGGAGATTAAGATGAAATTATACGAATTTTTAGCAATGAGCACCGAGCAGCGACAAGCACTGAAGGTCTTGGACTTAGATTTAGATCAAAAATTACATAATTTGGGTGAATATTCCCTAGAAAATCAGGCAACCCTAGAAAAAATATTTTGCTTTCTGAACAATGAAGGATCGCCATACCCACAGGGGTTTATGGAATCTTTCCTGGCATGGTTATCGCTTGATCCCGAAGCACAGCAGGCACATGACTCATTCAGAGCGCTTCAATTATTAGAAACACTCTCCAAATCTGAGTGCGAGGCTTTAGTGGGATTGACAGTCTGGTATCAACAGGTGCTCTCACAACATTGGGAAAATAATTATGCTGATTGGTTCAGCCAGCTCCCCGGCGACCTTGTTTTACGGTATCCGAATTTAACCTATCGAGATCCGGCGAATCCTCAGCCACATCGACAATTTTTAGGCTTCATGGAACAACTGTGTGATGCTCTGCCTGAATGTCAAAGTTTAGAGACTATAAGCTTAGCAGGCAATGATTTGGCTGCTCTGGACAGGAATTCTTTAGAAAGAGTATTGATTGCGTCCGCGCGTCCTTCTGTCACAAGACTAAATTTAGAACGTGCTAACTTAGGGGCATGCTCTGTAGAATCCTGTCAAGTGCTGCGTGATAGGCTTCCATTATTTTATTCCGTAGTTCACTTGAATTTGAAGGGTAATAACTTGGGTGCATTGGATATACAGTGCGTTCCAGTGCTTTGTGGAGTGTTTCCAGCATTACCTGTATTGCAAACATTGAGCTTAGAAAATAATCAGTTGAGTCTTTTAGCACCAGCAGGTATGCAAAGTTTGTGTGCTGCTGTGACCCCTTGTATTGCGACTGGCCAGCTGCGAGTCTTGAGATTGGATAGCAATGCACTAGGACAGATGGACACAGAACGCCTGAGAGCATTCTGTCAGGATGGAGTGACCCAATGGGACAAGCTCACGACCCTTGGTTTATCCTCTAATGGATTAGGAGCTTTGAGCACAGAACCTGATGCCGAACGACAAGCAAGGCTTTGGGTTGCATTGCAATCTTGCGTGCGTATGGAGGTATTGTATATATCAGGCAATCAATTGGGTGGTGCAGATATGGATGATATTTCTTTTCAGGCATTCCTCACTGTATTTCAGCAATCTCATAACTTGCGAAACGCACATTATAATACAAACCCCTTTACACCAGCGAGGCGCTTGGCTCTAGCGTCAGCTATTGCAGAAAATGAGAATTTAGCGAAGCTGCAGGGAGGAGAAATATATGGTCAAGTACCAACCTTACTGCATTTTTGCGCGAAACTTATTGGAAAAGACCCCCTTCCAGATGGAAAAAAGCCTCCTCCAGAGTTTAGCGCAGAGGCACTTTCAAGTAGTGTACCGTCACATCTCTACGTTATGATTGAAGGTTTTCGAGCTGCATCGAGTCAACCTATTCGAGCCCACGATGGCGATGGCAAAATGCAAGGTCGCTTTGTCGGTCCGCGAACAAACTAAGCAATAGAACATAAACACCCGCCATCTCAGTAAGTTCGCAAGAACAAGCTTGGGATGGCGCGCCTACAAAGCCCTGCGCTTAGCGCGAGCGCTTAATAAAAAACTCAGACAATCGGGCAAGATAATCGCCTTTATCTTCTAAACACTCAATCGCTTCCAGCGCTTGTTGGTGTAGCGCCGTTGCATATTGTTGTGCTGTATCCACGCCCAATCGGCTGGGGAAAGTGGCTTTATTTTGTTGCACATCTTTGCCTGCGGTTTTGCCAAGACTCTCGGTGGTTCCAACCATATCGAGAATATCGTCTTGGATTTGAAATGCCAGCCCAATACAGCGCGCGTATTCTTGTAGTTTTGGGATAAATGCAGATTGGGTTTCATCCATTGTTTCTGCAGAAGCCAGCGCACCCAAGGTGACAGAGGCCTCAATGAGCGCGCCGGTTTTTTTATGGTGAATATTACGCAAATGCTGAAGAGAAATCACCGAATGTTTGTCGGTTTCTGCCATATCGAGCGCTTGCCCACCCACCATCCCGCGCATGCCGCTTTTTTCAGCAAGGGTATGGATCATTTGAATTTTTTGTTCTGGGTGAATGGGATTCAGCTTGGGATCCGTTAAGAGCTGAAACGCGAGCGTTTGTAGCGCATCGCCCGTCAGAATCGCAGTGGCTTCATCAAAGGCTTTATGGCATGTCGGTTTGCCGCGACGCAGATCGTCATTGTCCATGGCCGGCAGATCGTCATGAATCAGCGAATAACAATGGATGAGTTCAACCGCCGCAGCGGGGGCGTCTAAGAGTTCTAGGGGATGCCCCAAGGCCTCACCCGTTGCATAGACTAATAAGGGTCGAATGCGTTTTCCGCCATTTAAAACAGAGTAGCGAATCGCTTCGTACAATCGTGTGGGATGGTTACTGTGTTCGGTTGTTTCTGATTGACGGGGCAATTGTTGTGCCAAAAATTGTTCGATTCGATGACAGCGTGTTGTTAGATAAGATTCGAAACCCACGGATTATTCTTCCTCAACAAAAGATTGGGTTTGATAGTCGCCATTTTGTTCTATTAAAAGTTGGACTTTTTGTTCGGCGTCTTTGAGGGCTGTTTGACACTGTCTTGCGAGTCGAATACCGTCTTCGAAATTTTTTAAGGAATCTTCCAATGAGAGTTGTCCCGATGCCATTTTGGTAACCCTCGTTTCCAACTCTTTTAAGGCGCTTTCAAAATTTAAAGGTTCTGTAGAGGTTTTGGCCATCGGTCTTTTCCAATAAACGAACGACTCATACTACTACACTGACTGGCAAAAGGCATTAGCTTTATTGGGATAGCGGTGGAGAGGCTTTTTATGATACTATGGGTCATTGAAGCAGGCCCAAGAATAAGTTATTTGACTTAATTTTATGGCTCAACAAGGGGTTATTAATACAATGGATACAACAAGCTACCGATTTGAAGAATATATCAAGCACTTGCGGGAGAACTTCGTCAATTTGGTGGAGTATCGGGAGCGTACCGGGACCCTAGACCAGAATGTAGTCCAAATTAAAGAGGCCTTATTTAACGCCGATCCCTTTATTGTCTTTAGTGCCAGCCTTGCCGCCACCGTTGTTTTAGCGGATAAATCCATTTATCACTAAATTGTTATCTTTCAAACCTCCTAAAAATTCAAAGCCTGTATAAAAAAGCTTTTCGTATTACCCAGTCCGTGGTATTTTATTTTGTTACAGTGTTCGTTTGTATACGAACAAGACTGTACTAATTTAACAAACTTAAGAGGCAAAAAAATGGCATCTGTACAATCGCAGGCTCCTGTTGAGCCGTTCATACCTGCATCTAAGTCACTTCCTGAAGTTACACCGCGTGCTCTTATATTGGGCATTGTGTTGGCGGTTATTTTAGCGGCTTCTAGTACTTATCTCGGTTTAAAAATTGCGCGTACGATTGCAGCTTCCATTCCTGCTGCCTTAATTTCTATGTTGGTGTTACGGCGATTTAAGAACGCCAATATTCTTGAAAACAACATGGTGCAAACCATTGCTTCTGCAGGCGAAGTGGTTGCAGCAGGCGTGATTTATACTTTACCCGCGCTGATTATCATGGGATTTTGGCACTCTTTTAATTATTTGCAAACCACCATGATTGCGATGATTGGCGGGATTTTAGGCGTTTTATTTTCGGTTCCGTTAAGGCGCTCCATGATTGTCAAAGATAGGCTTCCCTATCCAGAAGGTCTGGCGACTGGGGAAGTGTTAATGGCGGGAGAAGACACGCATACGGGTTCGACCAAAGTCTTATTAAGAGCGAGTTTATTTTCTGCAGGACTGGCATTCTTGCAGTCTGGATTCAAAATTGCGGGAGAACAAATTCAGTATTGGACCAAAGCGGGAACCACGGCTTTCGGTGTGAGCTTGACCATGTCTCCCGTCTTAATGGCTGCGGGATATATTGTGGGCATGCGAGGGTTGCTGTCTTTTATTGTCGGGGGTGCGCTCACTTGGGGCATTGCAATTCCCATTTTTGTCAGTCTGCATGGTCTGCCCGAAGCCCCTGATTTAGGTTCTGCGCTTGCGATGATACAAAAATCCCATTTTCGTTATGTCGGGGTGGGGGTATTGGCAGTCGGTGGCGTATGGGGTGTGATCAGTTTGATGAAACCCATCATTGATGCTTGTAAAGCATCTTTTGCCGCGATGAAGGCGCATAAAAGTGAATTTGCAACCACGCTTCGAACGGATCGAGACATACCCTTTAAATATGTTTTAGCTGGCGTAGCGGTCTTAACGATTCCTATTTTCATTTTACTCTTAACTGTGATTGAAAGCGCGCATTTTTCAGTGGGCACTGGCGTATTGTGGGGAACTGTTATTTTTGCAACGGTCTTTGCTTTGATCATTGCTTTTATTGTTTCTGCCATCGCTGCTTATATTACAGGGATTGTAGGGACGACTTCCTTACCTATCTCTGGGATGACCATTTTTGCCATCATTGCATTTGCGAGCTGTCTCTTGTTGATTTTAAGACCTTACATTGATTTTAACGTCAATGCAGACATGGCGTTACAAGCAGCAGCTGTGGTGATTGTGTTTGCGACGGTGATCTGTGTCGCAGGTGCTGTTAGTGGCGATAATATGCAAGACTTGAAGGCTGGGCAGTTGGTGGGTGCTACGCCTTGGAAGCAGCAGTTGATGTTGGCAGTGGGTGCCGTTGCTTCTGCCTTGGTGATTCCATTCATTTTGCAAACCACCTTTGAGGCTTATGGAATAGGGGATGTGCTGCCTCGGGCAGGCATGAATCCCGCGCATGCTTTGCCTGCGCCACAAGCAACCTTAATGGCAACCATTGCAAAAGGCTTTTTTATTGGAAAACTACCTTGGAATATGATCCTCGGGGGCATTGCCTTAGGGATTGTAGCCATTGGTTTGGATAGCTATTTACAAAAGATCAAAAGCAGCTATCGTTTTCCGCCCTTGGTTTTTGCCTTAGGGATCTATTTTCCCTTTGGATATGTCACCGCTTTTTTTATCGGCGGTCTAGTGCGCAGTTTGGCAAACTGGGGCAGACATTCAGGGAACGAAGGCTCTGAAACCAATCTGGGTATTTTATGTGCAGCGGGTATTATTGCCGGGGAGGCCATCTTAGGCGCGCTCTTAACCATTCCCTTTGCATATTACCAATCAACCGATATTTTTGCGTTGAAAGTGGAATGGCTAACGCGTCATGAAGTGCTCATTGGTGTTGTATGCTATGCAGCGTTGTGTGCTTATTTGTATCAGCAGGGCAGAAAAGCGAAAACCTAAGGATTAGAAGCGATGAATCAAGAGAAACAAGGAAGTCTTGCGCCCGAAGGCGAGCTGGTATTGCAAACCGTTGCCATGCCAGCAGACTCCAATGCCTATGGGGATATTTTTGGCGGTTGGCTGATGTCCCAAATGGATGTGGGCGCAGCGGTATTAGCGCATCAACGTGCCCATAATCGCCTGACGACCGTTGCGGTTGATCAGCTGGTCTTTCTTAAGCCGGTTTTTGTAGGAGATTTGGTGTGTTGTTATGCAAACCCTATAAAAACCGGTCGTTCTTCCATTATCATTCAAATACAAGTGTGGGTAAAGCGCATGCGTTATGGCGCGCCAGAGCAAGTTGCCAAAGGGATTTTTACCTTTGTTGCGATCGATGAGCAGGGCCGTCCCAAGAAGATTGATTGGTAATATTTATTTTTTAGTAAAAAATCCCCTCCGACCACAAAAAACAGTTGACATGCAACAAGCTTTGCGACAGAATCCCCCTGATTATCTATGATGACTGAAATTTTAATAGTGTAGTGAAGGTCATCCACATTTTAGAGCAGATTTCATGAGTTGTTCATGGGGCTGTTGTTGTAGGAGTGTGAGGGGAAAGACGTGTCGAGTGTTCCGAATGTCCTCAATATAGAAGACTGCCTGCCAAGAACATTGGTTGAGGAAGACGCACGTCAAAAAATTGAACAAGAATATGCTGCAATAAGAGAAGAAATATCTAAAGTTGAACGATACGAGCGTCACTTTCAAGATGTATCAAAGCGGCTAGAGGTTGAGATAGCCAAGACTCGGGATGCAAGCGACAGAGCGTGGTACAAAGTTTGTAGAAGTCAGTGCATAGATGAATTAAAAATAAATAAAGAATATAAGGAAAGCTTAGAAAATTTTGCTGAGGAAAAAGCGAAATTAATTGCAGCGCTTGAGGCAGCTCAGGATGGGACAGGAAGTTTAAGACAGGGATTAAGTGATAAACAGGAGCTAAATAATAAAGAAACGGAGTTTGCTCAGGAAAAAAATCTAAACGTACAAAACGTACAATATATCTTTACTACGGTCAATACTGTTCATAATGTAACAATTGCGTGTATGCAGCAGTTTGAAGACCGTGAGACAATGCAGGACAATAACGAAAATGTCGATGTAAATGTGAGCGCGCTAGAGCAAACAATCAAAGAAAAAAATGCAACTATTTTCGCTCTAAATTCTACTTGCCAAAAATTGACGAATGCGAATAACCTATTGACTACTAAGCTTGCTGCAGCCGTACAAATGTTAGAAGATCAAAACCGAGAAGTAGAAGTCTCAAGCCCCGCTTCAGGTCTAAACGGATCCGTTTTGCATGGCTTTAGCCCTAGGAGAAATAATTCATCATCACCCTTATCGAATTCTATTTCAAGAGTTGGCAGACGCGGACAAAATTTTCAATTTGGGTGATTTTTTAAAAGTTTTTTGTAAAAATGTTATGAGGAAAAAAATATGGCAACTTCGAGTGCAGAAATGATTGACGATGCTAAGCGACAAAGTGCTGAAACATTACAAAATGCGGAAGCGGCGTTTAGAAACACTGAAGTTCAAGTGGCAAGATTTGAAGAGTTTCTGAGAAGAAAGCAGACAGAAAAGTCATCTTCAGATCCACAGGATGAAAAGCTAGCGACGAAAGGAATCAACGGAATCAACAATGAGAACCGTGCTCCGCAAGGATTAGCTGACGGAGAGTTCATTGATCCTGTAGAGGTACAAGAATCGGTATTACGACAGTTGCACGAACAAGTAACAACAATTCAAACACAATTGGCAAAAACTGAGAGCGAGAAAAAAACCTTAGAACAAAGGGTTCAAAGAAGAAACGATAAATTGCAGAACACTGAAGATAAATTATCTCAAACGGAAAAAGATCGAGCTTCGTTGAAGCTTCAATTAGGGGAAATTTCATCTGAAAAAGAAAAATTACAGGGAGTATTAGACCAAACTAAGACTTTATATGCTCAACTAGAGGTAACATTGCGTGAGACAAAGCGCTCAGCTGATGCAACAGAAGAAGCCCTTGTTGAGTCGAAGCAGGCTTTATTGAAGGAAACAGAAGAGAGAGCGACAGCAGAGGCTTTGGTACAGCAGAAGACAATCGAGTTTGCTCAAACAGAACGTACTCTTGAAGCAAGTATACGGGATTTAAGTTTAGAATTAGAGCATAAGGGACGGGAGATTTCTCAGCTTAAACTTTCTGTGAAAATAATAGAAGAAGAGAATGCTACATTAAAAGATTCAGAGAGTCAGCTTGTAGACAAAAATACCAATTTGGAAAAAATTTCAGGACAAAAAGATACTGCTTTACGGGAAATTCGAAGAAAATTGACTGAAGTAGAAAGTGCATTAAATGCGAAAGAAGAAGAGCTTCGGGGTGTTAAAAGCAAGTTACAACAGATGACAGATAAACATGCATCGGTTGAAAGTGCGTTACAAGACAGTTTAAGAGAGCAACATGCTTTAACGAGCACCTTAGATGAGAATACAAGCCTTCTTGGTGTGATGAAGCTTAAATGTGATGACCTTACTAAGGAAATTGCTAGATTGAAATCCGATCTTGACGCAAGTGAAAGAGAAGTTGCTGAATATAAGACAGCTCTATCAACTGCGAAGCAGGAAAATCAAACATTAAAAACGACCCATAAACAAAAATCAGAAGAACAGAAGGGCTTGTGGGAAGCAAAATTGCGAGAAGAACAGGAGAAACATGCTAAAGAGTTTCAGGAATTAGCAGAAGCCCACAAACAAGAATTAGACGCTCTACGTGCACAAGCGACAAGGGATGTAGCGCAAGTGCTTGAACTTAATCATAAATTACAGGCTACTAGTACTACATTAGTAGACAAATGCAAGGAGGCAAACCAAGCATTAGAGCAAGCGATGAATGATTTAGACTTAAAAGATAAACAGTTAAAAAGATTTGGTGATGCTGTAGCATTGCAAATGCACTTGATTGATATGCAGTATGCAGAATTGCAGAGATTAGACGGAACATCTAATACGCCGGGAGTAGAGGGAACCCCTGATACACCTCGCACAATCGGAGCTGTTACTCCCGCGCTTAAGGCATATAGAGCTCAGAGTCAGTCTTTACAAGAGCGCGCATCACCCAGTATGCTACCTACACAATCTGGTTCACCACATGAGAGCGCAGAAACAGTGGCAGTACCACGTCGGCTTTCTTTTGGTAGTGTTCCTGTTAGTTAGCATTAATTGGAATTTTTATGTCTACATCGGAAACAATAGAAGCACTGGCATTAGATACTGAGCGAAAAAAGCGCGCCTCAGAAGAAGCAGTCATGCAATTGGATGGCACTATAGCGCGTTTTTATGCTCGGAAGCCGCCTGTTTCTCCACTCGCATTAACACAGCTAGAAACGGATAATGTAAGAAGAAGACAAACAGCGCAATTTCCATCTAAACATAAACGAAAAGGGAAGCAAAATGCAGATCCTCAGCATTCGACAAATATAGTAGGTGGTGTCGCGCCGCTTTCTCCAAAATCTCCCGCTTCTCCGCAACCCTATAGTTCTCCGAGAGCAACCCGAAGGTCAAAACATGCTAAAAAAACAATAGTTCTTTCATTTTCACATGGACATGATCGAGTTCTAGAAGAGCTTCAGTCTTTGGCAAAGACCGATGATTTGTTGCCCTCTTCTACTATAATGCAGATACGACCCAGTGCAGAGGATTCCAAGCTCCAGAATCAGCCAGAGCAAGAGGCATTAAGTGCACCAGAACAGCAAGCCGTCACCTCAAGCGCTGACATGCAGCAACCCAAGCCTCAGTATCAACCTCAGCAAGCGCCAGCGGTATTGCAAGTCACTGAACAGGGTTCTGCAGAGCAAATGGAAATGCTGCAGCGAGTGGAACGTGCGGAAGCGATGGCTAAGGCTGCAGAAGAAAAAGCAAAGCGTGCCGAAGCAGAAGCCAGTGCAGAAAGAGAAAAAAATGCACGATTAGAAGCAGAGCGCGTCAAAGATAAAGATGAATTACTGTTTTTAGAAATAAAGAATAAGCATCTAGATTTGCAGCATATTTTGGATAACATAGAGAAACAAGTTCAACAATTAGAAGTGCAGAATGAAAGGCAAAAAAGAGAGTTGACCGATTTGGAAAATGAACTGGAAACTTTTATCGCTCGACATGTTAGAAAGAAATTATAACCCGCAGGAGTAACGAAAAAATGTCAAGTTCAGCAGAAGCAGCTGATGCAGAAATAAACGCATCCGTCCCAGTGGGTGCAGAGATAAACGCAGACACATTCGTCCTCGAAGATGAGGATTTAGAAACCAAAGCAGCAGCGATTCTAGAAGCGCTCTCGCAGCCTTATTTAAATGTTATAATAAATGAATTAATGACCCGCATATCCAGTCACACGAGGGATGAGGGGTTGCTGTTTGATGCACTACAACAAGCACGCGCTGAGATAGCACGCATGCAGGAGATAGAAGCATCACGACCAGATTATGCGCAAGCAATAGCGACAATATCGGAAGAAGTAAGAGCGGTTTCAGCTGAGAATCAGAGTTTGCGTCAGCAGCTTGAGGAAACAAATAAAACGATTGGTATAATGCGAGCGCATGATACGGAATCGGAAAGTGCGTATTATGCAGTTGTTCAAGATAACAATGGGTTGTCTGAAAAATTGAGAGCTAGGGATACAGAAGTGCATGACTTAAAAGTTCAGTTAAAAGCCTTGGCTGGAGCGAGCAGCAGTCCGAATGGTCACGATGCAAGTGAAAATACGCGAAATAGCAGTGTCGAGACACCTGCAAAGCAAGGAAAAAAACCATATGGAGAATTAGAAGAAGAATTAGCCTTTCTCAAATTAAATTTTGTGAGAAGCAAAGCTCAATTCCAATCATCTTTGGAAGCGGCTTTAAGAACACAAGGAAAGGCACTGAGGGGACGCATTCAAGAGGAAAGAGAGGATGCAGGAGAAGCGAGCTCCCAGACTGCAGATGAGCTTAAAAAGGTAAGGACAGCATTGGATAATTCAGAGCGAGAAAGGTCTCGACTACAAAAAGAAATGATTGTATTGAAGCGCCCCTTAGAAGCAGCGCAAAAAAAAACTGAATCGACTTCACCACAACAGAAACCACGACCAGTGCCTACGTCTTTGAGAGATTCATTGCTTACACTTGAAACCGTACGAGAAATATTAGCAAATAAATCCCCTTCGCCAACACGGTCTCAACCCTCCTCACCGATGTCTTTGACAGCTTTGCCACCGTTGGCTCTGGATGCAGGAGGTCCACTGCCAAAAAGTTCATCTGGAGAAGAGAGAGCCGCAAGAGCAAGACGAGAAGCAGAGGCTCTCAGGGCTTCTGGGGTTGATTCTCTTTGGGCTGCTGAGCTTGATGCTCTTCGCGCTGAGAATCAATACCTTAAGACCCAACTGTCCATTAAACGATCAAACGAAACCCTGGATGCATTGGCGTTGAAACACGCTGAGCAAGCACGGGAGTTGCAGGAATTAGAGGAGATGGCAGCAAGTGCGCTACAACGGTCTCGCGCAAGGAAAGGAACTCCGGGCCGCTCCGATTAGCCCTCCAAGTCCATTAACTTCAGCTTAGCGCTGTCTATGACAGACGCAGGCACACCCGCCAATCGCGCCACTTGTATGCCATAACTGCGATTGGCGGGGCCCTCTTGGACATTGTAGAGAAAGACTAAAGAGTCACCATGTTCTACAGCGTCCAAATGGATATTAGAAATATTCGAAAATAATAGGGGCAGTTGAGTCAGCTCAAAATAATGCGTTGCAAATAAAGTATAGGCTTTCAGATGAGAGGCCAAGTGAGAAGCAATGGCCCAGGCCAGCGATAAGCCATCGAAAGTACTGGTGCCACGTCCAATCTCATCCATTAAGACTAAACTTTTTTCGGTTGCGTTTTGCAAAATGTGCGCAGTTTCAGTCATTTCGACCATAAAAGTAGAACGCCCGCCGCTGAGATCATCGTGCGCACCAATGCGGGTAAAAATTTTATCAAAGAGGCCAATTTTGGCCGATTTTGCAGGCACAAAGCTGCCAATGTGGGCCAGCAGCACAATCAGTGCGTTTTGTCGCATATAGGTAGATTTTCCGCCCATATTGGGGCCCGTAATGATTAATATTTGTCGGACAGGATCCAAGCTGAGCGTATTGGGAACAAAAGAAGTCTTTAAGCTTTGTTCCACAACGGGATGTCGCCCGCCTTCTATCTGTAACTCCGTAGATTCTAAAAGTTCTGGGCGCTGCCACTCTAATGTTTCAGAACGCTCTGCTAGACACCCCAAGACGTCTAAAATAGCAATAATTTCTGCGCTTTTTTGGAGTGGTATGAGAAATTCTTGGATGCGCAGCATTAAGGCTTCGTAAAGATATTTTTCTCTGACCAGCGCGCGTTCGCGGCTCGACAAGATTTTATCTTCGAATGCTTTGAGGGGTGGAATAATAAAGCGCTCGGCGTTTTTTAGGGTTTGTCGACGCGTATAATGGCTGGGTGCCCCAGAGGCCTGTCCACGGCTAAGCTCAATATAATAACCATGAATGCGATTATAACCCACTTTTAGAGTGGAAAGCCCTGTTTTTTGACGTTCTTCGGTTTCTAGTTTGAGTAAAAAATCTTCGGCGTTTTCGCTGAGTTGTCGGAGCTCATCTAATTCCGCATCAAATCCTTCGCGAATCACGCCGCCGTCTCGGATTAAGGTCGGCGGATTTTCAAGGATGGCTTTTTCCAAGAGGGTGCAGAGCTCGGGAAAAGTTTGGAGTTGAGGAAAGAGAGTGGATAAGAGGGACTGAGACTCAGAAAATGGCTGAATAAAAGTTTTTAGAGTGGGCAATTTTTTTTTAAGGCCTTTCCTAAACGCAGCAAATCCGGCGGTCTTGCGGACAATAAAGCAATGCGCGATAAAATGCGTTCGATATCGCCTATGGATTTTAAAATTTCTTGTAAAAAAATATATTTTTGATTTTTCAATAGGATAGTGACGGCATCTAATCGGGCATTTAAGACGGCGCGAGATAAGAGTGGGCTATGGATCCAGCGTGCCAATAGGCGGCTACCCATGGGAGTTTGGGTTGTATCTAGGACAGAAAACAAAGTATTTTCTTTTTCGCCTTGTAAATTGCGGGTAAGTTCTAGATTGCGGCGGGTGTTCGCATCGAGCTGGATCTGTTGCTGTGGATCTTCCAAGGTAAGGGTATGAATATGAGGCAGCTCAGCGCGCTGCGTTTCTTTTAGGTATTGTAGTAATACGCCCGCTGCAATATAGCTTTGGTCCAGAGAAAGAAAATTTTGGTTTTTAAAGTGGTTTTTTTAGGGTATGTAGGGTCGTGTTAGAATCAAAATACTGGAATGGCAGAATTTGAAGATGATAGAGCTTTGTAATACTAGACAAAAGCGGAAAAGTTTCGCTGACTAAAAGTTCGGCAGGTTTTAGGCGTTCTATTTCTTGCAAACACTCTGCTTCTGAAAAAGCTTTAGAAATATGGAAACGACCGCTGGCCAGATCTAAAGAGGCGATGCCATACCGGTTTTCTTGAAAATGAATTGCTAAGAGTAAATTATCTTTTTGTGCGTCCAATAAAGCTTCATCGGTGAGTGTACCCGGGGTTAGGATGCGAACCACCCGTCGTTCAACGGGTCCTTTGCTGGTGCTGGGATCGCCGATTTGTTCACAAATGGCAATGGTTTCCCCCAGACGGACTAATTTTGCCAGATAGGTTTCTGCTGCATGATGCGGAACACCGGCCATTGGAATGGGTTTTCCGGCGGATTGTCCCCGCGTCGTCAGGGTGATATCCAAGAGCGCGGAAACACGCTGTGCGTCTTCAAAAAATAATTCGTAAAAATCTCCCATTCGGTAAAATAACAGATGGCGTGGATGTTCTGCTTTGATGCGCAGATATTGTTGCATCATGGGTGTGTGTTCTATGTGATCTTCAATCATCTGCATTAATCGCGCTCCATGGAAAATATCAAATCACCGCCTAAGCCCTCGGTGCCCGTTTCAAGGCTGGTGGTGAAATGCCGACTTAAGGCGTATTTTAAACGAATGGTAGAGATGGGTTCTAGGACATTTTGTTGGTACTGCAAATATAATTTGCGAGATAAAGGCTTTCCGACAACAAAGAATGTTTCGGTTCCCCCTTGGGTATAAAAACTTTTATGAGTTTGTCGAGATTCTAAATTAAATTCTTCTAATCCCAAATTGTTTTGTAGATGTTCTACAAAGGGATTGGCGTTGCCTGCGAATAAAAAAGCCGTTTGGCTTAAGACTTGCCGTTGATTTTCATCATTTGGGGTTTCTGGGCCACCAAAGCCTAAGCGCGACAAAATGTCTTTATTTTGTAGATGAGCGTTAGAGTACGGGTGAAAAATAGGCTTTTGTAAGGTACCCTGAACATAAATGCCAACATCTGCATCAGAGACGCTGTGTGCTTGTTGTTCTGGGCGATTTTGTGAAATACGAATATCCAGCAGCGGATCATTGAGCAATGTGCCAGGCGGAAATAATAAACGGCCGTGATGAATATAACGTGTGGCGCCTTGTAGGCGATATTTGCCTTCTTTAATAGTTAATCGTCCCGAACCTGATAATAGACCATCGGGACGCTCATCAATGGCCAATTTACCGCCCACAATGCCGTCGATTCCATAGCCCTTAAAGTGCAGTTGATTGTCGATGATCACATAGAGGCTGGGAATAATTTTAAAGGGATGTAGGGGTTCTCCGGATTCAGTGGTGAGTACGATATCTTTGGAGAGCAGGGCAGTGTTTTTTTGATCACGCATAGTAATAGAGGCTTTTGGAATGTGAACGGTTCCCTGGAGAAAGAAAATTTGATTCACATATTCTAAAGTAACTTCTGGAGAGGCGATTAAGTTCAGATGGGCAGTATTATAAATTTCTATATTTTTTCCCGTAATATTTAAAGTCATTTTTCTATCCGGAGAAAACTCGCTGGTGCCCTGAAAATAAAATTGGCCTTCTCCAGAATATCCGGATCCCTGAATCTCGAGTTTTTTTTTGTAAAAAACCCCTGCTGAGTAAACACTGCACATTACTAATTTTCAGCCCTTGTTTGGGTAAATAAACCACTGGAACAGTCAGTTTGGCTATCATGCTTTGTTTGAGATTCCATTGAAGTTCGCCGTTGATACGTTCTATTTTAAATCCGGGTTTTTGCTTCCATTCAAGGGTGCTGTTTTTTAAAGCCAAGAGAAAATTTTTCTGGTGAAAAAATCAGTATTTCTGCTGTTATTTTAAAGGCGTTGGATTCATAGCTTGGATGATGGAAGCTGTGCTGAGTGAGCCAAGTGCCCTTTGTTTTTTCGAGGCTCAGCGTTCCTGGCAGTATAGATTGGATAAAAGAAAGGCTGGTTTGGAAACCCGATTCCGTGGCGAGCAGCCAAAGGCTGGTGCCTGATAAGATCACCAGAAGATAAAGACTGTTTCGAGCCATTAATTTCCAAAACATAAGGCCATTTTATTACAAATCCATCCCAAACGTTAGGTGGATGCGAGGTCTGTGTTTGCCCCGCATCAGGGGTCTTGCGACGTCTAAGCGTAGCGGTCCGAGTGGGGTCTCATAGCGCAAGCCAAGCCCAGCACCCGTTGCTAGCCGTGCACCCCAACGGTTCATGGCATTTCCCGTATCCACAAAGGTGGCGACGCCAATGTTTTTATAAATTTTCCTTTCTAATTCTGCACTTCCAACAAAGAGAAAACGTCCACCCACCACAATTTCATTTCCCAATTTGTCTGTTTTTCTGGGACCCAGAGATTGATATCCAAATCCACGAACGGTGTGATCACCGCCTGTAAAGAAACGCAAACTTAAGGGAATATCTTGGTTATGAGAGGCCGCTGTTGCGCCCACATCGCTTCGTAAAATCAATCGTGTCAGTTCGTTGATGGGTGCAATCCATTTGACGCGTGCTTCTCCTTGGATCAAATTGTTGGTGGATAATAGGGCAGATACGGTGCCGCGTGCACTCAGCGTCACTCGCAGGCCGTGTTCTAACAAAGCTTTTTCTTTAATATTGCTCCAGGTACATCCGACGCTGGGGAGTACGAAATGGGATTGCTGTTTGGGATCCGTGGGCAAGGTTCTAAAGACTTCTGATAAATAGTGAACACCAAAAATTTGCTCAAAATATCCCCGTTTTTGAATGTAAGTGACACCGCTTTCACTGCTTAAGCTGTATTTATGATCGCTGGGCGTTTCTTTGATGATTTGAGTTCCAAACGAAAAACGATCGGTTGCCGGATTTTTACCTGGAATTGTGTATTGTGCCGTGGCGCGCTGTAGCCGTTTATAAGCCCGTCCATTGATATGGATGCGATGGCCCGGAAAAGTCGTGAGTTTGCGTTCCCATCCAGCGCCGCCCCGCGGACCCAAATCTGTGTTAAATCCCAGGCTGGCGGTATATTTATTATGGGGTCTTGGGACGAGTCGAACTTTTAAGGGGACTGCAAAGCGTTTGGCATCATTTAAATCGGGATCAATGCGAACTTTGGAAAACAAATCCGTATCAATAAGATTTTTTTGCAATAACAACAATTTCTCCGTGGTATAGGGCGTCCCTTGAGAAAAGGGCACGTAGCGTTTTAGATAGTTGCTGGGGTAGGGCGGAGACTCAAAATTGACCTCTCCAAAGACATATCGCATGCCGGTATTCAGTTCTAAGTGAATATCCGCACGATTTTGAGTGGTATCAAGGTGGATGGTATTTATGGTGAAGACGGCATCCAAATAACCCAATTCCAAGGCTTTGCCTAATAAATTTCTTTTAAAGGTTTCATACGCACTGTGTTTTAAGGCCGCCCCCGTTTTTAATAAGGGATTTTGGAGGAGGGCGAGCAATTCTGGCTGAAATTGTCCAGCCCCAGAGAGCTTCAAGAAAATGCTTTTGATCAGGATCGGGGGTCCGAGTTCAATCGTGTACTCTGCTCTATATCCCTTGGGTGTAGTATAAAATTCCGACTGAATTTTTGGATGATAATAACCCAGGGCTTCTAAAGTCGTGCTGATTTCCTCAGGACCTAGTCGATATAGATTGAGAGCCTGTTCTTGGGTGAGTGGGATTTTTTCATCGCGGCTTTGAATGCTTAAATTTGAAAGTACAATTTTTTTTTCTTCGGGGGATAAGCCAGTGATAACAACGGATAAGGGAAAATTACCCGCACTCCAACACAGCGCTGGAAAAAAAAACAATAGGGCGAGTAGACAATAACGCATGAAACCTATTCAATCACTGTGGATTTTCAAGACTTAAAGTATCTGAGTCATAATCATACGCAAAAATTTCCGCATACCGTCCCCAGTCGATGATGATTCTCAGCAATCGTTCGGATTCTTCTTCGCTCAAAAATTCTTGTAATTCTTCTAAGAAAATAGCCTTGGAAATACGATGATTCGATCGGGCATCCAACACTTCTCGTATATGATGTGCAAGGGGAATATTTGCTAAGAGATGTTTGGCAAATAAGTGCTTGCGCTCTAAAATATCGGCCGCAGAAAATTCTTTTCCAGCCTCTAAAATAATCAAATTACCCTCTGAAATTTTCGCAAAATGAAGCATATCCAGCACTTCTGTGAGGGGGAATAAATTATTAATATCCAAATGCAGTTCATCCGCCAATTGAGGTAAGTCAATAATGCCCTCGCTTTCATGCGCTTGCATGGCTTCTAATAATCCAATTAATTCAGATACACCTGCTTCTGGTAAACGATAAGCATATTCTGGATGTTTAATGGCCGTTTTGGTGCGCGCTTTGACTTTAGAGAGTTTTTCTCGCTCGCTGATGGTCATGAGGGTATAAATTTGATCCAGTAATTCTCGGAAAGGTTTAGTTTGTGTTTCTCGAGGAAAGGGGAGATTCACAGCAATTTCGGCTTGAGTTCGGCCAGGATCAGTTGCAAAAATCAAGATTCGATTGGCCATTAAGACCGCTTCTTCAATATCATGGGTGACAAATAAAATGCTTTTGGTGCGCGTTCGTTTATCTGTCCACAGATCTAATAAATCGTTTCGTAAATTTTCGGCCGTTAGAATATCCAAGGCAGAAAAAGGTTCGTCCATGAGTAGCAATTCGGGTTCGACAACCAACGCTCTTGCAAAACCCACACGTTGGCGCATGCCACCCGAGAGCTCTTTGGGATAGGCTGATTCGAATCCATCCAATCCGATGGTATCAATAGCACCCAAGGCTTTTTGTCTTCGAATAGATTTGGGAACACGCTGTGCTTCTAAGCCTAATTCTACGTTTTCCAGTACGGTGAGCCAAGGCAATAATGCAAAATTTTGAAATACCATGGAAATCCCTTGTACAGGCTTTGCTACCGGTTGCCCTCGGTAAAAAACAGACCCTTGGCTGGGTTTTATCAAGCCTGCAATAATGCGCAGCAAGGTCGATTTTCCAGAACCGGATTTACCGAGTAAAGCAACGATTTCATTTTCTTCTAAGCGAAAATCGATATCGTTTAATACTAAGAGATCTTTTCCTTCAATATTGGTGAAAGATTTTTGGATTTTATCTAATCGCAGTAAAGATTCAGATGACATTGTGTTACTCCATGACAAAACGTTCGGCGGAAAAATTATATAATTTACGCCAGACCAAGTGGTTAATGAGTAAGACGAAAAAACACATGACTGCAATTCCTAAGGCAATTCTCGGGAAATCACCAACGGTTGTATAGCGCGAGATATAACTGCCGAGACCGGTTGCGATCAATTTATGGTCTCCCCATTCTAGGACTTCTGCCACAATACTGGCATTCCAGCAGCCCGCTGCGGCCGTCATGCTTCCGGTAACATAGTATGGAAAGATCGCGGGGAGGGCAAGCCGCTTCCACCATAACCAGCGGGAAACCCCAAAATTTTTGGCGACCAAACGTAAATCTTTAGGAATCGCGGTGGCACCTGCAATGACATTAAATAAAATATACCATTGAGTTCCGAGGATCATGAGAGGCATGGTCCAAATTTCGAGATTTAAGTGAAAATATAAGATCCCCGTTACAGCGATGGGATAAATCAAATTCACGGGAAAAGCGGCTAGAAATTGTGTAATGGGTTGTACAACTTGACGAGCACTGGGACGTAGCCCTACCCAGACCCCAATAGGGATCCAGATCACAGAGGCGAGAATAACCAAAATAGCGACTTTCGCTGCTGTGATAGCCCCTAAGTACAAGACCTGTGCAATTTCGTCAAAAGATATTGTGTTCGTAATGAAAGACCATAAGAAAAATACAGCGCTTAACACGCCTGCTATTAATAAAATATTCCACATCCAAATGGCAATTTGAGTATACAAAGGGCGTGCTGCGGGAAGAGAAAGTTTCAGACCTGCCACAAAATCTGGGCGAGGCGGATTTAAAATAAACTCTCTGGCAACATCCAATGCGTCATTGATGTATTGTAACCATCGTGTTTTTGTGAGTAAGGAGTAAACCCAGGAACGAGGCGCATCGAGAGAATCTTCTATCTCAGTCATATTAAAGCGCTCTGCCCAGGTGAGCAAAGGACGAAAAAGTAATTGATCGTATAATAAAATCACGATGAACATAGCCAAAATCGCATAAAAAATAGCAGTGAGATTTGCTTGTGAAATGGCAACGCTGATATAGGATCCAATGCCAGGGAGCATAATATTTTGATTCGCAACCGAAATGGCTTCTGCTGCGACGACAAAAAACCACCCTGCGGACATCGATATCATGGTATTCCAGAGTAACCCTGGGATTGCAAAGGGCACTTCGATACGCCAAAATTGCTGCCAAAAAGAAAGGTGGAACATCGCGGAGGTTTCGTAAAATTCTTTTGGGGTTGTGCGCAGAGATTGGTAAAAGCTTAAAGTCATATTCCAGACCTGAGAGGTAAATATGGCAAAAATAGCTGCGCACTCGGGTCCCAGTAAACTATTGGGAAATAATCGAATAAAACCCACCACTGTAATAGAGAGCATGCCGAGTATGGGAATGGATTGTAAAATATCGATGACTGGAATCAGCAACTTTTCTGCTTGGTGATATTTGGCAGCAATCGGTGCGACAATCAAAGTAAATAATAACGAACAAAAAAGTGCAATAAACATGCGCAAAACCGTATTCGCCGCATATCCCGGCAAAGCGCTGGGGGCGAGTGAAATGGCAATGGGTTTTCCCAGCTGATAGGGGGTTTGCATTTGGCTGGCAGCCCAGGCTAGGCTTGCCAATATCCCGATAATAATAACAAAGGCAATCAGATCCCAAAGATTGGGCTTTAGTCCTCTTTCAGTCTGGGGCCTTTGGTAATAGGTTTTGTTGATCATTGCTCATCATTCTTCTTCCCAGCTGAGTGTACCACCGGTTTGATATTCGGTGACGCGTGTTTCAAAAAAGTTCTTTTCTTTTTTCAAGTCTATGATTTCGCTCATCCAAGGAAATGGATTAGTGGCACCGGGATATTGTTCCGCTAAGCCAATTTGGAGCAGACGTCGATTGGCAATAAACTGTAAATAGTCTTTAAACATGGCGGCATTCAGACCGAGAATACCCCGTGGCATGGTATCCACGGCATATTGATATTCCAATTCGACGCCTGTTTTGATGATCTCAATGATTTCAGCTTTAAAAGCCTCTGTCCACAGATGCGGATTTTCAATTTTGATTTGATTAATCACATCAATACCAAAATTCAGATGCATGGATTCATCCCGTAAGATATATTGAAATTGTTCAGCAGTGCCCACCATTTTATTGCGACGACCCATGGAGAGTATTTGCGTAAAGCCCACGTAAAAGAATAGGCCTTCAAATACCACGTAGAATGCAATCAAGTCTCTTAATAAACGCCGATCGTTTTCCGGAGTTCCGGTTGTAAAAGTGGGATCCGACAAGCTTTCTGTAAATTGAAGCGCCCAAGCCGCTTTTTTGGAGACGGAGGGGATTTCTCGATACATGTTAAATACTTTGGCTTCGTCCATCCCTAAGCTTTGAATCACGTGTTGATAAGCATGGGTATGTAAAGCTTCTTCAAAAGCTTGGCGTAAGAGGTATTGTCTGCATTCTGGGTTGGTGATATGGCGATAGACAGCAAGTACCAAATTATTGGCAACCAAAGAATCTGCGGTCGCAAAAAACCCCAAATTTCGTTCAATCATCTCTCGTTCATCGGGTGTTAATCCGTTGAGACTTTTCCATAAGGCAACATCGCCAGACATGTTGACTTCGTTGGGCATCCAATGATTAGCACAGGCTTTTAAGTATTTATCCCAAGCCCATTCATACTTAAAGGGTACCAATTGGTTTAAATCAGCACGACAGTTGATGATTTTTTTGTCATCCACGCGAATGCGGGCTGCACCAAATTCCAGAGATTCGAGTCCCGTTGCCTTTTGTTTAGGAGCCCGTGTTGCCTTTTGTTTAGGAGCCCGTGTTGCCTTTTGTTTAAGAGCCCGTGCTGTAGTCATAGAGTGTTCCTAGTTATAGTAAAAAGTTACTGACACGCTTCGCAATCTGGGTTGTCAATTGCGCACATGAGTGTATCATTCGATGAGGTTACCGCATTCAGAGCCCCATCGTAAAGCGTTGATTTTTCTGTATCGGTGGCGCCTAAGCTGCGACAATAGTATGTCGTCTTGAGACCCCTTAACCAAGCCGTACGATACAGAATATCCAATTTTTTACCCGAAGGGGCACTGATGTATAAATTCAGTGATTGAGCTTGATCTATCCATTTTTGTCGACGAGAAGCAGCCTCGATGAGCCATTTTGCGTCGATCTCAAAAACAGTCGCATATTTGGTTTTTAAATCTTCTGGAATGCGGTCAACCGATCGAACACTGCCGTTAAAATATTTGAGATCTTTAACCATCGCAGCATCCCAGAGCTTTAATTTTTTCAAATCCTGTACCAGGTAGGGATTGATAACTGTAAATTCTCCCGACAAATTGGACTTAACAAATAAGTTCTGATACGTCGGCTCGATGGATTGCGAAACGCCGCAGATATTGGAAATCGTTGCGGTGGGCGCAATGGCTAAGACATTGGAGTTGCGCATGCCGACAGATTGCACGCGTTTTCGCAGTGTTTTCCAGTCTAAAGTCTGACTGCGATCTTGATCCAGATAAATACCCCGCGTTTCTTGTAAGCGTTCAATAGAATCGATGGGTAAAATACCTTTGCTCCAAAGCGACCCTTCAAAAGTCGGGTAAGAACCCCTTTCCTCGGCTAATTCTGAAGAAGCAGAGATGGCAGCAAAGCTGATGTGTTCCATAGAACGATCTGCAAATTCAACCGCTGCATCGGATTCATAAGAAATGCCCAATTGGTACAGCGCATCTTGAAAACCCATTAATCCCAATCCAATGGGACGGTGGCGTAGATTTGAGCGTCTGGCTTGTGGTACGGCGTAATAATTAATGTCTATGACATTATCCAGCATGCGAATCGCTGTTTTAACCGTACGTTGCAGTTTTTCAACATCCAAGCCTTTCTCAGTCACATGTTGTGCCAGATTAACACTGCCCAGATTACAGACGGCAATTTCTTCAGCAGAAGTATTTAAAGTAATCTCAGTGCACAAATTAGAACTGTGAATTACGCCCACATGAGATTGAGGAGAGCGTAGATTACAGGGATCTTTAAACGTTATCCACGGATGACCTGTTTCGTAGATCATGCCCAGCATTTTTCGCCATAAAGAAATGGCTGAAATTCTCTTGAAATTTTTAATTTTGCCTTGATCTGCTTTTGTTTCATAAGCCACATAAGCGCGTTCAAACGCTTCTCCATATAAATCATGCAAATCTGGCGTATCATTGGGTGAAAATAGCGTCCACTCTTTGTTTTCTACCACGCGTTTCATAAATAAATCGGGGATCCAATTAGCGGTATTCATATCGTGGGTACGACGTCGGTCATCGCCCGTGTTTTTACGAAGTTCGATAAATTCCTCGATATCCAAATGCCAGGTTTCCAGATAAGCACACAGCGCCCCTTTACGTTTACCGCCTTGGTTAACGGCGACAGCTGTATCATTAGCGACTTTTAAGAAGGGTACCACGCCTTGAGACTTCCCATTGGTGCCTTTGATGTGTGCACCCATGGCGCGCACGGGTGTCCAGTCGTTACCCAAACCCCCTGCAAATTTGGAGAGTAGGGCATTGTCACGAATGGCGTTGTAGATGGCTGAGAGATCATCGGGGACGGTGGTTAAGAAGCAACTGGATAATTGTGATCGGGGTGTTCCAGAATTAAACAGTGTGGGTGTACTGCTCATGTAATCAAAAGTCGATAGCATGTCATAAAATTCAATAGCTCGAGACTCTTTGTCTTTTTCTTCTAAAGCAAGGCCCATGGCAACTCGCATAAAAAAAGTTTGGGGAAGCTCAAAACGGGTACCAAAGCTGTGTAGAAAATAGCGATCATAAAGGGTTTGTAGGCCCAGATAGGTAAATTGAAAATCCCGTTCAGGTTTTAAAGCACGACCTAATTTCTCGAGATCAAAAGCCTGTAGTTTGGGATCTAAGAGTTCAAGTTGCACGCCTTTTTGAATGCAAGTGGCGAGTGCGGCAGGATATCGTTGGGACATTTCGGCTTGTGTTTTGGGGGCAGGGAGCGTCAAAAAGTGCATGGCTTCGAGTTGTAAATCTTTGAGTAATAAACGCGCAGCGACATAGCTGTAATTGGGTTCGTGCTCGATAAGGGTTCGAGCCGTCATGATCAGCGCTTGTCGGATGTCTTTAAGATGGACACCATCAAATAAATTTCTAATCGTGTCTTTTACAATGGGTGCGGGATCAACGTCGACTAAATCAGCACAGGCTTCTTTGACCGTGGCTTCTAACTGACGGGTGTCTAATTTTGTCGTTGATCCGTCGTCTAAAGTAATAGAAAGGGTATTGTCTGAGGGGGAGTGAGTTTTTGTTTGCTCACTTTCTCGGATTTTGCGACGCTCTTCTCGGTATAAGACATAGGAGCGGGCAACCTGATGGTGCTCGTGTCTCATGAGCGCTAATTCAACTTGATCTTGGATGTCTTCAACATGAACAGTTCCACCGGTGCTTGCCAGACGGCGTGTTAGGGCCTGTGTCACTTCCTCGGTGAGTTTTGTCACAATGTCTGTGAGGCGTGAGGAAGTTGAAACGCTATTTCCTTCCACATCCCAGAAGGCCTTGGTAATGGCCAATGAAATTCGTGTTGCATCAAAGGGTTTTAAGGTCCCGTTACGTTGGATAACCGTGAGTGTTCCGGGCACAGTGTGATCAATGGGGGTGGTGGGTATGGTTTTTGATGTGTCGACGTGCATAACAGCTCTCCAGGACTATGTTATCTGACTATTGATAGGTAACCCAATATGTTGTGGGTTCAATTTAAGAAAACATACAACATGTATGTATTTTGAGAGAGAGTTTCTAAAACGTCAACTTAAAATGGAGAATATTTTTGGAGGGGAATCGATAGTCCCCGTAGGAGTTGAAGGAGAGAGCGCCCCATAGACATTCAACATTACGTCTTGTGGTATGCCGCTCTCCGTAGGCGTTGCTCCCGCTGAGCTTCCCAATGTATTAGTGACGGCAACAAATTGCTCAATCAGAGTGTTTAGCTGTTGTGCTGGATGGCACTGTTGCGCAAAACCTAGGCGTCTACCCGCAGATTCGGATGTATCGGGAATTTCGTCTAGTATGCCGATCAAGGATTCAAGCTTTTCTCCATGCTGATTTGCCAGTATGTAAAAATCACAGCCTGCTGCGTGAGCGGCTAGTATTCCCCCTAGTTGAGAGCCCATATTTGCGCCTTCCATGCTGAGGCAATCACTCATCACGACGCCTGTGAATCCCGACTGTTGTCGAAGAACCTCTTGGATCCAAATCCGAGAAAATCCAGCGGTATACGCTGGGTCAATCGCCGTATAGATCACATGGGCTGGCATTACAGCCCCTAATAATTTTTTTTCAATTAAATTGTAAAATGGATAGGCATCAATCCCTATCTCTTTGGCTGATCGATCATCGGTAGGGCGTTTAATATGCGAGTCTCCGCAGGTACCATGGCCTGGAAAATGTTTACCGGTTGCTGGCATACCTGCTGCTCGCATTCCTAAAATCAATTGTTCTGCAATGAGAGCGGCAATGATGGGATTTTTATGAAGCGCTCGATCATATTTACTAATGGCTTCACTACCGCCATCAATGTCCAGCACAGGCGCGAGGCTACAATGAAGGCCACACTCTAAGAGTTCTTTTGCCATTGTATAGCCTAGTTCATAGGCTTTTTTTAAGGCTTCTTCTGGGTTGGTATCATAGAGTGTTCCCAGTGTTTTTGCAGATGGGAGTGGTGTAAAGTATTCAGAAGCAGCTTGTTGTCGAGTTTGTCGATCGGGATCTTTGCTTTGACGAAAACGCCATACTTGACCACCTTCATGATCAACCATAATCAATATATTAGGATTAATAGTTCGAATTTCACTGATCAATTGCTTTAATAATGTTTTAGGATTTTCAGCTTCTCGTTGCCAATTTCTGGCAAACAGTACTATGCCGCCCACTCTGGGATGTGCTAACAGCTCTCGCTCTCGATCAGAAATTTCAAACCCTTCTAAGCTTACAATTAAAGGGCCTGGAGCAAGTGTTTGTGTTGATAACAAACCTGCTTGATTGAGTATAGCTCCCGCAATATTGGCTGCGTCTTTATTCAGACCAGATTCTAGCGTAGCTTGTTTTTTCGTCTGATCAATATCGCTCACTTTCAGATCGGTTTCGCTCAGTTCAGCTTTGCCAACCAGATGCAGTTCTTCCATAAAACGCTTAAGAATAGCTTTATGCTTGTTACTCGTGCTGCCCACTTCAAAAGCATAGGTATAGGGAATAAAATATCCTATTTCAGCATAAGAAATGGAATCAGCGCTATAAAAAGCAAGTGAATGTTCTGAGTATTTATATAGAGCAGCAATAATGGCTTGATAAGCGGAGTTACCAGGGCGAAAATTAAAAAATCGATACTGATCTGCAGTTAATCCATTTCCATTAACACCTTCTACAAAAGCAGCGCTCACTTCTTGCCGCATACGTGGGCCATTGGTCACAAGCAGAATTTTACCAGTTTTTTGTGCTTCTAATCCAAAAATTCTTCCTTGTTCTCGAGCTTCTTCGGCAGTATACAATTTTTGTTTGTCATTTTCGTCTGGGGCATCGCCGCCTAGAAATACACCTATGTATCCATTTTCAGAAGGGGGGATTGAATTTTCTGGGTCGGGATTTTTTTTATGCCATGCATTGATGGCTACTTCGAGTTTTTCAAACGTTAGGCTATTTGAGACCATTGCAGTCGGTACTAAACGCAAACCAAAGGTGTCTTGTATCGATGGATTAATGGATTCTTGAACAAGACTGACGACGCTTAAATAAGCTTCTAAGCTTTGCAACTCTTTTGGTGCTTGATGGCCGCTCCAGGAAACAATCAGTTTTTTGTTTGAAATCAACTCTGAAATTTCGGGATCTTGAATTGCTTGTTGTAGAAACTTTAAACCATGTGTGCCCGATATTAAAAGAATCTGGGTGTGATCTGGGAATTCGTTTAAGCTTGTTTTTAGGTGTTGTATTGCTTCTGCGTCATCGTCTTGTTGTTCTTCTATTCTAATGGTTTGGTCGGTAGAGCGCGCAGATAACTGATTTGCAATCGCACGTACAGATTCTGTATCGCCTGCGAAATTGCTGTTGCACATTGTATAAATAATTAGTTTATTGGACATCGAATCTTAAAGTATCCCAAAGCATAGCGTTCAATTCCCCAAGTGATTTTTGACTGCCGAGCGCTTTCGCAGTTCTGGTGTAACCCCAAAATAAAATACCGCCAAAGGCGCTGATGATCTGATGCACAGATTCTGCATCGTGACACGGCCTTCCTACCACTTCGAAAGATAGATTTTGTCCTGTTTCTGCCAATACTGCAAGAACTATTTCTTTTTGAGTGTGAATATAGGGCGCATGGGAAATAAATAATAGATTTTTAGGCTGAGTCTTTGCAAAGTTTTCGTTTTTTAATAACTGTTTTATAGTATCTTGTGTGCTGGGTCTTGGGTTTGTTCCTTTCGGGGTATCCACAACGTAATAAGCCAGCTTAGAGAAAATCCCTCCCGTTTCTTCGCTTGTATCATAAGCGGCTTGCATTAAAGTTGTTTCTGTGATTTTATCGAGTGGAATATCATATTGTTCTGCCACTTCTTCTAAATATTTTTGACCTCCATCTCCTTTTGCGATGGCGGGTCGTTCGCCACAGAGTAGATATAAAGCGCTGGTTTTAAAGGCGCCTTGGTTGATGAAAGTTTTTGCATATTCTAGTCTGCGTTTCATTTCAGGCGCGTACGATCCAAAGATAACGATCGCATCATAGTGTTTCTGGTTGGGTGACACCGCGTTTTTTAAGCCCAGATTTTTTATAATATTCGCTATTTCTGGGTTGTTCTCATTCTTTTTTATCCATTCCAGGGTCGTGAATTCACAGCGTTCCACGCCATAGGCTTTTGCAAAAAAATTTCTCTGTGTTACCCGAATCAACCAGTTGTGCAGAGATTCTGGGTGTGATGGTGTGTTTTGACTGATATCAGCAGAGGGCCATTGTTCTAATAAAATTTCGGGGTGAAAGCCATCTGCTTGCATAGCAGAATTTGCAAGGGCGACTATGTGCTCAATACTGGCCTCATCATGTCCAGTAACCTTTAGATCTTTTCTAAATTCTGTGGGTTCAAAACAACCGGAAAGATTTAATAATCGCAAAACATCTAGGTGCTGTTCTGCTTTGACGTAACCGTAGGCAGTGAAAATTCTCGATAGATCTGTCTTTTTTGCTGCCATTGAAGCAAAAACACTGGAACATACGCTGAGCATGATAATAGCTAGAATAAGAAGCCGAGCGCTACGCAAAGTCATCCCCCCCGCATGATTTTTAAGTGCATGATATCGCATTAAGACGCGGGGGGCAATATGAGATTAAACCGTTTCCAACCAATTCGTTAAGTAACGGCTTTGTTGCTCGATAACGGATTTATCTTTGAAGGTTAAGGTCAACAAACTCACCCCTTGCAAGCCAGAAACCAGCGATAAGGCTAAGCCATGCGATTTCTCGCCTTTACCCATTTCTTTGAATTGGGTTTCGCACCAGCCTAAAACGTCTTTCAGCAATCCAGAAGCTGCTGTCGCAATTTCGCCACTGCTTTTGCATAACTCCTGACACAGGCTGCCCAGCCAATCTCCAAAAGAGACTGCTTGGTCGCCTTGGGCTGCGTTCTGTTCGATGAATGATTTGAGTCGGCCCTTGCCATTTAAGGCTGCCCAAGCGGCAAATTGAGCTTGAATGCTTTGACGTCGGCGCTCAATGACCGCCAAGACGATGGATTCTTTGGACTTGAAGTAGTAGTACACATTGCCTAATGGGACTTCCGCCAGGGAAGCAATATTAGCCAAGGTAGTAACGTTAACTCCTTGTTCATAAAACAATTTATCTGCCGCGTCGATAAGACGGACTCGTTTATCGGTTCTTTTATTCATATTAACAACCCCTTAAGTCTGAAAGAATACTAATAATGTAAGAGCCCTATTATACGGGCTTATCAAAATAGTTCAATACTGTACAAATGCTCAATTCCTAACTTACATGCTTATATACTTGGATATTACAAATATTGTATCCTAGAGAATCCCTTACTTTTAGAGACAGCATGATGCACATGACAAAGATACCCATGACCCCAATCGGCTTTGAGAAACTACGAGGAGAGTTGAAAGAACTCAAAAGCGTGGCGCGTCCTAAAGTCATCAGCGCGATTGCAGAAGCCCGTGCGCATGGGGACCTAAAGGAAAACGCGGAATATCACGCAGCCAAAGAGCAGCAAGGATTCATCGAAGCCCGGATCCGCGACATAGAGCATAAATTGGCGCATTCCCAAGTGGTCGATTTAACGGGTATGGCAAATACGGGCAAAGTGGTCTTTGGGGCAACTGTGACCTTGTTGAACTTGGATACAGAGCAATCTGTCATCTATCAAATTGTGGGTGAAGACGAAGCCGATCTCAAACAGGGCAAAATTTCCATTACTTCTCCCATTGCACGCGCTGTCATTGGTAAACACAAGGATGATACGGTTGAAGTGACGGCTCCTGGTGGGGTTGTTTCTTATGAAATCGCTGAGGTTCTGTATTCTTAGCAGCAGCGGATGAAAGAACGATCTCGGGCTAAAACAGGGAGCAGTCGACGTTGGTTAGATAGACAGCATTCTGATCCCTACGTTCAACAAGCCAAAGAAGCGGGATATCGCTCCCGGGCGGCCTATAAGCTTCTGGAAATCCAAGCGAAAGATAAAATTTTGGCTTCTGGCATGACGGTGGTTGATCTTGGCGCCGCCCCTGGGGGATGGTCTCAAGTGGCTGCCAAACTCGTAGGTCGATCCGGCAAAATTTTGGCTATGGATATTCTACCTATGGATCCCATCAATGGAGTCGATATAGTACAAGGAGACTTTCAAGAGGCCGCAGTTTTGGAAGAACTGATCATGGGATTAAAAGGTAAAGGGGTGGATTGGGTGCTTTCCGATATGGCCCCCAATATGAGTGGGATCTCAGCTGCGGATCAGGCCCGTGCTCTTGAACTTGCGGATGAGGCTTTGGCCTTTGCAGAGGGCGTATTGGTGAAGGGCGGGGGCTTATTGATTAAGATATTTCAAGGATCGGGATCCCAGGAATATCTTGCCGGGCTAAAAAAACGCTTTGCGCAGGTGCTTGTCCGAAAGCCTAAAGCTTCCCGAAAAGAATCCCGAGAGGTATATTTACTGGCGAAGGGTTATACTCCATGCTGTACTGTACAGAATAGAGAAAGAAACGAGGGGCATTTACTTTGAATGACATGTTTAAAAATCTAGTGTTGTGGTTGGTTATTGCGGTGGTCTTGATGTCCGTCTTCAGTAATTTTGGACCACCTCCCAAACAAGTCACCAAACTTGCCTATTCGCAGTTTTTAGAAAAAGTAAAATCGGGCGACATTAAACAAATCACGGTAGAAGATCGCAACATTACAGGTGTGACACAAAACGATAAGCAATTTGCCACCTATATTCCGTTGATGTCTGAATCTGTTTTGAATACTTTGGTTGACAGTGGTGCGATGGTTCGCGGAAAACCGCCGGAACAACCCAGTTTATTGATGAATATTTTTGTGAGCTGGTTTCCCATTATTCTCTTTATTGGCGTGTGGATATTTTTTATGCGCCAGATGCAAGGGGGTGGCGGGGGCCGTGGTGCCATGTCCTTTGGTCGCAGCCGTGCACGTTTATTAGGCGAAGATCAAGTTAAAGTCACGTTTGCAGATGTTGCGGGTGTGGACGAGGCCAAAGAAGAAGTTTCAGAATTGGTTGAATTTTTGCGCGATCCCGGCAAGTTTCAGAATTTGGGTGGACGCATTCCGCGTGGTGTTTTGATGATTGGACAACCCGGGACTGGAAAAACCTTATTGGCAAAAGCCATTGCAGGCGAAGCCAAAGTGCCGTTCTTTACGATTTCAGGTTCTGATTTTGTGGAAATGTTTGTGGGTGTGGGTGCTTCGCGTGTACGCGATATGTTTGAACAGGCTAAAAAACAAGCACCCTGCATTATTTTTATCGATGAAATTGATGCGGTGGGTCGACATCGTGGCGCAGGCTTAGGCGGCGGTCATGACGAGCGCGAACAAACACTCAATCAATTGTTGGTTGAAATGGATGGTTTTGAAGGCAATGAAGGTGTGATTGTGATTGCAGCCACGAATCGACCCGATGTCTTGGATCCTGCTTTGTTACGACCCGGTCGCTTTGATCGACAAGTGTCGGTGAGTTTACCCGATATTCGAGGTCGAGAACAAATTCTAAAAGTTCACATGCGTAAAGTGCCCGTTTCGGATAATGTCGATGCTCGGGTGATTGCGCGAGGAACACCTGGATTTTCAGGGGCGGATTTAGCGAATCTCGTGAATGAGGCGGCGCTCTTTGCTGCTCGAACCAATAAACGTTTGGTTGAAATGTCAGAATTTGAAAAAGCCAAAGATAAACTCATCATGGGTGTTGAACGGCATTCAATGGTGATGGGCGAAAGCGAACGTAAGTTGACAGCTTATCATGAAGCAGGACATGCCATTGTGGGATTAATCATGCCAGAACATGATCCCGTTTATAAAGTCAGCATTATCCCCCGTGGGCGGGCCTTGGGTGTCACTGTATTTTTACCCGAAACCGATCGTTACAGCTACAGCAAGCAACGCTTAGAAAGCCGCATTGCCGGGTTGTTTGGTGGGCGTATTGCGGAAGAATTAATTTTTGGTAAAAACAGCGTGACCACGGGCGCTTCGAATGACATTAAAGTCGCAACCGATTTGGCGCGTAACATGGTCACGCGTTGGGGATTATCTGAGCGTTTAGGGCCCTTAACCTATGGTGAGGAAGAAGGCGAAGTCTTTTTAGGCCATTCCATGACCAAACGTAAAGAAGTATCGGATGAAACCGCACATATCATCGACGAAGAAATTCGATCAATTGTGGATCGAAATTACCAATTGGCCGAACAAACTTTGGTGAAAAATATAGACAAATTGCATCTGATGGCCGAAGCCTTATTGAAATTTGAAACCATTGATACAGAACAGATCAAAGATGCGATGGAAGGACGTGCACCCCGTGAACCGCGTGATTGGAACGATAATGGGGGCAGTGCTCAAAGGAAAAAGCTAGAGGATGCCTCGAATGTCACACGACTGGATACTGCCATCGGCGATCCGGCGCCCAACGAACAATAATTCTGCAATAATCTGTATTTTCTGGTATCGTAAGCGTCATGAAAAAATATTTTGGAACAGACGGTATTCGGGGGCGGGTAGGGCACCCCCCGATTTCTGCAGATTGGGTGTTAAAGCTGGGTTGGGCGGTTGGTAAAATCTTAAGGCCCGATGCAACTGGGCGAAGAACTAAAGTTTTAATTGGCAAAGACACACGCATTTCTGGATATCTGTTTGAATCAGCCCTAGAAGCCGGTTTATCTTCTGCGGGTGTGGATACTTTATTATTGGGTCCGATGCCAACACCGGGCATTGCTTATTTAACGCGCGCGCTTCGCGTGAGTGTGGGCATTGTGATCAGCGCCTCGCACAATCCCTATCATGATAATGGCATCAAGTTTTTTTCCGCAGAAGGCACCAAATTACCCGACGAAACTGAAATTTTAATTGAAACTGCGCTTGAAACCCCCATGGTTACTGTCGATTCCCGCTCCTTAGGAAAAGCCGTACGCGTTCAAGATGCCGAAGGTCGATATATCGAATTTTGTAAAAATACTTTTCCCTCTGATTTTGATTTGCGGGGTGTAAAACTCGTCGTGGATTGCGCGCACGGTGCAACTTATAGAATTGCGCCCAGTGTTTTTCGAGAATTAGGCGCTGATGTCATCGAAATGAACGTAAAACCCGATGGTTTTAATATTAATGCAGAATGCGGTTCTACTTATCCCGGGCCCTTAGCGGAAAGGGTCAAACAAGAACGCGCGCAGGTGGGCATTGCTTTAGATGGCGATGGCGATCGCGTGATCCTGATCGATGAAACCGGCGCTGTGGTCGATGGCGATGAAATATTATTTATTATTGCAAAATGGTATGCCGAAACCGATCGTTTAAAAGGCGGTGTTGTCGGTACCTTGATGAGTAATTATGGATTAGAAGTGGCTTTTAAATCTGCAGGCATTCCTTTTCATCGGACGGCGGTTGGCGATCGTCATGTGCTAGAATTGTTGAAAAAAAACGCTTGGATTTTAGGCGGAGAATCTTCGGGCCATATTATTTGCTTGGATGCCAATACCACCGGTGATGGCATTGTCTCTGCTTTACGCGTGCTCGCTGTGATGGCTTTTACGGGTCGTACGCTCAAAGAACTCAAAGCAGGTATGAGTAAATATCCCCAAACCCTAATCAACGTCCCAGTGGCTTCTCAAACAGCCAATCTGAATGTCATCGATCATCCCAGCGTTCAATCCGCCCTTGCTGCTGCAGAGTCTCAGCTGCGGGGGGCGGGGCGGGTGTTGCTTCGTTCTTCTGGCACAGAAGCCGTTGTGAGGGTTATGGTAGAAGGCGAGGATTCGTCAGTGGTGGGAAGAGTGGCGGGGGAGTTGGCGGAAGTGGTTAGGGGTGCGGTCAGCTGATTCCTCTCCTCTGGTGGATACTGGAAGGGGCAGCAGGAGGTAGTAATACCTCTAATTCATGACTGCGTGCTGTTGTTAGGTATTGATGTAAAAGACTTGGACCAGTCTCTCGTGCAGCATCTGCTTCTACTTTTTCGAGATTGTCTGTTGTTAGCGGTGCTAAATTCGGTGTTATTTCGCGTGGTGAAGTTGGCGGTGGTGGTGATAAGTAAGAGTGAAGCGTATCAGCAGCAAATTGCATAAAATCTGGGAGATCGAAGCCCTTCCAATACAACTCTATGAGGGATACATCAGTTATTACAATGCATCCATGAACAAATAATTCTGCACAGCTTTCTTGATAAATTGTTTTGCCTTCGATCTCCTGCGTAGTATATTGAGGAACACCATTTTTCTTGAGGCCTGAGCAGGCCATAACCCAGAGAATTCTGCTTAACCACGATTCCCCGACAACATCCGTAAAACTGCTGAGCACATACTTACCCTCTTCAGGCTCTAATAATCGTACGCTGCCATTTGCTAGTAGTTCAGCATAGAAGAGCATGAGATTGTCTCCAGTTTTTTACATTACCGGCATGATAAGGAAATCGGGGGTTAAGAAAATCCCCCCGCCATGCTCGCTGGCGCCCCCCTTTGGGAAAGAGAGACGGGGGGCGTATTGTCGTCTGGTTTTGGTTGAGTTGCATCTTCAGGTCCAGCAAACAGAACAACAACCCCAACTCCGGTTCCGGGGTCATCTGGCGTCATTTCTGGATTTCTACTTGCTTCCATCGCTTGTTCGGTTGCTGCTTGCAGTGACGATGCTAGATCAGTCGATGCAGCTTCTGGTGCTGCAGCTGTTTCTGCGGGTGGTTGTTTGGCTAGCTCTAAGGTTTGAAATAGTTCTTTTAGGAGGGTTACCTGTCTTGTGAACCATGCATCGCCCTGAGCAGCCACAGTAGCAGGCCATGTCGGACGTTCATATTGCTTTTCTCCTCCCAAGTGAGTATTCCCATATTCTAGAATCGCATCACGCAGCTCAACAGCGTTTAAATCTGGGTTTTGTAAAAAGGAAAACCGATCTTCCAATTCTGAGGGTGGTATTGAGCAATCAGGGGCGTCAGGTATACATGCTTGTCTACATGCTTGGAAACCGTCCTTGAACCATTTAGCAATCTTGCTTGTGAATGATAAGGAGCTTGGATTTGGATTGGCTAATCCATGCATCTTTTTAAATGTTTCTTTTGGAACAGAAATTTTGGTAATAAGGCCCCTAGAATAGATGATTTTACTAGGGGGTGCATCTACTAATAGAGGAAGACATGTGTCAAAAGCTTCATTAGACCTTGCCTGAAGGTATGCTCTAGCGTGAACTTCTTCTGGAGTATAGAGGGGTTCACCATCTCGCTCAAGATCATTGAGTGTGGTTAAACGGGAGGCTCTACGCATCTCTTTTACAATGGCCCATTCGCCTCCAATGCCGTTAAACCCCGTGGGCATTAATTTAGCATTTTCGGGGAGTTCTACTCCCATTTCCACTGTGCGGATCCATAGACTTTCGCCAATTTCATCGGTATCAAAAGTTAATAATCGTATTCCATCGGGTGTTTGTTCAGCGTAAACTTCAATGGTATCTTGCATAAAATCCCCTCCACTTAATTGATAAGAATCGCATATCTAAATTCAGCCAATTTTTGATTTTATTGTAGTCTTGAACGAGATGGTATCAGGGATTTAGGAAGAATACAACTGTGTTTTTATGTTCCTATTTTTTACAAACTAATTCTCCTGCTTCAAACTCAAATATCGCAGGACCCACGAAGCCCTGAGGCTGAGGGAGGTATTTGACAGTAACCTGCAAGGTACAGGTACCCGCTACAATCTTATAACCCGACTTTGTTTTTTCAATAGAACGAATCAGCCGACCAGAAGTGATTTTTTCTGCAATTTTGGGATCGTTTAACATTGCAGTAATTTCTTTAGCGCTTTGGTAATAGGGTGGCAGAAGTGCTAGGGAAGTGCCTGTGTACATCAGAGTCAACAATAATAACAATTTTTTCATAAAAACTCCATTTCAATAATTGATTTTACCCTCGACTCTCTCGGATCGAAGACGCCAAAGCCAACCCAATTAAGCTGACGCCAATAAATCCCGTGACAATCTCGGGAATGTGAACCCTAATATTGGCCAACATGATGAGGGCCAGAGCGCCGATCGCATAGTGTGCACCATGTTCTAAATATCGGTATTTCGTCAAAGTCCCTTTATGTACCAGAAAAATCGTCAAGGATCGAACAAAAATGGCGCCAATGGTCAGCCCTAGTAAAATAACCACAATATCTTTTGTAATGGCGAAAGCACCAATAACGCCATCCAGAGAAAACGAGGCATCTAAAATTTCTAAATATAAAAACTGAACAAAGCCGCTGTGTTTTACGTGCGTGATCTGACGATTGAGTAATGCTGTTAGAATATTTAAAACCACGAACAGGATAATTCCGATGCTGCCAGAAACAATAATCTCTAATTTTTGAGATTCCGGCGCGATTAGTTGAATAATTATCAAGATTGACAAAGCCAGAATCATTTCAATTAATCCTAATTTCCCAATCTGGCTTAATTTTTTTTCCAAGACCCCTAACCAATGAATATTTTTTTTGTGATCAAATATAAATGATAAAAACACCATGAGCAAAAACATGCCGCCAAATGCTGAAATCGAAGCTTTTGAAGCTTCAAGATGTTTAGAATATTCAGCAGGATTTTTAAGGGCTAGAATGGTTATTTCTGTAATGCTTAGATGAGTAATCATTGAGACAATCATAATGGGCAACAGAAATCGAACCATAAAAACCGACACTAAAATGCCCCAGGTCAAAAATCGCTTTTGCCAGCGCGCATCCATTTTTTGTAAAACATAAGAATTGAGTACGGCGTTATCAAAGGACAAGCTGATTTCTAAAACACTGAGCATGAGGGTTAGGGCAAGCGCTGAGAACCCGCCCCAGAGAAAGGCAGCAATAATCCCTACGAAGAGAATAGCCAGCGAGCTTTTAAAATGTTTCATCATGATTCATTATAGATGTAGATAGGGAACACGGGGTCAGGTCTACAAATTTCAATTTGGAATTTGTAGACCTGACCCCATTTATACACTGGAGACCCCATGCCTTCAAAAAACCTGCACAAACCCTGCGTGATTGGCAACTGGAAAATGCAGGGTTCCCGAGAGACGATCTCAAAATTAGTATTTCAGCTAGCTAGAGAATCTCGGGCCTATGAAACAGAATTCGAAACAGGGATGGACATCGTCCTCTGTCCGCCCTTTGTCTATCTCCCAGAAGTTTCTCGTCTGTTGCAAGAGAATACAGCCAATAGCCGTTTCCAGTTAGGCGCCCAAAATGTCTATTGCGAGTCCAAAGGGGCTTTTACGGGTGAAATTGCGCCTGACATGCTCCTCGACATTGGCTGTCGCTATGTGATCGTTGGGCATTCAGAGCGGCGCCAGGGGTTTTTTGAGGATGATGCACTGATTGCAAGAAAGTTTAAGGCGGCGTATGATGCTGGACTTATCCCCATCCTCTGCGTGGGGGAAACTCAAGCAGAGCGTGTTGCAGGAAAGACTTTTGAAGTGGTTTCTCGCCAGTTGCAGGCGGTTTTGGAAATCGTGCCGCTAACAGCACTGGAAAAAGCTTTGATTGCCTATGAGCCCGTTTGGGCGATTGGGACTGGCTTAACGGCAACGCCCGAGCAAGCGGAAGCGGTGCATGCGTCGATTCGACAGTGGATCGCAAAGCGAGATCCGCGAATTGCGCAGACTGCTCGTATTTTATATGGCGGCAGTGTCAAGGCAGAGAATGCCAAGGGATTGTTATCGATGCCCAATATTGATGGGGCATTGGTGGGGGGCGCTTCGTTGAGCGCCGAAGCGTTTTTAAATATTTGTCGTTGTTCGTCTAAATAGAGAGAAAATTATGGAACAAATTGTTTTAGTATTACACATCATCGCTGCAGTTGGGCTCATTGGTTTTATTTTGATACAGCAAGGAAAAGGCGCAGAAGTCGGCGCTTCTTTTGGCAGCGGTGCATCACAAACACTGTTTGGTAGCCAAGGTTCGGGCAATTTTTTAACCCGCGCGACGGCAATTTTAGTGACGATTTTTTTCACAACCAGTCTTGCGTTGGGATATCTGGCAACACATCATGCAAAGCCTAAAGATCTGGATGAATTGTTAAAGAAAGTGCAGCCTGCTGCATCTCCCAAAGGGGATAATGAAATTCCGGAGACAAAACCCTAAACCTGTCATTTGCCGAAGTGGTGAAATTGGTATACACGCTACCTTGAGGTGGTAGTGGCGCAAGCTGTGCCGGTTCGAGTCCGGCCTTCGGCACCATTTAGTCGCACTCCTAATTAGAATTCACCGCTATAGGTCGCGCTCTTACAGGAAAGCACTGAGTATTGACAACTAAGCAACCTATGAATAGACTCTGTGCGTGTTGTTATATTTTTTTAATCTATCTGGGAATCGTGGTGAATATTCGATACATATTTAAAAACATTCTTTATTGCATATATTGCTTAAATCCTTTTAAAACTTATATGACAGCAAAAATTGAGCTCTGGAATATTAAGTTGGATGCTTTTAAACGAGATGGCATTGGTAGAACTATTTTTAAGCGAGGCGTGCATGAACCACACATTGGCAGGTGGTTAAAAAGTTGTAATAAAGTATGTAAGGGAAATTTTATAGATGTAGGTGCTAACATTGGATATTACACCCTTATTTTTTCTGTTTTGGCGGGAAACGCTGGTTTTGTTATTGCCATTGAGCCGGAGCAAGCAAATCTTAATTTACTAAGGCACAACCTTATTATGAATAACTGCAAGAATGTTACAGTAATTCCGACTGCTTTAGGAGATAAAAATACTACGGTTCATCTATCCTTATATAAAGCTTCAAATCGAGGTAGGCATGCCATATCGGCCGATTATGGATATGGTTATCAGGAAGCGCCTTCTCAGACCTTGGATACTATTTTAAACAAAGAAATTTTTCAAGAAAAAGAATTTGATTTATTAAAAATGGATATTGAAGGTTATGAATTTTTTGCTTTTCAAGGTGCTGAAAAAAGCCTTAAAAGAATAAAGTGTATAGTGCTAGAGTATTCGCCCGATTTAATTTCAAAAACTAACGCAAGCATTAGCGCTAAGGATTTTTTAGCATTGGTTAGTGTAACGCATCCCTATGTTTATGAATTTTCTTCTCATTTTATTTATAAAACCAATGTTGAAGACGTTTTGAAAAATTTTCAGCAAAGGGATCTTATTTTTATTCGCGAAGACATGAAAGAAGAAGAGTATTGTTGTTAGTATCTGTCCGACGAACGACACCAACACCATTGGAAAAAGATTATTCAAGACCCCATTGATTTGTGATAGGTCTTTCTTCCAGTGGCCAGTCGTTTAGCTATTGTTTATACTCACGAGAATATACACCATCGATTTTAAGCAATAGTATGATCGAGCACTATTTACCGATCTTGATTTTTATTTTTATAGGCGCACTGTGTGGCTTAGTGCCCATAACGCTCGGCGCTTGTTTAGGTCCGCGACGCCCCAATTCCAAAAAATCTTCGCCTTATGAATGCGGTTTCGAAGCCTTCGATAATGCCAGGCGCAAATTCGATGTGCGATTTTATCTGGTCGCCATTTTATTTATTATTTTTGATTTAGAAATCGTTTTTTTATTTCCCTTTGCCGTTGCGTTGGATGAGATTGGATGGCTTGGGTTTTATGCCATGGGTATTTTTCTTGCGCTGTTGGTCGTGGGATTTATTTATGAGTGGAAAAAGGGGGCCTTGGAATGGGAATAGAAGGGATTTTAAGCCAGGGTTTTGTCACCACTTCAATGGATAAATTGATCAACTGGGCCAGAACCGGTTCTTTGTGGCCCATGACTTTTGGATTAGCCTGTTGCGCCGTTGAAATGATGCATGCGGGCGCTGCGCGCTATGATCTCGATCGTTTTGGGGTTTTATTTAGACCCAGTCCGCGACAATCGGATGTGATGATCGTTGCGGGGACTTTATGTAATAAAATGGCGCAGCCTTTGCGCAAAGTTTATGATCAAATGGCAGATCCCAAATGGGTAATTTCCATGGGATCTTGCGCCAATGGCGGCGGATATTATCATTATTCTTACTCCGTGGTGCGTGGATGCGATCGCATTATTCCCGTGGATATTTATGTGCCGGGGTGTCCGCCGACGGCGGAAGCCTTGGTGTATGGCATTATCCAGCTTCAGAATAAAATAAAAAGAACCAACACGATTGCGCGAGGATAAAATTTATCATGGCTGATATACAAGAATTATCGGAAAAAATACAGAGTGCTTTAAATAATAAGATTTTAGAGACAAAAATTGTGAATGATGAACTTACCATAGAGGTTGCTGCTGAAAATCTTTTGGAAATTTGTTTAATTTTGAAAGAAGACTCGAGATTTCGTTTTGAGATGCTGATGGATGTCTGTGGTGTGGATTATTCTGAATATGGCATCGCAGAATGGACGACGTTTGAGTCGACAAAGACAGGGTTTTCGAGAGGGGTTGAAAAGCAGAATTTCTTTGCGGAGTCTGAGATTAAATGGGACAAGCCTAGATTTGCTGTGGTTTATCATTTGTTATCGATAAAACATAATCACCGGGTGAGACTCAGAACTTATGCGGTGGGTGAACCCCCCGTTGTGCCCTCTGTGATTGAACTGTGGCCTTCTGCCAATTGGTTTGAACGCGAGGCTTTTGATTTATTTGGGATCTTGTTTGAGGGTCATCCGGATTTACGGCGTATTCTCACAGACTATGGATTTATTGGGCATCCTTTTCGCAAAGATTTTCCCTTGATTGGTAATGTAGAAATGCGGTACTCCGCGCGTGAGCAGAGGGTTGTCTATGAGCCTGTGAGTATCGAGCCTCGTACTTTAGTCCCTAAGACCATAAGAGATGATCATCGATATTTACAGGAAAAAGAGTAGAGATTAGATGGCGGAAATTCAAAACTATACGATAAATTTTGGTCCCCAACATCCGGCGGCACACGGGGTGTTACGTCTGGTCTTAGAAATGGATGGAGAAGTGATTGAGCGTGCCGATCCGCACATTGGATTATTACATCGGGCAACCGAAAAATTAGCCGAAAGCAAGCCCTATAATCAAACGATTGGGTATATGGATAGGCTGGATTATGTTTCGATGATGTGCAACGAACATGCCTATGTGCTGGCGATTGAAAAATTATTGGGTGTGCAGCCGCCTATACGTGCCCAATATATTCGAGTCATGTTTGATGAAATCACCCGGATTTTAAATCATTTGTTGTGGCTTGCTGGACATGCGTTAGATATTGGCGCGATGACCATGTTTTTATATTGTTTTAGAGAGCGTGAAGATTTATTGGATTGCTACGAGGCAGTGTCAGGCGCTCGAATGCACGCGACCTATTATCGTCCTGGTGGTGTGTATCGCGATTTACCCAATAAAATGCCACATTATAAGCCCTCGCGCTGGCACACCAAACGCGAAGTGGCCAAACTGAATACCAATCGAGAGGGTTCTTTGTTGGATTTTATTTGGGATTTTACAGAGCGTTTTCCAAAGCGCGTGGATGAATACGAGACTTTATTAACAGACAATCGTATTTGGAAACAAAGAACCGTGGGGATTGGGGTGGTTTCGCCCGAGCGTGCGCTGCAATTAGGCTTTTCTGGGCCTATGTTGCGGGGATCGGGCGTTGAGTGGGATCTGCGTAAAAAACAACCCTATGCTGTTTATGACAAGATAGATTTTGATATCCCAGTAGGAACACTGGGTGATTGTTATGATCGGTATTTGGTGCGGGTGGAAGAAATGCGTCAATCGAATCGCATGGTTCGACAATGTGTAGAATGGTTGCGCCAGAATCCGGGCCCTGTGATCTTAGACAATCATAAAATCACACAGCCTTCGCGTGTCGAGATGAAGCAGAGCATGGAGGCCTTGATTCATCATTTTAAATTATTTAGTGAGGGATATTGTATTCCGCCTGGGGAAGCGTATGCAGCCATTGAACATCCTAAGGGGGAATTTGGCGTGTATTTAATCTCTGACGGGGCCAATAAACCCTATCGCCTAAAAATCCGTGCGGCAGGTTTTGCACATTTGGCAGCTTTGGATGAAATGGTTCGGGGGCATATGTTGGCCGATGTGGTGGCTGTGATTGGGACACAAGATATCGTGTTTGGGGAGGTCGATCGGTGACCACAGTCTTGTCGTATAAGGCAAAACAGGCTATTGATCATTGGCTTAGGAAATTTCCGCCTGATCAGAAACAATCTGCTGTGTTATATGCTTTAAAAGTCGTACAAGCAGAAAATCAGGGCTGGTTAAGTGCGGAATTGATGGATGCCGTCGCGGCTTATTTGGGCATGCCCAACATTGCGGTCTATGAAGTGGCCAGTTTTTATACGATGTTTGACTTAAAGCCTGTGGGGAAACATAAAATTTGTGTGTGTACCAATGTTTCTTGTTTACTGAGGGGTTCAGAGAAAGTGCTTGAGCATCTGAAAAATCGTTTAGGAATCAACCCGGGGGAAACCACCTCAGATGGGCGTTTTAGTTTAAGAGCAGTAGAGTGTTTGGCAGCCTGTGGTACAGCACCGGTGATGCAAATTGGCCGAGTGTATCATGAAAATTTAACACTCGAGAAAATAGAGGCTGTTTTGTCGGGTTTGGAGTCTGAAAATGGCCAATGAAATCTGTTTTCGCACACGACACTTATCGCCTGCTTGGAGTTTGCAGTCTTATGAAAGTGTTGGGGGATATTCAATTTGGCGTAAAATTTTAGCAGAAAAAACAAAACCCGAAGCCATTATTGAGGAATTAAAACTGTCTGCTTTGAGAGGCAGAGGGGGAGCAGGATTTCTCACGGGCTTAAAGTGGAGTTTTATGCCGCGTGCTGCGTCGGGTCAGCGATATGTGGTGTGCAATTCCGATGAGGGAGAACCGGGTACGTTTAAAGATCGCGAAATTCTACTGGTAAATCCCCATCAAGTGATCGAAGGGATGGCTATTGCTGGCTATGTGATGGGCGCAACGGTTGGCTATAACTATGTGCGCGGTGAATTTGATGAGCCTTTTGAGCGCATTGAAAAAGCATTGCTAGAAGCGAGAAGTTTAGGGTTGATTGGACAAAATATTTTGGGATCGGGCGTTGATTTTGAGTTGCATAATATTTTAGGAGCAGGTGCTTATATTTGTGGCGAAGAAACGGCTTTGATGGATTCTATTGAAGGCAAAAAAGGTTTTCCAAGATTTAAACCCCCTTTTCCCGCAAACGTGGGGCTTTATGGTCGTCCGACCAATATTAACAATACCGAGACTTTTGCATCGATACCCGTTATTTTGCAGCACGGTGGGAAATGGTTTCTAGAATTGGGCAAACCCAATAACGGAGGCTTGAAAATATTCAGCGTTTCGGGTCATGTGAATAAACCGGGTAATTACGAAGTGCCCTTAGGGATTCCGTTTTCGGAATTATTGTCGATGGCCGGTGGTATGCTGGGGGGCGCTAAACTGAAAGCGGTGATACCAGGCGGTTCTTCGGCACCCGTGTTACCCGCAGAAATGATGATGGATTTGCCCATGGACTATGATGCCCTTGCCAAAGCCGGATCGATGTTGGGTTCGGGCGGGGTGATTGTGATGGACGAATCGGTGTGCATGGTGAAAACGCTTGCGCGTATTGCCCATTTTTATTTTGAAGAATCCTGCGGTCAATGTACACCCTGTCGTGAAGGAACCGGATGGTTATCGCGTATCGTACATCGGATTGAAAATGGCGAGGGCGAATCGGGAGATCTCAAAACATTGGACGATGTCGCCAGTCGGATCATGGGTCGTACCATCTGCGCTTTAGGTGATGCGGCAGCAATGCCCGTTCAAAGTTTTCTGAAGCATTTTCGAGCGGAATTTGAGTATCATATTGAGTACAAACAATGCCATCCATAGAAATTAATGGGAAAAAAGTTGAGGCAAAACCGGGTTCGATGATCATCGAAGTGACGGATGGCTGTCATATTCACATTCCTCGTTTTTGTTATCATAAAAAATTGTCGATTGCTGCAAACTGCCGAATGTGTTTGGTCGAAGTCGAGAAATCAGCCAAACCCTTGCCAGCCTGTGCTACCCCCGTGACAGAAGGCATGAAAGTCTGGACGCGCTCGCCTAAGGCATTATTGGCTCAAAAAGCGGTGATGGAATTTTTGCTGATTAATCATCCCTTGGATTGCCCTATTTGTGACCAAGGCGGTGAGTGTGAGTTACAAGATTTAGCCCTTGGCTATGGAAGTGATCTGTCGCGCTATACCGAAGGGAAACGGGTTGTTAAAGACAAAAATATAGGCCCTTTGATCAGTACTGATATGACGCGTTGTATCCAATGTACACGCTGCGTGCGTTTTGGAACGGAAGTGGCGGGCGTTCGGGAATTGGGGGCCACTGGCCGGGGAGAGTGCATGGAAATCGGCACTTTTATCGAACGCAGTGTTGAATCAGAAGTTTCTGGAAACATTATTGATCTGTGTCCCGTCGGCGCTTTAACTTCTAAGCCCTTTCGTTTTGCAGCGCGGGGTTGGGAGCTTCAGCAGGGGGTCAGTATTGCACCGCATGATTGTGTGGGTTCCAATTTGTTTGTACACACGAGACGAAATCAGGTGATGCGGGTAGTTCCAAAAGAAAATGAATTAATCAACGAAGTTTGGATTTCGGACAGAGACAGGTATAGCTACGAGGGATTATATCACGAAGATCGCTTGAAACACCCCAAAATCAAACGGGATGGGATATGGCAGAGTGTTTCTTGGCAAGAGGCTTTGGAATTTACGGCAAAAAGTTTAGGGGCAGTGCGGAGCAAGCAGGGTGCACACGCTTTGGGTGCGCTGGTTTCTCCTAATGCGACGCTTGAAGAGTGTTATTTGCTCCAGAAATTCATGCGGGGCATGGGATCAGATAATATTGATCATCGTCTACGCCAAAGTGACTTTCGTCATCAGGCACATATGCCCTTATTTCCCAATCTTGGGGTTTCCATTAAAGAACTAGAACAACAATCGGTGGTTTTATTAATTGGCTCGGCGATTCGCAAAGAGCAGCCGATTCTGGGGTTGAAATTACGCAAAATGACTTTAGCCGGCGGTAAAGCGCTGGTGATTAATCCCGTGGATTTTGAATTTAATTTTGAGGTGGCTGCCAAACGTATTGTATCGGGTGGTGATTTAGTATTGGGATTGGCTCGAGTCGCAAAGGCTATTTTCGAAGAAAATTTACCACAAAATTTAGAATGGCTGTCTGATGTTATTCCAGAGGATTCTGATAAAGAAATAGCCAAGCTCTTGCTGGCGGGTGAGAAAAAGCTGATTTTACTGGGCATGTTGGCGTCGAGTCATCCTGCTTATTCGCAGTTGATTGGCTTAGCGCGCGCCATTGCGCAGATTACAGGGGCAAAACTTGGATTATTGACTGAAAGCGCAAATAGCGCGGGTGCATGGCTAGCCGGCGCTGTACCGCATCGCTTAGCCGGCGGGAAATTAACAGGACCTCAAGGTGGGTTAACGGCGACAGAGATGTTGGAACAAAAATTAAAAGCTTATATTTTATTTAATCTTGAACCCGAGTTAGATACTGTAAATGGCGAAAAAACTATGCAGGCTTTAAGAACTGCTGAGTGTGTGGTAGCGATGACATCTTTTGAGAGCGAAGCACTGCAGTCTGTGGCAACCGTAATGCTGCCGCTAGCGCCTTTTACGGAAACGGCGGGTACTTTGGTGAATGCCGAGGGACAATGGCAATCTTTTCAGGCCGTCGCAACGCCATTAGAAGGAAGTCGACCGGGCTGGAAAATTTTGCGTGTTTTGGGAAATGTGTGTGATGTCGAAGGTTTTGAATATGAAACTACTTCGCAAATATTAGAGCTTATTCATGCAGAAACTCAGGATAAAACAAGGTTGACTTGGGGCGAATGGCCTCAAGATCCCTTAGAATATTTAGTACCTAAAGAAGGCAAGCTGATACGTATTGCGCCTGTGCCGCTGTATGCAACGGATGGATTGGTCCGTCGTGCCAAAGCTTTGCAGCAGACCGAAGATGCAGGCAGTGCATCGCTGCGTTTGAATGATAGTTTGGTAAAGCGCTTGAATTTAACGGAAAATCGGGCAAATGTACTTTCAAATGGCGAGTTTCTCACTTTGCCTTATGTGATAGATGAACGGGTGCCGGATAACAGTATTTTGATAGACGCTGGGATCCGGGAGACAATGGTTTTAGGAGAGCCTTATAGGGCTCTAGAGATCAAGGCTATTTAGGGATTATATGTTTTCGCAATTTGTGATTTTGGCTTGGATTTTAATTAAGATTATGCTCATTGTCCTGTGCTTAATCTTAATTGCAGCCTATCTGTCTTTAGCGGAACGTCGGTTTATTGGTTTTATGCAAGATCGGATTGGACCCAATCGCGTGGGACCCTACGGACTTTTGCAACCCATTGCGGATGCCGTCAAACTACTTTTTAAAGAAATTATTTTGCCCACGCGTGCCAATCGTTATTTATTTATACTAGCGCCCATACTGGCCATCGGGCCTGCAATGGCTGCTTGGGCGGTGATACCCTTTGATCAGGGATGGGTACTCGCGAATATTAATGTAGGATTATTGTATCTCTTGGCGATGACGTCGTTGGCCGTTTATGGCGTCGTGATTGCGGGGTGGGCTTCCAATTCTAAATATGCTTTTTTAGGCGCGCTGCGTTCTGCGGCGCAGATTGTTTCTTACGAAATTCCCATGGGTTTTGCGCTTGTGGGGGTATTATTGGCTGCGCGCAGCATGAATTTAACGGATATTGTTTTGTCTCAGCGGGGCGGAATGTGGCACTGGTTTTGGTTGCCGCTCTTGCCCTTATTTGTCGTTTATTGGGTTTCGGCGGTTGCTGAGACGAATCGCTTGCCTTTTGATGTTGCAGAGGGAGAATCCGAGATTGTGGCAGGATTTCATGTCGAATACTCGGGCATTGCTTTTTCGATTTTTTTCCTAAGCGAATATATCAATATGACTCTGGTTTCAACACTGGCGGTGATTTTATTTTTAGGGGGCTGGTTATCGCCCTTTGAAGGCATAGGGGTTTTAGAGTCGTGGTTTAAATGGGTGCCAGGAATTGCGTGGTTAATGCTAAAAGTCAGTGGCTTTTTGTTTTTATTTTTGTGGTTAAGAGGGACTTTTCCGCGGTATCGCTATGATCAGATCATGCGTTTGGGATGGAAAGTATTTATCCCGATTACTTTGGTTTGGATAGTGGTGGTGGGTGTGATGGTAAAACTGAAACTGGGTCCTTGGTTTTCATGAGGAGCTGTGGATGTTAAAACGTCTAAAGCAATATTTAAAAAGTTTTTTATTGTGGGAATTGCTCTTGGGCTTAAAACTCACGGGACGGCATCTTTTTGCAAGCAAGGTTACTATACAATACCCCGAAGAGACAACTCCCTATTCCCCGCGTTTTCGGGGAATACACGCCTTGCGTCGATATGCTAATGGGGAAGAGCGTTGTATTGCCTGTAAGTTGTGTGAGGCCGTTTGTCCTGCCTTGGCCATTACCATTGAAGCTGCGCCCCGAGAAGATGGTTCCCGGCGCACAACTTTGTATGAAATTGATTTGTTTAAATGCGTTTATTGTGGATTTTGTGAAGAATCCTGTCCTGTGGATGCCATCGTTGAAACGGGTATCTCAGATTATCATTTTGAGAAACGGGGGGAAAATATTTTGACCAAAGAAAAATTGTTAGCCATTGGCGATCGCTACGAATCTAAAATCGCAGCAGATCGAGCCCAAGATGCGCGGTATCGGTGATTTTGATGAGTATTGAGCAGAGTATTTTTTATCTTTTTTCCGGCATTGTTGTTTTGGCAGCAGGGATGGTGATATTTTCTAAAAATCCTGTTAAGGCTGTTTTGTTTTTAGTATTGACTTTTCTGGCAACGGCGGGTTTATGGATGTTGCTGGAAGCCGAGTTTTTATCCGTGACTTTAATATTGGTTTATGTCGGCGCTGTGATGGTATTGTTTTTATTTGTGGTGATGATGCTGGACATTGAGCTGGCCTCTATTCGAGAGGGGTTTGCGCGTTTTTTACCCTTAGGTATCGCGGTTGCCGTGTTAGTCGTGATTGGCTTGATGTATGCAGTGGGTTCGAGAAATTTTGGATTGGATATCGTCGCCTTGCCAGCCCCCCATGCAGTGGAGTTTAGCAATATTAAAAATCTGGGCATATTATTATACACACGCTTTCTATACCCCTTTGAATTGGCGGGTGTTTTGTTATTAGTGGCCATTATTGCAGCCATTAGTTTGACTTTTAGGGGGAGTCGAGGGAGTTTAGCACCAAATCCCAGTGCGCAAGTACAAGTGCGCAAAGAAGACAGGCTTCGTTTAGTCAAAATGGATAAAATATGATTGCATTATCGGATTATCTAACGGTCAGTGCCATTTTATTTGGCTTGGGAATAGCCGGTATTTTTATTAACCGAAAAAATGTAATTATTTTGTTGATGTGTATTGAGTTGATTTTGTTATCCGTCAGTACCAATTTTATTGCTTTTTCGCGTTATTTGGAGGATGGGATGGGTCAGGTATTTGTTTTCTTTGTGCTCACCGTTGCGGCAGCAGAGTCGGCCATAGGCCTTGCGATTTTAGTGGTGATGTTTAGAAAGAAAACGACTATTAATGTCGAAGAAATGGATGCTTTAAAGGGATAAAAGATGTTGGATTTGCAATCAAGTTGTGTGGCTGTTGTCTTGTTGCCCTTAGGCGCTGCGCTGATTGCTGGGTTATTTGGAAAGATTATTGGGCCGAGGGGCGCGCAGTCGGTCGCTATTGGAGCAGTCGGGGCTTCTTTTTTTCTGTCTATCTGGGTATTGAAAAAACTATGTTTCGATAATGCCTCTGAGCTGAATTTTAATTTGTATACTTGGGCAGAAAACGGACATTACCAGTTTCACATCGGATTTTTAATCGATCGCTTGAGCGTTTTGATGATGTCGGTCGTGAGCTTTGTTTCTTGGATGGTGCACATTTATACGGTGGGCTATATGCATCAAGATCCGGGTTATCAACGGTTTTTCAGTTATATTTCTTTGTTTACTTTTGGGATGCTCATGTTGGTGATGAGTAATAATTTTCTACAACTGTTTTTTGGCTGGGAAATGGTTGGTTTAATGTCATATTTATTGATTGGTTTTTGGTTTCAACGCAAGAGCGCTGTGGTTGCTAATTTTAAAGCTTTTATTGTAAATCGAGTGGGCGATTTTGGGTTTATCATTGGGATTGCGGCTGTTTTTTATTGTTTTGGCAGTTTAGATTACGCGCATGTTTTTTCCGAAGTGCCTAATATTGCGACACAGCAAACTCTAGCGCTTTCCAAAGAAATCGCTTTGCCCGCCATAACCGTTATTTGTCTGTGTTTATTTTTAGGCGCGATGGGGAAATCCGCGCAGATCCCTTTGCATGTTTGGTTGCCCGATTCTATGGAGGGTCCAACCCCCATTTCAGCTTTAATTCATGCGGCGACGATGGTGACTGCGGGTGTTTTTATGGTGGCTCGGTTGTCTCCCTTGTTTGAATATTCGCCAGCGATTTTAAGCCTTATCTTGATCATTGGGGCCTTAACGTGTTTGCTGATGGGATTGGTGGCGATTGTCGAGAACGATATTAAACGTATTATTGCTTATTCTACCCTATCACAATTGGGTTATATGATGACGGCCATGGGTGTTTCTGCCTATCCCATGGGTATTTTCCATTTGACCACGCATGCTTTTTTTAAAGCTTTGTTATTTCTCTGCGCGGGTTCTGTGATTCTTGCTTTGCATCATGAACAAGATATTTGGAAAATGGGCAATCTGAGAAAATATATGCCCATCACCTATGTGACAATTTTAATTGGAAGCCTGGCGCTGATTGGGTTTCCTGTCTTCTCAGGTTTCTATTCAAAAGATTTGATTATTGAAGCCGTTGGATTATCGGCATTACCGGGTGCAAAATTTGCCTATGTGATTGTTTTGGGGAGTGTGTTTATAACAGCTCTGTATATGTTTAGATTGTTTTTTGTGGTTTTTCATACGCAGGAACGGATGGATGCTGGAAAGAGAGAGCATTTAAAAGAATCCCCGGCGGTGATTTGGATGCCGTTGGTCTTGTTGGCGATCCCCTCAGTGATCTCGGGTGGGATTTTAGTAGGGCCTTTATTAGAAGGTTTTTTTAAGGGAGCCTTGGTGATTCATCCGGATCATATGGGATTTTCTGAGTTGCAGAACGCATTTTCGGGTGTGCTGCTCATGACCCTACAGGGGTTTATTTCTGCGCCATTTTGGTTGGGGGCGGGTGGTATTGTGACAGCTTGGTGTTGTTATGTCTGGCGTCCCCAAGTTTCGGATGTTATTCGTCATAAGTTTGGACTGATTTATCGAGTGCTCAAAAATAAATATGGATTTGATCGGTTTAATCAGGTGATTTTGGTGAGAGGTACCCAAGGCATAGGACGAGTTTTTTCGTATTTTGGTGATCAATATTTAATCGATGGCGTGGGTGTGAATGGTAGCGCCAATCTGGTGGGCCGGTTTTCCCAAAAGCTTCGCCGAATACAGACGGGTTATTTATACCATTATGCTTTTGCGATGATTGTCGGGTTTCTGTTGTTGTTGGTTTGGCTCATGGTGAGTGAATAAAAAGGAAATTCTCGAGTGATGACGGTCCCATGGCTCAGTTTATTGATTTGGACGCCTATTTTGGCGGGAGTGCTCTTGTTTTTATGGAGAGGAGATCGCCGGGCGGGTCCTGCTCGAGCCTTCGGATTGTTTATTGCTTTGTTGTGTTTGGGATTTTGTATTCCTCTGGTCCAGGGATTTGATATTTCTACTTTTGAGATGCAATGGCGGGAACACGCCCATTGGATCCCCAATTTGAATATTTATTATGCCTTAGGGGTGGATGGATTTTCGGTTCCTCTGATTGTTTTAACGTGTTTTATGACCGTTTTGGTTATGCTCGCCAGTTATCGGTCGGTTCAGGATCGGGTGGCACCGTACTTGGCTGCTTTTTTAATCATGCAGGGCTTAATGTGTGGGGTATTTGCGGCTTTAGATGCTGTTTTGTTTTATGCTTTTTGGGAAGCGATGTTGGTGCCCATGTTCTTAATTATTGGAATATGGGGAGGCCAGAACCGCATTTATGCCACTCTAAAATTTTTCTTATATACTTTTTTGGGATCGGTCTTGTTATTGGTTGCGATTATTTATCTGCAAATGCTTGCTAAAGAAAGCACAGGGGTTGATCCCGCTGCTGTGTTCAATATTTTAAGCTTTCATCATCTGTCTTTAGATTTCAATACGCAAAAGTGGTTATTTTTAGCATTTCTCATTGCGTTTGCAGTAAAAGTTCCCATGTGGCCTGTTCATACCTGGTTGCCTGACGCGCATGTGGAAGCCCCAACGGGGGGCTCAGTCGTATTAGCAGCCATTTTGTTGAAGATGGGCGGATACGGCATGTTGCGCTTTATTCTGCCCATTGTGCCTGATGCGAGCCAGGTTTTTGCCAGTGGCATGATTGCTTTGTCGTTGATTGCGATTGTTTATATTGCCTTAGTCGCGCTGATCCAAAAAGACATGAAAAAGCTCATTGCTTATTCTTCGATTTCGCATATGGGATTTGTGACGCTGGGATTGTTTCTGGTTTTTGGCATCATCGCCAATACAGAAGATAGGGGTGCTGCAGCCTTAGGCATCGAAGGCGCAATGCTACAGATGATCTCTCATGGCTTTGTGTCTGCCGCGCTATTCTTATGTGTGGGTGTTTTGTACGATCGCATGCATACGCGCTTGATCAAAGAGTATGGTGGCGTTGCGAATCGCATGCCTGTGTTTTCGGCTTTCTTTATGTTGTTTGCCATGGCCAATGTGGGTTTACCAGGAACCTCTGGGTTTGTGGGAGAATTTTTCGTTATCTTAAGTGCTTTTAAGGCCAAATTTTGGTATGCCGTTTTGGCTGCGACTATTTTAGTGTTGGGTGCTTCTTATACTTTATGGATGTATAAACGGGTTATTTTTGGGCCCGCAGAACACCCCGCAGTATTAGCGCTGCAGGATATTGGAACAACAGAAAAATGGATGTTTGGGCTCTTGGCTTTGGCAGTGCTGGGTGTCGGGCTTTGGCCAGAGCCTTTATTGAATTTGCTGCATGCTTCGACGGATCATTTGGTCGCACAATTATTGCAGTCGAAGTTGTAAAAGGGGAGTGGGCATAGTGTTCTCTGAATGGTCTTATATTTACCCAGAAATTTGGCTGCTGAGTATGGCCTGTTTTATTTTATTAGTCGATCTCATACTGATAAGGCGGGATTCAAAATGGATCACCTATGGTTTATGTCAACTGACCTGGGTGGGTGTTTTAGTTTTAAGTGCACGTTTGATGGGCCAAGAGACAAAAACTTTGTTTTATAATATGTTTGTGTTGGACAAACTGGCTGTTGTCTTGAAATTTTCCATGGGTGTGATTGGCTTATTTGTTTTTTGGTATTCTCGGAAATATGTTTTTGAACGCATGGTCTATCGGAGTGAATATTTTGTTTTATGCTTGTTTTCAGTTTTTGGGATGATGGTTTTGGTCTCTGCCCGAAGTTTTTTAAGCATCTATCTTGGGATTGAATTATTGGCTTTGCCTTTGTACGCTTTAATCACGATTGTCAAAGAAGACGCGGTAGGTTCAGAAGCTGCGATGAAATATTTTGTAATGGGTGCCTTGGCCTCGGGGCTTTTGCTGTATGGAATTTCTTTGTTATATGGCGTAACAGGGAGTTTTGATCTGCATCAAATCGCATCGCATCTGGCAGAGCAAGGCAAAGAACCGCATACAGCGCTGTTATTTGGATTGGTCTTTGTGCTGGTGGGTATGGCCTTTAAGTTTGGCGCAGTACCTTTTCACATGTGGTTGCCGGATGTGTATCAAGGCGCACCGCTCTCGGTGACTTTATTTATTGGGACTTTACCCAAGTTAGCAGCTTTTGGATTTGCGATTCGATTATTAGTCGATACTTTTGCTGCGTTTAGCCCGCATTGGCAGCCCTTATTGGTGATTATATCAGTTTTGTCTTTAAGTATTGGCAATATTGTGGCCATTGCGCAGCGTAATTTAAAACGTATGTTGGGTTATTCCACCATTGCGCACATGGGGTTTTTATTGATGGGCTTGTTGGCAGGCCCACAATCTGGTTTTTCTGCGGCTTTAAATTATGTACTGATTTATGCGCTGATGGCCTTGGGGGCTTTTGGATTGATGACGGTTTTGAGTCATCAGGGGTTTGAAGCTGAAAATATCGATGATTTTAGAGGTTTGGGTAGTCGCCACCCGTGGCTGGCTTTTGTGATGCTGATGCTGATGTTGTCGTTGACGGGGATCCCGCCTTTTGCCGGATTTTATGCGAAATTATTTGTTTTAGATGCCGTGATTCAAGCAGGCTATACCTGGCTTGCGGTTCTTGCCGTTTTGTTAACAGTCGTGGGTGCCTTTTATTACTTGCGCATTGTGCGCCTGATGTTTTTTGATGTGCCTCAGGGGGTGAGTCCCTATCAGCCAGTTTCTAGGGCTAACGTTGCTGTATTATCTCTCAATGGCTTAGCTATCTTGGCGTTGGGTATTTTCCCAAGTCCCTTATTTAATTTATGTTCAACGGTTATGGCCATGCCCAAATAATCATTAGGTGATTATGTTAACGCAGCAAAAATTAATTGAAAATGCCAGCATCCGACTTTTTCCCTTAAAAGGGTATCTCAGGGAAGCTTTAAATCTAAAAAAAGCAATGGATAACTTGAGCGATACCCAATATAAAGAAAAAGCGCCTTTTGTGAACTTTTCCAAAAGTCTGCAAGATGCCATTGAGCTCATGGCTCGTGCTTTGCAAGGTGTGCCCAAAGGCTATGATATCGATCATGATCTTATTTTTAAAGAGGAAGCTACCGAAGAATCCATTATGCAATTTCTCAGTGCACCCGAAAATAAAAAAATAACGGATGTTTTACTAAACGATCGGTTGCTGGCTGAATTAGAAAGAAATACAAAAATAGCAAAGCGATTGAATAAATGGTTGGCTGAACCCTTAGGCATTGCTTATGGTGTGTTGCACACGGCCTCTTTTACGGTTCGTTTTCCACCGATTGACACCATTTTGGCAACTTTTGCGGGTGGAATTCGATTTCTGAGAACTTTAATACAATATCAAGCGATGAAATATGATCCGGGTTTGAAAGGTCCTTATGAATCAAAACTATATTCGGCCTATGTAGGATTTGCGGGCGGATTGGCTTTGGTTGGGATTGGGGTGGGCATGATATTTACGGGAGTCGTTGCTTCTTTTGCGGCACCTATTTTGATTGCAGCCGGTACTTTAGCGTTAACGATGTCGAACTTGATTGCTTTAGGTTCGGGTCTTAGAGATTTGGTGAATGAATTTAGATATCATAAAGAACCAGCAGCAACCTTTGGCTTGCGCATGCTTAAAAAAGCATCCAATTGTCTTCGCTTGGCTTCCAGTTCGGCATTATATTTATGCGTTTCTATTTTGGCTGTTGCAGCAGTGGTTGCCTTATTTGTAAATCCCATTGGTCTGGCGGTGCTTGCGGGTGCTGTTGCAACCATTGCAGTGGCAACTGCCTGTGTCTCCATTGCAAGTTTTTTCGCAAATAAACTGCTAAGCAAAGAAATCAAAAAAATCAATGCTGAGCGCCTAGAAAACACAAAAATTTTAAGGAATGTTGCTGAGCCGCGTTATGAGTCGGGTCTAAAAAATAAGATTAAAAATATATTGAAAAATTTTGCTCGCAGTGGTTTTGCGGCAAAAGAAGAGCATCCACTCCTCTTTGAAATGCGTGATCTAAAGCCGGTGGCAGCCCGAGTTTCTGAAAATTTTTCCGTACAATCTCTTAAAAAATTAAAAGCCGATATAGAGTCTAAAAATTCAGGCGATAAGGCTATCCTAATGTTCTTTGGAATGCTCCCTAAAAATAGAGCGGAGCCGGCGCAAATGATCCGACTCGAAGATCCTAAATTAATTTTAAAATTTCTGGAGGCTTCTAAATTAATGGGGGTTGAGATTCAATTTGATCCTCAAGATTTGGCTGTGATGAGAGGCCAAACGACTGATCCGAAACTTCAAGAAATTCAAAAATTATTTGCAAAAATAAATGCCTATACTGAAGAAGATATAAAAAATCAATGGAAAATGATTCATGAAAAATGGGGGAAAGACTGGAAATTAGGGGAATCATCGTCACCCCCGCACTTCCATCCATAATCCCCTATAGATGTAAGTACACGGGAACCTTGTTTATAAAGAGTGTCCAATAGAAGAGTGATAATGGGTCAAAAGCGGGAAAATCAAAAGCATGATAGATCACAGCTCAGAATCAGAATTGGATGAAAAAGCCAAACGATTATTTAAATTAAAAGGCTATATGCGGGAAGCTTGGAAATTGGCTCAAGTTAAGCATTTGGAAGAAGAAGAACAAGAAGACGAATACAGAGAAGAATCCCTTTCTAAATTTTCTAAAAGTGCTCAAAGACGGATAGAAAAAATATCCGATGCCCTCTTGTCATCTAAAAATTTTGATCCTGCCCAATTACTCCCCTTTAATACCGATTGGGCAACAGCCGATATAAAAAAATTTCTTCTGGATAATTCAGGTTTGGAAGAAATTTTATTCGACGAAAAGATGCTTTCTGCATTAGAAAAAAATCTAAAAATGGCGGGGCGCTTGAATTTAATTGTCGATGTGCTGAGTGCGATTGCGGACACTTGCCAAGCGGTGGCTTATAAATATCCCATAGCACCGGTGGATGCCATATTGGCCACGATTGTGCCAGCTTGTATTGCTGCCAGAAACCTCGCGTTGCGTTACGCTCTGAAACAGGATCCCAATTTTCAATCTTCCTTTAAGGGGCCTGCTCAAGGAACCAAAACCTATGCAGTTTATACCGGGTTGTTGGGTGTCACGACTCTGGCTGGAATCGCGGTGGGTATATTGTCTACGGGACCACTGGCGGTTACGGTAGCGCCTTTTTTAATTGCAGTGGGCTCCGTATTTTTTGCGATGTCGAATTTGGTTCGCTTAAAATCTTCTGTGGATGAATTGATTGATGAAATTAAAAATGCAAAAACCCCCAAAGAAACGTATCGATTACGCATCTTGAACAAGGGTCTAGACTGTATGAGAACGGCAGTGGGTTCTGCATTTTATTTAAGCGTTGCCATCTTGGCAGTTGCAACCGTGGTTGCATTATTTACTAATCCAGTGGGATTAGCGGTTCTTGCAGGTGGTATTGCAACTTTTGCAATTGTAACCGCTGCTGTTTCGCTTGCGACCATAGTGCTCAAGAGAACAGTAGAGGCGCAAATCCAAAAAAAACAGGCTCCGGATTTAAAAACGGATAAAATAACGGAACATTCTTCTGAGTTAAAAAATAAAGCCAAAGGTGTTTTGGAGCATCTTAAAAAACTGGGTGTTTCACGAGAATTAGAAAATCATGTTTCTCCATTAATACATGAAGTCGAACAAAAAACCCGTCAAATACACGCGCATTCAAAAATAATTTCACATCAAGCGTACCAAGAATTAGCCTTGGCTTCTATCAAAGCATTAGAACACAATCAAAAAACAAATCCCCTCTATGAAGGGGTGCAATATGCCGTAGAGAAAAGCAGCAAAACCGGTCGTGAGATATTATCAGTCTCAGTGCCCAGCGCTTCGCGAAAATCTGAAGACGCGATCAAGCGATACCATAATGACAAACATCAGGTTGAGATTACCCTAAACCGAGATCCCAGCGACACCGCTATTTTTATTTTATTTGATTTGAACAAAGCTTTTTTGCCGCTTGAGATGGATGCCTGTGGCCAGGTCAGTACTGCACTGAGGATTTTTGAAGCCGCTAAATTAGCCAATGTAGACGTCAAGCTGCATCCCAAGGATCTTGCTTTATTAAATACTGCCACTGATCCCAAACTAAAAGCCTATTTCAAAGCCATTGAGCATTGGAGCCCAGAAGAGTTCCAGGCCTATGCAGAAAAGCAGAAAAAGGCAGGTGATTGGAAATTGGGGACGATTCCAGTAACGGTGCCAGATAGACCTGTCCCCATGCCCCGTCCTGTGATATAATTTTCCATATCCCGAACGGCTGTCTTTAAGATCAGCCCTGTATTCGGTCTTTAAATTATTTATTATGTTTCTAACTTTTTTTAATAATTAAACTGGAGAACAATAATGGCTGTGCCAATGGAGGTGACTCTTCCACCTGCTTCTGATCCCGTTCCTGTAAATGTCATTAAAAATTTAATCGCTGCTATAAAAGCAGGCGATTTAGAGAAATTCGAACAATGCTTGAATGACGTAACGCCAGAGCAAATCAATACACCTGATGAATCTGGGCTATCCCCTTTAGACTGGGCTGCTCGTTCAGGCAGTGCGCACTTTATTCGTTTATTGATTGAAAAAGGAGCTGACCCGCACAAATACGATCAAGAGGGATGGAGACCGCTTCATTGGGCAGTTCATGAGATGAATGTAGAAGCGATTCAGGCATTGCTTGCTGTCGGTGTGAAGGTAAATCATCCGGATTTCTCTAACATTACACCCCTGAGGGATGCGATTGATCAGGAATATTGCGGGAATTATGAGATTGGGGGGGAATATTGCGGGAATCTGGACCTCAAGAATACAGAAGTGATTAGAATATTGCTTGGGGCTGGTGCAGATATTATCGATTATTCGACCAATAAGCCAATGCTTGATACCCTGATACCTCTACTGCTAGGTCAGATCCTGCAGATACACCACAAGGAGCAGCTCGAGCAGTTCGACAAGGAGCAGCTCCAGCAGTTCGACGAGGAACAGATCCAGGCTCTCCAGTCCATGGCGCACGTTGAGAAGCCTCAGCTACAGGAGGATATTCAGCGGGACAAGCATTTCCTCGAGAAGCTCGATATCATTGAGCAGATGCCACAGCCCCAGGCGCAGGAGATTCTTCAGAAGCACAAGCTGAAGGATATTCCTCGGATAAGAAAGACTTACCTCGATTTCATCTATGCCCGTGAGCAGATGCAACAGCCCCTGGTGCATGAGAGTATTCAGAAGAGGACGCTACTCCTGACGGAACAGGAGGATCAGATGCGCGAGCTCAACGAGCAGATACAGGAGGGACAATATCAGCAGGACGTCATTAAAAAAGTCAGCATAAATGTGTTCGATGAATGTTTAAAGTGTGGCATAGGCTCTCACATTGTTGCCCTTTTAGAATGGGGTGCTGGCTTATTTTCATCTTCTACCTCAATTTTATTTTCTACCCCAGGATTGTTGCCCGCCCTAAATCGCTTTTTAAATTTGGGTCTTAATGAGAATTCTATGGCGCAAGTTCAAATTTTACATCTCATTCCTCAATCAAATCAGCAGTACTCAGCAATAACCAGTACTCAGCAGCTAGAGGAGTTACCATTTTGTCAGCGAGAGTTCCTAGTACGGCTCAACCCTGATCCTGAATATGCAAATAAATTAGTGCCTGGCGTCAAAGAAATTATTTCCACTACCGCTGCAGAAAGAGCGCTGATGCGCCGTGCCGTACAATACGCTGTTCTTTTATATTCGTGCCCGCCAGCGATATTGCCGTCACTGAAAGAAACAAAAAAAATTTTCATGCAGAGTGAAGTGCGCCCAGAACTGACAGCAACGGAAGCGAAACAGAGAAGGGCGCAGATGGCAGTAGTGGCGAAGGCAGAGGCGGCAGCTTTTCATGCCTGCTTTGTGCTTCTTTGTCATTCGCTTCGTAGTAGAGACCTTGTGCAGCATGTGGTTTCGATGGCAGCCTCTTTAAACTTTGCTTTTTGTGCCTTAAAAGAGCATCACCAACTCGAGTTATTGGACTTAACCTTAGAGCAGAAACCACTACCGCTAAATAGGTATCTTCCACCAGCAAAACCAGTAATATTTACGCCTTCAGTATGGAACGTGGAACGTAAGCTTAAGAATAAGGATGATGACAGCCCCCCCCTTCATTTACCCCCTGTTAAAACTCTTTAGAAATAACCCATTCATTTACCCCCTTGCATTCAATCCCTATCTTCCAGTATGATGTGGGTACTTGACGCGGGGTGGAGCAGTCTGGCAGCTCGTCGGGCTCATAACCCGAAGGTCGTAGGTTCAAATCCTGCCCCCGCTACCAGAATAAATTAAAAAGGCCCCGTATTGGGGCTTTTTGTTAATGGCGATGTTGGAAAGTGGGCTTAAAGCCCATTTTTTGTTTCTGTGGGTATAGGGGCTATGCGGGAACAGGCGGCGTTGGAAAAAGTGGTTTCCCGGGTGGTCACGGGGTTGGGGTTTACTTGTGTGGGCTTGCAGTACCTTCCACAAGGCAAGTACGCTACCTTGCGGGTATATGTTGATAAGCCTGGGGGGATAACGCTGGACGATTGCACACAAGTCAGTCGGCACTTGAATACAGTATTAAGCGTCGAAGGCCCCCTTAAGGGAGAATATACACTGGAAGTTTCTTCGCCGGGGCTGGATCGGTTGCTCTTTTCGGTGGCGCAGTGTGAAGAGCAGATTGGGAAACGAGTTTCCATTCGCTTGATGGTACCCATGGAGGGTAAGCGAAATTTTAAAGGGACATTAGAGAGGATTGAAGGCGAACGGCTTTGCATTGTGGATGAGAATGGCGAGGAAGTGATGATTGTTTTTGGTGATATTGAGACGGTACGTTTAGTACCAGAATGGTAAGGCCTAGATGAGAAGGCGAGAGGGTTTAGAGATGAGCAAAGAGATTCCGCTAAAACTGGTTGTTGGAACGCTTTCGAACGAGAAGGGTGTTTCCGAAGAAATTATATTTCAAGCGATTGAAGCTGCGCTGGTTTCTGCCACAAAGAAAAAAGAAGGCGCAGAAGCTGAGATACGCGTCAGCATTGATCGTAAGACAGGCGACTTCGAAACGTATCGATTATGGACCGTGGTGCCCGATCCCACCCCAGAAAATCCTGACTTAGAATTACCCTCCAGTCAAATGCCGCTCAGCGTTGCCTTAAAGCATTCTGCTCAGGCGAAGCTGGAAGATGTTTTAGAATTTCCCATAGAATCTGTTGAGTTTGGGCGTATTGCAGCACAAGCGGCAAAACAAGTCATTCTTAAGAAAGTGCGAGAAGCTGAGCACGAGAATGTGGCAGAAGAATTTCGCAAAAAGAAAGGCCAACTCATCACAGCCGTTGTCAAAAAAACGAGCCGAGACGCTATTATTCTAGATCTGGGCAGTAATGCAGAGTCCATTTTGCGCAAAGAAGATATGCTGCCGCGTGAATCCGTGCGTCCGGGTGATCGATTACGGTGTTATCTCTGTGATGTGGTGACAGATGCAAGAGGACCCCAATTAGTCTTAAGCCGCACCTGTAATGAAATGCTGATTGAATTGTTTAAGATCGAAGTGCCCGAAGTGGGTGAGGGCATTATTGAGATTAAAAGCGCTGCACGCGATCCCGGGATAAGGGCTAAAATTGCGGTTAAAACCAATGATGGGCGCATTGATCCGGTGGGTGCCTGCGTGGGTATGCGCGGTGCACGCGTTCAAGCGGTCTCGAATGAATTGGGCGGAGAACGCGTGGATATTATCTTATGGGATGATAATCCAGCGCAATTGGTGATGAACGCCATGGCGCCTGCGGAAGTGGTATCCATTGTTGTGGATGAAGATGCGCATACCATGGATGTTGCGGTTTCCGAAGAACATTTGTCACAAGCCATTGGTCGTAGTGGCCAAAATGTCCGACTGGCAAGCCAATTAACCGGTTGGGAATTAAATGTACTGACGGAATCAGAAGCAAAAGAACGCACTGCTACGGAGCAAGAAAGTTTAGTGAAAGTATTTACCGAACAACTTCAGGTGGATGAAGATGTCGCCGGGTTGTTAATTGAAGAAGGCTTTACCAGTCTTGAAGAGATAGCCTATGTGCCCATCAAAGAATTATTGGAAATTGAAGGCTTTGATGAAGAAATCGTGAACGAATTAAGAGCCCGCGCAAAACAAATGCTTTTAATGCAAGCCATTGCTACTGAAGAACAGGTGGGTGAAAAAGCGCCTGCGGAAGATTTATTAGAGCTGCCAGGCATGGACAAACAGTTGGCTTTTGTATTGGCAAATCGAGGAATCGTCACGCGGGATGATTTAGCGGAACTTGCGGTAGATGATCTCAGCGATATTCCAGAGTTGAATGACGCTAAAGCTGCGGAATTAATTATGGCGGCAAGAGCGCACTGGTTTGTATAAGTGGCTCAAAACTGGATTGTGTGGAGGATGCGTTCGTGGCCAGTGAAACGGTTGAACAATTAGCAAAATCGCTAAAAATCAAATGTGATCTTTTGCTTGAACAATTCACTGAAGCAGGCTTTCAATTGAGCCCCAAAGAGGTTGTGCCAGAAAAAGCCAAACAAGCCTTATTGGCGCTTTTAAAGCGAGAACACGGTGAAACGCCCGCTGCAGAACCCAAAAAAATCACTTTAAAACGACAAAGTTCAGAAGTTATCAAAGTCCAGCGTTCTTCAGGACGTAAGGGGACCGTGAGCGTTGTCCGCAAAAAACGCCATGTGTATGTAAAACGGGATGCGACGAATCCGGGCGAAGAAGGCGCAGAAAGTGTTGTAGAAGAAGCGGAATTTAAGCCTGAAGTACCGGTTGCGGAAGAAACGGGAAATTTTGTTGCTGAAGCAGCTCCGGAGCCCGCAACGGCTGCACTCAGCGTAGCCCCGACAGAGACGCCTGTTCAATCCGAAGAACAAGCACACGCCGTTACGACCAAAAGAACGCGTACTGCACGAGAACTATTAGACGAAGAAGAAAAAAAACGCGGTCGCTCTAAACCAAAAATCCGTGAGGAATCCGAAGAATGGAATAAAGGCAAACTGGTCAAAGCGCTGGATTTCATTGCCGAAGTCGGAGAAGAACTCGATGAAGAAAAACCAGAGCCTCCTCTAGCTCGGCGGGCTGGAAAACCTAAAGCAAAAACCAGTAAAATAGGGATTGGTGCAAGAGCGCACAAAAAAGACATGAAAGGCATTGTAGAAGAAATGCAAAAGAAGCATGTCTTTGAGAAACCTTCGGGTCCCTTAGTGCGTGAAGTCACCATTCCAGAAACCATCACAGTGTCGGAGTTAGCGCAAAAAATGTCTGCTAAATCCGCAGAAGTCATCAAAGTTTTGATAAAATTAGGAACCATGGCGACGATTAATCAGCCGATTGATCAAGACACTGCCGTGATCGTTGTTGAAGAAATGGGTCATACCCCAAAACGAATCAAAGATATCACTGTTGAAACTTCATTAGAATCTGAAGATACTCGAGAGACCCTACCACGTGCTGCTATTGTGACCGTTATGGGGCATGTAGATCATGGTAAAACTTCGCTCTTGGATTATATTCGAACCACCAAAGTGGCTGCGAAAGAAGCCGGTGGCATTACGCAGCATATTGGGGCTTATCATGTGAACACCAAACGGGGTGATATCACGTTCTTGGATACTCCAGGTCACGCTGCCTTTACCGCCATGCGCGCACGCGGTGTGCAGTGCACGGATATTGTGGTCCTGGTGGTTGCTGCCGATGATGGCGTGATGCCCCAAACTGTCGAGGCGATTCAACATGCCAAAGCGGCCAATGTTCCCATTGTCGTTGCTGTAAATAAAATTGATAAAAAAGACGCCGATCTGGATCGCATTCAAAATGAATTGTCTGTGCACGGATTGGTACCCGAAGCTTGGGGTGGAGACGTGATGTTGGTTCCAGTGTCTGCCAAAGAGGGAACGGGCGTTGATGCTTTGCTAGAGGCCATTGGTCTTCAGGCAGAAATGTTGGAATTAAAAGCACCTGTGAGCGGACATGCAACGGGCGTTGTGTTGGAAGCGCGTTTAGACAAGGGCAGAGGTCCCATCGCTTCTGTGCTCGTTCAAACGGGTACTCTACATCGTGGCGATATGTTGTTAGCCGGATCAGAATATGGGCGCGTGCGTGCCATGATGAACGAACTCGGTCAACAAGTGAATTCTATAGGCCCTGCCATGCCGGTTGAAGTCTTGGGATTATCGGGTACACCACAGGCAGGTGATATTTTTACGGTGGTTGCAGATGAGCGTACTGCTCGGGAAATTGCGACATTTAGACAAGTCAAACATCGAGATGTTCGTATGTTGCGACAACAGTCTTTCAAACTCGAAGGCTTTTTTGATCGGATGCAGCAAGGTGCTTCTAAAGTTTTAAATATCGTGATCAAAACCGATGTGCAAGGTTCAGCGGAAGCCTTAATTGAAGCCTTAGAAGGCTTATCCACGGAAGAAGTCAAAGTTAAAATTGTGGCTTCTGGTGTGGGTGGTATTAACGAATCGGATGTTTCGCTTGCCATGGCGTCTCGAGCAATGTTGATTGGATTTAATGTCCGCGCCGACGCACAAGCACGACGCCTTATCGAAAAAGAATCGGTTGAAATTCACTATAGTGGCATTATTTATGATGTTGTCGATACGATTAAACGGGCCATCAATGGATTATTAGGGCCTCAATTTAAAGAACAGATTTTGGGATTAGCCGAAGTCCGAAGTGTCTTCCGTTCGGCGAAATTGGGTGCTGTCTCAGGCTGTATGGTGATTGAAGGCGTTGTGAAACGCGGATGTCCCATTCGCGTATTAAGAGACAATGTGGTGATTTATCAAGGAGAATTGGAGTCTCTGCGTCGATTCAAAGACGATGTTTCAGAAGTGCGCAGCGGGACAGAATGTGGAATTGGGGTTAAAAATTATAATGATGTCAAAGTGGGTGATAATATTGAAGTGTATGAAACCATTGAAGTGTCTCGAGGATAACAGCCGTGGCACCCGCGTCTAAAAGTTTTAGCAGAGCCTCTCGGGTTGGTGATGTGATTCATCGGATCTTTGCGCGTTTAATTCGAACGGAATTTAAAGATCCGCGCGTAGGCATGATTACGGTCTCCTCCGTTCAAGTATCACCCGATTTAAAGCACGCCAAGATTTATGTCACCGTATTGGAGGCAGAAAAAGTTGCAGAAACTCTGAAGATTTTAAATGGCGCATCGGGATTTTTTCGCGGTCATTTAGCCAGCGATCTGCAGTTACGGGTTATTCCAAAACCCTTCTTTGTATATGACGATTCTGTTGTGCGTGGAAATCGCATTAGCGCTATTTTGGAATCTTGTGTCAGCGCTTCCTAGTTCTGTGAACCGTACCGTGAATCACAGAGAAGTCAATGGCATTTTATTACTCGATAAACCCAAGGGAATTACCTCTAATGCGGCTCTGCAAATGGCCAAACGGCTTTTTAAAGCACGCAAAGCAGGCCATAGCGGGAGTTTAGATCCCATTGCTACGGGATTGTTGCCCATTTGTTTTGGAGCAGCCACGAAGTGCGCGGGTTTTTTATTAGATTCCGATAAACACTATCAGACCACAGCCCTCCTAGGGATCCAAACGGATACGGGTGATATAGAAGGCAATATTTTGAACGAACGCCCCGTTCCAGCACTCGCTCCAGAGACGCTTGAAAAAATCTTAGCGGCTTTCAGAGGCCCGCTTTCTCAGATCCCACCCATGTATTCTGCCATCAAACATCAGGGCCAACCCTTATATAAACTGGCACGCCAAGGGATTGTGATAGAGCGAGAGCCGCGTGCGATTGTTATTCACGAACTGAGCTTGCTTGACTACGCCAACCATCAGCTCAGGCTAGAAATTCGCGCCACTAAAGGGACTTATGTCCGGACTTTGGTGGAGGATATTGGCGAAGCTTTAGGGTGTGGGGCGCATGTGGTGGAACTCCGGCGTTTAGGCACGGGTCCCTATGCGGCTGATCAAATGCTTCCATTCGAAACCTTGATGAAAACAGTTGATCAGGAGGGTCTTGAGGGTTTAGATCAGCATCTATTGCCCTTTGAGACCCGCTAAAATAGTTACTAGAGTCCCTGTGACGAAGATGCCGCTGCAGCGGGTATTGCAGCTTCTACTTGTACTGTGGATTTGGGCGACGATGATGCACTAGATTTTGATGCATAAGATTTTACAGCTTCCTTTGCTAAGAAGAGTAAAGTAGGAACTTTTATGTGCGCCTGAGCAATTGCATCCAATTCTAATCCTTTTGCTGAATTACTCTTCAAGCCGTGGTTAATATGCTCTAAGCGAGGACATAAGCGCAGACTATTGCAGATCAATGGCCAGAGAGGCGGCGTGGGATTTTCAGCGGTTTCTTCGTCGGTTTCCATCTCGGTTTGTACATCGTCTAGACTTGCGAAGTTTGCGCTACGCCACTCCAATCTTGTCAGTGCAGGGTACGTTGGAAACGTAGCAATGAAAGCTGCACAGGAGCCATGGCGATTCGGGGAACCCTTTGCCATGGTTCTGATGGCACCTCTAAGAGAAAGCTCTGGAGAATAGTCTCTCAAATCCAAGGTTTCCAACTGCGGAATTGCTGCAATTCCAGTACCTAAGGCTACGGCGGAATCTCGTTCGAGCTGATCTAATTGGCAACTAGGCAATAATAAGGTTTTCAGTTTAGTGCAGTTTTTCAGAGGGGTAAAGAGGGCTGTGATTTCATTTGCTTTTAATGTGCCTATTTTTTGAGACATAAAGCTCAAGTATTCAAGCTCAGGACATTTTCCAATCGCAATGCCTAGGGCTGCAAAGGCGCGTGCAGAGTTGATTGCTGATCTGCTATCCTGAAGTAATTCTAGACGCAAAAAAAGGTCTTTATCAATCGCAGCAAAGAAGTTTAACTTAGTTATGGTACCAGTGTGTTGAGCTAAAATTTCACATAATTTTTTAGCAGTATTCGGCCTAAATTCCGCTAAAGTATATAGTGTAGGTACAAAGTTAAGGTCTTCTTTTAACCTGAATTCTTCAAGCGCCCAAATCACTTCATATAGCAAGGTGGTCCCTTCTGGGCCATCGTTTCTCGGTCTTTTCGCTGCTGGCCAATGGGATAAAAGTTGATCATATCTCTCTTCAGTAGCTTCACGCACTAGACGAGTTTGATAGTCAATTCGATCCTGTTCTTCTTGCTGTTTTAATGATTCTACAATCTCTTCATAAGATCGTGTGGGCTTTTTTTCTTTTTGTTCTCCACCTACCTCTAACTCCATTTCTTCAACAGGATTCAGACTAGACATTGTAATCTCCTAAATTTTTCTAAAAAAATGCAATACTTCAATGCATTATGTGAATGGTAAATAACTTGATGTTCGTTTGTCAACTGTTATTAAAACCAGGTTAGGGTCCTTTAAAGTTGAACCAGGACAATATGTTTCTTTGTGAGGACGGATCGTGTACACTGTGGCCACACGGGTTTACCCGGATGTTTTTGTAAGTTATTTAGCTTGTAAAGGGGTTTTTCATGCAGGGCAATCAATCGGCAACAGCCACCATTGTAAAGCAATTTAGACGTGCAGCAGGAGACACGGGTTCTTCTGAAGTTCAAGTTGCGTTGTTAAGCACACGGATTACATCGTTAACCGAACATCTCAAATTACACAAGAAAGATTTTCATTCTCGACGCGGTCTCATCAGCATGGTTAATCGTCGTCGTAAATTATTGAGCTATTTGAAACTAAACAATATAGGGTTGTATAACAAAGTTATTCAAGAATTAAATCTTCGAGGATAAGCAAACCCGTTTAGCACTTTACATTTTTAATATTTTTCATAAGGATTGAGCGTGGCAGCCATTATAAAGACCCTTCAGTATGGTGATCATACCCTGGTTATTAAAACCGGTCAGATTGCAAGACAAGCAACCGGTTCTGTTTTAGTGAGTTTAGACGGCACAACGGTATTGGTTACCGTGGTGGGCCTAGAAGAAATTAAAACAGTTCAAAACTTTTTACCCTTACGTGTCGATTACCAAGAGCGTTCTTATGCGGCCGGCAAAATCCCGGGTGGATTCTTTAAGCGAGAAGGGCGCCCCAGCGAGCGAGAGACTTTAATTTCTCGCCTGATCGATCGTCCTTTGCGACCGCTGTTTCCCAAGGGATTTGGGAATGAAGTGCAAATTGTGGCGACTGTTTTGTCTTTGGATCCTCAAATTGATGCGGATATTCCTGCCATGATTGGTGCTTCCGCTGCTTTGGCTATTTCTGGGATCCCCTTTAATGGACCCATGGGTGCTGCACGCGTGGGCTATCTAGACGGGCGTTACGTCTTAAATCCCACCCAAAAACAACTTGAGACTTCTGATCTGGATCTCGTGGTTGCAGGCACAGAACATTCTGTCTTAATGGTAGAATCCGAAGCGCATGAGTTGTCAGAATCTGTGATGTTGGGTGCTGTGATGTTTGGACATCAGCAATTTCAAGCGGTGATTAATCTGATTAAAGAATTAGCTAGAGAAACAGGGAAAACCCGCTGGGATTGGAAAGCTCCGGTTGAGCATGTCGAATTGGCTGCCCAAGTGAAATCACACAGCGAACAAAAAGTTGCGGCAGCCTATAAAATTCAAGATAAACAAGCCCGCTATCACGAACTCAGAGAAATTAAAAAGACACTCATTGAACAATTGGCGGGCGCTGAAGGCACCGACGAAACCAAAGCAGAAATTGCCAAAAATATAGAAAAATTAGATCGTTCAATCGTACGGGGTCGTATTTTAGCGGGCGAGCCTCGCATTGATGGACGAAACAGCAAAACGGTTCGTCCCATCACCATTAACCCAGGATTGCTCCCAAGAACCCATGGTTCTGTCTTGTTTACCCGCGGAGAAACTCAGGCCATTGTCGTGGTTACTCTAGGAACAGGGCGAGATGCTCAAATGATCGACAGTCCGCTCGGGGAATACAAAGATGCCTTTATGCTGCATTATAATTTCCCGCCCTATTCGGTCGGTGAAGTAGGACAAGTCGGTAGCCCCAAACGTCGTGAAGTAGGCCATGGGATGCTGGCGAAACGCGCCATGCGAGCAGTATTGCCCAAAGATACAGAATTTCCTTATGTCTTAAGAATTGTCTCTGAGATCACAGAATCCAATGGTTCTAGTTCCATGGCAACTGTCTGTGGTGCCAGCTTGGCCTTGATGGATGCTGGGGTGCCCATCAAATCTGCCGTTGCAGGGATTGCAATGGGTTTAATTAAAGAGAATGATAAGTTCCAAGTGATCACGGATATTTTAGGAGATGAAGATCATTTGGGCGATATGGATTTTAAAGTCGCGGGAACCCATAAAGGGATCACGGCTTTACAAATGGATATCAAAATTGACGGCATTACAGAAGAAATTATGCGCGTTGCTTTGGATCAAGCCAAAGAAGGTCGCATGCATATTCTCGGCGTGATGAATCAATCGATTGCCGCGCCCAGAACACAAATGTCCGATTTTGCGCCTCAAATTATCAGCTTTATGATTCATCCCGATAAGATCCGAGATGTGATTGGTAAAGGCGGTGCAACCATTCGTTCGCTAACAGAAGATCTGGAAGCCACCGTCGATATTCAAGACGATGGTACCGTTCAAATTGCCTCTGTCGATCGCGCAGCGGGCGAAGAAGTGCGACGACGCATTGATTTGATTACCGCAGAAGCCGAAGTGGGCAAAATATACGAAGGCCGCGTGGTTCGGATCACTGAATTTGGCGCCTTTGTGAATTTCTTACCCGGCAAAGATGGCTTAGTCCACATCTCTCAAATCACCGAACGTCGTATCGAAACGGTTGATGAAGTCCTGCAGGAAGGCCAAGTGGTTCGGGTTAAAGTCCTGGAAATCGACCGCCAAGGCCGCGTGCGGCTGAGCATGCGAGCGGTGGTGGAGGAGGGGGCTTAAGGCCTAAAAATCCCCTAATTTTTTCGGGATAATTAAATTTTTGAGCTTCACATACTGTGGTATCCCTTGCTGATACGGCGGATAAGCCTCGCCCTGAATCAAGGGCAAAATATAATCCCGACAGGCTGCAGTAATACCAAAATCATCTTCCCGAATAAATTCTTTGGGCATTTTCTTTTCTTGATTGGCAATTTTACTGAGTTCAACTTCCCCCAGACTCCACTGGTACGGATCATTATTTTCTCTGATAATAATAGGCATAATAGCATTTTTGCCTTCTAAGGCATATTCAACTGCTTTTTTTCCTAAGGCATAAGCTTGTTCAACATCGACTGCAGAGGCACAATGTCTTGCCGAGCGCTGTAAGTAATCTGAAACTGCCCAATGATATTTTAAATTCAGCTTTGTTTTAATCATGCGCGCCAATTCAGGCGCAACGCCGCCCAACTGCGCATGCCCAAAGGCATCTTTTAAGCCACTTTCTGATAAAAAACGGCCTGTGTGGTCTTTAATCCCTTCAGAAGCAACGATGACGCAAAATCCATATTTTTTTACTGTTTCTTGGACTTGTGCACAAAATTTCTCTTCGTTAAATACGACTTCTGGAAATAAAATAATATGCGGAGGAGCCAGTCGATCATGCGGCGTTTTTGCCGCCAAACCCGCAGCTGCCGCAATCCATCCCGCATGACGCCCCATGACTTCTAAAATAAAGACTTTGGTCGAAGAATTGGCCATGGAAGCGACATCTAATCCCGCTTCCAGCGTTGAAATGGCAACGTATTTGGCAACGGAACCATAGCCAGGAGAATTGTCTGTAAAGGGCAAATCATTGTCGATGGTTTTGGGGATCCCAATGCAGGTAATGGGGTATCCCAACTGTGCGCCCATCTCTGAAATTTTATGCGCGGTAT
>Ga0207107_1002_pt1 | contig 84325 bp, 66 predicted proteins | sample Alteio_BWMinHeat_75_FD_153555 | JGI IMG/M metagenome (GOLD analysis project Ga0207107, IMG submission 153555) | Enriched cells from forest soil in Barre Woods Harvard Forest LTER site, Petersham, Massachusetts, United States -... | ecosystem: Environmental > Terrestrial > Soil > Temperate forest >... | reverse complement strand
TTTTTCGGCTAACCTCTGCTGGGGACAACAGAATACCGCAGCGTCGGACCAACGCGATGTGCTGGAGCAGATTTTGACGCAAACATACTACCCATCGATCGTGGGGAAGCACGCCATGGGGATCGGGTCGGAGACGGACATCCGGCGTGCGGGGATCGTCGTGGTGGTACAGCGGCCGGGTTTGGCTGCTGCGTTTGATCGTTTGCAGATTGCATCCACGGAGATTCACGGATCTGATACGTCGCTCTACCGCGGACACAAGGACTACGATATTCCTGTGGGCGAGCGGTTTTATGTGTTCAGCATCAACGTGGGACTGGAGACGGTGACCTTTGGGATGCTGACAGCGCGTGGGGTCCCCTCACCTAAAGGGGCGCATCGAATGTGGTCGGCGGTGACATTCTATTTTCCCCAGGACGTGCTAGCGAATGCGGAGAAAGATGCCGTGTTTCATGGAATTGATGCGTGGTTCGTGCCGGAGGGGAGGTCGGCCGCCACGGGTACCACCGGTACTCCGACTGCGCCTGCGGCCTCCACTGCGATGCCAGCGCCGGCGCCAGCGCCTGCCGGTCCTCCCGCAAGTTTGACTCCGGGAATGTCCCGCGAGCAAGTGGTGGCAGCGATGGGCGCGCCGCAGCGGGAAGTAAGTTTCCAGGGAAAGACGCTGCTGACTTACCCCGGAATGGTCGTGGTCCTCGAAGCCGGGAAATTGGCCTCGATTGACCAATCGGGACAGCCATCAATAAATTCGAAGGTGGCGATCCAGTCTGATCCGGTTGGCGCAGATATTCTCATGGACGGACAAATGGTGGGCCAGACGCCTTCTACATTTGACGTGCCGCCGGGGGACCATCAGATCAACGTGCAGTTGGCGGGATACCAGGATTGGGTCCGGCGCGTGCATGTGCTTGCAGGCAGTACGATAAACCTCAGCGCGAAACTTGAAAAGAAGTGAGCTGCCAAGGCGCTATTAGGTGATTGTTGGATGCCTGATCGGGGGAGGTGGTGCGTTCATCTCGCAGTCTCATTTTCAGGCGGGAGCAGCGGAGATCGGCGCAATCCGATTTGTCCGACGTCTTCTCGCCTGTTTTCTAGCGTGACTACATTGGTCACTGTCGAAGTTCCGATTGTTGACAACAACAGCCTCTCTGCCAAAATCGACACAGCAAAACCCACTTGCGCTTCGAAGGAGAATGCCTTGATCATACTCAGGCGCTTCGCTGCAGTGGCAGTTTCTTTATTACTCTCTCCACTGTCGGCCTTGTGTGAGCCGCAGGGCGGCGGGCAGCATGCCGGCCAGATAAATGCGATGGTTCCCGCAGCTACGCGTAACGCCCAAACGGCCAAGCCGAACGATGAGTTGCAGTGGAATGACCTGCTGAAGACAGAGCACAGCGGCCGCGTCCGCGCCGGCTTGACGGACGGCTCTATCCTGAGTGTCGGCTCTGACAGTGAACTGCGGATTGTGCAGCACGACACCAACACTCAGCAGACATCGCTCGAATTGAACTATGGAAAAGTGCGGAGCCAGGTGCAGAAGATCACGCAGCCGGGTGGCAAATATGAAATGAAGACTCCCAATGCCGTGATTGGAGTGATCGGCACCGATTTCTACGTGGGATACGAAGCGAACAAGACCACGGTGATTTGTTACGAAGGGCAACTCTCCGTGACGCCGACGGGCAATGCCCAGGTGCAAAACAACACGGGACAGGCGAGTGCAACGGGGAATTCCATTGTTGTTGCCGCCGGCCAAATGGTGGAGATCACTTCTGAGATTCCTCCGACGGGTTTTCACACCACGCAGGTTCTGCCTTCTGCAGCTCAAAACGGCATACTCTCAACCAACGTGCCTGATAAGGATCCACGTCCCGTTCGCCCCGAGCACAATCCAGGGCGCTGGGTGGCTCTGGGCTACGCAGTTGGTGTGGGATTGGCACTAGGCATAACGATGGGCACCAGCAATGGTAGCGGCCGCCCCGTCAAGGCCTGCAGGATTAATCCCCAGACTGGCCTGTGCTCATAACCTCGCCGCCTCCGATCAAATTGGTGTGCTGGCGAGACAATCCGCACCGCAGCGCTAAACAGGAATCGCGAAACGCATGAATTTGCGGGAGCATCGCTGGTCCCGTTGGTCGGCCTGGCTGGGCAGAGCCTCGCTCCGTCAAATCATTTTTGGGCTAGCCGTTCTTGTCACCCTGGCGGGCTTGACGCTGTTCGCATTTTCAGGAATCGGGGACAACGCGCATGCCGGCTTCGTTTTTCTTCGCGACATCGAGCTAAGCTCTCTCGACCTCCGCTTCAGCATGAGGGGCAGCCGCCCACATGACACCCGCATTGTTATTGTCGGAATTGACGAGAAGACTCTGCAAAAAATCGGTTCCTTCCCGCTGCCCCGCAAAAATTACGCACTGCTGATAGACCGGTTGAGCGCCGGCGGTGCGCGTGTGGTTGCATTGGACGCCACCTTCCCGACGCCAGAGAGCAACTCAGCAGGGGAGGCTTTGCGGCAATTGAAGCGTGACTTGGGTGCCTCGGCGTCCCCTACGGTTCTGAAGAGAGTGGAAGACCTTGAGAAAGCCGGCGATCAGGATGCGATTTTTGCGGAGGCACTGAAGAGAGCCGGGAACGTTGTCCTGGGTCACGTATTTCTGGATGCCGCGGGCGCACAGTCTGCCGATCCAGAGTTAGCGGAAGCATATTTCAACATCGCCTGGGCAAAATCGTTCCCGCAGATCCTCAAGGTTAAATCCAAAGACGGGCGTGACTTCGATCTAGGCCAGGCGTGGATTGAAGGTGGTGGCACAGTGGCCCAGGGCGCGGAAGCAAACATTACGAAGCTGGCCGAGTCCGCGGGCTCATTCGGATTTATCAACATACATCCCGATGCGGACGGCACTCTGCGACACGCGCTCTTGATCGAACGATATCAGGACAAGGATTTCTTTCCTTGCCTGGATTTGCAGGTCATACGCGAGTATGAAAAAATTCCCGATCAGGATATTGCAGCCTACATCGCCTCAAACGGCCTGGAGCGAATTCAGTTCGGACCCCATCAGATTCCGCGGGCTCGGAATGGCACTGCCCTGATCAACTATGCCGGGCCCTACAACACGTACCAGCACTATTCGATGTGGGACGTCATCAGCCGTGCGCTTCCTCCGGAAACATTTCGCGACAAAATCGTGCTGGTGGGCGCCACCGCGCTCGCGATTGGAGACTTGCGTACTACACCGTTTCCCGCGGAAGACTCGGCCTACATGGGGGTCGAGGTGCATGCCAACATTATCGACAATGTGCTGCACAGCCAGGATCGCGGCCGCGGCTTTCTGACGCGCGGATTTAACGAGGAGATGATTGATATCGCTTTCATCTTGGTCTTCGGGTTGGTTTTCGGATTCTGGTTCGGTCCCATAGATCCCTTCTATTCCACCATTTCAGTTTTGGTCACGCTAACGGGGTTTGCATGGTTCGTTTATTTCATGTTCGCGCGGGAGGGACGGTGGCTTAGTTTTGTGATTCCCGCCGGTACGCTGGTGATGAACTATGCCGCGATCACGAGTTTTCGAATGTTCTTCGAGGAGCGTGAAAAGCGGAAGATTCGAAAGACATTCTCGCAGTATCTGTCTCCGGACGTGATCGGCCTGATCGAGAAGGACCCACAAAAATACATCCGGCCCGGAGGTGAGAGTAAAGAACTCACCGTGATGTTCAGCGATATCCGCGGGTTCACGACGATATCCGAGGGCCTAACGCCGGATGAACTTGTGAACCTGTTGAATGAATACCTGGGAGCAATGACCGACATCGTTTTCGCCGATCAAGGGACACTCGACAAATACATCGGCGACGCCATCATGGCATTCTGGGGATCGCCCTACCCCCAGGAAGATCATGCCATTCGCGCCTGCCATTGCGCTTTGCAAATGGTGCGCAGCCTCGAGAAACTGAATACAAAATGGGAAGCGCAAGGACGTCCGCCTATCTCGATCGGCATTGGCCTGAATACCGGCCTGCTGAATGTAGGGAATATGGGTTCTGCCAAGCGATTGTCGTGGACAGTGATGGGCGATAATGTGAATTTGGCGTCGCGCCTGGAAGGAATCAACAAGCAGTATCACACTCAGATTGTCATCAGTGAGGCGACTTACCGGCAGGTTCAAGAGCGCTTCGTATGCCGCGAGCTCGACAAGATCAGGGTAAAAGGCAAGCACCAACCCGTAAACATTTACGAGCTACTGGACGTGATTGCAGAAAAATCGAAATATGAATCGTTCCTAAGCCAATTCGATCGCGCTGCCGCTGCTTATCGGGCCCAGGACTGGCGCGGAGCCGTCGGGAAATTTGGAGAGCTGCTCGCGACGCATCCCGACGATGGGCCGACACAGGTCTTCCTCCAGCGCGCGATGGAGTTTCTTGAAAATGCGCCCGATCCGGATTGGGATGGCGTTTACGTAATGAAAACCAAATAGACGACGGGAAAATCTCACAAATCTGATCTTCTATCTTCACTATCTCGAAGCGCATCCTACTAAATGCATTTAGCTGCCGTGTCGCGATTGAGAAATGGTGAGCATACCCTTCACCGGCTTTTCTTTGCTCCAGTCATGGTATGTGTGGCATTCGAAGCAGCGCGACTCGGCGGCTTCCTGGCCGGCATGGTGGCACCGTTCGCAGGTTTGAATGCTGGGGAGGAGGATGTCGGCGGTCTCCCGACTCTTCGCCGCGCCGATATGGCACTCGATACATTTTAGGAACCGATGATCCTCGTGGCTGAAGACCGCGTACGAGAACCAGCGAGTCGTGATGTTGGACTTTGCGACGGCCGGAAGCTGCACCGCTGCTGAAAAAGTCAAAGAATGGCATTCTGCGCAGGTTTTCCGCCAGAGGAGCTGCTCTGACTCCGCAACGCGTTCGCCCACCCACTCCTGAGGTGTGAGGACGCGAACAGCAGGCGGCAACGGCTGTTGCGGCAGGTTGCGCCCGGGTCCTACGACGCGCAATTCCCCCGGATGAGCGCCGATGTATTGCTGGAATTTCTGGACTACGAAGGCATGCACAATCGTGAGCGTGTCGTGTGGCACGCTTTCCTTGAAGCGTTTGTCGAATTGCAGCGTGTGGCAGCCAATGCAGTTGTTGGCATACGAAATAGGAGCCATGTAATCACGCGCGGAGACACGCGAGGGCGGATCAAATTTACCCGGCACGGGATTGGTCGCCGGTTGCGCCGAGCCGAATCGCCATGCGGCGTTCGACGCAGCAGGGCGATGGCAATCGTCGCAATCAAGCTGCACCGGGCCATTCGGCCCCTCCAACTTTGCCTTCATGTGTACCGCGTGATTGAGCTTGATGGTGCCCGGATCAACGCTTCCCGGTCGCAGTGCGGCAAATTCCGGATGAGCGGAGCCGAAGCCCTCGATGTGGTTCGCGAACTGAGTTGGAGCGCCCACGGTGCGCAAGTTCGCGTGGCACTGCGTGCAATTTGCGTCGGCTGTGGCCGCCAGGCGCCTGTGTCCCCGATGTTCCGCGTGGCACGAGGAGCAGTTGGGCATGAACAATTGATTGGCATGATGCGTGGGACCGTCATGACAGCTGCGGCACGCCTGATCGCTCGGCTTGGCGCTGAAGGAGGTGACTTGCTTAACATGGCACTCGCCGCACCGTGCCGCGAGGACAGCATGCCCTGCGGACATCTTTCCACTGCTGTACACGCGATCGTTTCGAGTAATCCCCGCCCAGGCCAACCACACGATCGCCAGCGCCGGCAATAATATCGACAGCCATGTCCGCCAGCGTCGGAACGGGTGCGGACGCTTGAAGTAGTGCATGTCGATTCGCTGTGCCAGCTTCTTTGTGGTCAGCTTTGCTCGAGGCACGATCCCCCGCCGTTTTCAATCTTCAGTACCGCAATGCCATGACCGCGTGCACACAACCGAGTAGCAGCAGTGCGAAGGATAACGGAATGTGCAGCAGCAACCAGTCATGCAGCAAGTGATGAAGGCGCACTTGCCGCCGCAACTGTCTTTCTTCCTCGCAAATTTCTTCGAGGCTATTAGTTGTCTCATGCGCTTCGACAGGCAGCAGCCTGCGGAGTCCGTCGAAAATTCCGCGTGCCCTTTCCGCGTGGGCGAGTGGCCGATTTTGTCCGCTATGCTCCTCGAGGAATGGGCGCATCTCGCGCGCATAAAAATCGCGCAGTGGCGCAAGCGCTTCTTCAGCGCCCAAAACTGAGTCTGCGGTCGCGGCCAAATCCCCGCTGGGTGCGGCTGCGACGAGCTTCAAAGGGGCGGATGCGCGCGCGATCAGTTCGTCCGCCTCCGCCAAAAGCTCCGCGCGGACATGGTCGATCTGCTCGAAGATCGTCTCTAAGGGAACTTCGGAGGTCATCACCTTAGGCAAGTAGTGCTGCAGTGCCGCACCGAATAGCCCGCTCGCGACCACCAGAATGAGCAGAACCATTAATACAGCCGTCAACGGCCCTCCGAATCGAAATCCGCCGTGGAACAGAATTATCGGAAGACTCAACAGCCCCAACCACAAATGGCCGCGCATCCACGACTGAGCGCGACCGAGTCTCCAAACTTCCACTTTCTTGCGTGCCGCAAGCAAGCCGGAAAAAACCATGAACGCGGAACCGACAATTCCAAATGCGAGGCCGATCACACTGCCGCCGCTCGGTCCCCGGATGGAATTTCTGGCGTAAGGAATGTAGACGGCGGTAGCCACGCCCAGGACGATGAGAGAGGCAATTAGCCAACTTTTGTGTGTGTGGTCAATGCGCACGTTCTTGGTCCTGTTCGCCCGATTTTGGACTTGTTGCTAGCGGCTTACGTCTTGCCCTGGCCCTGCCCAAGCAGCCCGGCAAAAAACTTGCGCGGATCCACGCGATGGGCCGCATCATGCGGGCACGCGTAAACACAGCTCGGCTCAGCGAAGTTCGTGCACAAATCGCACGAGGTCGCTTTCTGTTTCACCGCGGCCTTCTTTCGTCCGGGATTTTCCGGATCATCCACCATGACGTCGAAAGGATGCAGGTTGATGTTGCCGTAGGGACAATTCTCGGCGCACAGTCCGCAACCGATGCACCAATCCTCGATAATCACTTCCAGCGAGCTCCGGCGCCGAATCGACCCTACCGGGCAGCCCACCATGCACAAAGGATCGAGACACTGGCGGCAGGAAGTGGCCACAAGATAATGGTCGAAACGCAAGCCCTCGCGAACCAGTCGCGTTACGCCATCATGTGCATCCGCACACGCGCGCACACAGGCATCGCAGCGAGTGCAGTTATCCAAATCGAGCAGCAAAAGGCTTTGCGCCTCCATCAAGCCCTGTTGGAGGAAATTATCGAGCGGAACACTTCGCGCCAGGGAGAGCCGCTCTTGATTCATTTGCGTGCGTTCCTGCTCCACTGTTTTCAGTTTTTGACGGATATCGGGAAACTGCTCGATCATGCGATTGAAGTCGTCCACTCCCATTCGAACTAATTCCACATGGTCCAGCGCCGTGCATGTGGCGGTGCGCACATCCCCATGAAGCAATCCCGTCTCCCCGAAATAATCACCGCGCGAAAGATACGCCAGGATGATTTCACCGCCCGGGTGTGCTTGCGACACCTTCACAAAGCCGACGCGCACCAGATAGAAGGCGTCCGCTGCGTCGCCCTGCCTGCAAATTATCTGTCCCGGCGTGTAACGCACCAGCTCCACTTTTTCTCGTAGGCTGCAAATGAATTCGTCTGTCAATTCCGCGAATACCGGAACGGCCCGCAAATGCGTGTCCAGTGCGCGTTCGCGATAGGTCTTGTCGAGCTGAGCGCGGAAATTTTTGTTTCGTTGCATGATGTCGAGCACGTTCCGCAGCATTTCGAGCGTTACGCAGTCGGTCTGCGCCCGCACCGTCGCCGAGCGCGGATACAAACTCATGCAAGTCATCTCACCGAATAAATCCCCCGGCCCGAGTTCGGCTACCGGATTCGTGTACGCCAGGTCCATCGGCGCATCAATCGGGATCCAAAATTGTTTGTTCTCTTCCTCACGTTGGTCGTGGTCCCGCTGGGTCAGTTGGCTCGAAAGTTTCCCTAGGAACTTCCTCAACGCACCCGGAGTCTTCACATGCGCCATGGGGCTCGCAATGGATACCCGCGCTTTCCCTTCGAGAATGTAAAACGCAGTTGAGCCGTATTCACCCTCGCGACAAATTATTTCTCCGCGCTTGAAATGCCGCTTCACCACCGCTCCGCGGTTTAAACTCAGAAACGTTCCCGATACGCCTTGAAAGAATGGAAGCTGCTGGAGCTCGTCGAGGGCAATAGGTTCAAAACCCGGGCCCGCGCCGAGCGCTGTTTGAGCTACGCCTTTGTTTGTCAGTGCGCCAGTGGGGCAGGAAACCATGCATTCTCCGCAGGAAACGCACGAGGAATCGCCCATTGGCGCATTATCGTCAAATGCGATTCCCGCAAGTGACCCCTTGCCCATGCGACCCAGCACGAAATTTTCGCGGATTTCACTGCATCCCCGGATGCACCGGTCGCACAGGATGCACGCGTCGAAATCGACTGCGATGCTCGGCGACGAACTATCCTTGCCACGGCTCGTGCTGCGCCGTGAAAAACGCGACTGCGAGATATTGTGCCGCTTTGCAAGCGTCTCCAGTTCGCAATCGCCCGAATGCTGTTGGCGCGCGCAAGGGCTGGGATGATCCGACATCAGCAACTCTACGAGAGTCCGCCGCGCGCGCTCCACTTTTTCGGAGGCCGTGCTGACCACCATGCCGGACTCGACCGGCCGTATGCAGGAGGCGGTGAGGACGCGCGCGCCGACATCGACCACGCACACGCGACAAACTCCCACGGGCGTTTCATTCTGCTGATGGCAGAGAGTTGGGATGGGTACGCCGTTCAGACGAGCAGCGTCGAACACGGTAGTGCCTGCGGGGACGGCGACTTTCCTGCCGTCGATCGTAAGCTCGATAAGCGCGCTCACGCGGACCTCAAAGCCGTAGCGGAGGCGGCTCGTTGCGTCTGTGCGCTCGAGAAACAGACGCGCGAGGGGCACTCTCGGCGCGAGAGGTGTGCATCCACCTCGTCGCTAAAATGTTTCATCACCGACGCAATCGGCGCCGGCACCACCTGCCCAAGTCCGCAGATGGAGGTGAGCCGCAGCGCGTTTGCAAGCTCGTCGATCAGCGCCAGGTCCGTCGAAGACCCCTGGCCCTGCGTCCAGCCAGTGAGGAGATCAACGAGTTTTTGCGAGCCCACCCGGCAGGGCACGCACTTGCCACACGATTCATTGCGGAAAAACTGAGTCGCGTTCAACGCCATGTCGAGCATGCAAGTCCCTTCGGCAAAAACTACCAGCGCACCTGAGCCGAGCATCGAGCCGGCGTCGGCAAGCGATTTGAAGTCGAGCCGCACATCGGCCATCGCAGGGGGCAAGAAGCCTGAGGAAGGGCCGGACGGCGCGAAGGCTTTCAGTTTTTTGCCCGACGGCAGCCCCCCCGCATAGCGGGAGATCAGCTCTGAGACAGGCGTGCCCATGGGCACTTCGTAAACGCCCGGGCGCACCACATCTCCACTTACGCCGATGAATTTCAATCCGGCGGTGCCGGCCAGGCCTTGTGCTTTGTGCCAATCCGCGCCGCGCATCAGGATCGACGGCACATTTGCGAATGTCTCCACATTGTTAATCGCCGTCGGTTTGTTCCACAAACCCTGCTGGACAGGAAAGGGGGGTTTGTTTCGAGGCTCGGCGCGCTTGCCTTCGATGGCTTCAAGCAACGCGCTTTCCTCCCCGCAAATGTAACCGCCTGGGCTTACAAAAATTTCCAGCTCAAAAGAGAGATCGCTTCCGAGGATGTTTGGCCCGAGAAGCTGTGCTTCGCGGCAACGCCGGATTTCGTCCTCCAAAATCTTTTCCTGCTCTTCATACTCGTGGCGGATATAGAGAATGCCTCTTGGCGCGCCTGTGAGCAGACCGGCAATAATGATGCCCTCGACGACTAGGTGAGGGAGATTTGTCAGGATGAATCGGTCCTTGAAAGTGCCGGGCTCGCTTTCATCTGCGTTGCAGACAATGTACTTCTCTGGCCCTGGTGCCTGGCGGACCAGTTGCCATTTCGACTCGGTGGGAAATCCGGCGCCGCCCAATCCACGAAGGCCCGAGGCCTTCAGCGTTGCGAACGCCGAATCCCAATCGCGCGATTCGACGAGGCGGCGGACGGCACCGTAACGCTGCTGGCCCCGGTAAGGATCCGATGCGCATTCCACGTCCTGATGCGTGCGAGGCGGTTCCGGCAAGTGGCCCTCGGCTAGAAGGCCCCGGATCATCTCCCTCACGCGATTTTCGCTGACGCCAGAAAAAATGTGGTCGTTAATCGAGACAGCCGGTGCCTCGCCGCATCGGCCGAGGCAGGAGACGTTGCGAATCGCGACACTCTGGTTGGTCGTCTGCTGGCCGGTTTGTGGAAACGCCGATTCCAGGTTGGAGCGAAGCTGAGCCGCGCCGCGAAGATGGCACGACATATCCTGGCAAACACGCACATCAGCTTTGGGCGGTGGCGTGAGGCGGAAATGTGGATAGAAGCTCGCCAGTCCATGGATGCGATAGAGTGGCAAATCAATTTTTTGAGCCAAAGCCCTTAACTGCTCGGCAGGTAGGTAACCGAACTGATGCTGAATCTCCCTCAGGTCATCGAAAATCAACGTCAAACTCCCTGCAGCGGGAGGTCCATGATGCGTGTCGTGGAAAGCAAACGCGGCTGAGCGTGCCTGAACTCATCCAGTCATATAACAAATCTCCGATGGCAAGTCCACAGTGCAAGCGGATGCCGTGCGCGCGTAGCAACTCCTCGGGCGAAAAGTGACTGGATTTCGTTGACTTGGATGGTAGCGGATAGTATAAGGGCTCGAATTTGTTTGCCATTTTTTTTCTGATTCCGCGGCAACGTGTCCCGCCCTCTCAAACCGGAAATGAAAAAGATACCGGAAGCAGACCGTTCCCACCGATTGCGCATTTCGCATGTCCTCGGCGTGGCGATGCTTGCGGCTTGTATCATTTCCACTGAAGGCTTTTCGCAAGGTCGCACCGGAACGCGAAACGCCCTTGTGAGCGCTTCAGACGGGGCGGGAAAGTACACCGGACCGGGATCATGCGCCTCGAGCAGTTGCCATGGAAGCATCCAGCCGCGAATAGAAAATCGCGTTCTCCAGAATGAGTACAGCACCTGGATCGTGAAGGACAGGCACTCCAGGTCTTACGCGGCGCTCACCAGCAATATTGGCGAGCGCATGGCCGGAATTTTGGGGCTGGGCAAGGCAGAGAGCGCACCCAAATGTCTCGCTTGCCACGCCCTCAATGTCCCGCCCGCCGAACGCGCTCGCACTTTCGACTTGAGCGAGGGCGTAAGCTGCGAGAGCTGCCACGGGCCGGCCTCGGGTTGGCTGGGCCCACACACCGAACGAGATTGGGCGCACGAAAAGTCCCTCAGCCTGGGAATGTTCGACACGCGCAATCTGGCCAGGCGCACTGAAAAATGCCTCTCCTGCCATTTAGGCAGTGAGGAAAAATTCGTTGACCACGAGATGATTGCGGCCGGCCACCCTGATCTCTATTTCGAGTTGGACTCCTTCTCCGCCGTCATGCCCCGGCACTGGAAAGAACCCGGAGAGCCCGGCGCGAGCGCGGGCAGCGATCCCTGGTACGATGTTCGCGAGCTGACCACCGGGCAGGCAGTGCAGTTGCGGCAATCTCTGCTGCGGCTCGCGTCACGCACGCGCGGCAAGAATTGGCCGGAATATTCCGAATTGCAGTGTTACGCCTGTCATCATAGCTTGACTCCTCCGGAACAAAGTTGGCGTCAGGCGCACGGCTATCAGGGGCGCCGCCCGGGCGATCCGCCTTGGAATGCCTCGCGCTATGCGGTGTTCCGTGAAGTCGTCCACCAGATGGACGGCAGCACCGCAGAGAAACTCGACGCAGAGATTTTGCGTCTGAGCCGGTTGATGAGCCAACTCAATCCGGACCGCGACGCGGTTGCCGCGGCTGCTTCCAATTCCGCAAATCTGGCGCAGGAACTCTCGGTGAAAATCAATTCCGCGCCCTATGATCCCGCGATGACCATGCGGCTGCTGCAAAAAATATCGGCCGACGCAGACGAAATTGCAGGCCAGGGCGAACATGCCGCAGCGCAGGCGGCCATGACTCTCCAGTCGCTCTTCGTCGCATACGACCGGAACGAAAAAATGCCGAACTCTTCTGGATTGCGCTCTACAATCAGCGGGCTATTCCAACTACTGGAGAATCCATCAGCATATGATCCCGCCCGGTTTGCCCGTCAGATGCGGCAGGTAAACGCCCTGCTCCGGTGACGACCGCGACGCCGAAGTGGCGGGGAGCGCTCGCCACCGCGGGCGAGGGAATTTGCGGAGCCCGCAACGACTTAGCCGAGGAGGCACTCCGTGCAGAACTACGATTTACTGGTCATCGGGGCCGGTCCTGCGGGCGAAAAGGCAGCCGCGCAGGCAGCCTACTTCGGGAAACGGGTCGCTATCGTTGAAGCCTCTCTCGATTTCGGAGGCGCTTGCGTCAATACCGGCACCATCCCCAGCAAAATCCTGCGCGAATCAGCACTCTATTTTTCCGGGATCAAGCAGCGCGGCCTCTATGGCGTGGACTATTCTCTGCGCGAAGGTCTCACCATCGAAAGCTTCATGCACCGCAAGGAAATCCTCGTCGCACAGGAACGCAGAAAAGTCCGCGACAACTTGGCCGCGCATCACGTGGACGTAATCCACGGCGTGGCCTCCTTCAAGGATCCGCACACGCTCGCGGTCACCACTCGCCACGAGGAAATCGTCGGCCTGCGCGCCGATTTCATTCTTATCTCCACCGGTTCGCGCCCTCACCGCCCGCCGGAGATTCCCTTCGATGACCAGGTCACCTTCGATTCGGATAGCATTCTCAAGATGGGCCGCATTCCCGCGAGCCTCGCGGTAATCGGCGGCGGCGTCATCGGTTGCGAGTACGCTTCCATCTTCACCGCCTTGGGCGTGCAAGTCGCCTTGGTGGACGGCCGCGACCGCGTCCTGCCTTTCCTCGATGCCGAAATTTCTGAAAGGTTGCGTGAGCGGCTTTCTACCCTCGGCGTAAACTTCCTCCTCGAGGAGCGGATGGCCCAGATTGCGCGCACTGGCCAGGGAGTCCATATCCGGCTTCAATCCGGCAAGACGCTGGATGCCGATGCCGCCCTGTTCGCAGCCGGCCGCCGGGGCGCCACCGACGAGTTGCATCTCGAGAATGCAGGCCTCTCGCTCAATAAGCGAGGCTATATCGAAGTGAACGAATCCTACCGCACCTCGGTTCCTTCCATCTATGCCGCGGGCGACGTCATCGGTTTTCCGGCGCTCGCTTCCACTTCGATGGAGCAGGGGCGCGTCGCTGTGTGCCATGCCTTCGGCTTCCAGTACAAGAAGCGCGTCGCCTCTATGCTTCCGATGGGCGTCTATACCATCCCTGAAATTTCCGCCGTCGGGGAATCCGAGGAGAGTTGCAAGGGAAAGGGAATCGAATACGAGGTCGGTCGCGCCAGCTATGCCAATAACGCTCGAGGTTCGATCGTCGGCGATTCCAGTGGCCTCCTGAAACTTATTTTTCGCCGCTCAAACCGCCAGTTGCTCGGCGTCCAAATCATCGGTGAGAGCGCCACGGAGCTGATTCATCTCGGAATGATGGTGCTCGAGACCGGCGGCAATCTGGATATGTTCATTGATTTCGTTTTCAATTTTCCAACGCTTTCGGAGATGTACAAGTACGCAGCCTATGACGGACTAGGAAATCTGGCGGGGCACAAGCTCCGGGAAGGCTAGCTTTCATCTCGACGCCAGGCACACTTCGCCCCACATCGCCCGCCGCCGATTTTCAATCCGTGGGATTTCGAGGGAACTTCAGGTACGGAAGGCGAACTCCATTGATCATGATCTGATCGGCGCGCATGGATGCGGGCGGCTCGAACCCAGCGGCGCCTCCGGCGGTCACGAAATCATCTTGATCCACGCCGTCGCCACTGACGCCAAGCCCACCCACCAGCAGACCATTCTTGAAGAGTGGTTCCGAGCCGGGGAAAAATACGATTCCGCTCTGGTTGATCTTCGGCCATGCGGGGCCCGGCACTTGAAATCCCTGCGTGCAGGGATTTTTGACGTCCTGCGTGTACAAACTAAAGAATGGACCATTAGACGACCCGGCAATCCCCGGCGGGAAGAAAGGCTGGGCGCCGAAACCAATCGTGCGGTTCGTCACGGCCGTGCCCATCGGCACGTCATTCAGATCCTGCGGCTGGCGCGACATGCCGCTGAAATAAATTACGTTGCGCGCCTTCGTTGCCGCCACATCGATGCTGAACACAGTGGCGTCCGGCATGCGGTGCAATCCGATAATCGTGCCGTCGAGGTCGCTCACGGCAATCACCATTCGGGCGCGCGATCCCAGCGGCAATCGAATCAACGCTCGTGTCTTATTCGCGGTGGCCACGGCATTGCCGATGATCTGGGTCACGTCTCCTACAATTAGGCCGCCCACAGTTCCGTTCGTCGGGGCGATCAAATCTCCCTCCGGCGGCGGCCCAAGGCTCGCCACCGGCCCAACTGTAAAATCCGCCGGATTAAAGGTTCCCGCGACTACACCGGACGGCGCTACCGTTTGATCCACGAATGGCAAAGCGACGCCGTCAATCACCACTTCACCCGGGGGAGGCAGCGCGCTCGGATCCAGAAATATTCCGTCCACGTTCACCCGCACGGCGGTAAACGCGGCAAACTCGGCGACGGCGGCGGGCACGCCGGTGATGCCGATTCCGCCGACCACCTGCCCGCTCTTGAAAATTGGGACTCCCCCGGGATTCACCGCCGTCGGATCGCTGTCGTTTGTATCTGCTTTACCGGTCGCGGTCCCCAGGCCCGGACTGGCTCCGCTGATCGTCGTGGCGGGAGGGACAGTCGCAATCAAACTGCTCGCGATCGTGCACCCGCGATTCGTATTTTCAATCCCATAGAGCGCCGCATTGGGCGTGTTCGCAATTCCGGGCGGGAAATGTACGCCGCTGATGAATCGCACTGTGCGTGACGAAAGTGGCGCCTGGTCGTTGCTGAAGAAAGCGCCGCTGCGCGCGAGGGAAACTGCCAGTTCATCGGGCGGCACCATCACACCAAAGTTGCCCTGCACCGTGGCTGGCGCGGAATTCCCTTTGTAAACGGCGAGAATGCGCCCCAGCCGGTCAACCACCGCGATCGCCATCGTGTCCGACTGGGCCGCTGTGGCCGCTGCCTGCACCAATGCTGCCACATCGCTCTGCGAGAGTACTTGTGGAACCACAGGCGGAGGTAGCCCCACGGCCCCTCCGCCACCGCAAGCGCACAGACTGATGGTGAGAACAACCGCCATTCCCGCAGATCTCACCAGTGCAGCCGTTGGATTTCGATTGTAGGCGTAATGCATATCGGCTCGGCCATTCCTACCATAGCGCAGGTTTGTTCTCAATGCTCTCCGTGTGCGCGCTTGCACACACTAGGAGAATTTCGTTTTAATCAAGGTTGCGTTAGCCTCGCCACGAATCCATGGAAAGTGCTTGCTCCTTCTGAAACACATGTGATAGCAAGTCCGGGCAAGTTAGTCTGCAAGAAAAATCGCGGTAAAGCCAAGGACGACGAGGTTGCACTCGGCATCCTACATCCATCGAAACGGCACGGCCCTGAATCTGCTGAAACTTCTTTTACTGATTGCTGCCGCGCTGTGCCCCGGCGCGGTTCGCCCCCAGCCTGCGCAGCAATCCACCAACCAGCAGCGGATTCCCAGGCAGGTGCCACAACAGAAGAGTGCGCTCGAGGGCGTTGTGCGCGACCCGACTGGTAGAGCCATCGTCGGGGCCCGCGTGATTTTGCGCAATCTTAAGTCGGAGACACATCAAGAGAAATTGACCAACGCCGAGGGCGTCTTCCGGCATCTCGATCTGCCGCCCGGCACGTACGAACTGAAAGTCGTGAGCGAAGGTTACGAGGAATTTTTCGAATCCAGCTTGGACCTCAAGCCCGGCGAAGTCTTGATCCGCGATGTCAAGCTCACGCCGCTCCCTGCAGCCGCCCCGCCTCCCACGGGCCTCCCTGAATTGCCCCAGATGAAGACGGCCGCCCCGCCAGTTGCGGCTGAGCCAATCCCGGGAAAATATCCCGAAGCATTGCAACGCCCGGATACCGCGCCGGCTGCTGCACCATCGCCACCGCAACCGCTCCCGTCCCCCGATCAAGTTTTCCATCCGGAGCCTGACCGGTGGCTCATCACCATGCCAGATTGGGACCGCTACGGCACGGGTGGTGAGCACCCATATGTGAAGGGGCGGTGGTGGGATCCATTTGATCAGAACAAACTGAAGGGCGATGTGCCCATCTTCGGCCAGCGGACGTTCTTCATTCTGACCGGGCTCAGCGACACTTTCTTTGACGGCCGCCGCCTGCCGGTTCCAAGCGACGTCAGCACAGCGCGTCCCGGCAGCAGCGAATTCTTCGGCAAAGGAGAGCAGGCGTTCCTGGATCAGGTTTTCCTGTTCTCGTTCGATCTTTTTCACGGTGACACGTCATTTCGCCCGGTGGACTGGCGCATTCGAGTCACTCCCGCGGTGAGCCTCAACTATCTCGACGTGCGCGAACTCGGTATCGTCAACATCGATGTTCGCGCCGGCACCACGCGCCTCGATTCTCATTTTGGACTGCAGGAGGCGTTTGCGGAGGTGAAGCTCCACGACCTCAGCCCGAACTATGATTTCATTTCCGTTCGCGCGGGCATCCAGGGGTTCAACAGCGATTTCCGTGGGTTCATTTTCGTGGACGAACAGCCCGGCGTCCGACTTTTCGGCAACCTGAAATCCAATCTCTATCAGTACAACGTTGCTTACTTCAACTTCCTGGAAAAAAATACTAATAGCGGGCTGAACTCGTTCGCGTTGAGAAACCAACAAGTCATCATCGCCAATCTCTACCGGCAGGATTTCTTCTTCAAGGGGTATACGGCGCAATTCAGCGTACACTACAACAAAGACGACGCCACCATCCATTTCGATGATAATGGTTTTCTGGTGCGCCCCGCTCCCGTGGGCGGCGTAGTTTCAAATAACATGGTGCGCCCACACAGCATCCGCGCGGCCTATCTCGGCTGGACGGGCGACGGTCACATCGGCCCAGTAAATCTGACCCACGCGTTTTACCAGGCACTTGGCGATGACAGCTTCAATGGCATTGCCGGCCGGCGCGTCACGATCAATGCTCAGATGGCTGCGCTCGAACTTTCGGTGGACAAAGACTGGGCGCGCTTCAAGACCTCAATGTTTTACGCCTCCGGATCGGCGAATCCGCGCGGCGGCCGCGCGCGCGGATTTGATGCCATCGAAGATTTTTCCGAGTTTGCTGGCGGGATCTTCAGCCTTTGGAATCGCGAAGGAATCAGGCTGACCGGTGCTGGCGTCACGTTGACGCCTCCCAACAGCCTGCTGCCGAGCCTGCGCTCGAACAAAGATGAAGGGCAAGCCAACTTCGTGAATCCTGGAATTTTTCTCGCGAATGCGGGTGCGAATTTCGATCTGACCCCGAAGCTGCGCAGCTTCGTGAACGTGAATTACTTGAGGTTTGAACGCACCGAGCCACTCGAGCTCCTCCTTTTCCAAGCTCCCATTCGCCACACTATCGGAGTCGACTCGAGCATCGGGGTGCGCTACCGTCCCCCGCTGACTGAAAACATATCCATCACCGGCGGGGCAGCTGCGTTGGTTCCCGGCCAGGGATTTCGCGACATATACGGGAGCAGGACACTGTTTTCTCTGTTTACGGACATACGTTTTCAGTTTTGACTCGGGAACCCATGAACGAGAGAGTGTGTAAGTCGGAGCAGCTCATGGAACGCGCAGTTGCCCGGAGCGACAGATTGATTCGCTGGTTGAATCTCCGGCAGCTCGCGGTGTTTGCATTTGTCATTCTTCTGGTTCTGATGTTTGCAGCGGAGCACCGTTCCCGAGCGCAGTCGCAAGCAAGTCTACTAACTCAATCGCAGGCCGAGGCTGATCGCAAAAGCGCTGGCTGCATCACCTGCCACATTGGCACCGATGAGCCCACCATGCATCCGACTCGCACCGTCCGCCTTGGCTGCGTGGATTGCCACGGCGGAGATGCCACCGCAAGCCTGCCCCCGGGCACCGCCAAGGATTCCGCAACCTATCAGCAGGTGAAAAACCGGGCGCACCCGCAGCCGCGCGATCCAGAATTCTCGCGGAATCCTGAGGGGACTGAGCGAGTCTTCACAAAGTGGCTGCGCGAAAGTTACGAATACATCCGCTTCGTCAATCCAGGAGACTTGCGCGTCGCTCCGCAAACGTGCGGCACTGCGGATTGTCACGCGGCGGAAATTCTCAAAGTAAGCACCAGCATGATGACGCACGGCGGCATGCTCTGGAGCGCGGCGCTTTACAATAACGGGTCATTTCCGCTGAAAAACACACGTTTTGGCGAGAGTTATTCGCCTGATGGCCTCCCGCAATCAATGCGCACGGTTCCAGCTCCCACGCCGGAAGAGACTCGCACGAAGGGCGTCTTGCCCGAGCTGACACCGCTGGAGCGCTGGGAGCTTTCACAGCCAGGCAACGTCCTGCGCGTCTTCGAGCGCGGCGGCGCGAAAAAAGGAGAGATCGGCAATCCCAATCCGGAGGAAGAATCCGGGCGCCCGGACGACAAGTTGGGTGAGCGCGGCTTCGGCACTCTGCTCCGGACCGATCCTGTGTTTCTCGGTTTGCAAAAGACGCGTCTTCTAGATCCTCTCCTTTCCTTGCCGGGAACCAACGACCAGCCGGGCGATTATCGCGGGAGCGGCTGTTCGGCGTGCCACGTGATTTATGCCAACGACCGTTCGTCTGTGCATTCCGGGCCCTACGCGCGCTTTGGTCACCTCGGAGAAAGCGCCTCGTCTGATCCAGCCGTCGCAAAGAATCAGTCTGGTCATCCAATTCGCCACAGTTTTACTCGCGCGATTCCCTCGAGCCAGTGCATGGTTTGCCATGTTCACCCGGGTACGAACATGGAAACGACTTATTTTGGCTATACCTGGTGGGACAACGAAGCAGACGGCGAGTTCATGTATCCGCCACAGCAGCACAATCCAACCGAAGAAGAGAGATATCAAACTGCGTTGCGAAATCCTGAAGGTGCAGCAGCCCGCGGCTTGTGGTCGAATCGGAAATTTCTCGAGAAAGTTGGGAGCCCGGAATTCAACAAGCAACTTCAGCAAAGCCAGTTCGCAGATTTTCACAGCCATGGCTGGATTTTCCGCGCCGTTTACGAAAGAGACCGCAAAGGAAATCTTCTGGATCCCCAAAAGAAAATTGTTTCGCCCAATGATCCTGCGAAATTTGACACCGCTGTCCACCTGAAGGACATCCATCTGGAAAAGGGAATGCACTGCGTGGATTGCCACTTCGAACAGGACGCTCATGGCAATGGAAAACTCTACGGCGAGCCGCGTGCTGCTATCGAGCTGGATTGCACCGATTGCCACGGCACCGTGGAGAAGCGAGCGACGCTCATCACTTCGGGTCCTGCGGCTCCTCCAGGAGGGACTCACCTGGATGCGTATCGCACGCCATGGAACCTCCGCCGGTTCGAATGGAGAGACGGAAAACTCATTCAGCGGTCCACGGTCGAGCAGGGAAAAGAATGGGAAGTGATGCAGGTGCTTGACACCATCACGCCAGGAAATTCCCACTACAGCGAAAAATCACGGTGGGCCAAGACGATTCAGACCGACGGCAAGACGTGGGGAGCAATTCCGGCAGTCGGCGAGTCGCAACTGGCTCATCCGAACAGCAAGATGACTTGCTATGCCTGCCACACATCATGGACGCCAAACTGTTTCGGCTGCCATCTGGCGATGATGGCAAATCAGCGCAAGCCCATGCTGCACAACGAAGGCCTCACCACTCGCAATTGGACGGCCTACGATTTCCAGGTGCTGCGCGACGATGGTTTCATGCTGGGGATTGACGGCACTGTGACCGGCCATCGCGTCGCTCCGGCGCGTTCTTCATGCGCCATTTTGGTGAGTTCGCAAAATCAGAATCGCGAGTGGCTCTACTACATGCAGCAAACTGTTTCGTCCGAAGGTTTCAGTGGCACGGCATTCAGCACTTTTGTTCCTCACACGGTTCGCGCGAAAGAGACGAAAGCCTGCGACGACTGCCACGTTTCAGCGCGTAACGACAACAATGCCTGGATGGCGCAAGTTCTACTTCAGGGCACGAACCTGCTGAATTTCATGGGCCGCTACATTTATGTCGCAGCCGGCGCGAAGGGGTTCGATGCTGTGGCAGTCGCCGAACACGACGAACCGCCGGCAATCATCGGAAGCTATCTTCAGAGGCTCGCCTACCCGGACGACTACCGTCGGCATCTGAGCGCTGGCAGCGAACTCAAGGAGGCTCACCATCACGCCGGGAATGTCCTCGATGCTCAACTTCGCGGCGAATACTTGTACGCCGCGACCGGCAAGGGCGGGCTCCGAATCTACGATGTGGCCAACATAGATAACAAAGGTTTCTCGGAGCGTATGATCACCGCGCCGGTCTCGCCGCTCGGCCAGCGCTTTTATCTGAAAACTAGATACGCGACGGCGGTAGCCAGTCCATCCACGCAGGCGCTCGATCCCGCTCGTACGCACCGCCCGGAAAATGAAGAGCAGCCCATTCATCCGCTCTACGCTTTCCTGTATGTTGCGGACAAATTCGAGGGCCTGGTGATCGTTGGCGACCCAAACCTGAAGGGCAAAAGCCCGGGCGTGAGCACGCTGCTCGATGGCGATCCGAGAAATAACTTCCTGAAGCGCGCACTCGCATTCAACCCCAACGGCATTTTGAATGGGGCGCGCCGCATCACCATCGCCGGCACCTACGCCTATGTCTTGTGCGACCGCGGCCTGGTGGTAGTGGACCTCGACAATCCTCTCCAGCCTCGCGTGGCCGCTGAGATCGGTGCACCTGAGCTGAAAGAGCCGCAGGGGATTGGCATTCAATTTCGGTACGCGTTCGTCGTTGATCGCGACGGTCTCAAGGTGCTCGACGTCACCGCGCTCGATCACCCGCGCGTCATGCCGCACGCCTCCGTCCCACTAGCGGACGCGCGCAACATATATGTGGCGCGCACCTATGCGTACGTAGCGGCAGGGAAGCAGGGCCTTGCGATCATAGATATTGAGCGGCCCGAAGAGCCGCGCCTCGACCAGATTTTTTCAGCCGACGGCAAACTAAATGACGCGCGCGACGTCAAAATCGGGATGGTGGATGCCAGCGCCTTCGCCTTCGTCGCCGACGGGCAGAACGGCCTTCGCGTCCTGCAGATATTGTCACCGGAGGATTCCGCAAATGCGTACGGCTTCAGCCCGCGGCCAACGCCGAAGCTCATCGCCACCTATCGTACGGCAGGGCCTGCACTCGCGATCTCGAAAGGCGTGGATCGTGACCGTGCGGTGGATGAGAGCGGAAACCAGTTGGCAGTTTTTGGGCGTCGTGGCGCGCGCCCTTTCAATCGCGAGGAAGCCGAGCGCCTCTATTTGCGCGATGGCAAGCCGTACACGGTGGCAAACGATCCGCCCGCTGCCGCGCAGTCTTCAACGGGCGGCGTAACGCGCCCTTTCGCAGCTGTACGGAAAAAGAATTAAGTCTTTATGAGAATTGGATTCCGCAGTGTAAAGGAGATCGGATGAGATTGCGTGCCGCCGTCATAGTGGGTCTTTTCGTCGTGTTCACAATGACGGCCATGCGCGCCGCCGCACCGGAGGGATCACCAACGGAGTATTCCAAACATTTCGGCGCCCTCAGCAAACTTTCGGTCGCCGTCGCGCAGGCCATGCCGCCTGAGCAATATGCGTTTCGTCCCGACCCCGGGTCCATGAGCTTCGGCGAATTGATGGCGCACATTGCGAGCACCAATTACGCTTTCTGTGCTGGCCTGAAGGATTCCACCACGCCGTCCGTGCCTTCAGCCACGGACAAGGAAGGTGTCGTTAAATTCTTGGGCAGTTCCTTCGAGTATTGCTCCGATATAATCCCCAACCTGACCGAAGAGCAACTCAGCAAGGTCCACAATTCTCCCGACGGCCGGCTGCCGGGGCGCGAACTCCTACTCGCAATGTATGTGCACGTGGCGCATCATCGCGGCCAGGCGGAAGTGTATCTCCGCGACAAAGGCATCACACCGCCGTCCTACATGATTTGAGTAAATACTTCGCAACACGCAGTTTTCATGGAAACTGCTGATCCGCCGTGGCCCCTGCGGAGGCTATCTTCTCAGCGGAACAAGTGCGCGCAAACGCTCTTCGCGCAGAAAAATCCCAAGCCAAACTAGCACGCCAATAACTACCGGTAAGTAGAATGGCTCGCCGATCCGCAAATGAGAAGCGGTTGCGCCGCCCAAATAGCCTGTCAGCAGGACCGCGCCGAGAATCGACGTCTGCGGCATTGCATAAATCACGGTGCACGCAAACATCACGACCGCGACGCCCAGAGCGACGCTATCTGGATATCCCAGATGCGTGAATCCCGCCCGGGCAAAAGCCGGTTTCACCAACACAATACTGCAATTGAAAAGCATGAAGAGTACGACAAGCCCGCTGAGGATGCGTCCGGTCCAGAGCGCCTTGTTCGAGGCGGGTGAGGTCTGAGTAGATGGTTCCATGAATCTTCCTCCTGGCGTCGTTCTATGAAAAGTTCATCGGCGGCATGTCATGACTTGATTGGAATCCAAAGCCCCACACCGCCCACTCCGATCCGCGGGTCCACGTCCATGAACCTGAAATCGGGGCTCAGTCCGATCGCAGCGCTTCCATCACATCGACGCTCGCCGCGCGCGCCGCCGGCACCATTGATGCGACAACCGCAGCAGTCAAAAGCGCTAGCGCCGAACCGGCCACCGGGATCACACTCGGCATCCGCATGTCCACGAAGTAGCTGCCTGCCAATCGAGCCAGCGCGTACCCACACGCGGCGCCGGCGACGACACCCGCTCCCGCCATCACGGCGCCTTCCGTGATTACAGTCGTCAGCAGATTCCACGGCTGGGCGCCGAGTGCGAGACGGATTCCGAACTCGCGCGTCCGCCCGCTGACCGAAAACGCCAGCACGCCTGCCACGCCCACCACCGCAATCGCCAGCGCGACGGCCGCAAACCCGCCGAACACCAGTGTGTTCAGCCGATCAGGCGTCAGCACTTCCGCGCGCACATCTTCCAGCGTAGCCGGAAGCTCCACGGGCTGGTCCACGGACATGTCGCGGATGATGCGTGTGATCGGCGGTACAAGGGTATAGGGATCAGACCGGGTGTGAACGAAAAGCCGGCCTCCGCCGATTTCCTGCTCGAGCGGGTGATACACAGTCAGCGCCGGAACAGGCACCACATTCTCGTCGTCCACATCGGCCGCGACGCCGACGATGCGCCGGGGCGCCAGGCTCACGTCAATGAACTTCATCACTGGATCGGTCCACTCCATGTGGTGATTGACGGCATCTTGGTTCGGAAACATCCGCTGTGCCACGCTCTGACTCACGATCACCACTGGTTCGCCGTCGTGGCGATCGGCGTCGTTGAAATCTCGTCCGCTGATAATCGGGATGCCGAGCGCTGCGAAAAATCCGGGCGACACTGTCCGAAATCTCGCGCGCGGATCTTCTTCGCCCGGCGCGCGGACATGGCCGTCCGCGGAGAACTGGAATCCCGGACCGAAGATGCCCACGTCGCGCCACGGAACCGCGGTGCCAACGGCGACGCGATCCACGCCCGGAAGCGCGCCGATCTGCCGCATCGCCTCTTTGTAGAATCCCTGGATCTGATCCGGTGTCCGTCCGTACGAGCTCACGGGCACATTCAAAGCGAGCACCTGGTGCATGTCGAAGCCGGTCCGCGCCGCTTGCAGTGCGAACAACGTCTTGATCAACATGCCGGCGCCCGCCAGCAGCACGAAGGAGGCGGCGATCTGAGTCACCGCGAAGACCCGCAGCCGACGACCCGTGCTGCCCGTGATTCGCAGCCCGCCAGTCGAAAGATTCAATCCATTCGACGCGCCCGCCGAGGGCAAGCGCGGGACAAACGCCAAAAGCACCGCGGCGACGACCGCCAGCAACGCCCCCACCCAGAGCATGCTGGAATCAACCGTGAGATCGAGCGCCCGGACCGAAAACCGGGAGGCATACCGAGCGAGGATGGACACCATCGGCCGCGCGCTCAGGACGCCCAACGTCGCGCCAGCCGCGCACAGCAGGAGGCTGTCGGCCAGCAGTGTCCGGCGCAGCGAGCCGGTGCTTGCGCCGAGCGCCGCACGAACAGCCAATTCACCTTCGCGGCGAACCGTCCGCGCCAGAATCAGGTTCGCGACATTCGAGCACGCGATGACGAAGATGAGCGCCGAAGCCGCCAGCAGCACCAGCAACACTGTCCTCGCGCGCGAAGTAATCTGGTCGCGCAACAAGACTGCACTAATCCGGAAGTCTGCTTTCGGTGAATAAGTTTCAGGGTACTGGCCAATCATCGCGCCGTGAACGGCACGCAGTTCCGCGCGTGCGGACTCCAGGTCTGCTCCGGGCGCAAGCCGGCCGAACAACTCGGTCATGCGATGGACACGTCCGGTGACCATCGTTGCCGACAGGTGGTGAGGGCTGGTCACGACGTTGGCGATAATCTCGGTTTCCGCCGGATACGGCACTGATGGTTCCAGCACGCCGACGATGGTGGCCAACCGCGTGTCGAGCCTGACGGTTTTGCCGATGACGGACGGATCGCTCTTCAGCACAGCCGTCCAGAAGCGGTAGGTCAGCACCGCGGCACCGGCTGCGTTCGGACCGTCGTCATGCGCGTCGAGCAGCCGCCCAAGCACCGGGCGAAGTCCCATAACTTCGAAATAGGATCCCCCAACGACGCCTGCGCGAACCTCGCGTGGCTCGCCTAGTCCGACCATGGTGAACCCGATGGTGGAGAAGTCCCCGAATGCGGTTAGCGTCTTCACGCTCGCTCGCAGGTCCTGAATTTCAGGGACGGAAAACGTAGTGTTCTCGATGCCGATCCCCGGCGCGCTCTGGCGGACATATATCAGCCGCTCCTCGCCGCGATTAACCAGCGGCCGCAGCAGCACTCCTCGCACGAGCGTAAAGATTGCAGCGTTGGCGCCGATCCCGAGCGCCAGCGTCAGCACCACGGTTATGGCAAGCCCTTTGGTGCGCGCCAGCGAGCGCAGGGCAACTCTCAGCTCATGTACGAACAAATCTGGCTTGATCATGGTTCAGCCCCATAAATCACGACGGCAATTAGACTGCCGTCAATGCCCGCGGGTGAGCTTGGCTCAGACCTTTCAACGATGGCCGGTGAGCTGGCCCCATGTTCCCTTAAACTCCTGCTGCAAACCCTTTTGCACATCCTTAAATGTTTTGTGCGCCATCAGAGTCGCATGGTAGCCGATCCCTCAAAGGGCAGGCGTAATCCTGCCTTCTCGGCTGCAGAACGTCAACGTCTTCAGGTCCCCCAGCAGACCGTTCGCAGAATGTGGCGTGCATTTTGTATTCCCTTGTCCCTCTTCAAATAGAATTTTGACAGAGGGAGAGACCTGGAAGAGAGGGACCACGTTCGTTTTCGTGCGTCTTCAGCGCAAGACGCCTGGCCGGTGTGAACCTTGCGTTAAGGGTCCCCATTGGGTTTACTCATTCGCCTCCTGTACCAATACTGTCCATTGTGCGAGTCATTTTCGCCCGTCTTTTCACTACACTTGCACAAGGGCTAACTGATTGTCTTTGTGCTCCTTGGCTCAATCGGGATGCACGTTAAGTTCCGAGTGATAAGCGCCTAACCAGCGGGAGGGCAACAGGGGCACGGCGTGTCGGCTCGTTGGCTATCGAGATGTCTCTACTCGTCGCCTGTTACGGCCAAACCAGACTTTGAGAATGGAGACCACGTCCATGATTCGAAAACTCCGATTCGGTTCACTCACATTGACCGCACTCGCGTCCTTCCTCGTCGCCGCTCCCGCGCGCGCACAATTCACTTCAGATGTGCAACCGCGGATCACTTTCATCCAGGAGCGCCAGGAGGGACAGCAGGCGGCACTCCGGGGCAACGTCCGTCCCGAAGCGAGGCCCGAGAATGATCGTGGACTGGTCCCCGAAAACCTTCCTATGGAGCACATGTTGCTCCAACTGCGTCGCCCCCCCGCGCAGGAGCGTGCCCTCCAACAATTCATTGAAGAGCTGCATACGAAAAAATCGCCGAACTTTCACCGTTGGATCAATGCGCGAAAATTCGGAGAAAGATTCGGTCTCCCTACGCAAGAGCTTGACGTGATTACACGGTGGCTGGAATCCCACAGCTTCCGTGTGAACGTGGTTTATCCCAGCAGGATGGTAATAGACTTCTCCGGTACGGCGGGCCAGGTGCGGAGAACCTTTGCGACAGAAATACATTATCTGGACGTAAAGGGCGAAAAGCATTTCGCCAACATGAGCAATCCGCGAATTCCTGTAGCCCTCGCCCCGGCCGTTGTGGGCATTGTCTCCCTGCACGATTTCCGTCCCGCCCCGATGCACAAGATGCACAAGGCGTGGCCCCAATTCACGGATTCCGCGGGGAATAACTTGGTGGCCCCCGAGGATCTGGCCACTATCTACAACATGAATCCCGTGTTCAGCGCAGGTACATCAGGACAGGGCCAGACGATTGTGGTCATCGAAAATACCGATGTGTTCAGCACCGCGGACTGGGATACGTTCCGTTCCACGTTTGGCCTTTCCGGCTACACCTCCGGCTCCTTTACCACAGTTTTCCCGCCTCCTCCGACCGGGCCGAACAACTGCAGCGATCCTGGCATCATCCCTAACAATGACGCCGAAGCAATCCTCGATGCGGAATGGGCCAGCGCGGCGGCGCCGAGCGCGGCCATCCAAATGGCCACCTGCGCCGATGCAGGACCCACGTTCGGCGGCCTGATCGCTTTACAGAACCTGATCAACGCGAGCCCCAATCCGCCCGCCATCATGAGCATCAGCTACGGCCAGTGCGAGACAGTGAACGGTGCGGCGGCCAACGCAGCCTATAGCTCGGCGTATCAGCAGGCAGTGGCCGAGGGCGTCTCCGTTTTCGTGGCCGCAGGTGATAGCGGCGGGTCCGGATGCGACAATGGCTCCGCAGGAGCGACGCACGGTATCGCCGTGAACGCATTCGCATCAACTCCATACAACGTCGCCGTGGGAGGCACCGATTTCAGCGACTCATATTCGGGCACGAACAGTATCTATTGGAACCAAACCAACACGCCCAACTTCGGTTCGGCGATTTCCTATGTTCCGGAAATCCCATGGAACGATTCCTGCGCTGGCGTGCTGCTCTCGAATTTCCTTGGCTTTGGCCCAACCTATGGTTCTGGCAGCCTTTGCAACGATCAGACTATCGGACAAGCCTTTCAGATCACAGTTGGAGGAGGTGGCGGACCAAGCGCTTGCGCCACTGGCACGCCCTCCGTCCCCGGCGTGGTCGGCGGAACTTGCGCGGGATGGCCCAAACCCTCCTGGCAGTCGGTCTTTGGAAATCCTAGTGATGGGGTGCGCGATACTCCGGACGTCTCGCTCTTCGCAGCCGACGGTCTCTGGGGCCACTTCTACATTTTTTGCTGGTCTGATACAGCGAATGGCGGAAAGGCCTGCACGGGCGATCCCCAAAACTGGTCGGGCGCAGGCGGAACCTCGTTCGCCTCGCCAATCATGGCCGGCATTCAGGCGCTCGTGAATCAGAAGAATGGTCCCCGGCAAGGCAATCCCAATCCTGTGTACTACCAACTCGCGGCGGCAGAGTATGGTTCAGCCGGCAACAGCTCGTGCAATTCGAGTAACGGCAACGCTGTGTCCATCACCTGCATTTTTTATGATGTAACGCTTGGCGACATGGACATGAACTGCCTCTACTTCGACAGCACCAACCTTTTCAATTGCTACGATCCGGGAGGTACCTTCGCTAACGGCGAGGTCGGCGTGCTCTCCACAGACAACAATTCCTATCAGCCCGCTTTCACCGCCACCACGGGGTGGGACTTCGCCACGGGAATCGGAACCGTGAACGTCGCAAACCTGGTGAACAACTGGCCTGCGCCCGCGACGAATTTGTCCGGAATGTGGGACTTGCGCTTATTGAACTCCGTCAACCCGCCTCCCGGCCAGGTCGGCGAAACGGAGTTCACTTTTGATCTGGACATCCAAGGGACCACGGCAACCACGGAATCGCTTTCGAACAATGGGCTACAGGATCATGCCTTCACGAATTCAGTTTGTTCCGCCGTCGGCTCGAACTTCAACGCGACCATGAATGGAGATTTCTCAGCTTCACCCACGGCCTCCTTTCAGATCTTTGTGGACAATGGCGAATCTTATTCGATGACAGGCGGCCTCTCTCCCGATGGAACCACCGTCACCGGTACCAACGTGCAGTACAATGCCGCCTCGCAGAATTGCGGGAGCAACGACGTCGGAAGCAGTTTCACCGCGACCCTTTTCAAGCCAGCCTCTGGAACGTACATCGGATCGTTCACTCCCGATGCGAGTGGACAAGCATTCGACGCCACCATCATCTTGAACGAGGACGGTAATTTCAATCTCACCGGCACGCTTACAGGTTCCGGAAATTCCTGCTTCTCGAATCTCACCATCAACAGCAGCATTTCACCGAGCATCGCTTCCGGTGACGTGCTGGAGTTTTTTGGCACAGACTCGCAGGGAAACCAGGCCGGTTTCGTCGCAAACGCAGGTGGGCCAAGCGGGGCCGAGGGTGACACGATGTGGGCAAATCTGTTTGTGACCGCGGTCGTCTATAGTGGCGCCTGCAATGGCCAGACCTACACGGACGCTCCTTTCCGCAAGGTGTCCCACAGCCACCCGGGCAGGAAATCCCTTATCATTCCCAGACGATTCAAAATAGAACAGGAATCACGAGAACGCTGAGTTTCAGAGCAAAACTTTTTTGACCCATCACTTCAACATCCAGAGAGCAAATGGAACGCAGAAGGTGCGTCCGAACAAGCTGGTTGGTAAAACTGCCTTATAAGTAGTTGAGAGGCATGTGTGTGGTCCGGTTTTTCGGCGTGCCCGGCCTCGCGGCTTTGGCATTCGTGAAGTTTTTGGGGTGAGCGATGGGATTTGAACCCACGACCCTCGGTGCCACAGACCGATGCTCTACCAACTGAGCTACGCTCACCACACGTCTAGTGAAAGCATTTTACTTCACGCAGGCTGGAACCGCAAACCGTGCCGGGCTAATGCCATTCGTGGCCCAGTTCGCCGGAACAGCACACCCGCGAAGCTATTTCGGCTGCCGGAAGGGTATCGGTACGGAATGATGGCGCCGGCCGGAGCCTCGCTTTAAACGCGCGCGCGCCTGGTCGGCCCACGGCCCATTCGGGGCGTAGCGCAAGTAGAGCAACCAATGTTCACGAGCCTGGCGCCGCTCACCGCGTTTTTCATGGGCCAGTGCAAGGTTGAAATGAACGTCCGCGTGCGCGGGCATAGCGCGAGCCGCGCGCTGCAAATGCTCAATCGCCTCTTCGAATTCGCCCAGTTCTTCCAGAGTGCAACCAAGGTTGTAGTGCGAAATTCCGCTCAGAGGATCCAGTTGGACAGCACGACGAAACGCCGCTCCTGCATCCGAAAGTTGCCCCAACTGGTAATAGGCCACGCCGAGATTGATGTGCGCCTCAATCCAATCCGGCGCCAGATCCACCACGCGCAGATATGTCTCGATCGCTTCCGGCAACATTTCCTGCCGCCGCTCGCATTCGAGCGCCGATTCGAACAATTCCTCGGGCGTGCGGCCCACCATGGCATGCAGATTCGCGGCAGACGCCAGCGCGTTGAACGGGAATGCCCATTGTTGCTTGAGGGGATTGAAAGGTTTCGTCGCGCCGGGCGGAATTACCAGCAACTCGCGGCCCTGCTCAAGAATGCGGATTTCATGCAGCGGCAGTGGTGATGCGCCAAACTGCTCCTCGACCAGTCTTACCGCGCGGCGCACGCGAAGTGCCGGAATCCGATGGTCCGTCAGACGCTTGATGGTTCCCGCGGCTGCCAAATCGCCAAAGTTGTAAAAGCGTTCGCCCCAGCGCGCCCGGGGACGCACCAGCCTCAGCCTTTCCCAGTAGCGAAGACGGCTCGCATCGAGTCCCAGAATGCGCCCCACCTCCCTCCGAGTATATCGCTGTCCCAAGCCGCCGGCCTCCCCGTGGTGCGCGCTTCTGCGAACGATTATGCACCCAATGTCAACCATTGGTAGGTGCACAATGCGGTGGAACTTGCCCCCGGCCCGCCGGCGCGCGATTACCAGAAGATGACACGCGGTTGCGCGGCCCTCAGGGCTTGCTAGACTCTGAGTGGAACCTCCCCGCCACGATGCCTCTCGAGAGCGCCGAACGCATCTATATCGAACGCCAGGTCGCGCTGGCTCGCGCAATCCTTGTTGCCTTGGCGCTGGTGGATTTGGTTGAGACGGCGGGAGAGCCGTCGCGCCGCTCCGCCGTCTTGTTTCTGACGGCTTACCTGCTCGTGGCGATTTCAGCAGTGCTGGCCGAGCGATTCTTCCCCGAGGGGAAATTCCAGATTCCGCTGCCGCTCGATTTCGCGGCGCTGGCTGTTTTTCTGTTCCTCACGCCTTCCGTGTCTGCATTCTGGTTCTTATTCCTTTTTGCCGTTTTCGCGCTAGCCACTCGCGAAAGCAGCCGCATGATGTTTATCCTGGTCGGCGCTGCCACCGGCGGAATCATAGTGCGCGTGGCTGCGGCCGACGCGTTTGGCTGGCACAGCTCGATGCACTGGGTCGCGGTCGGCGCCGGGACGATTGTCTCTGGCCTGGGCATGGCTTTTCTCGGTACGCGCGAAAGGGAACATCTCGCGCAGCAGCAATTCCTCGAAAGAGTTACCCGGCTGCTGCAGTTCGATCGCGGACTGGCTGAATCCATCCGCCAAGCGCTCGGCGAAATATGTCTGGCATTCGAATGCGAGCGGGCATGCCTGGCAATCCGCGACGAGGATCTCGATCGCTTGTTCGTGTGGAATGTCCGCCCGGGAGAGCGCGAGCAGTGTTCCCCGGAAGCGCTTCCGCTGCCACGTTCTGATACCTTCTTGGCCGATTGCATGGAAATTTCCATGTGCTGGGAGTTCGGCGACGGCAAGGGCGAAGGCTTTGGCTGGGATCGCAGGACGGGCAAAGGGATCCGCACCATTCCCGCGCCCCCAGGGGCCACACGGGAAGAGTTCGGTGCCAAATCGCTGCTGGCGGTCACCATCGAGGCGGCGGGGCGACCGGCGGGCCGCGTCCTGCTGATCAATCCGCGCAAACGATTTTCTCCCGGCGATCTCCGCTGGCTCGAACGGATTGTCAGACACTTGGGGCCGCCGCTTGAAAATGTTTTCCTGCTGCGCCATTTGCGGGCCCGCGCGGTCGAGTCCGAACGCAGCCGCATCTCGCGCGACCTTCACGATGGTATCCTGCAGACCCTGCTGAGCCTTAAGATCCAGCTTGATGTGCTGCGCCGGAAACTCCCGCAAACGCCAGAGCAAACCGCCCTGGAGTTCGGCAATCTGCACAACACGGTGCAGCAGGAGAGCGAAGAGCTGCGGCGCTTGGTAACGGATCTGCGGCCATTGCGCGTGGAGAGTGCTGATATGCGCGAATTAATGGTAGGATTCGCGGAGCGATATAGGAATGAATCCGGACTGGCCTTGGACCTCTTCATTGAGGACCGCAATTTACGCCTCCCGGACCGCATCTGCAGGGAACTTTTCCAGATATACCGTGAGTCACTACACAACATAAAAAAGCATGCGAACGCCAGCCACGTCGTGGTAAAACTAGGGCAAGATGAGGCGCATGTCTCTCTAGTAGTGGACGATAACGGCCGTGGTTTTAGTTTCTCGGGACGATACTCAAGCGAGGAGCTGGACCGGCTGCGTCTCGGGCCAATTTCGATTAAAGAAAGAACGAGAAGCGTGGGGGGAACGCTGACGGTAGAATCGAATCCCGGGCACGGGGCGCGTCTAACCATCGAAATCCCATTGAATTAATATGACGAAAGCGAAACAGGTGATTCGAATCCTGGTCGCGGACGATCACGCTATCTTCCGCGACGGCCTCCGCAAGCTGCTGGAGGCCGCTGACGAAATCCAAATCGTCGGCGAGGCCTCGAATGGCGTCGAGTGCATCAAGATGCTGGCGAAATTCAAGCCCGACATCCTGCTGCTCGATCTCCGCATGCCGGAAAAAGATGGCTTGGGCGTGCTCGAAGAGATTAATTTCGATTCGATGCAGACCCGCGTGATCGTCTTGACCGCCGCGGAAGACGATCGCGATGTGGTTCGTGCCATGCGCCTCGGTGCGCGCGGCGTCGTATTGAAGCAATCTGCCAGCGACCTGCTGGTGAAGAGCATTCGCAAAGTCTTTGACGGTGAAATCTGGCTCGACAATCGGATGACCGCTGAAGTGATCGACGCATTCAAGAAATCGGCAGAATCAGGCCAGCGCCGCGAGAAGCCGCTCCTCAGTGATCGTGAAAAAGAAATCGTGCAGCTTGTCGCGCAGGGATTTCGGAATCGCGAAATTGGCGAGAAATTGTTCATCAGCGAGCAGACGGTGAAAAACCATCTCCACAATATTTTCGACAAGCTCGGTGTTTCCGACCGCCTGGAATTGGCTCTTTATGCCATTCATCATCGCTTGATCGACCAGGCCTGAACTTCACGCTTCCAGTGGCAAATCCTTCGGACAAGACTGATCGCTTCAAGCTCGCCCCAATGCGGTATTCTTTTTGTTTGGGATTCGCGTGCCCGCCACCTCCAACGATAGCGGTGCTCTTCTACCCGGCGAGCTGCCACAACATCCCCTCATGACTGAGACAAAAGCGCCCACGGCGTCTCTCGAATCGTCCGATGGCTCGGAGCAGCCGGTACCGCAAGGAAAGCAGCGCTCAATTTGGCGATCCTGGACGCATCGCATCATCACCCTGCGTGAAGACCAGTTTTTTCTGTTTCTCGCCGTGCTCATCGGAATTTTCTCTGGACTTGCTGTCGTCTGTTTTCGCATCGCAATTGACTGGACGCAACTTGCTCTTCTGGGTTCTTCGATGGCCCCGCCACCGCTGCGCGTGGTTCTGGTTCCTTCCGTCGCAGGGCTTGCGGTGGCATTCCTCGTTCTCAAAGTGTTCCCGCAAGCGCGCGGAAGTGGCGTGAATCAGATCAAGGCAGCGCTGTACATCTCGAATGGTTATGTCCCGTTCAAATCTGTGATTGGAAAATTCATCACCTGCGCTTTGGCCATCGGCAGCGGCCAATCCTTGGGCCCTGAAGATCCGTCGTTACACATGGGTGCAGGGATTGCCTCCGCAATCGGCCGCCGGCTGAATCTTTCGCAGACGAAAGTCCGCTTGATCGCGCCGGTGGGAGCCGCCGCCGGGCTCGCCGCTGCATTCAACGCTCCCATTTCGTCCGTGCTGTTTGTGATCGAAGAGGTCATCGGAACCTGGAGTGCAGGCGTGCTGGGTGCCATCGTGCTGGCAGCGGTTTCAAGCGTTGTCACCATGCGCGTGTTTCTCGGCTCGGAGTCGCTCTTCCGCGTCCCGCCGTTCCGGATTGCAGGTCCCGCAGAACTGGTCGCCTATGTTGTCCTCGGAATTGTCGGAGGCGGCGCTTCGCTGCTGTTCTTGAAGTGGATTGCATATGCTCGCCCGCGTGTGCAGGCGCTCCCTCTCTGGACCCAGCATTTTCAGCCAGCTTTCGCGGGGCTCTTGATTGGCTTCATCGGACTCTGGCTCCCACAGGTGATGGGCGCAGGCTACCCAATCGTCGACCAGGCCCTGCGCGGAGAATTCACCTGGAAGCTCCTCTTGATCCTCGCCACACTGAAAATTCTCGCCACCGGCATTTCCTTTTTGAGCGGCACTCCCGGCGGATTATTCGCGCCCACACTTTTTATCGGTGCCATGCTTGGCGGTGCGGTGGGAAGCATTGAACATCACTTCTTCCCGAGTCTGACGGGCACCGTCGGATCTTTTGCACTCATCGGCATGGGGACTTTCTTCGCAGGTTTCCTTCGTACGCCAATCACTTCGGTCTTCATGGTTATGGAAGTCTCCGGAACCTACACTGCCGTTCTGCCGGTCATGATTTCGAGCCTCGTTGCCTACGCAATTTCTCGCCGGTACCAGCGCGTCCCGCTGTTCGATTTGCTCGCGCGCCAGGACGGTCTGCTGTTGCCCTCCATCGAAGAGCAGCGCGAGCAAACGTCGCTGACGGTGGAAGGGGCCATGGAATATGACACGGCCATCGCCGTCGCTCCCGGCGAAACCATCGCCCAAGTGCTTTCGCGCGCGGAGACCAAACCAGGAGCACCAATTCTGCTGTACGCCCGGGCGGGCGAGTGGCATCTGGTTGACCTTGAGAATCTCCAGCATCTTGCAGCTGCCGGTACGAGCGATTTGCCCGTCACTCAAGCGGGTGCCAGAGGACCGCTCCCAATCGTGTTCCGTGACCAGTCGCTCGAGGAAGCCCTCCACGCATTGGGCGACTGGCCCGTTCTGCCGGTCGCAAGCCGCGCCGATCTGAGCAGACTAGAAGGTGTGCTCACGCTTCCAGACATCCTGCGCACCTTCCGCAACGCCTCCGGCGAATAGCGCGACATTTCGCCAATCCCCAAAGAAATCAGTCGTTTTCGCCCTGCAACCCACCCCTCCTAGTACTTCTGTACCAAGCCGGTCTCGGTTAATTGGCCCCATCGCTCTATTGTTGCGCCGAGGCCTAAACCCTATCCTGTACAGGAACTTCAAGGTAGGTGAACAGTGGCACTTAAAGAGCGACGCGCGACGCGCCGTTTCCTGATGCGTCTGCCGTTGACTGTCCGCTGGACGGATGAAAGCGTCGTTGGCGAGGCCGCGACGGAATCTCGCGAGGTCAGCTCGCGCGGGCTTTATTTCCACCTGCCCAAAGGCTTGAAGAGCGGCTCGCCTGTCGAAATCGTAATGACCCTGCCGCACGAGTTAACTCAGGCCGGCCCGGTCCGCGTCCGCTGTCTCGGACGCGTGCTGCGCAGCAGCTCCGAATATGCCGGTGACGTGGGCGTGGCGGCAGCTATCGAACGTTACGAGTTCTTGCGCAACGGCGAAAACGCCGCATAACGATTTCTTACCCAGACCCTGCGGAGATGGGTGAGAAAAGGCCGGGCGGCTCGGGTCCCTCAGCCTAGCCCCCGGCCATTTTTCTATTCCGGCATTGATTTCACCCTGCCGCAAGTCCCCTCCTGCTTGAGCGGTCCCCCATTGAGCTAGAATCTGAATCAACATGACGCTGGAAGAAGCGCTGATTTCCGTCTGGTGGCAAGCCCTGGTCGAAAAGGCCGGCGCCGTCGAAATCGCCGGCCACGAATATCCCGTGCGCCGCACCCCTAAGCGCGGTTTGCTTCAAGTAGATTTCCAATTCGACGGGCAGGACCTGCGCGGCCTGCAACAAAACCCCGAAACGAAGTCCCGCTGGGCTCGACTCGCCCGCGCCGGGAAACGCGTAATGCAATTTCTTGCGGGCGGCCGCTACGTCGCCGTCGCAGTTGACGGCAAAGTGACACTCTACGGCGGCGCGAAGAAAACTCGCCGCACAAAAATCTGACACATCCCTTCCGTTCCGAATTTCGCCGCGATAATTCCAGCGCATCAATCAAATTCGCGGCGAGGCGCGGCCTGCTCGAGCCCAACTCGCCCAGCGACAATCTCTGCCTTGTGATAATTTTCGCCGCGAACGGGAGCACCCGCCAATCGTCGCAGCAGACTAATTTGGCCGACGTGCGTGAGCGAATCTGCGATCGCACCCTGAAATAATTTTTCAGGCGTTTCGTCAAGTGGCGCATTCGACGCCAGGAAATTTTCCAGCGCCTGCACTGCGGCGTAGAAGCGCGCGACTCCCCTGTCCCACGCGATGGACGGAGAATCGTGCCATTCCTGCTTTCCCTTGACGAGTGAGAGTGCCCAATCGAGCAGATCTCCCAGGTGGGCGAGAATTTGTCCCGGCGTGCGCGCTGTTTCGGACGCGTGGAAGTCGGCAAAGCCGGCCGGCGCGCCAGTCAGAGGTTTGCGCGCGCGATACGCCAGCGTGGCCAGCATGTGGCGAAGCAACTGCCGCGTGGAATCGGCGGGGGGAGTTTCTTTTTTGTTGTCCATGGCTGCAAAATATATCATTGTCGGCGCGGCCTTGTGACCCCGCTCGGCGAGGAGCACTACGTGAACGAAGTTTTCATCTGTGACGCCATCCGCACTCCCTTCGGGCGCTACGGGGGCGCGCTCGCGACCGTCCGCGCGGACGACCTCGCGGCCATCCCTCTCCGCGCGCTGACGCACCGCAATCCCTCGGTGGATTGGGCGGCGGTGGACGACGTCATCTTCGGCTGCGCCAACCAGGCTGGCGAGGACAATCGCAACGTCGCGCGCATGGCCTTGCTTCTCGCCGGGATGCCGCAAGAAGTGTCCGGCGCGACAGTGAATCGCCTGTGCGGTTCGAGCATGGAAGCGGCGAGCGTGGCGGCGCGCGCGATCAAGTGCGGCGAAGCGGAACTGATGATTGCAGGCGGCGTCGAGAGCATGACGCGCGCGCCCTTCGTCACCGGCAAAGCCGACAGCGCCTTCAGCCGCGCGGCGCAAACTTACGACACGACCATCGGCTGGCGCTTCGTCAACCCGCTGATGAAGAGCCGCTATGGCGTGGACTCCATGCCCGAGACAGCCGAGAACGTGGCCGAAGATTTCCACGTTTGCCGCCAGGATCAGGATGCGTTCGCGTACCGCACACAGCAGCGCTGGGCGCGCGCGCATGCCGCTGGGTTTTTCAAGAATGAGATTGTGGCGGTCCCTGTTCCGCAGCCGAAGGGCGACCCCAAAATTTTCGACATGGACGAACAGCCGCGCCCCGACACGACGCTCGAAGCGCTCGCCAAGTTGAAGCCAATCGTGAAGCCGAACGGCACGGTCACCGCCGGGAACGCCTCGGGCATCAACGACGGCGCCTGCGCGCTGCTGCTGGCATCCGAAGCCGCCGCCAAAAAACACAAGCTCACCCCCCGCGCGCGGCTGCTCGCGACGGCCACCGCTGGCGTAGCCCCCCGCATCATGGGCTTTGCGCCGTCGCCGGCCACACGCAAAGTGCTCGAAAAAACCGGCCTTAAAATCTCGCAGATGAACGTGATCGAGCTGAACGAAGCTTTTGCGGCGCAGGCGCTGGCGGTGACGCGGGACCTGGGCCTGCCGGACGACGCCGCGCATGTGAACCCCAACGGCGGCGCGATCGCTATCGGCCATCCGCTGGGTGCGAGCGGAGCGCGCCTGATCGCCACAGCTATGTACCAGTTGCACGCCGCGAAAGCGCGGTATGCGCTGTGCACCATGTGCATCGGCGTGGGCCAGGGCATCGCGACGATTATTGAGCGGGTGTAGCCGGGAATACGTGATTTGTGATTCTTGAATCGTGATTCGTGGCCCGCGATCTCTGAACCGTGTCTGGGAAGATGCGACGGAACCGTGCTTTTTGTTGCGATTAGCAATTGTTACTAGCATGTGTTTTGAATGAGTTAGCGGGAATTTTGAATTGGCATGTGTTGCGATTAGCCGCCACGCCGGCCAGGCCCTCTAAACTGCTGGCGGCCAGGGCCTTTTCTTCGCCCCGCCTCCAAATTTCACTCCCGCGGCATATCTCTTGGCGGGTAAATCTCCAAATTTCTCGCGATTAGGAGGCATCGCCGTTGATTGTTTTGAGCGAGTTAGGGGGCGTTCCAATTTTCCATTCGCGATTAGAAAGGCAGGGCGGAAGGGTGAGGGACTTGGGGAGAGGGGTCGGGAGCGCGCGAGCGGCCCGCTCACGCAACACCGTAGCGCTCCGGCGGGCAAAGGTGTGAACTCTTTCGATGCACCTGCGCGCAGGCGCGCGAACTGAAACCCAGTCTCGGTGTAAACTACTTCCACCCAGCAGAATATTTCTCCATTGCCACGGGACCGCCCACTCGCGCGCGATCCACATCATGCGCTTGCGCAATCTCATTCTCCGCTCCGAGTTGCGCTCGGCCGCTATGCGCGCGATACCGCTCGCCTGCCCGCCGCCGAAAAATGCCGCGCTCACCGCGTCGCCGCCATCGTTTCCAGGACGGATTCCTTCACCAGATTACCGGTGGAATCCAGAACCGCAGCCCAGATCGTTGCCTGATGAACGTCTAGCCCAATATACTTAGCGTCATTCATGAGGGTGCTCCTTTCCTGTAAGCGTTAATGCGACGATCAAACCTACTCGAAAGGGGCGCCCTCTTATAATGCGTTAATCAGGCGTTGACCATCAAATGGCAACGTTACATGTAGCACGGCTCGATACGAGTCATTGACATGACCTGATTGCGGGCTTAGAATCCGCGGCAGTGTCAGCAGCTTGGGAAGCCACTTTCCCTTGCCCCTCCCAGCCTTGCTCGGTTTCTCGTTTGGAGGATCCCCGTACGGAGTAGGGGGCAAATTTCGCTCATGGCTATCCTGGCTGCGAGAACAGGAAATCACTCACGCGGAGGGTTACATGAAAAGAGAGTATTTCATCGCGTTCACTCTGAGCGTTTTGGTTTTGTTGTGCGCATCTGAATCGATTGCCCAGACCGCTATCCAGAAACAGGAAGGTGACGATCAGGACGGCATTGTCAGCACGGTGAAAGCCACGCCGGACGTGAATGGAACAACTGCCGGTCCAGGCTCGCCATCAGGAACAGGAAGGCCGCCACGCGTAGGCCCCAACCGGCAGGTCAATGATGTGCAACAACCATTTCCGAACGGATTCCTCGGACGGTCTGAGACCAGCATAGCGGCTAGCACAGATGGCGTGTTCATAGTCGCCGGCTGGAACGATGCCCAGGGATTCTGCACCCCGTTGTTTGGCGGAGGGTGCGACCCGGGGAACCAAAACGGCCTTTCTGGTTTTGGCTTCTCGAGCAACAGCGGGCAGACATACACGGACGGAGGAGCTCCACCCGTCATCAACCATATCTTCACTCGCGGCGATCCATGGCTGGAGCGCGGTGGTTTCGATAATTCCACGTTCTATTACGCCAACCTCGCCGTCCATGACACGACTGGAGACAGCCTCGGCGTGAGTGTGCATCGCGGACACTTCGTCGGTGGCGTTTTTAACTGGGAAGACGTACAGGCCTTTAACGCTCCGCACGCACCCGATGACTTCTATGACAAGGAGGCCATTGCCACCGCTAAGGATGGCAGTGGAAGCGGGTACGTCACCGTAACCAACTTCATCAAGGTATGTGGATTTCCCCAGGCCGGGAGTGGACAGATCGAAGTGTGGCGGACACATGATAGCGGGGCCACATGGCAGGGACCAGCAGTAGTGAGCCCGGACACCACCACGCCCAACGATCCTAGCAATCCAAACTGCGGGTCTACGCAGATATTGCAGCAGAGCTCAGTCCCTGCTGTTGGTCCGGGTGGAGAAGTCTATGTAGTCTGGCAGTTCGGGCCAACCTTCAGCAGTTCGGGAACCTCGACCAATGCCGACATCTTTTTTTCCCACTCGCTGGATGGCGGGGTGACCTTCTCCACCCCCAAGTCCGTGGCGGCGATCAATTCAATGCGCCAGGACCCGCCGGTTGGCTATAACCGCGATCGATTCAATGATCACCCGCGCGTTGCGGTAGCCACCACCGGGAGCCACAAGGGGCGGGTCTATGTCACTTACTACAGCGCAGTCGCTCCGGTTACGGCCGGGTCCGTTGCCCCGTGTCCGTCGCCGGTTACTGGGCTGTGCCGCGAACAGCGACTGACATCTTCTCAAGTCTTCGTCACCTTTTCCGATGATTTGGGACAGAGTTGGAGCACGCCACAAGGGTTGGCACCTGTGCCGCCTGACAATGGAGTCAAGCGTTGGTGGCCAGTCGTCACCGTCGAGCCGGGCGGGAACGTGGATGTGGTCTATCAAGAAGGCCAGGAGACACCCACGGCGTCGAACCCATTCTGCACGATCAGGGTGGCAACGCTGAGTGGCAACGTTGCTTTACGGCGTAGGGGAACAGCGAACTCGCTCGTGGATACTTTTTGGGTGCAATCCACAAATGGCGGGGCAAGCTTCTCAAGTCCCACGCGCGTAAGCAGCGCAACCAGCAACTGGTGTACAGCAGTTAGCAACATCCGGCCGAACTTTGGCGACTACATCGGAAGCGTGAGCGGCGGCAACCGGCTCATTCCGGTCTGGCACGATGGCCGTAACGGTGTCCCGGACGTGTTCGTAGCTCCTATCCTCGGGGCCAGCAAGTCGCAGTAAGCACCGCTCTCGGCTTAAGGCGGCAGGACGGGACCACCTCGTCCTGCCGCTTTCGTATTTGCGGAGTTAAACAGTCCCAATTGTCACATTGTCCACATAAAACGACTGAACATGTGCCGCTTGCGCGCACTGATCGAAGAGCGCCTCTAGATCAATGGCGAACGGACTCGAATCCTTAATTCCCGATTTGTCGAATAACCACACAAGTAGATTACGGTACAGGAAGGAGTGATAGGAAGCGGAGGCGGGGAATGCGGGAACAACGACTTGAACAAAATTCAGGCGATAGTCGTTCTCGATCGAACTGGCTCACGTTTGCTCAATGTCTCAATTGCGACTCCAAACTTCTGCTTGTAGGAGCCGAATACACCATGCCAACGTGGTTGTAGTCTCTATCACTCGGCGTGCTCCAAAAAACTCGGGCCGGTCAATTTTGCGATTGTGAATCTGACTGTAAAGCTTCCAGTGCAGCCCTGTCCTCTGTGCCGCCCGCTAGCATGGAACAAGACGTCTCACGGTTGATTCATGGTTCCCAATTCGCAGGGGCTAACTGAGGTTACCTTTCTTACGGAATCGGAAACTATATATTTCACATTGGGACTAACCGATATGCCGCAGTAATGCAATCTCCACTGACCGGAGTTGACGCGAATAGCGGCTTCGGCAACTTTCCCTGACTGAACTTGATAGACCAACCCATTGATCCAGATATCGACGGGCGATGGCCGGGCAGAATCGAGCACGATCGGGTGCAGTTGGTTTGTTCCATCGGATTCGGCTTTGACACCATTGATAAGAATACTGATTGAGCCTGTCGCAGCCCCCACGTCAATATGGATTAGTCCCAACTTATTGTTATCGCCTGAGATATGCTCGAGCTGAATCAGCTGATTCCCATGATTAGAAGATTTGATTTCTATTCCATATCGCCCGCAACCGAATACATGGATATCCCGGAGGAGCAGCGGTTCTCCACCGTTCTGAAACAGTATTCCATCCTGAGGGAAATTGTTTATGACCAGATGCTCGAACTTTGTCCCCTCGCCCGAAACGGCGAGCCAATTGATGCCGCTTCCTGTTGTGCTTGTGTTTGCGGGCGGCGGCGCAGCGAAGAGGCGGAGCGTAGACATCCCGCCAAACTGAGTGAAGCCGGTCCCCCTCGATTTGTCGGAGATAATCAGGTCCTTGTTGGCGCCATTCGGCTGACGTATTGTCGCACCCCAATTGGGAGAACTCATCCCGGCGCCCAGCAGTGTGACACCGTCCTTTAGCTCAATCTGTTTGGCGATGCAGAACTGGGCAGGGACGGCAACAGTTCCACCTTTGGCGTAGGCAGCCGCGATCGCCGCTGCAAATCCGCTATCGTCCGGCTGGGCGGCGTTGCAATACGCTCCATGGTCCAACACATTGAAGTAGGCGTCCTGATTGGCCCGTTGCCTTCCGTGCGCTCCGACAAAGCCGACAGCAAGGAACAAACAGCACGCCACAATTGCCCGTTTCATGATCTCTCCAAACTGAAGATTTCCCTCACGGCGTCAGTCGAGAATTGAGTTTACATTTCGAGGCGCTGGCTGACGATCGCCGGGGATTGCGCGAGGGAGGTCAGTGCTTGAATGCGAGGACTCGCAATCCACCATCCACTAAGACGAATTGCATCATGAAATTCAAGAGGGTGCGCGGCTGCATTCTACCCGTATATCGAACCGGCGAGCGCGGGCGTTCGACTCGGCGGAAGCCTGTTTCCAATAACAAGGATTTCAATGTCAGTGGGGTGAAGAACAAAACGTGACCGGGTCTTACGGCCTCACGCCAACGTTCGCCTCGGAGCTTGGCCGGGAGCCCCGCAGCGTTTGGCGTGGTGACGAAGAGCCAACCGCCAGGTTCCAGGTGCCGATGGAGGTCTAACAGGGTCCGCCGTGGCTCAGGCAGATGCTCGAGCACCTCGAGTGACACAATGCCATCGAAACGAGCCTCCCGAGGCAATTCCGCAAGATCTCGATACGTCGGAACCCCCAGTTTGGCCAAACATTCGTAGCCGAAAGGCTCGACGGCGACAACCTGCGCACCCTTTTGTCTTAGCGCCAATGTAATGGCCCCGCGGCCAGCTCCAAAATCAAGAATGCGTTTGCCCGATAGACTTGTGCTGCCAATCGACCGGGTCAAGAATTTCACAAGGCTTCGGGCGCTGTTTACCTCTGTTGCCCCAGTCTCCGCTTTGTTCTCATCAGGCGACAACCAACTCGTGGTGTAAAGATATGAGAGGGCCGCGGCGGTTGGAAACGGATAACGGAAGATCAGGCCACAGCGGCGGCATCGATGGAAACGCGGCGTCTTCCAGAACGGGGCAGAGGTGCCCCGGCTCGAGCAGATCGGACAGTCCCAGGCGACACTCTTGCCATTCATCTCTCTCTTGAGAGAATCATGGTCGACTGAGATGGTGGAGTTATGGAGTAAGTGGCTGTTCAAGTCCGAGTTGGAAGAATTCACGACGGCACGCCGAAAAGCGAAAAGCCCCGGCGTCCATTGCCAAATTACATCATTCCCCCAGCGGGGAATGGGCGGGGACAAGCGCCGAGGCGGCGCGGGCAGGAAGAAGGTGACCGGCCTCGAGACGGTCGAGAATCGCCTCAGCCATCACCTCGTGCCCCATCGCAGAATAGTGAGGATCACATGATAATGAGAAGTATGGCCACTTCAAGTTATGTGCGTTCCGGTAATCAATGAAATAGGACTTCAAGAAACTCATGGAAATATTATTGCGGTGAGCGATATCTTCGAGCCTTTCGGAATAAGTGGCTACATTCATCTCCGGGGGGATCTTTCCTTCAGACTTCGAGAATCGCTCCCGCCAATCAGGATCAATGTCGTGGAAACTTGGAGGAACAAGGACCAAGAATCGAGAGCCATCTGACTCAACCGTTTGCTTGAATAGTGTGAGGACCTTTTCTGTAATCGTCCAAGCGCTCTGCCATTCCGGATCGAGCGGGTCCCCATACGAGCCCCATTCGACTCGGAGGCCCCTCCACCGGTGCACGGTCGGCTCAAAGTGAAACCAGATTCTGTACAGGTAATACGCGAGGACGGAGTGACTTTCGAGAAATGTCCGAACGGTGTTGAAGGGCCGGGGTTCGACAGGTTGAAATACAAGTTGCCCGTTGGGATCAAGGTTGTAGTAGGGAGCGAACCATGTGTGAATGCCGTAGACTCTCGGCTGAATGGTTGACGAATTGTTCATCACATCGTTGTCGCTGAACATGAGAACGACCAAGTCGGGGTGGAATTGGCGCACGCGGTCTCTATAGATCAGATATTCCTGCGTCGTTCCAATGGATCCCAGCCCGAAGTTCAACACCTCGACGTTTGAATAGCCTTCACTTGCTAACAATTTTTCCAACTGGATATTCATCACTTGGTCTGGCTTTACGTGCACACCCTCGACAATGGAATCCCCAATGAGGGCAATTCGCAATTGTCCCTGGTCTCTCGTTAGTGAGCGATCACGATCCCGCATGCCCCAGCGATTCGTGCGCACTTCACCATCAAAACAACCTCGAGCATGAATAACGTCCATATTAGGAATTAACGACAAGCCTAAGACGGGGTCGTACCTGCGAAATGGAGCGCTGCGGTAATGGCCGGGAAGCCGTGTGAGCACACGCAATACGGCTTCACCCAGCACACAAAGGACGCAGAAGGCCAGGAGATTTGAGAGGAGAATGAGTACTACCTTTCGACCCGAAACCTGGGCCGATTGTGGAACTGATCCACGCCTTTCCGGGGTCACGCTAGCTTCTCCGCCAGACTGTTTCCTAGCACCAAGCAATCCGTATTCTTTTGTGAAGAAGTACTGAATGGGTTAATGAAAGTTGCGACCATCGGTTCGCCGAATCAACGGGCGGCAAGTCCGAACGGCAAAACGACCACCCCATAGAGGATTGTCAACAAGGCGCGGGCTTGAAAGCATGCGAATCTTGTGATCAAGAGAGGACCGGGACTGGCACCCGCGTTTGATACTTCTCCAGATGGGCGCGTACATATTTCCCGCGTGTCGAGATTGTTAGAACAACATGTAGAGGAATGGCGCGATCGCTGAACTTTGTGCGAACAGCATGAAAACTCCCAGTAGCAGCATAGTTATCGCTGGTACCATCCACCAGCGCTTCTGGGTGAGAAAAAACGACAGCAGCTCGCCGAGAATGCCGAACCTCTCACTAGCCATCTGAACGACATTCATTAGAGCCTCCTTAAACCAGGCGTCTTAGAATCGGCCGCATTTCTATAATTGCGCATGACTTGGAAACCTCAATTAGTGCGCAGCCACGCGCTGCTCGGGAAATGCCCTTGGACCGGGTAGGAGGGACACAATCCCTCTATATTCCCTTGCGGCATGTAATCGGAAAGAAGACTCTTCATCATTTGTGGCCGGTCATAATGGAGCCCCGAAAGTGAAGCGAGTAGTGACAGTCTTTTATTATTGGTTAGCAACGCCGCCAGGAGAGCGGTTTCCTGAGAATTTGTGTGAAAATAGGCAGAAAGTGTCGAGCGACTGTAGAGATAGGGAAGATTGACGTCGTGAATATGAATGAAGACTCCGGCAGGCAGGCTGGGAATTATGTCCAAATAGATTCGAATCACGTCCGAACCAACCTTGACTGCGTGGCTGGAATCGATGAATAACAAATCACCAGGCCGCAATTGCGAGAAAATTGCGCGGGGGGCGGCCTGGCATGCCTGCTTCATGATGACGATATTCTCGAAGTCGTGCAGGGATTTCCTGGGATACGGATCAACGCAAGTGATCTGCGTTCTTGGCCGGCCATCGTTGATGTTCAGTTCCGAGGCTTTGAGCATACAGACCGTCGACTGGCCGCTTCCGACTTCAACGATTCGCGAGGGAGCCTTGCTACGGATGAAACAATGAAGCACCTGCGATTCGATAGCTCCGAAGCCGGGTCCCCACTCGCAGGCGCTACTCTCCTCGAAGAATCGAAGGCCAGCCACTTCGTGATAATAAGGGCGACAGATTTCCGCGAGCCATTCAAGTTGGTCATCCAAGTTCCACGCGATGCCATGGAGCCGGGCACGTTCGATCCAGGCCTCCTTGTTGTTTTCCAGCCAATGGAAATCCTGAATCGGGGTGTAAAAATTCTTCGGCAAGACATGCAGGCCCAACCTTTCGGAAAGTAAAAACAATCTAAACCAGAGTTGCCTTAGCGGGGCGCGGGACCGTCTCCGTGCCTTGAAATACAGCAGGCTTGCTTTGGCCATGTCATTCATTGCCCGTCACCGATTTTGTCCCGTCAGCCCGGGCGAGGATTCGACTTTCGCATTCGAGGATCATTCGAGGAGGTCCGCACGATTTCGCGAGTATCGAATCAAACCCCAACGACAGCCGACCAGGCTCTGTTAAGAGTTCCGATAAGCGTAGATGAGCATAGGTTGGATGCTTTTTCGGGCCCACGGCAGATCGCAGGACGAGGAAATCTGATAGCCGAAGCCGTTGTCCTCCAGTGGTCGCAGCATTCGAGAGAGATTGTCCTCATCCGACTTCAAGTGGTGGTGATACTCGATGAACATCTCCTTAATGAGTCGCAAGCGGCCGGATGCCGCCAGCTCAGAAATCACAGCTATTTCTGCTCCTTCGACATCCATCTTGAGCAAATCGATTTCTTCCTGAATGAACGTGGACAGGCGGACGGTCTGCACCTTCTGGCATCTAACAGCCCGGTTCGCAGACTCTGGAAACCGCTCCCTAACCGTGCTCATCTTTCCGGAGGCGATGCGATCGGGATCGGAATAGAAGTTGATGTCACCCTCTGAAGAATGGAGAGCCTTGTTGTGCAGCTCAACTCCCTGCCACCGGTTTCCGTGTGCATTTGCCTGCAGCAGTTCGAAGGTTTGAGGGTCAGGCTCAAAACCAATGACGCGGCACCGAGGATAGAGGTGCTTGAAGAACAATATGCTCATACCAATGTTGCTGCCGGCATCGAGAATCATCGGGGAAGGGGAGGTGGTTTCAAATGAATAAATGCGGTGGAAAAAAATCTCCGAGGTCAGGCCAAGGAAGGTGCCGTAGTCTGCCACCTTCATAGTCGCACCCAACACTTTTTCCTCCGAGATCCTACGCGCCCGAATGAATGGAAATACCATAAGTCGGGAAATAAACTTCAGATAGAGCCAGAGAGTCTTGTTCCGCTCTCGAGCGGGCGGAATCTTGAGTATCGCCCAAAGCCCCGAAGCGACATGCGTCGAAAAGAACTTCAGGAATTTGCGGAACGTAGAGAGAGGAAAATGAATGACCTCTCTCGCCACAAGGAAACGCAAGGAATCCGGGCTTTGGTGAAGTTTTGCGGGGGCGGTTATTGTCATTCCGGTGCTACCAGGACCCGCTTCGGCACGCAGGGAAAAATTTTCTTCCAATACGTTTCAATCTCCATCACGCCCAGCAATCTGGCTAGCAGCATGATGGAGGGGAGCCCAATCAGCGTCACAATCATCAGGACTGCAAGAGCGCCCTTCGCGGTCTGCCATGGGAGGCGGGCTTCCAGCCATACAGTCAGCCGCGAGCAAGCCAAGGATACGACCACAGAAGAGATCAGCACTTTCATGAAGCATGCCAGGACCCCGCTGGCTTGCCGGTTCCCAGTCCTGCGAATCAGCAAGACGAAGAGGAAGGCCGCATAGATCGCGATGCTGAAAGAACTTGCTGCCGCCAATCCGGTGAAGTCCCACCGCCGTGCGGAATACCAATAAATGGGCAGGGTCAAAAAAGTGAAAGCGGTCCCGGCGACGGCTGGAGTGGTTGTATCATGGGTCGCATTGAAGCCTCTGGAAATCAGATTTTGAACTCCTCGCGCAAACATTCCGACGGAAAACAGGGCAAGTGCCAGCGACGTGGCGAGAAAATCGCTCTCTTTCAGGCGTGTATGTGAAAAAACAAAGTAAATGAGGGGTTTGCTCAAGACAACGGTGAGGGCTGAGATCGGAACCAAACAGAGCACCAATCCCTTCAAAGTTGCGCTCAGAGTGTGGTTCAGCTCGTTCAGCTTCCCTTCACTGTGCAATTGCGTCAGGAAGGGGAACGAGGCAACGCCGATGGCATACGTTATCGTGGACAATGGCATCAACATCAAAGTCCTGGCGTAGGTGAGTCTGGTGATGGACGCGGGCGCCAGAAATGACCCGAACCATCGGATCATCCAATTGTCTGTGAACTCGATCGATAGGGCGAGCATCAACGGGATGGCTAGCTTGATGAAAAGGCGAAATCCCGGATGGTGTAGATCAAGATTTGGCCTGAATTTTGCGCCCATGCGCCACACAGCCACCCACTGGAGCAAGAAGAATCCACAAAACGTCCCAACCAGCAAACCGACTGCAAAGCCCGTAACCCCGATTCGCGAAGAAAGCCACCACCCGCCTGAAATGATCCCCAGGTTATAAACGATGGCTGCCAATGCAGGTATCAGGAATCGCATCTTTGCGTTCTGGGCAGCGCCCATTACGCTCCCAAGATAAAAAAAGAGCTGCGCCGGCAACATGATGCGAGTAAGGAATACAACCTCCGACTGTTCCGCCGGGCGGAATCCAGGTGCAATCAGACGAACGAGTTGCGGGGTGAAGACTTCGCCGAGAAGAATCAGGATGCCGAGGGCGATGGTCATGAAAGTCATGACCGTCGAGAAAACATGCCAGGCTTCGTCCTCTCGGTCTTCGGCCAAATACTTCGTGAAAACCGGAACGAAAACCAAGCCCAGCGCTCCAGCGGCAACCAGATTGTTCAGGAAGTCAGGAAGGGTAAACGCCACATAGTAGGAGTCCGTTATCGCACTTGACCCCATCTGATGAGCGACCATCCACTCACGCAGAAATCCCAAAATTCTGCTGAGCAAGATCGTCCCCATAATGATGCCAGTCGACTGCACAATGCGTCGAGTGCGGGTTGCAGGGTTCATTTCATAAACCGTTTGAATCGGGCGATGGTGAGGCTGCAGAACGTGATGCTTCTGGAGTCTCCCTTTAAGGAACGCTTCACCGCTCCGTGAGGATTGCCTCGAGCTGGCCGGCTACATCCTCCTGCCGTTTCGTCGCGACGTACCAGTCAATGGTGCGATGGAGGCCCTCGAGGAACAAGGTCTGAGGTGTCCAACCAAGAAGGCTCTTTGCAAGCGAATTGTCTGCGACGCGGTTTAGCGGCCCGGTTGGCATCTCCGGATGCAGTTGGATTTTTGGCCTTCGTCCAAAGGTACGGAGAATTTCGTGAACCGCGTCAATAACCTTGATCCGTTCCATCGTGCCGAGATTTACGGCTGTTCCGTCCTCAATCTTTTCTGCGGCCAGGATCGTTCCGCTTACGATGTCGTCGACGTACGTCCAGTTTCGAATCTGTTCGCCGGTTCCCCACACGACGAAGGGATCCTGACCGATGAACGCTCGCGCGATGAGTGCGATGATTGCGTGGTTCTCAACTCCGCGAGGGCCATAGACAGTAAAATAACGGCAGGACGCGGACCTCAATCCCCATTCTTTGTAGTAGGCCCGGAGCGTCATTTCAGCCATTAATTTGGCCCAACCGTACATGTTATCGGCGTCGAATGGAGGACCGACCATGTCTTCAGTTAGATAGATGATCTTGTGCGGGTCCGTCTGAATGTAGTTTGGGTACACGCAACCGGACGAGGCGTACACAACTTTGTCAACCTTGGCATGATGGCAGGCGCGGAATACGAGCCCGTCCAGCATGAGATTCACCGCGCAGGCAGCCTGGTGTAAATCAACATAGCCGCGGCCGCCATGGTCCGCAGCGAGGTGAAACACAACGCTCATTCCATCGACAGCGTGCTCGGCCACTCCTTTCTTCCGAAGGTCGCCGTCGAAGAATTCGATCGTGCCGTCCTGGACGTTGCCGCGGATATTCTCGAATTTTCCGCTGCTTAGATCGTCTACCACCCGAACCTTTGCCCCACGCGTGAGAAGGGCGTTCGCCAAATTGGAGCCGATGAAGGACGCGCCTCCGGTAACCAGCACTTTGCGGTTTTGCCAGTTCATAATCCCCTCCGTTCGTTAGTCGAATTTTGCGATATGGAGCAATTCCAAAGAAACACTCCAGATGGATCTTGGAATTGTGACGAGGTATCGCTTCCACAACCTACGGGGTTCTGCCAACAGTCGAAAGAGCCATTCCAGACCATTTTCACGCATCCATTTCGGGGCGCGCCGGAGCCTGCCGGAATTCATGTCGAAGGCGGCACCGACTCCCAACATGACCGGAACACTTAGCCGTTCGCGATGTTCATACATCCACCGCTCCTGCTTCGGAGTGCTCAACCCCACCCACAGCACATCTGGATGGGACTGCTCTACCTGCTTAGCGACTTCAGTTTCCTCGACCTCAGTGAGAGAACGGTAAGGCGGCGTGTAGGTCCCTGCGACGCCAATGCGGAAGCGTTGGTGAAGTTGACGCGCCAGATCCTCCGCCACCCCCGGCGCACCCCCATAGAAAAAGTGACGATATCGACAACCAGTCTTTTCGCAGAGAGCGACCATGAGTTCCGACCCGGGAACTCGCTGGCGAATCGGTAGCCGATGCCAGCGGCCGAGCCAGACCAGTGGCATGCCATCGGGGACGACCAAACCAGCAGAATTCAAGATTTCTCGGAATCGGGAGTCCTTCCTCGCTTCGGCAATGCCATGCATGCCCGTAACGGTGACATAGCTGCCCGGCCTGCGGGTTTCGATCCATCTCTCGACTTGCTGGACTGCATCAGCCATTTCAACAGCGTGGACTCGGACACCCAGGACTCGGAAGCTCCGCATGAATGTACTCCTGTCGGACTGGGTGGCTTCAAACACCAGCATTTACCGTTTGTTGATAGATCTCCATAAGGCGCGTGTAATTCTTTTGAGGGGTGAAACGGTTTTCGTATTCACGACGAGCTTCTCGTCCCATGGAGGCGAGTTCGCTCGGATGGGTCCAGGCCCATTCGACCTTCCGAGCTAAGTCCTGGGCATCGCCAGCAGTGAAATGAAGGCCAGTACGATGATCGGCGACGTTTTCCTGCATCGCACCGAGCCTGGAACAGAGGACAGGGGTGCCGCATGCAAATGCCTCGGCGATGTTCAGCGAAAAAGTCTCGTACCACACGCTTGGGACGATGAGGAATGCAGCTCGCTTCATCGCCGCGCGCGTCTCGGTCACGTCCAATCGTCCGCGAAACTCCACCCGTCGCAGGTTTTTCTGCCTAGCCTCTGCCTCAAGCACCGCTCGCAATGGTCCGTCGCCGATAATCAGCAGTGGGATCGAGCTGGGAAGAAGGTCCCAAGCTGCCAGTAGCGTTGAGACACCCTTTCCTTCTGAAAGCCTGCCGGCGAATAGGGCGTAGTCACCTGCGGCACTTCTTTCGCCGGGATCGGGATGAACAAAATTTGGTTTGACGTGAATCTTATTGGCTGGCAACCCGCCTTCAATGAACTTTTGACGTGCGAATTCCGTGAGAGCCACATAGCCATCCACGGATTCCTGCCAAGTCCGCTGTGTGCGATGCACTTGAAGCATCAACGCAACGGCGGCTGTGGCGGGACGCGAATCGCGATAACAGCCATGCCAAACGCTCCGCAACAATCCGTGCTCGCAGCATTCTTCGCAGACATGCCCATCCCGATAAAGGATTGCGGCTGGGCATAACAATCGGTAGTTGTGAAGGGTATGTAATACGGGGACTTTTTCTTCTTGGCACACTTCATAAACCGATGGGGACACCATCATGAATGTGTTGTGCACGTGGACCAATTGGGGGCTTTCCGTGCGAAGAATCTCTCGAATCTCACGCTTGCTATCTTTGGCGGATATGATCCGCGTTAGCATCCCAACACGTTGGAGCTGGGAATATGTTTCCAGTTCGTGGTTGCTACGCTCGTAGGCCAAAACATGATGACCGTTTCTTTCAAGCAATTGACGTTCCTGCTCGAAAACGACGTCCTCTCCGCCCGCCTCTTGGTACGGGTTGTGAACCAAGAGAATTCTCATCTTTGGCGTGACCTGTTGAGGGAATGAGCTGCTATCCAGCCGATTGATGGATGCGCAGTTGTCTCAAATATTTGTTGCCCACTAGAGTCAGAGGTATCCTTAACGACGTTTGATATTCGCTTTCGTTCCATTTTCACGGCAAATTCTGTGCGCCGCATTCAGTTTAGGAGATACTCGGACTTCCCTCGGCGCCGAAAGAACTCAGCACAACCCAGGACCGTCAGAAAAGCTATCGCCGAATGGCCGGTAATATTTCCTGTGAAAAAGGAGCGCACGATAATGATGCTCAGAACCGCAAGAAGCTCAACTGCGAGGTGGTTCTCGGACGGGATTCGGGATGGAGTGCGTAAGGATCGAAACAGGTACCATGCAATCGAGAGCAGAACGATGATGAGCACGGCCGGCCCCCAAATTCCTATATCGAGAAAGCTTTCAACCAGGGTGTTGAGAACTTCGGTATTGCCAGGAATGCCCAACCCCGGAAGAACGACAAATCGCCCCCCCGCGTAGCCGCCGTAACCTGTCCACGGCCTCTCAGAAATCTTTTGAAATGCGAATTGCCAAAAATCCAATCGTCCGGTGAGGGACTCCGCCTCCGCGACCGATTGGCCGCGCAGCAGGTAGCTGGTGACTGTCGAGCCGAAATTCGTAAAGAAAATGAGAATCACTCCAACGAGTGATGTCGTGATTCCTACTACCGCCCCCAGCAACACGCGGCGAGTGAGCACAAACAACAAGACCAAGGAAATGAGGAAGGCGGCTACGTCCGCGCGCGTTTGTGTGAAAATCAAGGTCACGACGGCCGAAATAAACAGGAGACGATACCAGGCTCGATCGTATTTCCCGTCCTGATCATCCAAAAGACGACAGAGCGAAATGCTCCCAAGAATCGCGCAATATTCACCGATACTGTTGGCATCAATATTCGGCCAGACCCCTTCGAGCCGGACTCGAAGGGGTCCATACGAGTAACCCTCCAGAAAGGCATCGCGCGGGTCGACGATGGCACCCACCCAGGCCGAGAGCACCAGCAATCCCAGGAGCGTCCAAGTCCAGTTTGCGAACTTCTCGTACTCTTCCACCGAATTCAATGTCGCGACGATGGATGCGAGAACGGCAAGATCAAGCAGATACTCAACCGAGCGGAAGAGTGTAAAAGCCGGGGCCGCTGACCACACCGACGAAAGAAGAGAAATTGTCGGATAAACCGCCATTATCCCAATCAGTCCGCGGGAGAGTGAACGAGCCCAGAGGGTCCTACGTTTCAGAAGGCGAGCGATTAAGACCAATCCGACGATTCCGTCGAGACCGATCCGGTACAAGGCCCAGCCATCCACTGCTGATTGTTGAATGTCATACTGATCCCGGCCCCTAAACACGAGACCGCTGAGGAACATGACCAACCACAGGCCCTGCCACCAGGTGAAAGAATTCGCGAGGCGTGTCGATTCTTGGATTAGTGTCTTGGCGGCAGGGAAGATAATGAACACAATGCATAGCGGGGCCAAAACGAGGAGGACATTGAGCAGTGGATGGCGGAATGGAGCAGCGGCATAAAATGCCACGAGTGTGGCCATCGCAAAGAGGCAAAGCTCCCCGATCCATCGAATTCGAGTCATTGAATTGTAACGTCCGAGAGAGGCACGGTTTCACCACCATGACGACAATCCGAGCGGACCGTGCAGATAAGCAATCTCACACATTCACCAGTCGTGCGTAGACCATGGCGAGCTTGTCGCCCAACCTTTCCCAATTGAAGTCCTGTTGAATCCTCTCGCGCCCGGCGGCACCGAGTCGAGCGCAACGTGCTGAATCGTCCACGATCTGCTCCAAGGCAGCCGCAATATCTGAGACGACTTGTTCTGGACTGATCGCGGGGATTTTGAAACCTGTCGCCTCGGTTACTTGCAAGGCCGGGCCGCCGAGATCCAAGCAGATGACAGGGCGCCCAGCCGCCATGGCCTCTGCCGTTACCCAGCCGCCGGAATCATGCAGGGAGGGATGCAACAACACGTCGCACGCCGCAATCTTTTCGAGTACCCCTGACCGAGGGAGTGTTCGCCAGAAGACTATGCTTTCCCGAGCGCCCAAATTCTGCGCCAAATGTTCCCATCGTTCTTGTTCCGGTCCGTCCCCAATAAGCCAGTACTCACTCTCGGGATGGCGTCGGTGGAACTCCTCGAACGCCCTTATGCCGAGCTCGAAGCCTTTCCAATGAAGAAACCTGCCTATGCTGATGACACGAAAAGGACCTTCCCGCCGTGACGGCACCACCCCCAAAAGGGAGAGTTCCTCGAGCGATAATGCCGTTTGCGTGGACAAAGAGACATCACGGCAACCCAGCGCCCTCAGTCGGTGTGCCGTTTCGGGAGTTACTGCTAGCCCTGCGGCCGCTCGTCGAGCGGTCATTCGCACGAAGGGGTTGAGTTCTCCGATGCGTCGTGCGGCATCCCTCAGGATTTCATATATTTTTCCGCGGAGACTAAAAGACCTTCGAAAATTCCGTGGTGCGGACTCTCCTCCTCCGACGGGCCCCCAAAGGAAGGGCGCTGACAGGAGCGGGAGAAAACTGGGCAACCAATAATTTGCAAACGTCAAATGGTGCACCAAGTCGAAATGGACTTCGCGATGCAATCTCCTGGCCAGGCGGTAGGCCCCAAACTGCCACAAATAGTAATAGGCACGGACTCCTCTTTGGCCCCTCTTCCAGAAGCGCGCCCACCGAGGCAAGTCGTAATAAACGAAGTGAACCTTCGGCATAGGATTTGCGACAAGCGCTTTTTCGATCGCCTCGCGGTTATTGAGACGAGTAATTACCCAGCATTCTTCAAACCGGCCGATCTGCCTTACCCAGTGCCAGCCGGCGCCCGGCTCGGAGCCTTTTCCGGGCTCGCACGCATACGCCGAAACAAGAACTTTCAACGGACGCACCCTTTTCTTATGCCCGATGTATTGGGATAGGCAAGAGCATGACAGTTGCTTTTCATTTCAAGTTTGAATCGAGCGCGGTTGAGCTGGACGTGTCGTTCTTAGCGGGAACGCGAGGCTCTAATTCCCCAAACCGTCGGCGGACCCGGAAATGTACTGGAGCATTTGTTTCTCGCGATAATCGATCGTCAATTGTTCCGCCCCGTCTTCTTTCAATTGCGCCGTGGATTTCAAAAGGTAGAGTAAATAGAGGGCGCGACTGTGTTGTCTGGCACCAGCGCCCTCTTTCGTTTCATGCGTTACCTTCAGAAGGCATTCCGTTTGGGCGAGGAAATGAAATTGATCCCACAAATTAGGCGCACCCCATGCTGCGGATTCCCAATCAAATACAAACAAATCTCCATGATGAGCCCGCAAATTCCACGGTGCAAAATCACCATGATGAATGCCGCAGGGAACCAGAGAGACAGCGAGCTCTCGTCCGGCGATTCTCAGAGCCTCGCGGGCCATCCCTTGCCACCTCGTTCCCATATGCGGTGCGACACTTTCCCAGGTCTGAGCCGTTCCATGGACAAGAGTCTGTCCAGGCAAGACAGTTGTGCAGCAACTGTGCAAGCTAGACAGAAATTCCTTGTGAAGCTTCGTGAATTGAACCGGTCCAGTTGCTCCCTCGAGTGGAGTTTCAAATAGAATGTTGCTGCCGCTCCAGGGGCCCGCGAAAAGCAACCGTGGGACATGAGATCGCATGCTGGGGAATTCGGAAAGCCTCCGCAGAAACTCCGCTTCGTTTGACAATCGCGTTCCAGCGGCGCGTGTGAGTGGCATCTTCACGTATCCCAAGATCATGCCATCGGGGCGCATTACCTGGACTGTCAGCTTCCGGAATGTCCCCGGAGTGCCCAGTGAAAGAGTGAAAGTGAACTGATTCTCTCCCGTCACTTCGCTCGCGAGGCGCTCCACGGACAAAAGGGATCGGGACGCGAGGAGAATTTCATGTTGGACCCATCCGTCCCACCCTGTCGCCCTCGCGAGAAGAACGAGAGCTTTCATCATCCGGGCGCCGGTCGAATACGGTTTGTACAGCTCAAATCCGCTGAGAGGCCTGCCATCATTTGTAAGCGGCAACAACCAACGCGCCTTCCTTCGAGATGGCAGGACGGCGAAGCGATGCTGATGAATATAACCCTCATTTGCGAGACGCTGTGTGACCCCTGGCGCACGCCTCTGAATAATCACCACACCTCGCGGCCCCACATGGGCTTCTGGCCACCGATCTGCGAATGTCAGAGGACTGTCCGGAGCCCAACCAAGAAAAGTCCGGAGGGCTCTTTCCAACGAGTCCTCAGTTGTGTCCGTCTGCTGAACCCCCTCACACGCAAAGACGGGACCTATCAGTTGACCACCATACGCCACTCGCGCATCCTCGGGATCAGTCGCCGCCTCATGAATTCGGTCACGGCACTGGAGGTGGACACAATTGTTGAGGCGATACCCACGTCCGCGTGGATGAGAACCCTTTGCGCTCGATTGAATCGCAGTCGCTGATAAGTCTGTCGCTGTCGCTCTATCTCATCGGGTGGTAGCTCAGCTTTGCGTGAGAAAATCAACTGCTGGTCGGCGTCGAGAAGCACCACTAGGTCCGGCTCTGGAACGAGATAGGAAAGAAAAAGCGCAAACCATTTCGGGCCGCCGTAGCGATATCTGCGTGGGTCTACCAGGACATCGTGAAAATAGCGGTCGAACAATACCAAGTTCGACCTGGACAGCGAAGGACGAACAACAAAAAGATAGCCGAACCAATGATCCAGGAAAAAGGCAGTAAGATAGGCCATTGACAGGAACATTCCACGTGGCGTCTTAGCATGAGGGGTAGTATTGATTCCGGTGTCTCTGCCACGAAAGAGTGTCTGTGGTCGCCAGTGGAACAGTCGATGTCGTCCCCAAAAGCCGAGATTCAGTGCATTAACGAGACCAGAGATAACTGTGCTCTTCCCGACTCCGTCGGGGCCCAAAATCGCGACGAGAATTCCAGTCGGGTGAATCCAGCGCTGGATGACTCGTTTCATATCTGCTGCGAGATATCCGATTAACTGCAGTGGACGCCGGGACCATGCAGTCCTCCAGAATTTCGCTCGAGCATGGACGAGGTCAGCGGCGATCGACCCATTCAGACAGGCCTCGACGGCGCGCTTTCTCCATTTCCTCGGAAATATCTCTCCTGCAATTTTCTCTGCCTCCGCCGGTCCCAGTCGTTCGACTAATTGCCTTAACCGAAGCGACTGGGAAGGAGATGCCCGGCCCTTCCAGGCTTTTTTTGCCAGGAGATAAGCAAATTCTGTTTTCGCGGAAGATATCCAGAAATCGCCATGCCGTTCACGCTCCGCCACCATCTTTTCACTCGTGGAGAGCACTAAGCCGCTGCGCCGGTGATCAAAGACGATATCCACTGGAGCCGTCTTCACTTTCGAACGCTCTGCCCAAGAAAAGACGAAGAAATGACCATTCTTGGAGTGGTTCAAACACTGAAAGCAGACATACCCTTGCTGCCTCAGGAGCTCGAAAATCGAAAAGAGCTTGTGCTTATCTTGAGGATGAACCGCCAAATCCAAGTCGTTTGGGAGCTCCTCGGGAAGGAGGTCCCAGGAGTGGAGGACGCAATAGCGAACTTCCGATTCTTCAAGGCGGCGAAACAGCGTACGCAAGAAATTCGGCAAGCTGCAGGCTGGTTCAAAACGCGATTCGAGCGCAGTTGTTTTCCCGTCACCGCGGCCGGTTTCCGTCCTTGGAGGGTGAATCGCGTGATTGGAATTGGTCAAAGAGTCGGATTCTGGGTTCGTCTGATTCCTTCGGACCGAGGAATGAAACCACGCGCTCACAATTCGATCCGCAAGCATGTCAGGCAGCACCTGTGCCTCTTAGCACGGCGGGGATGGTCCGCGCCAAGATCTTCAGATCAAGCCATAGCGACCATTGCTGAATGTACTGCATGTCGAGCTCCATCCATTGGTGGAAGGGAATCGAGTTCCTTCCGTTTACCTGCCAGAGACAAGTAATCCCCGGGCGAATGCTGAATCGGCGCCGTTGCCAATCTTCACTGAACCCTTCGAAATCGCGCACGGCCATGGGCCTCGGCCCTACCAGGCTCATCTCTCCTTTCAGAACATTCAGAAGCTGCGGTAATTCATCAATGCTTGTCCGCCGGAGGTGCTTGCCGATCGGTGTTAGGCGCGGATCGTTCTTAATCTTGAATACAGGACCAGATAGTTCATTCAACGCTTCGAGCTGCGTCAACATTTGTTCGGCATTCGGAATCATCGTGCGAAACTTATGGATTCGGAATCTTCTCTTGTTGCGGCCCACTCGTTCCTGCAGAAAAAAGATCGGGCCATCGGAAGTGAGTTTAATCAGGATAGCAACGACTAGGAACAATGGAAGTAGCATGACCAGCAGGACAAAGGAAACCGTGATGTCGAAAATCCGTTTGATCAGCAATGGCCAGCCGTCAAGCACGCCTGTGTAGACAGTAATTTGCGAATCGCCGTCGAGTTCTTCCGCGCGATATCGTGCGGTCTTCAAGTCGAAAATATCGGAATCAAACCGCATGATCACGCCCTGCTGCTCGCATACTGCCGCCACATGAAGGGCATGCTCATAGAAGGATCGCAACGGCAGATAAATCGCCACTTCGTCAACTACATTGCGGCGGAGATATTCGGAAAGCCCTTCAAACGTAGAGCACAGTGTGTACCCCGACGCGAGAAATCCTGGCGTTCCCTCCCAATCATCATCTACAAATCCGAGAATTCGATAGCCGAGCTCAGGCTTGGCTTCAATCCTGCTCGCAAATGCAATCGCGCGGGAATTTGTTCCTAGGATTAGAACATGGTGTAGATTTCGGCCGTGGCGTCGTAACGCTCCGAGAAGCTGCCGAATGATCATCCGACCAGAAACTAACAAAGCCGTGCTAAAAGCCCAGAATGAGAGAAGAAAGCCAGGGGTAGCCATCCTAATTGTGAATACTGTGGCGGAAAGCATCAGGGAAACGGTTACAAGGGTGGTTGCTTTTGCCGCATCAATCGCTTCCGAGCGACGGGTGGCGAGACGCTTTGATTCGTACAGGCCGAAGAGTGAAAAGATGGTATGCCAGACGAGCAGCATCACTGTGAAAATCAGGAAGTTCCACAGCTTGACTTTCATGGAAAGAAATTCAAGGAAGGGCACCCCTCCCGCGTTGGGAGGGACCGCGATTGTTGCTAGCCCGAAGGACACTACGACAATGCCCAAATCAAGCAGCTTTAAGGCATTCACCAGAAGTCGACGTTTCACTTCGTTCATGAATCTTCTTTTTTCAGAGGCGCGCTGGATTTATTGGAAATGCGCCGTCGTCGGGAAGTCGCTTTGCGAAGGGATGATTCCTGTGGATGCTGCACAATGCGGAATTCTGTGTGGTTCATGACCACGTGAGATCGACCGATGGAACTAAGCTGGCTCGACTTGATAGCCGGCGACTCGAATGGCAAGCGACCGCTGGATGAGCTCCACAGAAATGATGAGGCTCTGATCGCCATTCATTCCCAGCAAGATACCCTGAACGCCTTCGAGGCTCCCTCCGCGGATCCGGACCCGCTGGCCCACATTGAGATATGGGAAAGGAGTGAACCGAATGCCATGTTCGAGCACAATTCGCACCGACTCAATCTGCTCATCGGGAATGGGAATACCAGCTCCCCGGACGCCCACGAACTGAACAACTCCAAGCGTTCGCAGAACCAAGATGCGAGTCGCGGGGGTATCAGCCGTTTGGATAAAAACATAACTGGGGAAGAGGGGAACATCAACCACGCGACACCGATCGCTCCACCGATGGTTTTCGGAAAGCAGCGGCAGAAAAACCTTGATCCCTTTCTCCTGCAATCCCGCAGTGACACTCTTTTCATGACGGGGACGGGTTTGGATGGCAAACCATGATTTGTCTTCAGAGGCCACCCATGAGCGGGTTACGTCTGGGCTCGCATCAAGCACTTGATAGAGATTCGACACAGCTCCGCCCCTCTGAGTCACACTCATTAGTGACCCTTCGCCTACTGAGAACTTCTCCCGATCGCCCCCGGTCCAACCTCAGCCGCAGCCCGTGTCCTCTGCCCGCCGATGGCTCCCCAGGTCCGCCCTGAGCAACTGCGAAGTCTAGATATCCCCGAACCGAACTCCGACGAATCGGGCGTTACAGTTTCTGGTACAGCGACTCGGGAATGGGATATGTTCGCTTGTTCAAGATCGCCCCCAAGACCTGGATCTGAGCCGCACGTAAATTCTGGGTTGCATTCAATGCTGCTCCTCGGCGAGTTGAATTCGCTTCCACAACCAGGACCACGCCATCTGCAAGTTGCCCCAAGGTGATCGCGTCCGCGTATTGACTGAGAGGGGGCGCGTCAACGAGAACGTGGTCAAATTCTTTTCTTAGGTCCGACAGCAGCGTCTTCAAACGGTCTGAATGAAGCAGTCCGTGCGAGTCGGCTGGAGGGGAGCCGCACGAGAGCAGCCAGAGATTTTCGGGCTGAAGCTGCCGCGCGAAGTTGCGGATGGGTGGTCCTTGAAACAAGGCATCCGTTAGTCCCCGATGATTCGTAACTCCGAAAAAGCGAGGCAAAGAAGGTGAGCGCAGATTTGCGTCGACTAGACAGACCGACCCGGGCGTGTTGCCTGCCAGCATTTCCGCGACACTTACGCAAGCGCGACTACAGCCATTTCCGTGGTCGACGCCGGCAAACACCACCGCCCGAGGACATTCTCCAGCCTGTTGCAGAAAGATCCGCTGAACAAGCCTTAAGCATTCTTCACGAGCCAGCCGATCAAGGTCGAGACCTGCTCCATTTCGATGACCTTTCCCGTTTCCATTGACACGTGCGGGTGAAGCCTGGCGCTCGGGCACGAGAACAATTTCCCGTTCCTTGCTGGCCCGTTGCATTAACTCAAAATTCTTGCTCATGGTTTCTCGGCCTCAGTGGGCGGCGCATTAAAGGAATGCTCGACCGGCCGATCAACGCCACCTGTGACTTGAGGTGTTGCCGGTATCCGAAGTTCCTGTCCCGGACGCAGAACATCCGGGTTAGTCAACCAGGGATTGAGCTCAAATATTTTGTCCATGATCTCAGTACTGCATCTCCCGAAGTTGTCGGCGCAGATGCGGTAGAGCGTCTCATATGGTTTGACTCGGATTACCCGAGGCATGCTGGAAGTGCGCTCGAGTGGAGATGATGAATTCGCGTCACTCGGTGGAGCCGTCCCGTGGGTCGTATGGATGGACACTGCCCCGACGCTGGCCGACGCTGAGGGAGACCTAGAATCGAAGGCATTCCTTGGCGCCCCGGAGGTTGGTGTTGATGTTAGCCCTATAGATGCCGACTCGGCGGGCATTGGATTTTCGGAAACTCGCGTTTGTGGCGCATCCCTAACCGCATCCACCAGGGGTCCACTTAGCGCGGCAAGTAACACCCCGACGGCTGCAAATCTCGGAATCCAGTCATGAAGGGTCCTTCGGCCTTTTTCTCTAGGAGCAAGGTGCGCAGTTTTGTGCTGTGTGTCTGTTCCGAATTTCGCGACGGCGTGCGCTTGCCCTGTTATTGATCCGACATCCAGATCACCCAATACTTCGAGAATTACATCACGATCGATGGTTTTCTGTTTCAGAGCGCATCCGAGAGACAAGGCGTTGAAGCAGATATTGTTAATGTTTCGGGGAATGCCTTCACTGGCTGTAGCAATCAGGGCCCGACTTCGACGCGTGAATAGCGGGGCTGCAAAGTCGTGTCCCGCTATGCACAGACGGTGATCGATGTAGAGGTTGGTTTCGACTGCGTCAAATGGTTCCAGGTGTCCGAGAACGGAAATGCGCTGACGGAGCTGGACTAGATTCGGGGATCGAAGTTTGTCCGCGAGTTGTGGCTGGCCAGCCAGAATGATCTGCATTAGTTTGTCGTGGGAAGTCTCGAAATTAGAGAGCATTCGAATAACTTCCAAAACTGAATCGTCTAGATTTTGGGCTTCGTCAATCACCAGTACAAACCGCCTTCCTGAATGGGATTCGCGAAGCAAGACGTCATTCAGCTTCGAATGCATCCGCACCAGATCTCCGTCATCGCTCTCGATTCCGAGATCCGCAAGCAGGCTGCGAAGGAAATCGCGAGGCGTGCTCTGTGTCTGGAACAGGAAGACCGTTCTCGCGGATTGCTCAAAGTGCTCCAAGACCTGGAAAAGCAAGGTTGTTTTCCCCATTCCAGGCTTGGCGATTAATGCCATGAATCCCCGCCCGACAGTCACACCGTAAATGAGGGATGCCAGTGCCTCTCGATGCGTCAAGCTGAGATATAGATACCTTGGGTCCGGGGTTACGCCGAAGGGTTCCTCTCGCAGATTGTAATAGTCTAGAAACATTCTGCCTCGTCTACGCCGCCCGGTTTGGAACTGAAACAACCACCGGAACGTTTAGAACTTCAGCCACCTCAAGCGGACTCTGGAACGACGGGTCCATATGTTCCGCGACGACTGCCGAGCTGATGCTCACGAATACCGCGATGACAAATCCGATCAGCATCACCTGCCATGGGTTGTGAAGGGGCAATGCCGGGATAAAAGGAGGGACGGCGATAGTTACATTCGCGATCCTCTTTTTGTCGAGCGCATCAGCGGTGCGCTCCTGTTCTCGCTTGGCCAGATACAGCAAGTAATTCGATTCATTGGCCTTTGCTTCGCGAATCAGACCTCCCTGCCTCACCGCCTTCTGATCCAAATCGACCATTTGCAACTGCATACCTTTGATCGTGTGCTCCAACGCGGCAGCGGTTGCATTTTGAGAAGCAAGGTCGACTCGTGTCTTGACGATTTCTTCTCTCAACAACTCAAAGGTCGGATCGCGGTCTGTTGTGTGGTTCACGAATTGTGTCTTCTGCGCTTCCTCGATTGCTTTCTGAGTCTGGGCGATTTCCTGATCGGCCTCCTTGACAAGAGGATAGGTCGGCTCGTATTTCAGCAGGAGTTGAGTCCGCTTGATCTGAGCGGCCAGCAGGCTAGATTGCAATTGCTGCAATAGGACGTCAGCGGAATTGGAAATCTCCTGAGTAGAAGAACGGGAAGGCGTAGCTTCTAGCTGCCTCTCGGCTTCTGCGATCCGACGCTGGTCAGCTGCGATGACCTGCCGAGCTTGATGTAATGCAGCCACGGAATTCACAACCTGTTGCGCCATATTGGTGCGCTCGATATCGGGCGCAACGACTCCCTCGATCACTCCGAATTTGGCTAGGTGCAATTCCGCCTCCGCCAGCGCTTGTTGGTATTTTTCCGTCTCTTGCGCAAAGAATTCAGAGGTGCCGCTCGGGCGTCGCAGTTGTAAGTGTTTTTCCAGGTATAGCCTGCTTAGATTCTCCAATACGCAGGCCGGCACTTGGGGAGCACCCCTTCTCCCATAGGTCACTTTGATGATGTCGGCATTCTTCTCCGCTTCCACATCCAGAGCTTTTGCCAAGCGCTGCGCAGCCTTGGCTACCCGGATGGTTTTTCTTTCAGCCGGATCCCTCGGCAGGAGAAAGTCTGTGAGCGAATCTTGCTCCAAGCCACACGTTGTTACGACGGATCTGAGCATGTCTCCACCTTGGAGCAAGGAGACTTCTGAATTGATTTGATCCGGTGTTACGAGCGTGTTAGTGAGTATCGCAGCATTTTGCACCGAAGTGATCGCTGGGTCGGACCGGTCTTGTTGGACGAGGACCTCCATGGACGACTCGAAATACTTCCCAACCCACAACCAGGCGAACAATGTCGCCCCCAGAAAGACCCCGAAAAAGGAGAGAAGCACGAGTCTGCGCCGGCGGAACCCGACGGCAAGCCAGTCTCTCAGTGTGCTAAAGCGCGTGAAATTCTGATGCCTGTTTATGAAACTAGATTCGACCATGTTCGATACACCTCGCGTCCCCTTATAGTCTTGGCTCCATCCGCGCTCAATTGATCAGGGAAAGTCTGGGGCTTAGATACATCCCAAATGAGTACGGAACGTATTTTCGAAAATTCGTAATGAACTTTTCCGGCACAAAGATCATGTCCCCGGGCTTCATGACAGCATCTTCATTCACATTTTTTCCGTTCAAAATGTCTTTCAAGTTAAGCTTCTTGACCTCTACCCAGCCGTCGGAAATCCGATGGTAAAGAAACACTTGGGTTTTCGCCTGAGGTGTAAATCCCCCCGCTACGGCGATCGCTTCTGATACGGTTGTGTCGTAGCGTAAATCATATTGGCCAGGCTTTCCCACCTGGCCTGAAACGATAAAGAATGGCTTCTGAAAATCGGTTAGATCCACGTCGATGATCGGCTCGTGAAGAATCTTTGCGTAGGCCTCCTTCAACGCCTCAATGACCTGAGGAATTGTCATGCCTTGGATGTACAGACCTCCTGCGCCCTGTAAGTTCACATATCCATCTGGCTGAACCGTGACCGTCTGGTTGAATTCTGGAGAAAGCGAAAAGGTGATGAATAGAACGTCATCTCGTTGGATCTTGTATCGAGGATTTCGGTGTTGGAGTGCAGGGCGATCAGGATCCAGCTGACCCGTGTTTGGGACAGTGGTAGTCTTAGACGAATTGTCGGTACTAGGTGTTTGCTGGCTAGTCTGGGCGACCAAGGCCGCAGGTTCACATAAAAACAGACATGCCAAAGCAATTGTAGTTCTTCTTGTCCGTGCCACGGGATCGCCTCCTCAGCAACTTTCTGGCCGATCTGCTGTCACAATGTCGATTTCGCTTCATCGAAATTCTCATGTCACGAAACTTGGAGCTTCCTACAGGACCGGTTTCAGGGCCGGCCTGAGTCTGGTTAACCTCCCCACTCAGAATAGGACGAGCGGTCGGAATCCCGGCTGGTGAGCTTCCGCCATGGGAACTGGCCTTCCACCTCGGGTCTCATTTTCCACCTGTTCTTTCAAGTGTATTAGACCCGGATTCCGATCCATTTTCCGGGCCCGCAAGTAGCTCACGCCACTCACCGACTACCGAGAAACCGCTCTGTCCGTACTTGGTTCTTTCATGCTTAACTCGCTGCACTCGCATGCTTCCTTTGATCTTCACCTTGGTTGGACCGAACAGCGCCGATATCATAATTTCCACGTTGACCGCTGCATTTACCGGCGGACTTGTGGGGGTCAAAATGTAAGCGCCGACCGCGCTGATGTCTCGCGTTGATCCCTCTCCTTGGAAACGCTCGCGTCGTGAACCCTCCCAGTTGAAAACCACCGGGACACTCAACCGATAGCGGATGGCCTTCCTGCGTTCTGGCGGGAAATGAGTTGCGCGAGAAATCACATTCTCCCAGATTTCCAAAATCTCTCCTCGCTGGACGGTTTCCGTGCGTTAGGACCGTAAAGCGAACTGCAACACACTGCAAGAAGCGGAACACCTCCTGATGGGACGGGGCATTCACAGGTGAGGCGAAGGGTGGCACTTCCTGAGGTGCGCAGTACCCAATCCCTGTCAGGGGGCGACTCCCCACGTCTCTCGAAGTCATATCTAGTGCAAGTGCTATTCGCCAGAGTCATATCTCCATGGTGCAGATGAGGAGGAATCTCCTCAAAGTATGTCGTCATCGCGCAAGAGAAACGTGTCCAGCAGTGCACGTTAGAGCGGATCTCGCAACCTGAGCCTGCCTGACAATCAAATGTTCGATGTTTGGTCGAGATAAGTGACTTAATCAGCTAGGTTTATGGGCCGAGCGTGTTCGGGCCGTGACCCCTCGAAATCGCGCTCCTGACCGGAATTTGGGCTCGCGAGGTCGGCTCAGGTGGCGGCGAACAAAAACTGGGCCAAAGACAGCCGCCCTGGATTGCTGGTTGTTCGCATGATTGAGCCTATATAGGCACTGATTGTATGATCCGAGTCCCTTCTCTGGTGGGCAAAGACGCGGCGGACTCCCCCTGTTGCTTGTTAACAAAACTTTCATCGAATGTGTCTTGCTATTCGAAGAAGTAAGATTTTACAATTGGGTACCCCAGCTCCGTTTTGTGGAGGTGGGTCTTGAAGGAAGTACTAGGCTCCTCTCGCGAACGAATCAGCGTCCTCATCGCTGACGCCGATAATATGGGTTGTCAGCTAATGGCCGGTGCCCTCAGGCGCTGCCGGAATTACTTCGAGGTAGTTGCCGTGGCTAGTAGTTCACCGGATGCGATCTGCAAGTTGGAGACATATAAACCGCACGTCGCTGTGGTCAGCCCCGAACTCCAAGATGGTCCTCAGTCCGGTTTCAAGGTCCTGCAGGAGGTCCGCCGCGCTCACCCACGAACAGCTGGCGTCATGCTTTTGCAATCTCCTGAGCCAGCACCTGTCGTTGACGCATTTCGTTGTGGTGCTCGTGGTGTGATCTCAAGGGATGAATCGTTCAGGGAGCTTTCAAAATGTATCCGTAACGTGCATCTGGGACGGATATGGGCCACCAACGAGGACCTGGAAATCATTCTCGAGGCCCTGACCCATATCCAACCGATTCAGATCAACAGGGCAGACGGAACGGCATTGCTGACTCCGCGTGAGAAAGATGCGGTTCGACTGGTGGCCGAAGGAATGAAGAACCGTGAGATCGCTCAGACTCTTCATGTCACCGAACATACGGTAAGTAACTATCTATATCGCATCTTTGAAAAGCTGGGAGTGTCAAGTCGCGTCGAACTGATTCTCTACGCCACCAGTCATCGACACACGGAGTAGTCTGCCTCGTCGGCGCTTGGCGTACGTTGTTTCTACATCCTCTTTTATCGCGGGGTTCTTCGCGCCGTCAGTCCTGTTCGGCACGGATGGGTCCGGCAATCTCCGGTACGAAGAAGGAGATCCTGCTCGAAGTAGTAAGATTCGTTGATTTTCCTAACATCACAAGTCAAGTCACTTCCGGAAGAGCCCGCAGCTGAGGATCGGATCAAGCCAGTACTTCCGTTTCATTCCCTCCCACCTTCGTTCCATTGAGGCCCGCGAAAGTGTGCCCCAAACTCCTTCCAAAGGTCGCGCCCATCGATATACTTTCGGAGGCACACGCGTGAATGTAAGTAACATAAAAACTCTAGTCATCGCAGTTTTGGCTTTGACGATTTCAAGCCCAGCGAAGGCCCAGAAAACTTCTGAAATATTGAACAGGGGTGAGGACTTTCTGGCGGTTTGTCAATATGATAACAATCGTCCGCCTGACGTTTGCCTCGCCTATGTCGCTGGCGTGGCCGGCACGCTCGCGCTCAATTGGTCCGATACCGGTCAGCGCATTTGCGTCCCCGATAGCGCGACACTCAGAACTACGCTTGACTTGGTTCTCCAATACATCAAAGACAACCCAGAAAGGCGAAATCAAAAAACTATCTTTCTGATTGCGCAAGCAACAATCAAGAAGTATGTCTGCGAGGCGCCCAAGCAGAAACCTGCGTCAGCTCCGGAGCCGGTGCCTACGGCGCACCCGTGAGCATGCAAATCCTGGCCAAGCATGAAGAAAATCTGAACGCTGAAGCAGCGAAGTCTCTCGTTTAGGTGGCGCAAACCAATATAATTGGATTTCCCCGCATGTTGATACTCTTCGGGGTTTCGCAACGAACGGCACGGTCTTTCAGGCAGTACATCACGCCGGCGGGCGAACATCGAGACAAACTCACCCACGATCCGGCGAGAAGCCGCCGATCACATCACCAATTATTTAGGAAATCACTCTACTCTCTGTTGTAAACGACGATGTTATTTACGTCCTGCCCCTTCGCGTCCTTGCCCTTGAATGTCGAAGTCCGCGTTTTTCCGTCCTTAGAGACCACCGATGTCACCGTCATCACAACTTGGCCGTCTTTCTTCAAAGTAGATCGCACCGTGCTGGCGTCGGTCCGCTCTATCGCTACTGTGTCAGCGTTCGGCACGCCGGTAATGGGGTAGTCCTTGCCGTCGTATTTTGCGGTGTACGCGATGTGAGTCGGATTTCCAGCGGCGTCAATTCCGTCTGAATTGAGTTTGATGTTATCCCCCTCAGACTCGATCTTTACGGTGATACTTTTCGCTGCTGGCCCAGGTTCATACTTTGACTTGGCAGGGTCCATCTTCCAAGTCCCAGAATGCTGATCGGCTGCCGCGACGGGCACGTTCAGAGCGAGTGTTACGAGCAGCAGTGTCGTTGCGAAAGCGGCCAACGTCTTGATTCGCATAATCTAGCCTCCTTGGTGGGATATGGCTGGGGGAGGGCTGTGCAGTCCTTATGGCCCCATCTTCGCAGAAAGTCCAGAGAATTCTTGCGGATTCCCACACGGGCTCGCGCGCGCGAAGGTCTTCGATGGGTCTCGAGAAGTCAACCTACCGGAAACTGGGTGAAAAATATCTGGTTTCGTCCCAGGAAATCACTTGTCCGGTAAGCGTTAATCAGGACTTTGGAATTTTTGCCAGTTTCGCTGGATTTGTCGATAAAAGTGACAGGGGTCACTACTTGCTGCAATACTGGTTCAGAAATCCAAAAACGTCTTCGGCCCAGACGTCGGATCCAAAGTAGCCAAAGCTGTGGCCGTCCCGAGGGGAGTCGCCGTAGGGGGGATAAATCTTCAGTTTGTACGTCTTGCTCACCTCGTTCATCTCTGCTGAGAGTGTCTTGCTTGGCGACAGGTCAAAATCGTTAGCCGCCTGAAAAAAGAAGATTGGTGCTTTCGCATTTCGCACTGCACGAGTCATGAGTGACTGTAACTCAGGAGCCTGCGCCCAACTCTGAGCGCCCCCCGCAGAATCTATCCCCGCGCAATATCCTCCTCGTTCTACTCCCAGCACAGTTTCGATGCCACCAAACGAGTTTCCCGCCACTGCGATGCGAGTCGGTTGAACGAAGCTCTGTTTTCGCAACCACGCTAGGGCTGCGAACTGATCGTCCAAATGATCCGTCTCCAATAACCGCACCATTGTTGCGGCAGCCGCGGAGACGCCTCCGGCTTTCTCGGCAGCCGCGATCTGATCGCCAATGTACGGACCTGCCAAGGCACTCAATCCCTGCCCCCGCCGGTAAGGTCCAAAGAATACCCATCCATGGTTTGCGAACACCGGGCCCAGCGCGGCAAATGCCTGCTGGCTCATCATGCCAGGCGCGCTCCCGTGATTATATATAACTGCACGAAAGGGTCCGGCTCCTTCGGGTTTATAAAGCACTCCGTGCAGAGTAATCTCTCCGCTTGGAAATGTGACGGTTTCTGCGACAGCCAAAACTGAGGGTAAAAGCAATAGTGCGAACAACGCGGAAAAATAAGGTTTAGGCATTTTTGTATCAACCCAGCTCAAATCAACATTCATCGGTGCTTTGTGAAATTGGAATGGATGCTCATATTCGCTCAGACCGACAACATGCGCAAGCACGGACTCCAAAGTCCCGATAAGCCGGATAACCGCACTTGTCCGGTAAGCGCCTTCTATAAGGCGTTTATCGAGCCTGAGCGGTTAGGTGATAGCCTGTTCGAAATAGCTTCCGAGTTGGCGGCTACTCGTCCAGAATTGTTTGGATTCAGTAGGGGGCCGCAAGTATGGGAATATAATGTCGCTGCAAGCTCGATGTTCGACAGCGGGCATCTACGGAAACTCAAGCAGGAGGGAACGATGAGCAAGGTAAGGGTGCTGGTGGGTACACGAAAGGGCGCGTTCATCCTGATGTCGGACGGCAAGCGCGAACGTTGGGATGTCAGCGGCCCACATTTTGCTGGCTGGGAGCTCTACCACGTCAAGGGCTCGCCCGCTGACCCGAATCGCATATACGCGTCGCAGTCGAGCGGCTGGTTCGGACAAGTGATCCAGCGCTCAAGCGACGGCGGCAAAACTTGGGAAACTCCGGGCGGGGAGGTGATGCCAACGCCGGGTGCCCCGCCTGCAGGGCAGAGCAACAAGTTCGTCTATGACGCTTCTCCCGCCACCGGCAAGCCCCTCACCACCCATCAGTGGTACGACGGCACACAGCACCCCTGGGAGTTCAAGCGCGTGTGGCATCTCGAACCGTCGCTCACGGATCCGGACACCGTCTATTCCGGAGTAGAAGACGCCGCATTGTTCCGCACCACAGATGGCGCTCAGACTTGGCATGAGCTTGCAGGACTCCGCGGTCATGGGACCGGACCCAATTGGCAGCCCGGCGCCGGTGGATTGTGCCTACACACAATTATTCTGGATCCGAAGGACCCCAAGCGGATGTTCGTCGCGATTTCAGCTGCGGGCGCGTTCCGGACCGACGATGGCGGCAAGACGTGGCGTCCGATCAACCGTGGCCTGCACTCGCAATACATTCCCGACCCGAATGCCGAGATCGGCCACTGCGTCCACCATGTGGCCATGAACCCCTCTCGTCCCGGCGTCCTGTTCATGCAGAAACATTGGGACGTCATGCGCAGCGATAACGCCGGGGACTCCTGGCAGGAAGTCAGCGGAAATCTTCCCAGCGACTTCGGTTTTGTGATCGACGTTCACACGCACGAGCCGGACACCATCTACGTCGTGCCCATCAAGAGCGACGGAGAGCACTTCGTGCCGGACGGCAAATTGCGCGTCTATCGCAGCCGCACCGGCGGAAACGAGTGGGAGGCGCTCACCAAGGGTTTGCCGCAAGCCAACTGCTACGTCAACGTTCTCCGCGATGCCATGGCTGTGGACTCGCTCGATAAATGCGGCGTCTATTTCGGCACCACCGGCGGGCAAGTGTACGCATCCGCCGATGCCGGAGACACGTGGTCGCCTATCGTGCGCGACCTTCCAGCCGTGCTTTCGGTTGAGGTCCAGACACTGCCATGATTCGAGTTGAGCTCCCTCCACACCTTCGGGGACTCGCGCGCATCAGCGGCGAGGTGCAGCTTGAAATTCAAGGTCCGGCCACCCTGCGCTCTGTCCTCGACGCGCTCGAGAGCCGCTACCCGATGCTGAGCGGCACGATCCGCGACCACGTCACGCAAACGCGTCGGCCGTTCCTGCGCGTCTTCGCCTGTGGCGAGGACCTTTCCCATGAACAGCCGGACGCCCCGCTCCCCGACGCGGTCGCCTCGGGAGCGGAACCCCTCCTGATCGTCGGCGCCATCGCCGGCGGCTGACGACCCATTGGGTCGCATCTGGCAGCAGCGGACGCAGTGAGCTCCTGGTGTTGCTTCACGGGTGAGGTACGCCTGGCGGGTAGCGGCCTTTGGAGGTATCCCAGGGCGTGACGTGCCCCTCGTCCACCGCATGACGGACTTCTTCGGGCGTCAGCGGAGTCAACGGCTCTCCCGGGCGGACGCTTCGGGCTCGAAGAAAATTCTCAAAACCCTGGCGAGAGAATAGGGCATACAAATGAATGGACCCGTTCCCGGTGTTTGTTATTGACACCCAAGTTTCTCGCGGGATGAAAACGATGGAGTGTGGATCTGCCACGGCTCGTTTATCGCCGACCGTTACGGTGGCACCACCTTCTTCCAGAATGACTACCTCTTCGGAATTGTGGTGTTTGTGGAACGGAATCATCCCGCCGGGGTTCATAGCCTCCGTCCCCACGTAGAAGTCTTCGGCGTTGCCATTCTGCTTGTCGAGCTTGATGATAAATTCAGGAACGGAACCCGAACCGATCGGTCCTCCGGGGCGGCGCAAGCGGTGCTCGCCATCATTTTCTTGGAGAATCAGGGGTGTGGGAGACGATGGGCTCTGCGTGCTGGCGCCTGTCGATTGTGGAGGTACGCCGGGTGGGTATGGGCCTTTGAGGTCCCAATACGTGGCGTGCCCCTTTTCCTGGGCACGATGGAGTTCTTCTGCGGTGAGTGGAGTCAACGGCTCTCCTGGACGCGCGCTGCGGGCTCGAAGGTACTCTTCAAAACCCTGACGCGAGAATAGAGCATACAGATGAATGGGTCCGCTGCCGGTATTCGTCACAGACACCCACGTCTCTCGCGGGATGAAAACAATGGAGCGCGGACCTGCCACAGCTCGTTTGTCACCAACCGTTACTGTGGCGCCTGCTTCCTCCAAAATAAGCACCTCCTCGGCATTGTGATGTTTGTGAAAGGGAATGAGGGCGCCGGGCTTCAAAATCTCCGTCAGCGCAAGGAAGTCTTCGGCGTTTCCATTTTGCTTGTCGATCTTGATGATGAATTCAGGAATGGGACCTGGACCACCGGCCGCCGTTTGTCCTCCGGGGCGGCGCAACCAGTGCTCGCCGTCGGCCTCCTGGAGAATCAACGACTGGGCAGAATACGCGGCGTCTGTGCCCGATGGCGCGGATTGTGAGGCTTGCGGGTTCGGAGCACGAACTAGAAGTACGCCAAGCGTCGCAATCGTGATTGCAAAGAAGGCCGACAGGCTGCGAACTGACATGATTCCCCCGGTCGACGAGGATTTGGGCGGGAGTATAACGGCGCAGAATGTCTCATGCAAACTGTCGTTTGAGCAGCAACTTTGGGCGGCAAGTGTTGGTCGCTGTGAATTCTGTTTGTTTCACGATTCGGCTTGGAATAGAATCCGACCATGCAGAGGTGGTTCCCCGATTAGCCCAGAACGTCATCGCGCGGCCCGTCATGAGTTCATGGCCAGAATTAAACTGACCGACATACAGTCTGAGAAACACATATCAGGACATACCAAGGACCTGAGTCTGTTCGGGTGCTTCGCGGTGACACCGGATTTATTCCCGGAAGGCACGAAAGTCAGACTGACAATCTCACGGGGTGAGACGCACTTAGTCGCCCAAGGCAGAGTGACCTATTCGCGTCCCGGTTCAGGAATGGGAATCGCTTTCACAACAGTTGAGCCCAGTAGCCTTCCCGTTCTGGATGGTTGGCTCGCGGCCTTAAGAAAATAGTAATTTTGAGGCGCGTTACGATCAGCTACTCCGCGTAATTTGCCAGTCGTGGTTCTGCTTTCTCGAGATCCTGTGAAGCAGTCCAGCCTCGAGTTGCGCTCCTTCTCGCGTCATTCCTTCGACCTCGGTGATTCTCCGCACGCTTAGCGTGGCCGCCGGGGCGTCGAAGTGCTGCCGGGTCACCCCCACATACGTATTTTTCCGCATAGGGCGCTCGAGCGGCGGAGACGTTGCAATTGCTTGCCGAGGGGCGCAGTTTCGCGGAGATTGCGGAGCTTCGCGGGCGGCAGATTTCGACCGTCATGATGATGGTGGCGGACCTGGTTGAGCGGGGATTGGTGCAGTTTCAGGCGAGCTGGGTTGAAATGAAGAATCAAGCGATGATTGAGGCCGCTTGTGCACGGCTGAGGTTTTCGCCGCTCACGCCCATCAAGGAGGCGCTGCCGCACGAGATTACGTTTGGGGAGATTCGGCTCGTGATTGCGCGCATCCGCAGCCAGCCGGAAAAACGGAAGGCTGCGGCTTCGGGGCGAAATCTCTAATTGTTCTCTTGCGCCAAAGTGATCGCCGAGATGTCAGTGTTCAGCTGAACAGCGGTCAACCAGGATTGGCTGTCCTGGTTAAATCCCTTCGATCGTCTGCGCGGAAACGCTGCTGTCACCGTCCATTCACAAAAGTGGTGTATATTTTTGGCGCGGCTGGGCTGTTCGCATCCGATGCGACCAGCCCGGGTGGCTGCGGACTGGCAGAATTCGTTTCAATATCGAAAGGGTGGAACATGATGCGTCGCAATACGGCGGTTGCAATCGTAGCGGTAATGCTGAGCCTTGCGGGCGCGATGTGCTTGGCTGGATTTGCAGGCGCGGGGCTGGTCGGGGTGGCGGCAAAGGCGACTGGCGCAGCGGGTGCGTCGGGCTACCATGTGATCAAAATATTCCCCATCGGCGGTGACGGGGGATGGGACTACGTGACGGTGGACAGCGATGCGCGGCGCGTGTACGTGTCACACGCGACGCACGTCGTCGTGCTCGACGCGGACTCAGGCGCGAAAGTGGGCGACATTCCGGATACGCAGGGTGTGCACGGAATCGCGCTTGCGCCGGATCTGGGCCGCGGATTCGTGAGCAACGGGCGTGCCAACTCCGTGACGATTTTCGATCTGAAGACGCTCGCGACCATCGGCACGGTGGACGTGAAGGGGCAGAACCCGGACGCGATTTATTACGACGCGGCGACGAAGCGCGTCTTCGCATTCAACGGGCGCAGCAGCAACGCAACTGCGATCAACGGCGCGGACGGGAAGATAGTCGGGATGATTCCCGTGGGCGGCAAACCGGAATTTGCGGTGGGGGAAGGGAAGGGGCGCGTATTCGTGAACGTGGAGGACAAGTCCGAATTGCTTGAGATTGATGCGGACAAGCTGGCGGTGCTGCACCGCTGGCCGCTCGCGCCGTGCGCGGAGCCATCGGGGCTGGCAATGGATGCTGCGCACCGGCGGTTGTTTGCAGTGTGTGACAACAAGATGATGGCCATCGTCAATGCGGATACGGGGAAAATTGTGGCCACGCCGGCGATTGGCGAAGGGCCGGATGCGGCGGGCTTCGATCCTGCAGCGCAATTTGCGTTCAGCTCGAATGGCGGATCGGGAACGCTGACTGTGATTCACGAGGATTCCCCGGACAAGTACACAGTGGTAGAAGATGTTCCAACGAAGAAGTACGCGCGCACGATGGCGCTTGACGCGAAGACGCACAATATTTTTCTGCCAGTGGCGGATTTTGAGACAGCCACGCCGCAGGGTGAGCGGCGGCCTCCGATGAAGCCGGGGACGTTTGGAGTCTTGCTAGTGGGCAAATGAATTTCGCAAGTGGTCGCGAGAAGGATGTTCGGTCCCGCCGATAGTAAGTCCCACAATCGGACAGGAATCCGAGCCTGACGGCAGGGCAGTTGTGCTAAGTGGTGTGCCAGCATGCGCTTAGTGGGCACCTCGGATGGGTGGGGACATGCTCTGAACACCTCTAAAATGTCCTCGGAGGTGGGCGGATGACCTCGTTCTGGCAAGACGTGCGGTACAGCCTGCGGATGATCGCGAAGGCACCGGGATATGCAGCGATCGCAATCCTGACGCTTGCGCTGGGTATCGGCGCGAACACCACGATATTCAGTTGGATCAACTCCACATTGCTGAATCCAATTCCCGGGCTGGCCAGCCCGAGCGAAGTGGTGGCACTGACGCTGGGCAAGGGTGGCGACAACCCCTTCCCGTTTACCTATCCTGATTACGAGGCCATGCGCGACGGGCAGCAGAGTTTTGTGGGCATCACTGCGGGCAATGTCACTCCTATGAGCTTGACGGGCAAGGGTAAGCCGGAGCGCGTGTGGGGGATGGTGACGTCCGCGAATTATTTCGATCTGTTGGGTGTGCGCCCAATCCTGGGGCGCGGGTTCCTGCCCGCGGAGGACGAGAAGCCGGGAGGCGCGCCGGTGGCGGTGATCAGCTACCGCATGTGGCAGACACACTTCGGCGCAAATCCAGAGGTCGTGGGGCAGACGCTCGAAATCAATCAGCACCCGTACACGATTGTGGGAGTGGCACCGGCAGTGTTTCAGGGAAGCCAGACGGGGCTGCGGTCGGAAATCTGGATTCCAATCATGATGGAAGGACAATTGGTGCCCCAGGGCGACCTGCTTCATGACCACCACTATTTCTGGCTGGGGGTGTTGGGGCGGTTGAAGCCGGGCGTAAAGCCGGAGCAAGCGCAAGAGGAAATGACGGTGCTGCTGAAGCGAGAGGTGAAAAATTATCCAGAGGAACACAGAGGCCACGACAGCGTGACAGTGTATCCGCTTTGGCGGAGCCCGTTTGGCGCGAATCAATTTCTCTCCACGCTGCTGCCGATGCTGATGTCGATTGCAGGCCTGGTGCTGCTGCTGGCGTGCGCGAATGTGGCGAATCTGATGCTGGTTCGGTCGGTGGCGCGGCGGCGCGAGATTGCGATTCGAATGTCGCTGGGTGCGAACCGGTGGCGGCTGGTGCGGCAACTGCTGGTGGAAAGTCTTGTGCTGGCGCTGGCGGGAGGAGTAGTCGCGCTGTTGATCACGTTCTGGACTGCGGGAACATTCATGAAATTCATTCCGACGACGGATTTCCCGATCTCGCTTGGCATTCGAGTGGACCGCGCGGTGCTGCTCGCGACTTTCGTGATTTCGGTGCTCACAGGCGTGATATTCGGAATCCTGCCGGCGTTGAGGTCTTCGAGCGAAGCGCCCGTCGCGGTGCTGAAAGAAGATACTGGGAGCGCTTCGGGCGGACTCAGGAAGGCGCGCCTGGCGAGCGGGTTGGTGGTGGCGCAAATTTCTCTGTCGCTGCTGCTGTTGATCTGCGCGGGATTGTTTATCCGCAGCTTCATGAGCGCGCAGCAAATTAATCCGGGATTTAATTCGCACAATGTGCTGATCGCTGCCTACGATCTGTTTACGGCCGGATATTCGGAGGATAAGGGCGCGGAATTCGATCGCCAGCTGGTTGCGAAACTGGAAGCGCTGCCGGGCATACAGTCGGTGGCGCTCTCGAGTCGCACACCGCTGGGATTCGGCGGGGGCTCGACGGCCGTGAACCCCGAAGGCTACGTAGCGCAGGCTAACGAATCGATGGAAACGCAGGTGGCCATCATCACGCCGAATTATTTCCAGACCATGCAGATTCCGATCGTGAAGGGGCGCGACTTCACGCTGCAGGATACGAAGAGCGCGCAGCGCGCGGTGATCGTCAGCGAAACATTTGTGAATCGCTACTGGCCGAATCAGGAAGCAGTCGGCAAGCAACTCAACTCGGACTTGACACATGAATGGTTCAAGGTGGTGGGCGTGGCGCGGGACAGCAAAGTGAACGGCCTGAACGAAAAGCCGACGCCGTTTCTGTATCTGCCGCTGTACCAGGTGTACCGCGCCACAATGATCATCAATGCGCGGACAACGGGCGATCCGCTGGCTTTCGGCAAGACAGCCGAGAAAACCATTCATGAACTGAATGCTGACCTGGTGGTGTTCGACATCACCACGCTCGAATTGCGCGAGCAGATCGCCAGCTTCGGCCAGCGCGTCGCCGGGACATTTGTGGGCGCATTCGGGCTGCTCGCGCTGGTGCTCGCCGCGGTGGGGATTTACGGCGTTACGGCCTACACCACGCGGCAGCGCACGCATGAAATCGGCATCCGCATGGCGCTGGGCGCCAGCAAGCAGGACATTCTCCGGCTGGTCCTCGGGCATGGGTTGCGGTTGACGCTGCTCGGCGTGGGCCTGGGCCTGGCAGCGTCGTTTGGACTGACGCGGTATCTGGGCAGCCTGCTGCTTGGCGTGACGAGCACTGACGCGCTGACGTTTTCGTCCGTGGTGATCCTGCTCTGCGCCGTCGCTCTGTTCGCTTGCTTCATCCCCGCGCGCCGCGCAATGCGCGTGGACCCGATGGTGGCGCTGCGGTACGAGTAGGGCGCACGCCTCGCGCTCCGAATCTCGGGCGCTCGATGCCGACGCGCCCTGCCACGTCAGCTCCGCATGGTCCAACACGTGTGTCGCAAGAACTGGCGGCTTCTCGCGCCAGTCGGTGACTGCCTCTTCCACGTTTGCGGAAACAGTGAATTGTGTTGCGATTAGCCGCCACGGCGGCCAGGGCCTCCAAACTGCTGGCGGCCAGGGCCCAGCCAGGAGTCCGGCGGGCAGGCTTTTCTTCGCCTGTCGGTGAATCGTGGCTCGCGAGTCGTGATTGGCGGCCCGCGGCTCACGAAACCGGCTCTCGACAGGACTTGTCGCGCGCGTCATTTGAAACTTCTCCATTCGTAGCATGGCACAGCGGGAGGCAAAATTCGACTGGCCGAGAGACCAGTTATTGGGTCGTCGCATACACTGGCCGTTTCGGCGGCGGGGAATCCGGCGGTAAGGCAACGTCAACGCCGTCTCGCTCATTGCGAGAAGCGCCAAAAATGAGTCAGGCGGAAGCGAACTGATTAGTGAGAGAAAACACGGCTGCGAACGGGTGGCCCGCCAGCCTCTGACGAGAGGATCGTCTATCCCGGGCGCATTGGGTTCTCATGGATCTCGACCACGTGGGACGCACCGGTCTCATTACTGCTCTTGCCCAGAAGTCTCTCTATAGTTGCGAACAATTCATTCGTCCGAATAGGTTTTGAAACGTACGCATCCATGCCTGCTGACAGACAGCGCTCCTCATCACCCTTGAGGGCATGTGCAGTCATGGCAACGATCGGTGTGTGCCTGCCTCTAGACCGTTCCCTTTCCCGAATGGCCGCAGTGGCCTCGAAACCGTCCATCTCCGGCATTTGGACGTCCATCAGCACGATATCAAAGTCTTCCTTCTCAAGAGCCGCCAGTGCTTCCCGACCGTTGCCTGCGACTGAAACGATGTACCCTCGCTTTTCGAGAAGACGGAGTGCTAGCGTTTGATTTACGGCGTTGTCTTCCGCCAACAGCACTCGCGCTCGGTTCATGGTCTCTCGCAACGTATGTCGGGTTACCAAGGGAGCTTTCTTCTGAGTTGACAGATTCAAGACATTACATATCGCTTGCAACAGCTCTCCCTGACGTATGGGTTTCACAAGGTATGCGGAAATTCCCAGTTCCCGGCAACGAGCTGCGTCACCCAAGTGCCCAGCGGATGTGAGCATCATGATGGTAGCACCCACCAACCCCGGATCATTTTTGATACGCTCAGCGAGCGTAAAGCCGTCCATCTCCGGCATCTGTCCATCTAATAGGATCAGAGGAAAGGGACGCCCAGTGCTTTTCGCGACTTCGAGTGCCTGAAGTGCGGCGCGGCCACCCTCGGCTGCTGTCGGCCTCATGCCCCAACGAGTTAGCATGCCGGTCAGGACTCTTCGGTTTGTGAAGTTGTCGTCCACAATCAAGGCATGTAAATCGCTCAACTGTTCTGGTTGAAGAGGCACTGCGCCGACGGAAGGCTTGTCCTGCAGAGCCAACCGGAGCGTGAAGTGAAACGTGCTGCCTCGGCCAGGCTGACTCTCCACCCACATCGCTCCACACATCATCGTCACAAGTCTCGTGCAGATCGCCAGTCCCAACCCGGTGCCCCCATATTTTCGGGCCATAGACCCGTCAGCTTGCGAGAATGCTTCAAAGATCGCTTCCTGCTTTTCCTTGGGAATGCCGACGCCCGTATCCTTAACCATAAAATGCAAGCAAGTAATGGTGTCTTCGTGAGATTCTTCCTCAACATTGACAAAGACCTCACCTCCTTCGGTGAACTTGACCGCGTTTCCAACCAAGTTGATAAGAACTTGGCGAATTCGCCCAGGATCACCAATCAACGCCTCGGGGACGTCCGGTTGAACGTCGTAAATTAGCTCCAGCCCCTTCTGATGTGCGCGAACACTAAGCGACGTCATCGTCTCGCCTAGACTCTCGCGTAGATCAAAGGGAATCGCTTCAATCTCGAGCTTTCCTGCTTCGATCTTTGAAAAGTCCAATATGTCGTTGATGATTAAGAGCAGAGACTCGGCTGAAAGTCGGACAAGTCCAAGATTTTCCCGTTGTTCAGTTGTGAGATCCGTGTCCAGGACCAACTCCGTCATGCCGAGAATGCCGTTCATAGGCGTGCGGATTTCATGACTCATGGTCGCGAGAAAAGTACTCTTCGCTTCATTCGCTGCTTCGGCGGCCTCCTTGGCGTCTCGCAAGGCTTGCTCGGATTGCTTCCGCTCGGTGATGTCACGCACAAAAGCCGTGAACAAGTGCATCCCACCCGCCTGCATGACCGAGATAGTTAATTCGACGGGGAATTCGTGTCCATCCCGGTGCAGCGCTGTGATTTCAATCCGCTTGTTAAGAACTGGGCCTTCACCTGAGACAAGAAACTGCCGAAGGCCTTTCTCGTGTGTGGCACGATAACGCTCAGGAATAATCATGAGGGAAAGCAATTGACCCAGGGCCTCCTCACGACACCATCCGAATGTCGCCACCGCCTGGGCATTCCAGTCCACGATTGTTCCTCTCGAATCCATTCCGACAAATGCATCCAGGGCTGTTTCAAGGATCTGTCGAAGCCTTTTCTCGCTGGACTCGAGTTCCAAAGCTTGTGCCGAGAAGCTGCGATCGACCAGCGATGTTAAGACCGTAAGTCCGAGAACCATAAAAGTGACAACAATGATGCCCGCCGCCCCCAGCGAAGATATGCTAAGGGCGTGCGACAGGTTGCCGTTGATCGACATGGAGGGAGTGAAACTGGCCGCTGCCATCCCCGTGTAGTGCATGACGGGAACTGCAGCTCCCATGACTATTGCGCTTAGAGCCTTTCGCCAACCGCCCGAACTTGTTACTCCTCGAAAGTGAAATGTCAGCCATATGGCGACCAAAGAAATCACGATGGCCAGAACGACTGAAATCGTCACAGTCCCGCGAGAATAGTGGCACATGGCCGAGAGCCGCATCGCAGCCATGCCGATGTAGTGCATGCTTGCGATGGCGCTGCCCATGAAGAAGCTGCCAACTATGGCTCGAATGAGGCCCATTTTTTCTCGGCTCACGACAAATAACGCTATTGCCGATGCGAATATGGCAGCCAGGAGCGAAAGCAATACCGTTGGCCAGTCGTATTGGACCGGAACCGGCAGACGGAACGCGAGCATCCCCACATAGTGCATTGACCATATGCCAATTCCCATCGCCGTTGCGCCGCCGGTCAACCAAAGACTGCGGGCCCCGCCTCGCGCCGACGTCACTCTTCCTGCGAGGTCGAGAGCGGCATAGGAGGCAAGCACCGCAATGACAACAGACAGGGCGACAAGACGGTAGTCGTACGAGCCGACCATCAGGAGCCCAGGAGACATATCTCCACCTTTCTTTGAGGAGTGGAATTCCGGGGCCTTCGTTGAGTCATAAGGTTTGTCTAGACAACTCTCCCCTGTCGGCTATCGACTGGAAGAGGGCAGTCCTTGACCAGAGGGACGGATTCGGAAGGGACTTCATTCTGACTCAGCAATCAGCTAAGTCAAGAGCGAAGAAGCAAAGGCAGCGTACAAGTTAACTAGTTGAATTTTTCGAACCGCCAGCCTTGCGGTGGCGTCGAGTTGCAGACGAACGAGGTCCGCAAGAGCTGTCCCATAAAGAAAATCGTGCGCCTCGGGGACACAAGAGTCGGCGCTTGAGTGATGTGCTCACCTCGACAGCGGCTCAAATCTATTTGCTTGACCGCGAGGAGCGGGTGACGTAAACGCCCAGAAATTCAACAGCGACAATCGAGTGTTTCGAAATGAAAAGCTGATCGCCGGGCCGAGTAGTTTGGAGATCAGTTCAAGTCTTCCGAATTGATGCTTCTTCTGCCGGCACTGAACCATTCGAAAGCACAGTATCCGAATTGGAACTGAACACTCCTGCTCCTAAACGCACTAAATCAATTGTCTCCAGCGAGTTGTTGCAAAAAATGTTGGCCAGGCGCGTGCAGTGTAGTGGCTGGTATCTCCAGGCGGAGCCGTGTTCCGAAACGGTGCGAGGTTGTGAGAATGAAAAGCGCGGAAATGAGATTGCTGGGATGGAAGAGCGGAAATTCAGCGGGCGGATTTACGCTTATTGAGTTGATGGTTGTGATCGTCTTGATCATGGTCATCTCAGGAATGGCCATAATTCAACTGCAGCCCGCCTGGCAGCAGTCTCAAGCGAACGCCGGGATGGACCAGGTGAAAAGCACCCTGCGCCAAGCGCGCGAGACAGCGATATCGCAGCGCCGCACGATTGCGGTGCAGTTTAGCGGGAACAACACAATTTCGCTCTATCAGTTCGTGGTGATTGGGACCGCGAGCACTATCGCTGCGACTCCATTCCTGACCATTCCAATCCAGAAAAATGTGAAATTCATGACCTTTGCCGGCATGCCGGACACGCCGGACGGATTTGGCGTGCCGGGCGGTGGCGCTGGAATCATGTTTGGTTCGGTGGTGAATGGCCCGCCATCAGGAATGCAGTTCCAGAGTGACGGGACATTTACCGACGGCACAGGGATACCAATAAACGGGACAGTCTTTATCGGCGTCACGAACATTCCGGCAACAGCGCGAGCAGTGGCGGTACTGGGAAACACGGGCCGCATCCGCGGGTACTACGGAACCGGGACCGGATGGTTTCAACAATGAAGCGGATGAGCGCAATGATTTGGCGGCGCAAAGATGGCCGGGCCGGCTTCACGCTGATCGAGACCATGATTGCCATCGCGATCCTGTCCATCGGAATTCTGGGGCTGGGCGCCATGCTGGCGGACTGCCTGGCTTACATGGGCATGTCGCAGTACGACTATCTAGCGCAGCAAAAGGCGGCGTCCGCAGTTGAATCGATCTTCACTGCGCGCGATATGGGGCAGGTGACCTGGGCGAGCATCTGCAATGTGGGCTCGGCGGTGTGCACGGGAGGAATTTTCATGAATGGCCCGCAGCCGCTGTGTGACCCGGGACCGGACGGGATCGCAGGCACTGCGGACGATTTCGGCGGCGGCGGATGCGCGATACAGCAAGACGCAATTATCTTGCTGAATGGCGCCGGGACATTCATTTCCGGGGCAGCCAGTCGAGTGCCGCTTTCAAATTTCCAGTTCCTGCGGACCATCGCCATCACCAATATCCCAAATGTTTCGAACCTGCGACAAATTCAAGTGACCATAACTTACACGGCAGGGCGGTTCAAACGAACCTACACGCTGACTACCAACATCTCGAACTTTTCGTAGCGACTCGCGAGGGAGAAGCAAAATGAAGCGCCCGTCCGGATTTACCCTGGTCGAAGTGCTGATAGCCGTTACCGTGATGATGATCATCCTGGCGGTTACGCTCAGCATGTTGACGGACGCCATCCATACGGTTGAGGGCGTATCGCTGATGGCGGACACGCAACAAAATCTGCGCGCCGGGATGAACTACATCGTCCGGGATCTGGTGCAGGCCGGTGTGGGGATCCCGCAGGGAGGAGTCACCATTCCCAACACCGCCGGCGTTTCAGCCGTCACGCGGCCCGGGCCATACACGGCGCCCGCAACAAGCTTCGGTACTTTTCCGGCAGCGTGGACAGTGATACCCGCCATTTCGCCGGGTTTTCAGCTCGGAGTGACGACGGACACGTCGGGGTTCAACACCGACCTGATCAACATCATTTATGCGGATAACACTCTGATCGATCTGAACCTGCACTGGCTGAACCAGTTTCCTGTGAATACGCCCGGCGGCGGCGTGGGTTGCGGGGGTGTGACGAAGACTCCCAACGGCTCGATCGTAACCGCAGGCACCACCACGACAGTGACGTTTGATGCGAGCTGCATCAACATCAATACCGGAAACACAGCCCTGGCAGCCGGCGACCTGATCCTCCTGCAGGCGGCCGCAGGACCCATGGCGCTGCTGACCGTCTCCACTGCGAATCTGGCCGGAAATTCGATCGTATTCAGCACCGCGGATGCGTATGTACTGAATAACTCGGGCAAGACGTCCGGCACCATCAAACAAATTCAATCGCCGGTGGGCTCCGGGACGTACGCCACCACGACGGCGAGCCGAATTTGGATGATCACGTACTTCATCGACAAATCGATTCCGACCAGGCCTCAATTGATGCGCCAGGTAAACTTGAGGCCCGCACAGACCGTTGGCGACGCCACCGAGAACATGCAATTCATCTACGACATTTTGAACGCCGGGTCCACGCCCCCATCGGTTACCACCGACGTTGCGAATCCAACGCTGGCGCAGATTCCCTACATCCGCGACGTGTATATATCGCTGTTCGCGCGGTCAGAGAGCCCCTTTAGCGTGAGCAAGAAATATTTTCGGAACAATTTGCAGACCGCGGTCAGTATCCGCAGTCTGAACTTCTTTAACGAATTCAAATAGCCCGGTGCAGGAATTCGCGAACCATTCTGATTGCATTGTTACAAGGAGAAATTCAGTGAACAGCCTCCAGCCCGACAAAGGTGTCGCATTAATCACCGTGATTCTGGTCATGACGCTGGTCTCGGCGATGATAGTGGGTCTGGCATGGCTCGTCATGAGCGATCAAAAGCTGGGCGGCAACAACAACGACCGCCAGCTGGCGTTCTATGGCGCTGAAGCGGGCATGGAATCTCTCACTGCGAGCCTGGAGAACGCCTTTGACGCAAATTATGCGCAGACCGCCACCAGCATCAACGCAATCTTGACCAACCCGGGCCCGCCCACTAATGTTCCCAACGTCCAATATCTCGCCCCCGGCAGCACTACCAATGGCTCGGGCTATCTGATCACCTTCACTCCGAGCGCGGCCAATGCGAATCTGCCCGCGTCAAGTTTCAGTACGCTCACGACGGGGATTTATGCTGGCCTGGTGGCACTGGCAACACCCTATACATTGACGGTGACCGCGCATACCACCTACGGCTCAGAGGTGAAGTTGCAGCGGCGCGTCCAGACAATCGCGATCCCGGTCTTTCAGTTTGGAATTTTTTCTCAGACCGACCTGTCATTTTTTGCCGGTCCGGATTTCGATTTCGGGGGCCGCGTTCACACCAACGGCAATTTGTGGCTAGCGGAAGGGGACGGGTCCACTATGACGCTGGAGCAGAAAGTGACCGTAGCCGGACAAATCATTACGTCGAATCTTGAAAACGGCTGGCGAACGACCACCGGATACAATGGCGTGATTAACATCACGACCGGATCGGGCTACCAAAACCTGATGGCGCAAACTCCCGCGGACAGCGTGACGGGCACAAACAACTATGTAAACAACGTCAGCCCTTATGACACCACCTTCGCGGGAATGGCCAGCAGCATCTACAACGGAAACATCGCCGTCGGACAAACCGGCGCAACAGTCCTGAATATCGCCATAGCCACCCCGGCCATCGGAGGCCAACCAATCGACTTGATCCGCAGGCCTGGGCCAAACGAAGACACAACAAATGCTGCAAAACTCGCCGAGCGCTATTACAGCCAGGTCAGTCTGCGCATCTTGCTTTCGGATTACGCCCCCGGCGGCGGCTGCGCGGGCAGCGATATCAGCAGTGCTGGCGCAACTAAACTTCCACTCCTTTCTGCGAACCTGGGAACACCGACGCCAATAGACCTCGCGACACTCGCGTGGGACCAGGGCGT
>Ga0207107_1001_pt2 | contig 86038 bp, 70 predicted proteins | sample Alteio_BWMinHeat_75_FD_153555 | JGI IMG/M metagenome (GOLD analysis project Ga0207107, IMG submission 153555) | Enriched cells from forest soil in Barre Woods Harvard Forest LTER site, Petersham, Massachusetts, United States -... | ecosystem: Environmental > Terrestrial > Soil > Temperate forest >... | reverse complement strand
TTCACATCATCCACGGCGAGGAGATCGCCGAAGCGGCGCGTCAAGTGTTCCGTGGAAATCGCGGCGGCAGTCATCGAATTTTGGACTCTAGCATAGACGCAGAAATCCAGGGAAGCGGAGCGGCTAGCGCGTGTTGATCGGCGCGGTGGGTGTGGTGGCGGCCTGCGGGAAGACCGCAAGTACGGCGGGAAGTTCCAGACGGAAGGTGCAGCCGCCCTCGGCGCGATTGAATCCGGTAATGTGCCCGCCGTGTTCCTGCATTACGCCGTAGCAGATGCTCAGCCCCAGGCCGGTGCCCTTGCCGACGGGCTTGGTGGTGTAGAACGGGTCGAACACTTTTTCGGGCTCGCTCATGCCGGGGCCAGTGTCGGAAACTTCGACGACCACGTTTCCTTTTTCGCGCAGCGTTCGGATCAGCAGGACGCCGCCGCCGGTGGTTTCCATCGCGTCCACGGCATTGCTGATGAGGTGGTAGAAGACCTGCAGTAGCTGGTTCGGGTCGCCGCGGACGGCCGGCAACACGCTACGGCTTTCGAGCTCGATGCGAATATTTTTTTCGCGGAGATCCAGATTGCGAAGTTGCACGGCGCCGGTGAGAACGGAGTTCAAATCGAGCAATTGCTTTTCGACGGGGACTTGCCGCGCGAAGCTTAGGAGATTCGTGACCAGGTCCCTGGTGCGCCGCGCCTGGTCGCGGATTTTTTCACCGAGAGTGTGCGCGCGCGTCTGCGCAGGATGCTCCTCCATCAGCAAATCCGAATAGCCGAGGATCGCCGTCAGGGGATTATTGATTTCATGCGCGGCTCCAGCCGCAAGCTGTCCCAGTGAAGCCAGCTTTTCTGACTGCACGAAGTGAGTTTGCAGGCGCTTCACATTCTCGAGCGACTCCCACAACTCATGCACCAGTCCGGTGCGCTCCTGATAAACGAGCTGCTGCCGGAAAAATACCAGCGCTGTGCCGACCAGCAGCACAATCAGTGTCGCGAGCAGTCGGAACCTCTGCACCTCCGGGGGCGTCTTGCTCACAAACACGGTCCACATCGCCAGCAGCGGCGCTGCGAGAACGCCCAGCATGGCAAGTTGCGCGGGCCACTGCACATCGCGCCGGATCAGCGAAGGCAGCGGATCCGGCTCAGGCTTCAGCTTGCGCGCGATGATTCCCGTTGTTGCGAGCCACAGGAACGAGGCGATCAGCGGCATATCAAATAGGTCTGCCGGGTACACAGCGCCGTAATTGTCGCCCCAGTAGGCGGCCACGAGGCCGAGGTCGTAGAGAAGCATAGCGCCAAGAAGGTTTAGATATATGGTTCGCCAGGTCCCCCTGGCTCGACTGGAAAGGATTGCAAATCCGATCACGACGATGAAATTTTCCACCATGTAAACCTGCAGGTCGCGCTGGCGGAATAATTCCGGATTCGGCCAGACTGTCTTCCAGGGCATGGCCACGAAGAAGTACACGTAAAGCCAGAGAGTGGCGAGAAGGAGCAAGTCGAGGACTCCGTAGCGAAGCGTCTCGCGCATCTTCCGCGCGTGAGGAACCAGCGCAACGGCTGCCATCCATGGCACGACGTGCAGAAAGAAAAGAATATCGCCGGGGAAAGGACTCTGAACCTGGCGATGCAGTTGCAGTTCCTCGTAGGTGACCACTAGTTCTCCTGCCAGCCACAAAGCACAGCCAAGCGCGAGCAGCATCCAGAAGGCGTTGCGGCGGCGGTAGGGCGAAGCGGCATTCCACAGCAGGCACGTATTGGCAAACAGCGGAACCAGGCACTCGAGCAAGTCGCAAATGGTGCTGCGCGCGGTGCCGCGCGGCAGCAGCAGCGCCGCCGCGGCGTATCCACCGAGAAAAAATAGCCAAGCGCCCAGTATAAGGATGGCAGACCGGGAAAACTTCATCTAGGAGGCACCCGAGATGATTCTATCCCAGCGCCGCGGAGGTTTGCGGTGAAGTTCCGAGAGATACTCTAAAACATAACACGAATCGTAATCTTCGCCGCATTCGGCGCGCTAAGGTGACACGGCTTCCGCGAGAGCGCAAATCGCGCGACCAACTGCGGAACCATTCCCCATTCAATGAATGGGCGAGGCCGGAAGATTTGCAACCGGCAAATCTGTGCGTACCACCGAGTCCGGCGGAGCGATGCACCGTACGGTACATGGCGGTGGGCGCAGTCTCGTGCGAACTTTTCTCCGGCCCCAATTCCCTGCTAGCAGGGAAAAATACAGGGAATATTGCACATTTCGGGGAAGCCACTCGGGGATAAGTGTACACCGGACAGTACTTTTGGAGGGAAAACTACGTTTTCGAAGCGCATCCGAGCAGGGAGCCATCAGGGAATGAACAAGGAGCAAAAATTCCCTGATACTGAGTTCATTGCGAGATTTTGGCGGCCTCTTCGACTCCAAGCTATGTGAGTTTCGCCGTGTCGCTCTTTACCGAACAAAAGAAAACAACTTGTCCGGTAAGTGCGTTTATCGAGGGTTGCCCGACGCTTTGGCCATATAGCTGGCGATAAGAGATTACAAGTTAGGGTAGGGGATGGGCCCTGGCCCGCTTGGCGGAGGCACGGATGAGGTCTTGGCGACGGACAGCCCACTATACCAGGGGAGTTCAAGTAAGTCGTGGCTGTAACTCGGCGGATAAAAATCCTGCGTGCAGCGCGTTGCCACGAAACTTCTCGGCAACGTCCCCAACTGATAGGGGCTTGCTGAAATAATATCCTTGAATCTCATCACACTGATGTGCCCGTAGGAATGACAATTGTGGTTCGCTTTCGACGCCCTCGGCAATGACTTTGAGATTCAAACTCTTTGCCATGCTGATGATCGCATTTGTGATCGCCGCGTCGTCAGTATTCACGGCGACGTCTCGGACAAACGAGCGGTCAATCTTGAGCTTGCTAACTGGAAACTTTTTCAAGTAGCTAAAACTGGAATAGCCGGTCCCGAAGTCGTCAATTGCTAGCCTCAACCCCATAGCCTTTAGTTCTCGAAAGACTGAGAACATCACGTCTGCATTCGATAGTAGAAGGCTTTCCGTAATTTCGAGTTCAAGGTACTTAGGGGCCAGGCCGGTCTCGTGAAGCACTCTTCTGATCAATTCGCAAAAGTCCTCCTGGCTGCGCCGGGCTGAAAGATTCCCAGCCTCCCGCGCTGCCTTCGCCCAAGGACAAAGATGCGCCCGTCAAATTCCTCAGCGATTCGTTCGAGAATTGTTCCGGAGTCATCCAAAATCTCACCGAACCACAGCTCGCCCAGCTGCACGATTCTCCCGAGGGGCGCATGCCCGGCCCGAAGTTCTTCTCGCCAAGCACATTCACGTGGCCCATCATCGCGGCCATGTCGAAATCTATCTTCGCGACAAAGGCATTCGCCTTCCTATCGAATTTAATTTTTTTGGCGACGTTCTAGGCGTAAAAGTTCATCGTTGGCCGCGGGGTTCGGGCCAAGACCCCGGAAGGTGTGGGCATTGCTCCATCGCTTATTAGATTGATTTCAGTCGGTTAGTGGTGTGGCCTGGAACTACAGATAAATGCGCCGGAGGATCAGGTGCTTACCTCATGGTAATTCGAGATCCCCTCCCGGTACGCTGGGTGGTATCCTGCGGGAGTTGCCCGCTGGAGGTCCAGTAACCTCAGGCGCTTCCACGTGCTCAGACATGATGGCCATGCCCGGAGCTGTAGCGCTCCCCCACCACCGGTGCCGTTTCGTTGTTTGGGCTCCGGGCCAACCATCGATGTCACTCGTTCTATTTCGTCGCTACCCCGAATTGATTCCGATGAGCGCTCATTGCGGGTTTCACACCGTTGAAACTGAAGCCGATGAGGGAATTCCATACCGATTCCGCTTCCCGGATGGCCGAGAATTTGCCGACCCGGCTTCGCGTTTTCAGCCCGAGGGTGTTCAGGGCCCTTCCGTCGTAATTGACACAGCAAAATTTCGATGGACCGACAAGGGATTCGCCGGGTTTTCCCCGAGTCAGGCCGTAATTTATGAGTTGCACACCGGCACATTCACTGAGGAAGGCACATTTGAATCGGCGATTTCACGGCTCGAGTCTCTTGCAGACTTGGGTGTGACGGCCGTCGAGTTGATGCCCGTCGCGCAATTTCCGGGAACGCGGAATTGGGGTTACGACGGCGTATTTCCTTACGCCGTGCAGAATTCTTACGGAGGGCCGCGGGGGCTTCAGAAATTTGTCAACGCGGCTCATGGAATCGGGCTCAGCGTGATTCTGGATGTCGTTTACAACCACCTGGGTCCGGAAGGGAATTTCGCCGGAGAATTTGGCCCGTACTTTACGGATCGCTACCGGACGCCCTGGGGCCGGGCCGTGAATTTTGACGGGCCCGGGAGCGATCCCGTACGCGCATTCTTTATCCAGAACGCGATCTACTGGCTCAAGGAATTTCACATCGACGCGCTGCGATTGGACGCGGTTCACGGAATTTTCGATTTCAGCGCGCACCATTTTCTTGCCGAGTTGAAGGAATCCGTCGAGGCGCTGGCCCAACGCTCCAGGCGCAAACTTTTCGTCATCGCAGAAAGCGATCTGAATGACGCCCGTCTTTTGCACGCGCTCGATCGAGGGGGGTACGGACTGGACGCGCAGTGGAGCGACGACTTCCATCATGCGCTGCACACATTGCTTACTCATGAATTCACGGGCTACTACAGCGATTTTGGCTCGATTGACGATTTATGCGAGGTGCTCCGCGACGGATGGCTCTACTCCGGCCAGTACTCACGCTTTCGGAGGCGACGGCACGGGAATTCCGCGGCAGGGATTCAGCAAAGCCGGTTCGTTGTTTTCAGCCAGAATCACGACCAGGTGGGGAACCGCGCGCAGGGCGAACGGCTCATACAGCTCGTTGATTTTGAGAGCATAAAACTCGCGGCCGGCGTTACACTGCTTTCGCCATTCGTGCCGTTGCTGTTTATGGGGGAAGAATACGGAGAGACGCATCCATTTCTCTATTTCACGAGCCATTTTTCCCCGGAGTTGAATGAAGCTGTTCGCAAAGGCAGACGCGAAGAGTTTGCGGCCTTTGGATGGGGCGACTACCTTCCAGATCCTGACGATGAAAGAACGTTCAGACGATCTGTTCTGAACTGGGCAGCTCAAGCAAGCGAGCCCCATCGCACGCTGCGCCGCTTCTACAAGACTCTTATGGGCATCCGGAAACAATTTGGGATCGGCGGAATCAAACCCGAAGTGTGCTGCGACGAGAGTCACAAAATTCTCTCGCTGGAATATTGTTCTCCGCGGTTCCGTTTGGTTGTAGCCTTCCATTTCGCAGACTCTCTAGCCAGTTTTCCTCTGCATTCGAATTTTCATATGGCGGATCTGATCCTGAATTCAGCCGACAGTGAATGGCTGGGGCCGGTTGCAGTATCCAAAATGGGAGCGGAGGATAAGAGCTTCCACTTCGGCCGGCGCTCGGTTGCGGTCTTTAGCTCAAGCACCAAGGGTGATCGATGAACCATATCTGCATTCACGGGCATTTCTATCAGCCGCCAAGGGAAAATCCGTCGCTGGAAGCGATTGAACTGCAGGATTCCGCGTATCCGTACCACGATTGGAACGAGCGCGTCACGGCAGAGTGCTACGCCCCGAATGCCACATCACGATTGCTCGACGACCAGCAGAGAATCGTGGAGCTCGTGAACAATTACGCGCGAATCAGCTTCAATTTCGGGCCTACGCTTCTGAGCTGGATGCAACAAAAGGCTCCCCAGGTTCTCGAATCGATCCGACAGGCGGACAAGGCGAGTCAGGAGCGGTTCGGAGGCCACGGTTCCGCCATCGCACAGGTGTATAACCACATGATTCTGCCGCTCGCGCATCCGCGCGACAAAATCACGCAGGTTATTTGGGGCATTCGCGATTTTGTATTTCGTTTCGGCAGGCGGCCGGAAGGGATGTGGCTCCCTGAAACGGCAGTCGACACCGCGTCGCTCGAAGTTATGGCCGCGCAGGGAATTCGGTTCACGATTCTCGCCCCGCGGCAAGCGAAGCGTGTGCGACGGCAGGAAAGCCGAAGCTGGAAGGACGTTTCAGGGGAGCTCATCGACCCAAGCCGCGCCTATCAGATCCGGCTGACTTCTAAAAAGACGATGGCGCTGTTTTTTTACGATGGCCCCATTTCCCGAGCCGTCGCATTCGAGGGTCTGCTGGACGACGGAAAGCGGTTTGCCGAGCGACTTCTGGGCGGATTTTCGGCTGAACGCACCTGGTCGCAGCTTTCGCACATCGCCACGGACGGCGAAAGCTACGGCCATCATCATCATTACGGAGAAATGGCTCTCAGTTACGCGCTGCACAGCATTGAATCCGGGCAGCAGGCGCAGCTCACAAATTATGGACAATTTCTTGAAAACTATCCACCGGATCACTGGGTTGAAATCGCCGAGAACTCTTCCTGGAGCTGCGAGCACGGCGTCGAACGCTGGAAATCGAATTGTGGCTGCAATTCAGGCGGGCATCATTGGAGCCAGGAATGGCGTGGGCCTTTGCGTGAGGCGCTCGATTGGCTGCGACACACATTGGCTCCGGTTTTCGAGCAACATGCGGGCAGTCTGCTGAAAGACTGCTGGAGCGCGCGCAACGACTACATTGACGTAATTTTGGACCGCTCCAAGGAAAACGTACAAGTCTTCCTGGGCAAGCACGCCACCCACGACCTGAACCACGAGGAACGGGTTTCCGCGCTCAAACTGCTCGAAATGCAGCGACATGCGATGCTGATGTACACAAGTTGCGGATGGTTTTTCGAGGAACTCTCGGGCCTTGAGACCGTACAAGTGATTCAGTACGCCGGGCGAGCCATTCAACTGGCGCGCGAAGCGGCGGGCCAGGATACCCTCGAGGCGCAATTTCTTGAAAGATTGCGCAACGCCAAGAGCAACATTCCAGAACATAAGAACGGCGAAGAAATTTATAAGAAGTGGATTGCACCGGCCGTCGTGACAATGGACAAAGTGACGGGGCACTATGCCGTCAGCTCGCTCTTCGAGAATTACTCCGATTTCACCAAGGTTTATTGCTACGACGTGGAGCGCGGGGACTATAGCGTCGAGACGGAAGGCCGGATTCGCCTAGCGGCAGGAAACGCGCGAGTCCGTTCCAAAATCACCACCGAAGACGGCGCCCACAGCTTTGCCGTGCTGCACCTGGGCGATCACAACCTGACCGGCGGCGTCCGCGAATTTCAGGGCGAAGAGAATTTTCACGAGCTGCGTGAAAAGATGAGCACGGCTTTCAAAACCGCCGACATGGCCGAAGTGATTCGCGTGATCGACCAGGAATTCGACAAGCGGACTTTCACGCTACGAACGCTCTTCCGCGACGAACAGCGGCGGATCCTCAAATTGATTCTCAAGGATACTCTGAATTCGGTCGCGACCTCCTTCCGGTCACTTTATGAGAATCAAGTGTCGCTTACCCGCTTTTTGAATTCGATTAACGTCCCTGTGCCTCCTGAGCTCGTTTCGGCAGCGCAGGTGGCGCTCAATAGTGAGTTGCGCGAAGCTTTGGAGCGTCCGGACCTGGATGCTGCCGCCATCAAGAACCTGTTGCGCGACGCAGAAACGGCTCATGTGACAATCGATTCCGCCACCCTCGAATACGCCATGCGCAAGCATCTGGAAACTCAAGCGGAACTCTTTGCGCGGAATCCTGACGATCTGCAGGCTCTCAAGCGTTTGTACACTATGCTGGACCTTGCCGCTGCTCCCCCGTTCCCGGTGATGCTGTGGGAGGTACAAAACCGGTGCTTTGCAGCTTTAGCGAAGTCTTTCGCGTATCACAATGTCGCCGGCGCACACCGCGAGGATGACCCGTTGCGGAAGGAATGGGCTGTGGAATTATCTGCTGTTGGAACGTATCTTCACATCAAGGGTCCGAGGCCATGATTTCCGGTGTGCCGCTGGCTACTTATCGTCTTCAGTTCAATGCAGATTTCCGCTTCGAGGATGCCATCCAGATCCTGGATTACGTGCGCGACCTGGGAATTTCGCACATCTACGCTTCGCCGGTTCTAACCAGCCGCCGCGGTAGCGGCCACGGATACGACGTCACGGACTCGACGAAGATAGACGCTGAATTGGGTGGCGATGAAGGATTTTCCGCGCTTCGCGCCGCGTTGGAAGAGCGCGGTATGGGACTTCTCCTCGATATCGTCCCCAATCACATGGCGGCCTGCAGCGAGAACCGTTGGTGGATGGACGTTCTCGAATATGGTTCCGACTCACCGTATGCTTCGTACTTCGACATCAATTGGCGTCCGCCGATCCGCAGCATGGAAAACAAGATTTTACTGCCCTTCCTCGACCGGCCTTTTGGAGAGGCTTTGAATGACGGTGAATTCAGAGTCGAGTATGAAGAGGGCAGGTTTTTATTGCGCCATGGTGATCAAATTTTTCCTCTGGCGCCGGCTTCGTACGCAGAAATCCTGGGAAGTGGGGAAGGCAAAGATCCCATCGAACCCGATTCATCCGCGGCCCACGAATGGGGCGGAATTCTCGCCGCCGCACAAGCGGTCGCGGCAGACACGAACTTCGGCGCGCAGGCAATCGCGGAAAGACGGACGAAATTTGAACGATTGCGCGAGCGCCTGAAGGAACTAGCGGCCTCGTCACCGGAGATTGCCGCATTGCTAGCGCGCAAGCTGGATTTGCTCAACGGGACCGACCTGAATATCGCCAATTACAATGATCTCGAGCGGCTGCTTTCTCTTCAGCATTATCGCCTGGCGTACTGGCAGACGCCCAGCGACACGATCAACTATCGCCGCTTTTTTTCCATCACCGATCTGGTTGGCGTGCGGGCGGAGGATCCGTCCGTCTTCGATGCCACCCACGAAGCCATGATCCGTCTCGGGTCCAAGGGCGGCACATCCGGCTTTCGCATCGATCACATCGACGGCTTGCTCGATCCACTGGCTTATCTGAACCGTCTGCAGGAACGTCTTTCAGCGGAAGGAGCGGATTCCGCGGGCGCCTTCCTTCTCGTCGAGAAAATTCTTGCCCGAAACGAAACGCTGCCGCTCGATTGGCCCGTTCAGGGCACGACCGGCTACGATTACCTGAACTACGCCAATCGTTTGCAGGTTGACGAGCAGCAAGCTCAGGCTCTCCTCGACGTTTACAGTCGCTGGACCGAATCAAAGGTTGGGTTTGACGAAGTGTTGTATCAGAAGAAAAAACTTGTCATGCGCACTCTGCTCGCGATCGAAATCCGATCGCTCGGTCGCCAACTTGCCGAGCTCGCCCGGGACGACCGGTATGCGCGCGAGATTCCCCCTGCAGATCTTGCAGAAGTGCTGGTGGAGATCACTGCATCATTGCCCGTCTACCGGACCTATATTCGAACGCTCGATGTCCCGCATTTCGCGCAGGATATCTTGACAGAGGCGATCGCCGTCGCCCGCACGCGCCGCACAAGTTTGCCGCCGGCATGCTTCGATTTTCTTTCCGACGTTTTGCTCTTGAGCGCCCCGGGGCATGTCCGGCCCAGCCAGCGCGAGGCGCGGCTGGCATTCGTGATGCGCTGGCAACAATTCACTGGCCCGATCGTGGCCAAGGGGCACGAAGATACTGCGCTGTACGTTTACTTTCCGCTCTCTTCGCTCAATGAAGTCGGGGGAGATCCCCGCGTGATGGAGACAAGGCCCCAGGAGTTTCACGAATTCATCGAGCAAAGGCAGAAGCGCTGGCCTCACAGCATGAACGCCACCACCACCCACGACACGAAGCGGTCCGAAGATGCGCGCGCTCGCATTGCCGTTCTCTCCGAAATCCCCGAGGACTGGGAAGCCGGGCTGCGCGCGTGGTCTGAAGCCAATGTGAATTTCACCGAGAAAATCGAGGGGCAAATTGTTCCTGACAGGAATGAAGAATATCTCTTTTACCAAACTCTGATCGGCGCTTGGCCCCTTGAAGAAGAAAAGTGGACGAGATTTGTCGAACGGATAGAGAGCTATCTCATCAAAGCGATGCGCGAAGCAAAAGTGCATACACGATGGACCCCGCCAAACGAACGTTATGAATCGGCGCTGCGGAAATTTATTGCCGGCGTACTTAACCGCAACCGGAACATAGCGTTCTGTTCTAGCTTCGCCCGTTTCCAGGAGCGGACGGCGCTCCACGGTATGCTCAACAGCCTCGGCCAGACGCTGCTGAAAATCGCGTGTCCCGGCGTTCCGGATTTTTACCAGGGCGCCGAATTGTGGGACCTGCGGCTGGTCGATCCGGATAATCGCGGACTGATTGATTTCCGGAAGCGCGCATCTTTGCTGCATTGCGTTCGGGATGGGACAAGCTGCAAGTGCCAAGAGCAGATCAACGAGCTTCTTCTCAATTGGCGGGATGCACGCGTGAAACTGCACGTCGTCCGAGAAGCCCTCAGTGCCCGGCGCGCTCACTGCGATTTGTTCCAAAACGGCGATTACCGGCCGCTCGTAGTGTCGGGGCCGCATCGAACTCGTGTTATCGCTTTCGCCCGTCAATCAGGCGATGAGCGGTTGATCGTGGCAATCCCCCGGTGCCTTGCTTCCTTGCATGCTCCTGTCTTGGATGACGATCGCTCCCGTTTCTGGCGGGATACGGAGTTGAATTTGCCGGACGACTCGCCGTCGATTTGGACCAACAAGCTTGCCGGCCGCGACGCTCCGCATATTGAAAGGATGGAGCGTCGACTCTCGCTCGGCGATGTATTCCAAGGGTTTCCCGTCGCGCTTTTACTGCCTGCCGCCTAAGTCAGTGGCGTCCGGGGATCTCTCGCGGTTCGCGGCTGGGAGAACTCACGCAATCGCCCTCAAATCGGAGTACTCATCGCGGAAACGGTTTGCGCGTGGCGCCGGCCGCTGAGAATTTTTCAGTTGCAGTTTTTACGGACTTACACGAGAAATATGGAAAGCTCATGTTGAATCGGCGCACTCTAAGGATAGAATAGAAGCATCAGCCTTCGGTTTATCGTGTTTAATCTTGGCGTTGCGTCAAGAAGCTGCAAGTCGTCGTAATCCCGGTCCGACATTCGAGGAAGGTGCTCATAGCAAATGGAACAGCAAGCGGATGGGAGATGCCGGGTCGCGATCGAGCGGGTTTCGCCGGAGATTGACTGCGGCCGGTTCGCTATCAAGCGAGTTGCTGGTGAGACAGTGGTGGTGGAAGCCGATGTCTTTGCAGACGGGCATGACCAGGTTGCATGCCGCGTTCTCTACCGGCAATCCAACAAGGAATTGCAATCGGCGCCGATGATGCCGCTGGGAAACGATCGGTGGCGTGGCAAGTTCACCGTCAGCAACCTGGGGCGATACGAATACACGGTGGAAGGCTGGATCGATCGTTTCCAATCGTGGCGGAGCGCACTCGAAAAAAGAATTGCCGCTGGGCAGGATTTTCACCTCGATTTGCTGGCTGGAGCTGAGTTGGTGGAATCAGCGGCCTCCCGGGCAAGCGACCGCGATGCGGCAGCTCTCCGCCATTGGGCGCAGCGGTTTCGCGAAAACAAGGCTGGCGCGCCGGGGACTGCGTTTCCGCGCGACAAAGAATTGCTGGATCTCATGCAGCGCTATCCGGAACGCAGTTTTGCCAGCCGCTATGGAAAACAATTAACCGTCTTCGTCGACCGCGAGAAAGCGCGCTTCTCAACGTGGTACGAAGTCTTTCCTCGATCGTGTTCGCCCGAGGCGGGGCGTCACGGGACTTTCCTGGACTTAGAGACATGGCTTCCCTATATCGCTTCGATGGGATTCGATGTGCTGTACCTTCCGCCGATCCATCCGGTCGGACGCGCGTTTCGCAGAGGCAAGAATAATTCTGCCGAGGCTCAATCGGAGGACGTGGGCAGTCCCTGGGCGATTGGATCGGCGGAAGGAGGACACAAAAGTATCCACCCGCAGCTGGGCACGCTCGAAGATTTCCGACGCCTCATAACCAAAGCCGGCGAGCACGGGCTGGAAATTGCCGTGGATCTCGCGTTTCAGTGCTCCCCAGACCATCCTTACGTAAAGGAACACCCGCAATGGTTTCGTGTTCGTCCCGACGGCAGCATTCAATATGCCGAAAACCCGCCGAAGAAATATCAGGACATCTATCCGCTGGATTTTGAAAACGCCGGCTGGCAGGCGTTGTGGGAGGAATTGAAAAGCATTTTCCTTTTCTGGATCGACCAGGGCGTGCGGGTTTTCCGCGTGGACAATCCTCATACGAAATCTTTTTCCTTCTGGGAACGGGTGATCGGCGAAATCAAGGAAATCCACCCCGATGTTCTGTTTCTTGCGGAGGCATTCACGCGGCCGCACGTGATGCATCGGCTCGCCAAACTCGGTTTTTCACAGTCCTACACATATTTCGCGTGGCGAAACACGAAACAGGAGTTGACCGAATACTTCACGGAATTGACGCAGACCGATGTGCAGGACTACATGAGGCCGAATCTGTGGCCGAACACTCCGGACATTCTTCCGGAGTATTTGCAAGTGGGAGGCAGGGCCGCATTCATGGTCCGGCTCATTTTGGCGGCGACGCTCGGGGCCAGCTACGGTATCTACGGGCCTGCGTTCGAGCTTTGCGAGAATGTCGCAATGCAGCCGGGCAGCGAAGAGTACCTGAATTCGGAGAAATACGAATTGAAGAACCGGAATTTGAATTCGCAGGCGAGCTTGAAGGACCTGATTTCACGGATTAACCGGATCCGCAAAGAGAACTCCGCGCTGCAGAGCAATCGCAGCCTGCATATTCATCAAACGGATAACCCGTCATTAATTTGTTACAGCAAAGCGACCGACGACTTTGCGAACGTGATTGTGGTGGTCGTCAATCTTGATTCATCGCACACGCAAGCCGGGAGGGTTCACCTGGACCTTGCAGCGATCGGATTGGACGACAGCCACGCGTTTCAGGTTCACGACTTGCTGGGCGATGGCAAATATCTGTGGCAAGGATCGAAGAATTACGTGGAACTGATTCCGGAGAGCCTGCCGGCGCACATTTTGCATCTGCGCCGTTGGGTGCGCACCGAGCGGGATTTCGATTATTACCTCTAGGCGAGCTTGAAAAGGGCAGCGTTTGGACCGAAGGCGGGCGGAAGATGGGAAGAAAAACTAGCGCTTTGGAACCGACTCTCAGCGAATTCGATCGCTACTTGTTCGCAGAAGGGACTCACGCGCGTGCGTATGAAAAGCTCGGCGCGCACATCACCGCAAAGGATGGACGTCGCGGCACGCAATTTGCCGTCTGGGCGCCGAACGCAAAGCTCGTTTCCGTGATTGGGGACTTCAACGGATGGAATCCCGCAGCCAATGTCCTGCAGCCGAGCCACGCGGGAATTTGGGAGGGCTTTGTTCCCGATGTTGACCAGGGAGCCGTGTACAAGTATCACGTGGAATCCCAATACGGAAACCACAAAGTTGACAAGGCGGATCCGTACGGGTTCGCAGCAGAGATTCGCCCGCAGACCGCTTCGCGCGTGTGGGACCTTACTACCTATACGTGGAACGATACGGCGTGGATTGCCGGCCGCTCGAAAACAAATTCTCTAAATTCGCCGATTTCCATTTACGAAGTGCACCTCGGCTCGTGGAGGCGCGTGCTGGAGGAGGGAAACCGGTGGCTGACGTACCGCGAGATTGCTGCCCAACTGGCTGACTACGTTCACGACGAAGGCTTCACACATGTTGAACTTCTTCCCGTTACGGAGCATCCGTTCGACGGATCGTGGGGTTATCAGACGACCGGTTACTTCGCTCCCACGAGCCGGTTCGGCACGCCTGCGGACTTCATGTATTTCGTGGACTATCTTCATCAGCGCGGAATTGGCGTAATCCTGGACTGGGTGCCGGCTCATTTTCCGAAAGATGAGGCCGGGCTCGGATATTTTGACGGAACGCATCTCTACGAGCATGCCGATCCGAAGCAAGGGGAGCAGCCGGACTGGAACACCTTCGTATTCAACTACAGCCGCAATGAAGTTCAAGAATTTTTGATCAGCAACGCCCTGTTCTGGCTCGACAAATACCACGTGGACGGACTGCGAGTGGACGCAGTGGCCTCGATGTTGTATCTCGATTACGGCCGGCGAGAAGGCCAGTGGATACCGAACCGCTACGGTGGGAAGGAAAACCTTGACGCGATCCATTTTTTGAGGACGCTGAACGAGCGAGTGTATGCGGAATACCCAGACGTGCTGGTGGTTGCGGAGGAATCGACCGCCTGGCCGCAGGTGTCGAAGCCCACGTATGTGGGAGGGCTGGGCTTCGGTCTTAAATGGAATATGGGCTGGATGCACGACGTTCTCGAATATATGTCGCAGGATCCGGTGTTCCGGAGCTATCACCACAATCAAATCACCTTCGGCTTGCTCTACGCTTTCTCGGAGAATTTTATTTTGCCTTTCTCGCACGACGAGGTGGTTTACGGCAAAGGTTCCATGCTGCGGAAAATGCCCGGCGATGAGTGGCAAAAGTTCGCGAATTTGAGGCTGCTTTACGGCTTCCTGTTCGGGCATCCCGGGAAGAAACTGATGTTCATGGGCGATGAATTCGGACAGTGGTCTGAGTGGAACCACGATGCCGGCCTCGACTGGCATTTGCTGCAAAATCCATTCCATGCGGGACTCCTGCGCTGGGTGCGGGATCTGAACACGCTCTATCGCGGCGTTCCTGCCCTGTACGAACTCGACTTCGATGCCGCGGGGTTCGAGTGGGTGGATTGCACGGATTTTCAACGGAGCGTCGTGTGTTTCCTGCGGCGCGGCCGGAACCCGGACGATCAACTCCTTTTCGTCTATAATTTCACACCCGTTGTTCGGCTGAATTATCGTGTGGGGGTTCCCTGGGAAGGCACCTGGAAAGAAAGCTTGAACAGCGACGCGCCATTGTACGGCGGAAGCGGCCAGGGAAATTTTGGCGGACTGGCGGCCGTTCCGCTGCCGATGCACGGACGCCCCTTCTCATTGAACATGACGCTTCCCCCACTTGGGATCGTCGTACTCCGTCCTGATAGTCGCAGTGCTGGATGAAACTCCAGGAAAGGGAACATGGCGAAGCGACCCGGCAGCGCAGACGATCCTCTTTGGTACAAGGACGCGATTATTTACGAGCTGCCCGTGCGGGCATTCAAAGACAGCAATGGGGATGGAATCGGCGATTTTCCAGGATTGATTCAGAAACTGGATTACTTGCGGGACCTGGGCGCCACCTGTATCTGGGTTTTGCCATTCTTTCCGTCGCCGCTCAAGGACGACGGCTACGACATTTCGGACTACCTCGGCGTTCACCCCATGTACGGTACGGTGGAAGATTTCCGGACTTTTTTAGACGCGGCACACGACCGCGAAATGCAGGTGATGATCGAACTTGTGGTGAACCACACCTCGGATCAGCATCCGTGGTTTCAAGCGGCCCGGCAAGCGCCACGCGGCTCAGCAGTGCGGGATTTTTATGTGTGGAGCGATACGGAACAGAAATACAAAGACGCGCGCATCATTTTCTCCGACACGGAAAGATCCAATTGGACTTGGGATCCGGTCGCCAAGCAGTATTACTGGCACCGATTTTTCTCTCACCAGCCGGATTTGAACTACGACAATCCGAGAGTGGTCGAGGAAATACTGAAAATCATGCGCTATTGGCTGGACCTGGGTGTGGACGCGCTGCGCGTGGATGCGATTCCTTACCTCGTCGAGAGGGAAGGAACGAGCTGCGAGAATCTTCCCCAAACGCATGCAGTGATCAAGACGCTCCGTGCGGAGATTGACGCGGACTATTCCGGACGGATGCTTCTGGCCGAAGCAAATCAGTGGCCCTCCGACGTGCGCCCTTATTTTGCCAACGGCGATGAATGCCACATGGCGTTCCATTTTCCATTGATGCCGCGGATTTACATGGCGCTCCGCCAGGAAGATCGCCTACCGATCACCGATATCATTTCCCAAACGCCCGCCATCCCGGATACGTGCCAGTGGGGGCTCTTCCTGCGGAATCACGATGAGCTCACGCTCGAGATGGTGACCAATGACGAGCGGGACTATATGTACTTGGCTTACAGCGCCGATCCTCGCATGCGGCTGAACCTGGGGATTCGGCGGCGGCTGGCCCCTCTGGTGGACAACAACCGGAGGCGAATTGAACTCCTCAATAGCCTGCTGCTTTCTTTTCCGGGCACTCCCATCCTCTACTACGGCGACGAGATCGGAATGGGCGACAACATTTATCTTGGCGATCGCAACGGTGTCCGCACGCCGATGCAATGGAATGGGGACCGCAACGCGGGTTTTTCTACGGCCATTCCTGCCAAGTTGTACAGTCCCGTCATCATGGATCCGGTTTGGGGCTATGAAGCCATCAACGTGGAGGCGCAGCAGGACGATCCCTCGTCCCTCTTGAGCTGGATGCGAAATATGATTGCGCTGCGCAAGCTATTTGCCGTCTTCGGCCGCGGCGGGATTGAATTTCTTGATCCGTCCAACCGCAAAATTTTGGCTTACCTCAGGAAATATCAAGACGAACAAGTCTTGTGCGTGGCGAATCTGTCCCGTTTTGCGCAGCCGGTAGATTTGGATTTGTCAAAACTGGAAGGAATGACTCCGGTCGAGATGCTCGGCTACGTGGACTTCCCAGTGATCGAAAAAAATCCCTACCGGTTCACGATGGCACCCTACAGTTTCCTCTGGCTGGAATTGCAGCGTCGGGAGGAGCCTGCGGAATTCAGCGCGGGGGTCAAAGCACAACCGCCGCTCGACGTGACGAATGGCTGGGCTGATATATTGGAAGGCTCGGGCAGTCTGCGGTTGGAGACCGTGAATCTTCCGGAATATTTTCCCAAGCAGCGGTGGTTTGCAGGAAAGTCGCGAACGATCCAGGCGACGCGCGTTGCCGACTGGGCTTTGCTGGACCATTCCAAATCAGTGCTCGCCATCGTTCAAATTCAATTCGAAAGCGGCACGCCCGACTTGTATCTCACGCCTCTCGCGATGGCTTTTGGAGAGGCCGCTGAAGAACTGCAAAAAACCGCGCCAAACGCAATCGTCACGCCGATTGTGTCCGGCGGGGTGTCCGGCGTATTGCACGACGGAGTTTTCGACAACGAGACGTGCTCGGTGCTATTTTCACTGATTGAGAAAGGCCGCGAGTTGGATGGACAGGACACGCGCATTTTCGGCGTGCGCGGCAGCTCTTTTCAAAGTGTCCTGGGACCGGCGGACACTCCCTTGCCGGTGCGCAGAGGCTCAGCCGAGCAAAGTAACACTTCAATTTTGTATGGGGATAGTTTCATCCTTAAACTTTTCCGCCACCTCGAGGCGGGCTTGAATCCCGACGCCGAAATCGGGCAGTACCTCACCGAAAAAACGCATTTCAATTGGATCCCTTCCTTTGCTGGTTCGATTGAATACGGGACGAGCGCGAATTCCGGCTCCTCAACTCTGGCAATGCTGCAAGGCCTGGTGGCAAATGAGGGAGACGGATGGAAGTGGACTCTCGAAGAGCTGAATCGTTACTTTGAAACTTGCGCTCCCAACCAATTTCCCGAGGCAATCACCGGCGAACTAAAGAACCCGGTCGAACTCTCTGAAGGCCTGGCGTCCCAACTGGCCAAAGACCATGTGGGCATATATCTCGATTCTGCCGCGACGCTCGGGCGTCGAACGGCCGAGTTACACATGGCGCTCGCCTCACCAACCAGCGATCCCGCCTTCTTGCCGGGACCGATGACCTGCAAGGACCTGGAAACTTTGCTTGCGGACCTTCGTCAGCATGCTTCGAGCGTTCTCGACCTCCTAAAAGAGCGCGTGTCGTCGTTTCCAGATGAGGTGGTGGAGATTGCCGCCACAGTGCTCATACAGCGCCGCCGGCTTCTCGATCAATTTAAAGGCCTGGCGATCCAGAACCTTCGAACGCAGCGGATCCGAATCCACGGCGATTACCACTTGGGACAGATCCTCAAGGTCAAGACTGATTTTGTCATCCTGGACTTTGAAGGAGAGCCCGCGCGTTCCCTGGCGTACCGGCGCGCCAAGCAATGCCCGCTCAAGGATGTGGCCGGGATGCTGCGCTCTTTCAGTTACGCCGCCTACTCCAGCCTGATCAACTACACTACCCGGCATTCCGGAGATTTCGCGCGTCTCGAACCCTGGGCGCGGCTCTGGGAGCACTCGGTCGCCGCGGAATTTTTGCGGGCTTATCGCGAGACGGCTCGAGGCCAGGAGTTCTTGCCGGCTGACACGGGCGATTTTCGCAAACTGCTGGATATCTTCCTCCTGGATAAGGCGCTCTATGAGGTTCTTTACGAGATGAACAGCCGGCCTGCGTGGGTGCGCATCCCGCTGCTGGGAATACTGTCTCTGCAGGCATGAAGCGTAGATTCGATTCCAGGGGGGTAGAACAGGATTGAAAGTGGAAGTGGATTCCATTGCGCCGCAACCGCAAGAAAAGATCGAGCAGATAGAGAGCGCCGATCTTGTGGTCGCAATTCTCGCCGACCTCGACTCGCAGAGCCTTGCGGCGCTATGTAATGACCTGCAAACGCTCGAGGGATCTCCCCGGCTCGCCGTCTTGCAGAACGAGAAAAGCGGCGCTGCAGCACCCGCCCACGCAGAAACCGCGGAAAAAAGCATATTCCCATTCTTGATTTCCTGGCCATTGTTGCGCCCGGATCCTGCGGGTACGCTTGCATTGAGCATGTTCGCCGCTTATCAATCCGTTTTTGCTGCCGGCGAAAAACTTGGGGCGCGGGCCTGTTGCGTCGTTGCCTCGAAGCTCGATAACGCGCCGCCCCGGTGGATTTGCCAGATGGCCAAGCCGATGCTTGAAAAGGAAATTGATCTGGTCCTTCCTCGGTACGCCCCTCACAAATTTGAAGGATTGATGAACAGCAGCATCATTTCTCCGGTTACCCGCTCTCTCTATGGGAAGCGAATCCACAATCCGATGGGACCCGATTTGGGCGTTTCGCAGCGCCTCTACCGGAAAATGCTTGGGGCTGAACGAAATCCCAGGTTGAACGGCATTCATGCGTTAGCTTCCCTTGCTTCGGCGGCCCTTTGCGCCAATTCGCAGGTTTATGAGGTGAATCTCGGAGCCCGCGTTTATCCGCCAACGGACTGGGCCAACATCAGCTCGCTGATGGCGCCGATCTTGAGCCCCTTCTTTCTAGACATGGAGCGAAATGCGGTTTTCTGGCAGAGGATGCGCGGTTCCGTCCCGCTTCCCACGATTGGCGATCCGGTTCCCGTACCACAAGACACGGGAACTCTGGAGATCAGCCGCCTGGTCGAAATGTTTCAGCTGGGGAATCGAGACCTTCAGGAAATCTGGGGGTTGGTGCTGCCGCCGGCCACGTTGTTCGAGCTTCGGAAGCTCTCCCGTGTGCCCGTTGAAAAATTTCACATGCCCGACGAATTGTGGGCGCGGATTATTTACGATTTTGCGCTTGCGCACCGGCTGCACATGATCACCCGCGATCATCTGCTCAAGTCCATGACGCCCCTGTACCTCGCGTGGGTTGCATCCTATGCTCTGGAGTTGGAAAAAGAAAAAGGAAGCGGAATCGAACAAAGGCTCGAACGTCTTTCGGCTGCATACGAATCCTGCAAATCGTATCTGGTATCGCGATGGCGATGGCCGGATCGTTTTAATCCGTAGCTGCGCGCAGGCTACGCCGGAGGTAGTTATGTGGGAACAAGTCAAGCAAGCCCTGGTCCAGTCCACGTTACGCTTTCTGACCAGATTTGCGAGCATGATGCCCGGCTTGGTGGCGTTGATCGTGGCGGTACTCGTCTCGATCCTCATCGCTTTGATCTTCGCATTTGTGATCCAGCGGCTGCTGATTCGAATGCGCTTTGGCGAGAGGCTCGTCGAATGGGGATTCTCCTCTCCTGGAGAATCCACAATGAGGGGCCCCGCGCTGGTTGTTTCGCGAGGGATCGCCTGCCTGGTGATCCTGGTCGGATTTTTTGTCGGCATCACCGCATTTGATGTCGAATGGACGTCTCAGCTTGCAAGGAGCGCGCTTGGCTACATTCCGAATATCCTGGCCGCGGGGCTGGTGTTGCTTGTCGGTGTGATCATCGCGCGCTATCTCGGCCGGAGCGTCCTGATCGGCGCGGTCAACATGAACCTGCAATACGCCCGGCTGCTCAGCATGGGTGTAAAATGGCTCGTTGTCGTGCTCTCATTGGCGATGGCTCTCGAGCATCTGAAAATTGCTCCTCGGGTTGTTGAGCTTGCCTTCGGCATTCTGTTCGGCGGAATCGTTCTGGCATTGGCGCTCGCCGTGGGATTGGGTTCCAAGGATCTGGTCACGAAATCTCTCGGGGGAGAGGTGAAAAAACAACCCAGCGAAGTGATCGAAGACCCGCTCCGGCATCTGTAGCAAATGATGGGGCGAAGGCATCTAGGCAGCAAAAATAGTTCGTCACTTCGCTTCTCGCCCCTTCGCGCAGTGATTGCATTTTCGAAAACTTTCGTGACTTAGGCTCTTATCTCCGGGAGTAGGACAAAAGGATTCTGTGCGAAATCGCATTTCGGTGTCGCGGAGGAGAGTTAAGGGGGTATTGAGGTCATGAGTCAACAGATCCAGGAGCTGCAAGAGTTTATTTACAAAATGCATGGCGTTCAATCCATGCACATCGATAGCGTGCGCGTAACACAAATTCTCGATGACGACACGGTCTGGGATGGAATCATTGAAGTATTTGAGATGAACGGCCATCCGAAGGCGCCAATAGTCTATGCGTGGGCGCAAAATACACGTAAACCGGGAAAGTCTAAAATGGTCTTTGCGGTTTTACATCTCGATCAAGTAGATTCGCCAGAAGCCGCTGTCAAGACGGCAATGCTTCAGGAGCGCAGGACTCACGAGACAGCATGAAATGACATTCCTGAATTTGACAGTTTCCTGGCAAAAACCTGCGTTCAACAGGTCTCGACGAAATGATATTTGTCGAAAGATGTTAGCCCGTGCGAAAAGGCGTGATCGCACTCACTGTCGAGCCGGATGTTAGAAGATGCGTGTCGCCCTAATCACGAGAGAGTTTCCTCCTCATGTTTACGGAGGTGCAGGAGTCCACGTCGAATATTTGAGCCGCGAGCTAGCCAGAGAAATCGAGGTGGAGGTGCATTGTTGGGGTTCGCAGCATTCTGACGATGGAAATTTGCAAGTTCGCGGTGCGGAGCCGTGGAAAGAGATTACGGACGGCACGCAAGGCAAATTTAAAACGGCTCTCGAGGCTTTGAGTCTCAATTTAACGCAAGTGAAGGCCCTCACTGGCATTGACATCGTCCACACTCATACTTGGTACGTGTCGATGGCTGGCTATCTCGCAAAAAAGTTGTACGACGTTCCATTTGTTATGACCACGCACTCATTGGAGCCGCTTCGCGCGTGGAAAGCCGAACAACTGGGCAGTGGATACGCCATGAGTTCCTGGATGGAGCGCACAGCCATTCTCGATGCCAACGCGATCATCGCAGTTTCCAAAGCCACAAGAGAGGACATCCTTCGCGCCTACCCGGAAGTCAGTACCGACCGGATTCATGTTATCTATAATGGGGTCGATCTTACGGAGTATCAGAGGACTTCCGAAACCAAGACTTTAACAGATTATGGGATCGATCCGGGCATACCCTATGTCCTGTTCATCGGCCGCATCACACGACAGAAGGGCGTCACTCATCTCGTAGACGCAATCCCTTATTTGCCGCAGGAAACACAGGTCGTCCTGTGCGCCGGCGCTCCGGATACTCCCGAGATTGCCGCCGAGTTGCGACAGAAGATCGAAGATGCACGCCGCGAGAATCCTCGAATCATCTGGATCGAAAAGATGGTCACGAAGCAGGAGACGATCCAGCTCTACAGTCATGCTCGCGTTTTCTGCTGCCCCTCCGTTTACGAACCCTTCGGGATCATCAACCTTGAAGCTATGGCCTGCCGCGCTCCAGTGGTCGCCAGCGCCACGGGAGGCATCCGAGAAGTCGTGGTAGACAGCGAAAACGGCTATCTAATTCCCTTCGAGCAGGATCCCGTGACCGGTTTTCCCGTTCATCCGCAGAAATTTGCTATAGATCTCGCCGCCGGAATCAACCGTCTGCTTGAGGATCCGGAGAAGTGCAAGCGATTCGGGGATGCAGGCCGGCGCCGCGTGGAGGAATTCTTCAGTTGGACTGCGGTTGCCCGGCAGACCATTCGCCTCTACGAACAATTGATCAAGCCAAGGCCGAAAGGCAAAGGTCCCTAATACAGAGTGGTTTGCCCCACAGACTCAATATGCCGAAATGCGCCTGTGGACGACGCGTCAGACTTGACCTCAACAGAGAAGAGAGGGCTGAAAGCCTCGATCGAAAGTGAATTGAAGGTTCGTGCGGTTAAACCAGTCGCCCGGTCTGGCAGATCAGGGAGGATACGGTGATGGCGAAGAGAGATATTTCTGGCGAGTTGATGGAAGGCGTGCGCGCGATGAAGAATCACCGGAAGGGTAAGCTCACACTCCGCAGTTACAAGATGGATGTTGCTCCGCTTCCCAAGGTGGATTCCAAGTTCTTAAGGGACACTCGCAAAAGGCTGCGGTGCTCGCGAGCGGTGTTTGCACGCAAAATGAGGACAAACGAAAGAACCTTGGAAAAGTGGGAACAGGGGCGTTCGCAACCTAATCCTCAGGCAGCTGCTTTGATTCTTCTCGTGCGCATGTACCCCGATACTCTAGCGCGCCTTGACAAAATTGCGTCCTGGTAGTTTCGGAGCGTCGATGCCTTGGGAGCCCAATCACGAGACCCCATGCCACCTCAGCTCTAGGGAGGCTACTTGGGCACAGCGGAGATCCACGGAGTCCGTAGCCCAGATTCCTTATCCCATGAATGGTGCGATTTTGGTCGAATAACTGTGCTTTCGTATCTTTTCGATGACTTTCTGTTGTTCCCGGAGGCGTCAAGTCGTTGAGCGGTGAGCTCGCAAGGATTCTCTTCGCGATTCCAAAGCTATGTAAAATACTACAAGTTCGGAGTTTATGAGAACTATATGTAATACTATAAAGTCAGACTTCCCTCGGCGCCCGAAATTACTCATGGAACTTCTCACTTATTGACCCCGTCTGGGCAGCGCCCGCGGTGCTGACTAAGCCGCTGCGCGAACCATCAAGAAGCGGAAAGGTAGCACTAAACAATTCGGATGGTTGCAGGCCCCCGCAACCAAAAACTCTTTCATTTCAGCAATTTCCCTATACCCCGCAACGACCCGAATTAACAATCTTTGTATATAAGATTTTGGCATTAGAAATCGCGAGTCTGACCCTCCCTCCGAGGTTCAGAGGGAGACAGCCTTCTCATCAAGAATGGTCACATCGTTTCCGGATGGTCCGTCGTCGGCTCCGCAACCTGTGGCAGCGCGTTTTTGTGTTCCCTTTGTGCATCTCTGCCGTGACACTCAGAGCCGCTCGATCAACACGCGGCTGAGTTCTGCAACTACGCCATCAAATCCCAGCAATGCTTGGCGATGCACCGTCCAGATCGTGAGGGGAAACTCCAATCCGTCAACGCGCAGCACCCGCAAGCGCGACCGCATTCGGCTGTGTTTCAGGATGCGCTCAGGTACTAAGCTAAGTCCCCGATTCTGTGAGACCAACCCAAGCTGCAGCTCATAGTTGTAGGCTTCAACTGCCACGATCATGTCGACGTTGGCCCGCAGCAGGACTCTTCGCAACGCTGCTCGGGCAGCGCAGCCTTCCGGGTTCAAGATCCACTGCACTCCTGCCAAATCCCGGAGCTTGTGAATGCGGGGGGATGCAGATTGGCGAGAATAGCCCTCTCATTTCTGGCATGTCGCTTGCGAGTGTGGCTCACTAACCCCTGAGGTCACTGACATTTGCCCTACTCTGACGAAGAACTTCACACAAGAAACAAATCGATGAATTCATGGGCACCAAGTCCGAGCTGTTGGCTAGTGGACGTATACTCGGATTACCGGACATGTTGAATACCAGTACCGTACATGTCTGGTTGCGCGTTAATCAGGCACTACAAACCCGGTTTGTTTTGCGGCCCGAAGAAAATGGAGCCGAACATTATCGGGACCACGTGAGCCCGCGACCAAGCATGAAGATAAACAGTAAGCTGGCGACGGCTGCCGTAGCGATCCACGCACCGCTATGCCGAATTGACCCAACTTGCTTTTCCTCGCTCCGACTCCTGTTCGGCATCATGAAAGGCAGGCTCAACAGGCCCGCGTTTGCGCCCAAAGTCGATGGCAGGGCCGACGCTATGACATAGAACAATCCTAAGGGATTGAACAAGCCCCCAAGTCCAGCCAGCATCCCGTCACTGAAGTAAGGCGTCCAGCACAGAGCACGAAGCCTTCGCGAATGATCATCTTTGCTCTGAAAAGGTTTCAGCTTGGCGGCTACTACCAGCATGGATGCATAGTAAGAAACCACTCCAATCACAACGAGCCCAAACTGCCACATCCAGTGCGGTCGCAAGCCCTGGATCACAGCCGCCCAGTCACCAAAGTTGAAAATCCCGGAAAAGAAGAAATAGCCGGTGCCGGTGAACAGATTGCCCGCCATGGCCAGCACGAGGAAGTAGCGGGTAGCCGGTCTGTAGCGCTGTGGCCTTTGCAGTACGAGCCAAAAGATCGCTCCAAATAGAAGGTTTACAACCGTGCCATTCGCCGAGATCCATCGCGTTTCAATATCGCTCTGCAGCGCGACAGTGCTTATAGCGAGGCGATGAGCTCCGCTCAGCCACGCTGTCACACCATGGCCCAGGCCTTCGTGCAAAACATCCTGGAGGATACAGGCAAGCGCCGAGACGGCAATCACCGTGAACCGATCGTCTTTGGCAGAAACACCACTGTCGAACATGGCGTTTCTTATAGCACAGCGAAATGGTGCTTAACGACTGCATCCCACTCGATCGCAGGGTCGGATTACTGGACGTCCAAATGTCCGGTAAGCGTTTATCAGGACTTAGGCGATTACTTCCGGTTTACCGACTATCCGCCCGGAAAGGTGGTGTGCTGTTGCACTTCAACCACATTGCGACGGTATCCACTAGGTGGTGCGCCCAGAACTTGCTTGAAAGCCTTACCCTCACGTCGAGATACACGCATCGCCTTGCGGCAGAGATACATCAAATTAGATGATTTTGAACAGTGCCTCGGGAGCCCTCGGCCCTATCCACAACACGACGGCATGGAGCAAGAGAATGAGAGTTGAGCTCTTTCCACCCGAATCTGTCACAGAGCCGCGTCATTGGGTGCGACATGATCAGGCTTTCGCGATGATGTTGGGGCGCGGCTCAATTGAGTGGGGCTCGCGGCGTTCCGTGATGGAAAAGTTCGACTACGCGGCGGGCGATTTAGCACTGTGCGCCCGTCATGTGGGAGAGTGGGTTGGACTCATGGTCACGCCGCATCTGCAGCTCGGTATTTCCGATGCGCCACTGATGGCCGCCTCGGATGGAGCTTACGGCGAGGTAGATCTGCGCCCACATCGAAAGTTCGCAGACCCCAGATTGGGTGCACTGGTCGCTGCGGCCCATGCGGAGATGGTCGCAGGCTTTCCGAGCGGGCGGCTGTTTCTGGATTCTATTGAACAGGCGATGGCCGTAGCGCTCGTCAATGGTCATGCAGTGAGGCACCGTCCTGTGCAGATGTACAAAGGCGGACTAGGCTCAGCGCGCTTGCGAAGGATTAAAGAGTTGGTCAACGCGAAGATGGAAGATGACTTGAGTCTCGACGAGATGGCGCAATCGGTGGGCTTAAGCACAGCTCATTTCGCGCGGATGTTTCGCAAGTCAGCGGGCGAGACACCGCATCAATTTGTTCTGCGCCAGAGGATTGAGCGGGCTAAAGCGATGTTGCGCGCTCCCAATGCGCGAGTATTGGACGTGGCCGTGGCCTGTGGCTTCAAAACCCAGCAGCACTTTGCCCAGGTGTTTCGCGATGTCTGTAGAGTTAGCCCGACTGAGTATCGCCAGGATCTTGTCGACTCCGAAGCGACTTGCGCGTCGGAAACTTGCTCCGAAGATACGCTACGCCCGGTGATTTGAGGTTCGCAGCCAGAACTTTTCTCACGGGTTGCCTTTCACGTCTTTGTTAACGTCCAGCCCGATCTGGAATTTGTAACTCATCGCTCCTTGCATCCGCCTCCGCACTCTCGCTTCTGTCAACGATTCTGACTGGCTCTTGCGCAGCTCAATCGAATGCTCGCCGTCACCTCACGCGAGACAGCTCCCAAAACTTAGTCGCGATTCGTCGGAGCTCTGTCTCCGGAGGGACGAATTCAGCAAGATTCCGACCATCCCAGCAGAAATCCGCACAACTCCGTATCCGATGTGCAGTCTACTCACTGTTGTGAGCAATCGGTCGAAAGTAATTCAACTTTGGAGGTAATTCAATGGAAGCAATCGGATTGTTGGTCACGCTCGAAGCACGCTCAGGCAAGGAGGCTGATGCAGAGGCATTTCTAAAGTCGGCTCAGCCACTCGCGCTGGATGAAAAAGCGACCTTGAAATGGTACGCAATCAAACTCGGGCCGGGGAAGTTCGGCATCTTCGATACCTTTGCAAATGAAGCGGGTCGGAATACCCACTTGACTGGCGAGATCGCGAAGGCGTTGACGGCACGGGCCATCGAATTATTCGCGGTTCCTCCGCAGGTCCAAAAAGTTGAGGTCCTTGCGAATACACCATTAAAAGGCTGAGTGCGAGGTTCGACGGTCCGTGCGAGCTGGATGCTAAAAGGAGCTTAGAAATGGCAAATACGACAAAGACAGCAATTGTTACCGGTGCCTCGCAAGGGATCGGAAAGGGACTCGTCGAAGCGTTCCTGAAACGAGGTTACAGCGTAGTCGCAAACTCGCGAAACATTACCAAAGCAAATCCATTCCCGGCAGCCGCGAATGTTGCACTCGTCGATGGAGACATCGGCGACCCGCGCACGGCCGCAAAGATTGTGGACACTGCCGTATCGCGATTTGGCCGGATCGATGTGCTGATAAACAATGCCGGCATTTTTATTCCGAAGCCCTTCACTGAATACACGACCGAAGACTTCAACACTTTAGTCTCCACGACGCTTGCAGGCTTTCTCTACGTGTCGCAGCTCGCCGTAAAGCAAATGTTGCGGCAGAAATCGGGCAGCATCGTCAACATCTCAACTACCCTGGTTGACCAACCGATCGCAGGTGTAGGGGCGGCCGTTCAAATTATGCTAAAGGGCGCCTTGAATGCGGTGACGCGCGCACTCGCACTTGAGTACGCCAAGGACGGCATTCGTGTAAACACTGTTGCGCTGGGCGTCATCAAGACTCCGATGCATAAGCCCGAGACCTATGAGTTTCTCAAAGGGTTGCACCCGGTCGGCAGGATGGGTGAAGTCAAAGAAGTCGTAGATGCAGTCTTGTTCTTGACAGACGCCACGTTCACCACCGGTGAAATATTGCACGTAGATGGCGGCGCGCACGCCGGCAAATGGTAGCTCGGGGAAGCTCTCGGCCTGTCAGCGCCGAGCAGCGGTTGAAAGAACTTGGCATCAAACTTCCAGCGCCGCCTGAGCCGTTCGGCACCTATGTGGAAGCGGTGCGGACCGGCAATCTTCTTTTTCTGACCGGCATGCTTCCCACGGAAGGCCACGAGGCGAAATTCATTGGACGCGTCGGTGCGGAACTCGATTTGGAAGCAGGCCGGAAGGCGGCTCGGCTGGCGGCGCTCAATGCCCTCGCTGTCGCGAGACAGCATCTGGGATCGCTCGACAAAGTGACGCGGGTTGTCCGGCTTGGGGTCGCGGTGGCCACTTCGGGAGATGTTCAAGAGCAGCCGAAAATCGCTGACGGCGCTTCAGAGTTGCTGCAGGACGTTTTCGGAAAAGACAAAAATCCCTGCCGACTGGTGTACGGTGTAGCCAGCCTTCCGCTCGGCGTGCCGGTCGAGTTGGAGTTGATTTTTGAGGTATCCGCCTAATGCCGTCCCGCTGGAATGAGAACCGGCTCACTGCGAAACTTGGGATCGACTATCCCGTCATTCAAGGTCCGCTCGGCGGATTGTCATCGCAAAGATTGACGGCAGCGGTCTCGAATTTTGGTGGACTCGGATCGTTCGGCGCGCACGGATTGGCTCCGGAAGCGATCAAGGATGTGATCGGAGAGATTCGCTCACTTACATCGAAGCCGTTCGCAATGAACTTGTGGGTATCGATGGAAGACGAAGGTGCAAGAACTTCGGATGAAAACGCTTTCAATAGGAGTCTCGCGCCGCTTACCACCCATCTCGCCGCCTTGGGAGCGCCTCGCCCAACGTTCAAACCGTATTTGTCGGCTCGATTTGAGGATCAGGCTCGCGTGTTGCTAGACGCGAAGGTACCTGTATTCAGCTTCATCTTTGGAATTCCGCCAAGAGAAGTCTTAGAGGAGTGCCGGGCGAAACACATCGTCACGATTGGCACGGCGACCACACCCGAGGAAGGTGCGGCACTTCAAGAGGCCGGCGTAGATGCCATCGTCGCTTCGGGCTTCGAAGCCGGGGGGCATCGCGGTTCATTCCTCAGAGCCGCAGGGGATTCACTTATGGGCACGTTGTCGCTCGTCCCTCAGGTTGCCGACGTGGTCAATGTGCCGGTAATTGCCGCCGGTGGTATCGCAGATGTACGCGGCGTAGTCGCCGCCCTGGCTCTTGGCGCAGAGGCCGTGCAAATGGGAACGGTATTCCTGGCGTGCGAGGAGTCCGGCGCCAGCGTCCTTCATCGCCAGGCTTTACGAGGGAAAAAAGCCGGGCACACCGCGCTGACAAAGGGCTTCACCGGAAGACTCGCGCGGGGAATCCACAACCGCTTGCTAGAGGAGTTGAACCAGGAGGGAACGGCGATTCTACCTTATCCGTTGCAACGAAGACTCGTCAGAAATCTCTCGATCGCCGCCGAGGCAGCGGGCCGATCGGATCTCCTGCCCCTATGGGCTGGGCAATCTGCCAATCTTTCTACTTGCACCGACGCATTGGCTTTTTTGACCTCATTGGTCGAAGAGGTTTCAGAAATCGCAGGGCCCATCATTCGGTGGAGCGCAACCCGCCGTGAAAAGCAAAATTCTTAAATAAGGAACGCGGAGACAAACTATGCACCCTTTCTACTCGTCTCGTTGGCCCCGATTCTTGCACGTTTCTCTTATGGTGCTGGCGGTTTCTATGATGCTCGCAATATTTCAAATGCCGGCCCACGCACAAGCAAAGGAGCGTCCCGTGAAACATCCGACTTTTTATCGCACGATACAGGTAGATGGGCTCTCCATCTTTTACAGAGAGGCCGGGCCGAAAGACGCGCCGACGCTTTTGCTGTTGCACGGACTCCCGTCGTCCTCGCGGATGTTCGAACCTCTCTTCACCCAGCTTTCCGATCGCTATCACCTTATCGCGCCCGATTACCCCGGCTTCGGGCACAGTGACTGGCCAGACCCGAAAAAATTTGCGTACACGTTCGATCACATCGCCGAAACCATGAATCGCTTCACCGAAGCTCTTGGGCTCTCGCGCTACACGCTTTACATGCAGGATTACGGCGGCCCCGTAGGTTTTCGCATGGCCTTGGCCCATCCGGACCGAATCGAGGCGCTCATTGTGCAGAACGCCGTTGCTCACAACGAAGGTCTGGGAGCGATTTGGAAAACACGCCGGGCCTATTGGGCCGATCGCTCCGCCAACGAGAGTGCGCTTCGCGCAAACCTCCTGTCACTCGCGACTACGCGGACGCGCCATGTAGGGAGTGATCCTAACGTCGACCGCTATACCCCGGATCTCTGGACCGATGAATTCGCCTTTCTTAGCCAGCCCGGCCAGATGGATATTCAGAGCGACCTCTTCTATGCTTACCGCACGAACGTCGACTCCTACCCCAAGTGGCAGGCATGGATGCGTGAAAGGCAACCGCGGCTGCTGGTGATTTGGGGTAAGTATGACCCCTCATTCGACCTTTCGGAGCCGGAAGCCTATCGCCGGGATGTACCGAATGCTGAGGTTCACGTTCTCGACGCTGGACACTTCGCGCTTGATACCAAAGCAGATGAAATTGCGGCGCTTATAGGTCAGTTCGTGAAGACGCAGAAATGAGTACGACCATTCGCGAAGCATTGGCCGGTTCGAGGCGGTCAAGAGGGCAAGATTTTATGGGCAAAAGAATCGCACTACTGGCAATTCGCCTGTTGGTGTCGGTGAACCTTCTGTATGCCGCCATCTTTCTCAAATTTGCAGCGGTGCCAGACTCGATGACCCTGTTCACGCAGATGTCGCAAGCGGTCCACGGGTTGGTATCTCAGCCGGTACTCCGGCTAGAGTCGGGGGTGTTCGAGACGGTGGTGGCGGTTCTGCTCCTGATTCCGAAGACAGCCAGATTGGGAGCGGGATTGACTGTTGTGTGGATGACTGCCGTAATTCTCAGTCACATTTTCGTGTTGGGATATGGCTGGTTCTTTGTCGATGCTCTCATGGTGATGCTGCTGACTGTCATTTATCTCTTGCTGACACGCAGGCAATTCCACTGGGGCGAACCCGAAAGCATGGGGACGACGGCTGCCTTTCAAACGCACAAGAAATAGTCGGGCGAACAGTTGGAAGCGGAGCCACAAGATGCTGATAATAGTGCCCTCAGCGTTGGTTCCGTAACCTCTACGGATCTTTGGAGAACGTGCTCTCCTGGGACCCTCACTTCTGGCTCCAGCGCGGCAGCTTGGAAGTTGAGGTCGGAGATTTGAACCTAGCGGAACACTTTTTGGGAATTTCAATGAGCTTGGACCGTGACGACGTATACCTCCAGACAGAATGGGCGTATTTGCTGTTTAAGAAAGCTTGCGACAACCCTGCAGCCAAGGAATCCCCAGAACTGGTCAAAGAAGCAACCGAGTCGCTGGAGACACTTATGATTAGAGTGGGCGATCCCTATCCTTACCACTTACTGGGCAGTCAGGGGCTGAGCTGGGCGCGACGGGGAATAGGAACACCGAGGGAAAAGGAAGCCTACCTGAAGCGGCTCATCCACAGGACTGATGAAGGCTCCAAGAAATACCCCAAAGAAGAAGAATTGCGACAATTGCTGACCGATTTGAAAAAAGAATATTTGGGAATCGCGCTTCCAAATCCCCATTAGAAAGGTTCCACGCCCTGAGGCAGAATCATCTGTCTCTGCCCCATTGGAATTCCTGCCCGGTCGGCTTGGTTCGAGGGGAGTTACAGCAGCGCGCCGCGAGGGGGTTTTTGCCCCCACTACCTCAACAACAAAACTGCGGTCGTGGGGTGCTTCCCCACCACTCCAACTGATCCCCGAGAGGAGATTGTTTTGGAGGTCGGCCCCGAAGTGCACCTCAGGGTCGATTCGGGAGAAATACTGCTGCCCTCCCATACTTTGGACGTCTACGGTTAATCGAGACCTGACTAGCGTCCCCAAATCTCTTCAATTAGGTCGCAAATGTAAGGGTTATGCTGGAACTAGCGGAACAGAGAGAAAACGTAAGACTGGCTGGCGGTGGACGCAGTCCCGTGCGAACTTTTCTCCGGCCCCAATTCCCTGCTAACAGGGAAATCTACAGGGAATATTGAGCCGTCAGTCGAAGCCCTTCGGAGATAACTCGGCGTCCGAGAATGCTTTAGCGAGGAAAGCAAGATCTTGGAGACCAATCGGAACAGGGAACGAGCAGGGGGTGAACAGGGGAAAACGTTTCCCTGATACTGAGTTCATTGCGAGATTCCGGCGTCCCCTTCAATTGCGAGCTGTGTAAGTCCAGCCTCGCTGCTCTTTTTGGACCGCAAGACATGCAGGAACGCGGCCAACGCGTCAAGCGGGAGCCCGAATCAGAGCCGAGTAGATGATTCGAGTCACTATTCGGCCCAATAAACGTCGAGAGGCGCGGCACATATACATTAGAGCAAGGCCGGCGCGGATAGAATCTTCACCTCCTCGCCCACAGCGTACAATCTGAACTGGTGATGATGCTCTCCAATCCTGTTTTGCGAAGACCTACAAAAAAACTAATCGCTCATGCTCTTACTTTCTTGGGAGAACAGGACGGTCCTTCTGAGAGGATGCTTAAAGGGCAACTTTATGATCTATTTGCCGAAAGCAAGAATCTGCTGAAGGCATACCTGGTGCGGACGCAATACCGAGAAGCCGGGGACGAATCAGTCTGTCTATGCCTGTCGGTCTCTAGCGGCGCAGATGAGCCGCTCGTTGAGGAAATCCACTCCATGTTCGCTCAACTTTTCAACCATGCAGTTCATCTGGACGTCCTGTTTCTATGTCCCAAACAAGAAGAACAAGTGGCTGCCGTGTGCAAACCGTTTTATCGACGAGCCCTAATACAGTAGGCCCTCCCGAAGCTGACTCCTGGTTATCCGGACTACCGGACAAACTCTTAGATTTGGGCCACGCCGCCATCGACGTAAAGTTCTGTCCCCGAGACATAGCTGGCCTCGTCGGACGCGAGGAATGAGACGGCTTTAGCGATCTCGTCCGGATCTCCCAACCTTCCGAGCGGAACATTATTCTCCATCTCTTTCTTCATTTTGATGAGCGCCTCGCCCTGTTGCAGGCTCTCCAGTATCGGAGTATCAATGTGACCGGGGCTGAGCACATTCACTCTTATACGGCGGCTGCGCAAATCATTGGCCCAGGTCCGGGCAAACGAACGAACGGCTGCCTTCGTGGCGCTGTACACACTCATGGCGGGAAAACCTTTGATATCGGCAATCGATCCAGTCAGGATGATCGACCCGCCATCCTTCATCAAATGAAGGCCTTTCTGCACGGAGAAGAAGAGTCCTTTAACGTTTGCATCGAAGTGTAGGTCAAAAAATTCCTCGTCCACAGTGCCGAACGGGGCCAGTTTCGCCACACCGGCGTTGGCAAAGATAATGTCAATCGGCCGATGGTGCTTCGTCACAGCCTCGTATAAACGGTCGAGGTCCGACAGGCTGGCGACGTCACCTTGTACGGCCGTCACGTTCTTTCCAATTTCAGCGACGGCAGCATCCAGTGCGTCTTTACGGCGCCCGGTAATAAAAACATGATCCATTCCGTCTTGAACGAAGCGCTTCGCGGCAGCAAGTCCAATGCCCGTCGACCCTCCTGTAACCACCGCGATTTCTCCGGTAAATTTCTTCGACATAATGAACTCCCTGTGTGGGTTATTGCCGTTTATTGCGCCTCACTGAAGTGGATGACGTGACGACTGATTCGATTCTTAGTAGAAACTGTCATCGTTGCTCCAGTTCGCATTACTCAATGGCATCTCGCCATCCCAAGGATTCGATGCCTTCTACACCCGCCTCAAGCAATTCAGTCGGAGCGTCGCGGCTGGGCCGCCGATGAAGCTTCGCACCGAAGAACAAGGCGGGCGCTACCACCCACTGTACGTTGACTGCATCGAGGCGGTCTGTGGGAAGACGATGCCGCGGGCGCCGCAAGATGCGGCTAGAACTTCGCTCATCGTCTTGCGCAACGGCAACGCCGCAGACACAGCCGCCCCTTCCCCTTCCTTCGAGAACTTCAGCCCCGCTTCGTTTCCGTCCCAGTCGATCGAGATCACGTCCCCCAGGCTTACCTGCTCGGTCGCAAGCAAACTCGCCAGCGGGTACACCACGTGCCGCTCGATGGCCCGCTTCAAGTGCCGCGCGCCATACTTCAAATCCGTTCCTTCGCGCAGCAAGAAGTCTCGCGCCGCTTGCGTCACGCGAAACAGGAAGCGTCCCTTGGCCGTCTCCAGCACCCGCTGCTGCACCATCCCGAGTTCGATTTCGAGAATCTGTTCCAACTGCTCACCCCGCAGCGGATGAAACACCACCGTCTTGTCGATCCGGTTCATGAACTCCGGCGCGAATTTCCTCTTCGCCGCTTCCGAGGCCGTCTTCTCCACTTTCTCGTCCAGCCGCGGTGCCGAATCCGCCGGCACGGTCGGTGCAAATCCCATCCCGCCGGTCATCAACTCGGTGATCTCGCCCCCTCCCAGGTTCGAGGTCATGAAAATCATCGTCTGCGACAAATCCACTCGCCGGTTGTCCCCCAGCGTCAGCGTCGCTTTGTCCAGAATTCCCAGCAGCAGTTGCCATAGCGCGTCCGACGCCTTCTCGATTTCGTCGAACAGCAGGAAGCTGATCTTCAGCTTCTCGGTGTGATACTGCGCCAGCGCTTCCTGGGTGATCAGCGGATGCGTCTCGCGATGTCCCAGATATCCCGGCGGCGAGCCAATCAATTTTGCAATCTCGTGTGAGTGCTGAAACTCGGCGCAGTCCACCTTGATCACCGCCCGCGGATCGCCGAACAGCACTTCCGCCGTGGCTTCGACCACGCGCGTCTTCCCCGCCCCGGTCGGCCCGAGGAACAGCAAGTTCCCCACCGGCCGCCCCGGTGAATTCAGGCCGGCGCGAAACACCTGGTACAGATCCACCACCGCCTGCACCGCTTCGTCCTGCCCCACAATCTTCCCGCGCAAACCTGCCTCGAGGTCCTTCGAATCCGTGCTCCGCCTGCTTAAGTCAAGACGGATTGCCTGTGTCGCCATCGTCGTGCTCCTCCAGCACTGTTCTGACCCTTTCAAATTAAATCAGAAGGCTGGAACCTTTAAGCCAGCTCGATATGTCCTTTCCCGGCACAACGGCCTTGATTCCTACTGCCACGAGTTGGCCGGAAGTAACCGTTGAGAGATTCCCGCAGCATCATTCGCGCCCGTTGCAAACGCGACTTCACCGCAGATGATGTGAGTTCGAGAGCCTGCGCAGTTTGTTTCGTCGAAAGCCCTTCAACGTCGCGTAGTTGGACGACCGCTCGGTATGGGGGCTCAAGCTTGTTGATGGTTGCGGCCAAGATTCGCTGAACCTCGTTGTGCGAGTACCGGTGCTCCGGGTTAGGCGCTTGGTCTTTGATCTCGATTGGGTCGGGGGTACCATCAGCGTGTTTGGACTCGTCGATCGAGACTTCGTTGGAGCGGCGCCGTCGAATCTTCATCAACGCTTCGTTGATAGTAATGCGCACGAGCCAGGTGTAAAAGCGTGAATCTCCTCGAAAGTCTGGTAGATTTTGGAAGGCCTTTGCGAATGCGTTCTGCACAACGTCTTCGGCATCCTCATGGTTGCAGGTGATCTTCCAAGCCAGTCGGAAGGCTCTCCGCTCGTAGTGTTCGACCAGTTGTTCGAATGCGGTCTCGGAGCGCGTCTTCGCTCGAACCACAACGTCCCCTTCATCCCAGCGAGCAAAGGCTTCCGTGGATGGCACTGGACCTGTCGTTGTTTCGGTAGCGTGAATCATTTGGACTAGGACTCCTTCCCGCTTCTCGAACCTCAGCATCCTCAATTGCATTCCGGCTGCCATTCGACGGCGTCGCGGAACTAGTGATTGCATTGCGGTTGGAATCAAATGCGATGACTACGTTTCATTCAATTGCGATCAACTGTTACCGGGACGACTCGGCAGGATGACAGTGTCAAACCATCGACGCTCGTTGCATTCGGCGCCAGGCTCATGCGCTCCTTTTTCCCCAACTGACGCATGACAAATCAACTCTCTCGGGTTGCGAGAGAAGCAACCGAGATCGACAAGAAGAGGGAAATGGATCAACGCACTGTCTGGTCCGATCCGACACGGGCTCGCCAGCAGGAGCGCCAATCGAGGCGGGCTAGTTCTCGGATGTCACTCGTGCCGCGGACCCGGTCGGCGTCGAACGCATGTGAACGAGAATCGTGAGACGTTGCCCAACTATCGCGTTGAAGTTGACGGGGCCAGGGTAATCCTCGGCATTAGCGGCGTGAGGCGCTTCGGGAAGCGGCGGAGTTTCGAGAAACGTTCCCGTGCACTGGGCACCAATATAGTCTGAGCCGGCGCCGACAGGAAATTGGCAGTTTTCATCTTGAACCACGGGCGGCCAGTAGGTGCTGATCACCGCCTTCAACAACTGAGGGAAATCCTCGCGGCTTACGTTCATGTTGCCCGAGATCTCAAGCCCTCCGCCCTTCGGTCCGTCGCCACTCGCAGCTGGCAGGTCGAAGACAAAGGTGGCCTCGCGTATGACGCGATGAATGATTGGCGGCCCATACACCGGACCGGCATATGCTTCATTCGGCGTCAGCTCGACGTTGCGGTCAACCCGCGTCAGCACGAGATCACCGGTGGTTCTCAGTCGGCCGTCCGCCGTCTGCTGGACGCCCTTGGAGTGAAAACACACCAGCGTGTGATTGGCATGGGTTACCACCCACTGGGTTTTGGCCTTCCCATCCTCATCGATGGGTGGAGCCTTCGACGATGCGGGATAGATCGTTAGATCAACTGTCGAGTTCGCGGAGTTGCTGCCATCTAATTTCACGACCCCACTGACTCTCGCGAACCCGATCGTGAAAGTCATTATTGTCTTTCCGAAGTCGGTCGTCCCTCCGGCGGAAAATTGTGCGTCGGAGTGGCGGGCGTCTACTATCCATGATCCCGATGCGGAAGCTGGAGAAACACTCCGGCTGGGAAGGGCCAGTGCCAGAATCGAAAGAATCAGAAGGGTCGCCGAAATAGCAGTCAACTTAAACATTTGTTCCTCCCTGTTTCATCTTTACTCGCTCGGTGACTACTGACAGCTTGCCACTTCGTTCAAGGCATCTTCCGACAAGCATCTATGAGGTTGTGCAATCGTCGATCCGTCAATCTGCTGCCTCAAGATCCACAGCCCGTCACCATTCGTTATGTAAAGCAGGTTGTGCCTAGCATCGTTCAAGATGCTCGTGACGCCCGAGAAACTGTCGAGCACCGTGGGACTGGTCGGATTATTCAGATCCAGGATCTGCACGGTCTCCTTTGAATTGCTGCTCATTAGCGTGCGACCGGTCGGTTCCGGTGTTTCTTCGAGAGCCAACCCGCCGCCAACGATCTCCAAGCTCCCGCTCGAAGTGTCGTTTGGCCAAGTCGTCCGTTTGACGATATTGGGTCGGGTTGGCTTTGTGACGTCAACGACCGTTACTCCCGCCTCCGAGGTTTGACGAATCAATAGATACTCCTTGCCGTTTTGCTCTCGCAGGAACATCTGGCTCGCGGGCCCTCCCGACAAGGCCAAATGCGCAAGTATCTTGGTTGGCTGTGTGGCTGGTTTACCGGGCGAATGCTTCGGACTCGCAGTGGACGCCGTCGCCACAAGAACAAAGAAGAGTACGAATAATGCAGCAACCTTCTTGCGAAGAGTTGAGGGACTGACTTTTCTCATAAACTTCTCCTTCGAGCGCTCATCGCCTTGAATCGCGTGGCGCGGATAACGTGGCCTCATCACACCGGGCATCGCCGCGCGGCAATGATGGGCACTCACCAACCGAGATCGGCAACCAATAATGCATTTGTGATTCCGATGCGTCTGCTCTTGAATGCTTCCGAATATCCCGCAATCTACCAATCATTTAGCCCAACTGCGCAGAGGTCTAACGGGAGCTCTTCAAAGTCACTCCCTTGACAGATGACATGACTCCGTCATCCCAACGTCGCGTTGTGTCGTATTTGAGCGCTTGGTAAATGCGAAGTGCTGGCAGCCACGCAACGACACCCGCATGTGATAGGTCGCTCGGGCGGGGTGGGGTCCTAAATGGTATCGGCCGTGCCTTACGTCAAGCGGATCGGACCATGAGTCCGCAAAAGAGGACCTAGCAACGAGCGATGAGCCTGCTCATCCAAATTCATTGTCTGTTGATACTCGCGCTCGAGACGCTCGATAGCTGGCACCGACGGATTGTCCGCCTCAGAGGTCGTGTGGTCTGGAACTCAGTTGTGGGCGAATCACACAGCAGCCCGATCTAGCATCGACGCATCGTCAAAGGCAGGAAGACTGGTCGCAAAGCTTCTCGGCGAAAGGAGGGCGTTCGGGGCACCCGGCATCGAGCCTCGCTGGATACAAGGTTAGATTGATGGAGTTGGTACCGCTGATTCTGGTCCGGGCGTGTTTGTGGCAAAGAGGCGGGGTCCTGACCGAGGTCTAGTTTCCTAGGTATCGATCAGCTGCAATTTCGAGTTTACAATGGGGCTGCAAATGGTGCTCGCGGATATACCCACGGTATTCGTCATCGATGATGACGCCGGGATACGTGCATCGATAGAAGGCCTACTGAAATCTGCGGGCCTGCGGTCTGAATGCTTCGAGAGGGCGGAAGAGTTCCTGCAGAGAAAGCCCCTGGATACTGCCAGTTGCCTGATATTGGATGTAAGCCTTCCTGGAATCAATGGCCTGGATTTCCAGCAGCAACTTAGGAACGCGGGCCTCCACATCCCGATCATTTTCGTTACTGGGTATGGTGATATTCCGATGTCAGTGAAGGCTATGAAGTCAGGCGCGGTGGAATTCCTGACCAAACCTCTTAAACGCCAGGCCCTGTTGGATGCCATTCAGCAGGCTCTGGCTCGCGATTCCGTCCGTCGCCGCGAGCAGGCAGACATTGATCTTTTGCAAAAGCGCTACGACATGCTAACTCGGCGCCAACACCAAGTCATGGGCCTAGTGGTCTCGGGACTGCTGAACAAGCAGATCGCGTCGGAGCTTGGGACTACGCTGATCACGGTCAAGCTTCATCGCGCTGAGGTGATGCGTAAGATGCAGGCTGGATCCCTCGCCGAGCTAGTGAGAATGGCAGAGAAGCTCCGGCTTTTCCGGTCTACTTAGAAACGCCGGGGCTGCCGCTTGTGTGTCGGGTTTGCATCTGGATTCGTGTGATATCGGCAGGAACGTTTCCGTAGTAGCCCGTTCGATTGATCGCTCTCAATCCTTGACCTTTTCTGGGTTGTCGGATGATTCTGGTTTCACACGACGGCCTTGATTGCCAGGAGCAAACTCATCTGACCCACTCTCACCCAGAAAGAGAATCTCACTTACATAGGTTGGGTACCTAGATCTTCACCCGCGCCGACGATTGTGCCCCCTATACCAAGGTATGATTGCGCTTCGTTTTGCACGGATTATCGTTGCAGCGTGGGTTCCGAGGAGAAATCAAAAGTGGTTGTGATTGTGGACGATGACGAGTTAGTGCGAGACGCCCTACATGGCCTTATGAGAGCGGCTGGCTTCTCAGCTCTGACGTTTTCATCTGGCGAAGAATTCCTGAACTCCGGCGAACTGGGGCGCACCGCATGTCTGATCGCGGACATCCGTATGCCGGGAATGTCAGGGTTGGAGCTCCAATCAGAGCTAAAGAAAGATCACCACAGAATTCCTATCATTTTTATCACGGCACAAGGTGACGAGAAAATGCGGATGCAAGCTTTAAGGGCAGGAGCAGTGAAATTTATGACTAAACCTTTAGACAGGGGAGTTTTACTCGAGAGCGTACGCACAGCACTGGATACCTAAGGTCCTCACTTTTGGTTGGAAGGTCGTCTGTGGAAGCTGTCAAGACAGTTCGGTCGTCTGAGGATGGTCGTCATGAGAATGGATTTGACGAAATTATAGGCAATAGCCCTGCTCTGGAATTCGCGCTCGCTGAGGTGGAACGGGTGGCACCGACCGATTCCACTGTCTTGGTCCTCGGGGAAACGGGTACGGGAAAGGAATTAATCGCCCGTGCCATTCACAACATCAGCTCACGCTGCGGTCGGCCGTTCGTGAAACTGAATTGCTCAGCCATTCCCTTTGATCTACTGGAAAGCGAACTCTTTGGGCACGAGAAGGGCGCTTTTACGGGGGCTGTCGCGCAGAAAATCGGTCGGTTCGAAATGGCCGATACAGGGACCCTCTTCCTGGATGAAATCGGAGATCTGCCCCTAGCGTTGCAGCCCAAGCTGCTGCGGGTCTTGCAAGAGCAGGAATTCGAGCGTCTGGGAAGTGGCCGGACGCATCGCATCAACGTCCGGCTGGTTGCGGCAACACATCGAGATCTGACGGAGATGGTTGCACGGAAAGAGTTCCGCAGTGACCTGTATTACCGTCTAAACGTATTTCCTGTCGTGCTTCCGCCCCTGCGGGAGCGCCGCGAAGACATTCCACAATTAGCCTCCCATTTTGTCGAGGTTTTTGCTCGGCGCATGGGCAAGCGAATTGACCATATACCGCAGGACATACTCGATGCGTTCATCTCATATGCTTGGCCCGGGAACGTGCGAGAGCTTCAGAACCTGATCGAACGAGCCGTGATCCGGTCGAACGACGGAGTGCTTCCCAATCCCTTGCCGGACAAGAATCCCGCGATGATGCCTCCTTCGCGGGATTCGTTTGCGGCTTCCACGCGAGCGCTGATTCTGCACGCGTTGCGCTCGACGGGTTGGGTCATCGGAGGAGCCGCCGGTGCCGCCGCCCGGCTTGGACTGAAGCGGACTACCCTGATTGCCAAAATGAAGAAGCTCGGCATCTCACGGCCGGCGCAGCAAACCGAAACAATTGACCTGACTGAGAACGGCGAGGGCGAGGAAGTGGCAACTGGGGCGTAGCTGACATCTGGCGCTCACTGCCGTTTGCTACGTCAGCCGATTACGCGGACTGAGCTGCAGCGGCTTCGACGGGCAAGGTGAATCGAAAGGTAGCGCCTGGCCCAGAGTTAGAGATGGCCCACAAGCGACCGCCGTGCGATTCGATAATCGACCGACTAATCGGCAACCCCATACCGGTGCCTTGGGATTTTGAGGTAAAGAACGTATTGAAGATTTGTTCCGTCTGTTCAGGCGGTAGGCCCATACCGGTATCCGAAACCGAGACGAGGATCTGACGATTCTCGTCCTGCTGCGTAGTAATCGTAAGCTTGCCTGGAGTAGCCATGTCCTTCATCGCTTCGATCGCATTCAGCATCAGGTTCATCAAGACTTGCTGTAATGCCACTCTGTCCGCCTCGATTTTGGGTAGACCTTCCATAAGCTCTTCATGGATCGAAATTGAGTAGCGGCTCGCCTCGCCGCGCAGGAGCGTTGTCATCTCTTGAATGACTCCCTTTACGTCGACCAGTTCCCGCTGTGGAACCTCCTTCTTGAAGAGTGAAACAATGCGATTAATGATGTCAGACGCGCGACTTACGTCCTTCATGAGTCTTAGCGCCGCTTCTTGCGCCTCCACTAGGTCGGGCTGATCACGCTCAAGCCACCGCAGGCAAGTTTCAGCATCCGCCGACGCCGCGAAAATCGGCTGCTTAATTTCGTGCGCCAGCGATGCGGTCAGTTCGCCCATCATGCTCACACGGTTGATGTGCGCTAGATCTGCCTGGAGCTGCTGAAATCTTTCGCGCTCGTTCTCTGCGCGTTTGCGTTCTGTGATATCGACAACGGTGCCGACCACTTCAACAAGCTCTCCATTGGAACTGAAAACTGGATGGGCCAGGCCATGAATGTGTTTGATTGTGCCATCAGGTAGCACGATTCTGTACTCGATGTCAGAATCTACCTTCTGGACGAACATCCTGTCACTGGCCTCCCGCTTCACCCTGTCACGATCTTCTGGGTGTATTCGCTGCAGCCATTGGGCCCGCATTGGGAGGCCCTGTTGCGGATCGAAGCCGAAAACTCGGAACATTTCCTCGGACCAGTGCTGGGCTTCGTGGGTTGTGCCATGGCTGGCCCAGCTGCCGGTGTGCGTCAGCCGCTGTGATTCGGCCAGATAGGCTTCACTGCGCCGGAGGGCCTCTTCGGCACGCCTGCGCTCCGTGATATCGACCATCGTGCCAACCACTTGAACAAGCTCTCCATTGCGACCCAAAACTGGATGGCCGATGCCATGAATCTGTTTGATTGTTCCATCGGATTTCACGATTTTGAACTCGACGTCGCAATCTACTCTCTCAAGGAACGTCCTCTCACCGGCCAGCTTGACTTTGTCACGGTCTTCGGCGTGTACCCGCTGCAGCCATTGGTCCCACATCGGTAAGCCCTGTTGTGGATCAAAGCCGAAAAGTCGGAACATTTCCTCGGACCAGTAAAGGGTCTCGCGAGTTGTGCCATCAATGGCACAACTGCCCATGTGAGTCAGCTTCTGCGATTCAGCCAGGTAGTTTTCGCTTTCCCGCAGGGCTTCCTCGGCGCGCTTCTGCTCGCTCAAATCAAGGGCGAAAGCAACGCCCTCGTTGCCACCTTCTTCGAACAGCGCCCCGGCGAGCAGCACAGGCAGGCGGCTGCCATCTTTCCGGAACAACTCTGACTCAAAGGGCTGTACGCTCCCGGTCTGCATTACTTTTGCCAAGGCGCGTTCAACGCGCTCGCGCCAGTCCGCAGGTGTCATGTCCCTCCAGCGCACGCGACCCGCGGCGACATCTTCATGATCGTATTGCACCATGCGGAGAAAGGCTTCATTGGACGCGAGGATGGCACCCTCGACATTCCAGGTCGTGATTCCCAGAATGTTGGCGTCGACCAGGCGCCGGATCTTCGCTTCACGATTTTCGAGATCGCGGTAAAGTCGCGTATTCTCGAGCGAGATGGCCGCTTGCGACGCAAGCACCTTGAGAAGTGTGATCCGGTCGGAAGTGAAAACGTGGGCGGTCAGGTTGTTGTCCAGGTAAATGACTCCGTTGAGCCTGCCCTGGTTAACCAACGGCAAGCACACAATGGAACGCGCGCGACGCTGGGCAATGTACGGATCGCCTGAGAACGGGTTTCCTGCAGTGGCATCGTCAAGAATAACGTCCTTGCGAGTGCGCGCCACGTAGCGAACGACGGACTCTGGAAACATTGCTGCGGTCTCCGAGGTATCTCGCAGATGCACCGTGACATCGTTTCCTGTGATCGTGGCCTCGGCCTCTATTTTCAGTTCATCACCCAGCGGACGGATCAGCAGACCCCGCTCAGCGCCCGCGTGCTCGATGCCCGCGCGCATGATTCTCTCGATCAGTTTTTCCAAAACCATCTCGCCCGAGACTACTTGGGAAACTCTGATTACGGTCGCCAGATCCAGGAGTTCAGCCGGTGCCACGATCGTGCTGGTCGTGCCCCGAGTTGGCTCCTCCTTCCTGAGTTGGGGATAGAGCTGGTCGAGTTGCCTTACTTTGCCGTCAGCTCCCCAGCGGAAATAGCAATACCGGGCCTCCCGCAAATATGTATCCGCGATCTTGTCGAAGCCTCGCGCTGCGTAGAACCGCGCGGCGGCCTCGTAGGCTACTGCCTCATTGTGAATGAATCCGTTTGCGTGCGCCGAGCGCATGGCCGTTTCATAAAGACCTTCGGCATCGAGAACGCGGCCGTCTATGCGTGCGATTTCCGCACCTATCAATGCAACACGGTTTTCAAAATTCGCCGGGCAATGCTCCGCCCATGTTTCGAGCTGTTTGTGGTGAGCCGCTAAGGCCTCTAGGTGCTCTTGCTTCTTATCGGGAGCAGATGAATCCCATGCGGCCGCGTGTGAAAGGGCGCTGAAAAAGCGGAAATTTGCTGTCTCGTGTAGTGATGGTGCCGACCACAGAAGCGGCAGCGCCTTCGCTGAAGCGTGAACCGCCGAATCATAGTCCATGGCAAGGAAGCGAGCCTCTACCTTGAGAGCCCAATACCCGAATTCAGGATCGGCTAAAACCGGGTTGCTTGCCAGATGCCGTTCGAATTCCAGTTCATCAAAATGGTCATCGTTGAAGCATCCAAATTTCGGAGTCAACTCACGGAGGGTGCGGATCAGTTGGACCTGTGCAGTCAGTAGGTCAACGACGAGACCGAAGCCTGCCTTCTTCGCGAACGCGAGACCTTTTTCTCCTTCGGCGAGAGCCTCCGCCAGGGGGTCCCCTACCACCAGCAAGTTTGTAATCAACTGGTTCCAGCTATAAGCGGCGAAGGTCAGATCCCCGTTTCGGAAGGCGGCATCGAACGCGCGGCGTACCATATCACGCCCCTCCAGGGCGTGTTTTGCGGTTGGAATGACGAGATTTCCAAACGACATCAACGTTCGGGCCTCATAGGTTCTCAGCCCACGTTTTTCGACGAGTTCATAGCCCAGACGACCGAATCGAAATGCGTCTTTGTAATTACCGAAGCCAGATCGAGCGACAACGGCAAACCAGACGTAGGCGAAGGACGACGCGTCCGTGTTGCCATGCTCGAGGCTCAGAAGCACCATCCGGCAGAGAAGAAACGACGACAATTTCTCATCGAAGAACACTGCTGGCGTCACAACCTCGGTCAGAACGTCCATGGCGTCCAGGACTTCCGGGTCAGTCATAACGGGCAAGTCCAGGAAGTCCTCAATTTGACGACTTCCAACCAACGCCCAGACTCGGTCATACTCGCTGTGGACTTCGTCGATCGTGGGATGCAGCGGCCATGTCCTGCCGTCCCGGCGCAGGTAATCGAGGCAGACTTCCACGCCGCGGTCGCTCCCATCCAAAGCCGTATAAACCGTGAGTTGAAGCCGCGTGACGACCGCGAGGTCGTGTCTGGTCATGGCATGTTGTGCCAGTTTCAAGAGGCGATCTTCGGACGCCGCCAGATTACCAGTCAGTAGCTCGCACTCCGCTAAGAGACTTTCTATCGAGAACGTGAGGTCGTAACTGTCATCAGACGTATTTTCCGGCAAGAATCCGCGTGCAACGATAAGGTAGCTCAGCGCCGAGGCATACGCGGCCGAACTCTTTGCGCGCCTGGCGGCGACTAGATTCAATTCGGCCAAACGCGCACGTTCCGCAGCGGATGTAATCAAATCGGATCCGCGATTCAGTTGATTGACGATCTCAAAGATCTCCTCGTCCAGCTTTTCGGCCGGCGTCTGTGCCACAAGAAGCCTGCCTATGCGGAGATGAGCTTCGGACCGAAATTGCACGGGGATCAACGAATACGCCGCTTCCTGCACACGGTCATGGAGAAATCGATAGGAATCTTCCGAGCGGAAGACAAGACCTGCTAGTACAGCTTCCCAGAGTTGACGGTCAATTTCCTCACTCGAGTCCTGGTAGACCATCTCGAGTATGTCGAAGTCCGCACTGTTACCGAGACAGGCCAGTTGCTTTAATGCGTTTTGGGTGCTGGCGGGCATGCGGTTCAACTTGCCAACCATCAAGTCCACTACGTTTTCGGTGTAATTCATCGCGCGGATTCGACTCAAATCCCAGGCCCACCGCGCTTCGCCATGATTGAAAGCTAGCAATCCTTCATCGGCAAGCTCGGAAATGAACTGGATTGCGAAAAATGGATTTCCTGTCGTTTTTTCATGGACCAATTCTGCGAGGGCACTCGTTTCGTCCGGCTCACAATGAAGGGAATCCGCAACAAGTTGCTCCAAGTCTTCTCGAGTCAGAGGTGCAAGCACGATGTCCTGCCGCATCACTCCTGCTCGACGCATCGCTTCGAGCTTGCGCATCAGAGGATGAGCCGGGTCTACTTCGTTGTCCCGGTAAGCGCCGATCAACAGTAAGTGCTTCGCGTCGGGCTGCGTGAGCAGATCCTCCAGCAAGTCCAACGTCGCTGCGTCTAGCCACTGCAAATCGTCGAGGAACAGCGCGAGAGGATGTTCCGGCCGCGCGAATACACCGATGAATCGACGAAATACTCGGTGGAACCGGTTTTGCGCGTCCCGCGCGGGAAGTTCGGGAACGGCCGGCTGCTCGCCGAGGATCAACTTCAATTCCGGGACCAACTCGACGACAAGTTGTCCGTTCGGATCTAACGCCTCGTGAAGTGCGTCCCGCCACTTGCTCAACTGTTCTTCACTCTTATTCAAGAGGGGACGGATCAGGCTCTGAAACGCTTTTGCCAAAGTCGCGTATGGGATGTCCCGCTTGTATTGATCGAACTTGCCCGATGCAAAAAGACCGCGCGGAGGAATCAGCGGCTTATGCAGTTCGTTGACGAACGCGGATTTGCCAATTCCGGAATATCCGGAAACCAACACCAATCGCGGCCCATCGCCGGCTACCACACAGTCGAACGCACCGAGCAGCATGTCGATTTCGCATGCCCGCCCATACAACTTCTCGGGTATCAGCAGATGATCGGGCGCGTCGTGTTCGCCTAGTGAGAATTCGACGATGGACCCATGCGCTTCCCACTCACCTAGACAGCGACGAAGATCGCTCTCCGCGCCGGAAGCCGTCTGGTAGCGTTCCTCAGGAGTTTTAGCGATCAGTTTCATCACGATGGCGGAAAGACAGCGCGGGACGGCTTTTACTCGCTCGTGAGGCGGCACCGGATGGCGCGCGATGTGACAATGAACCAATTCCATCGGATCCGAAGCCGTAAAGGGCAGGCTACCGGCTAATATTTCGTAAAGGGTTATCCCTAAGGCATAAAGGTCACTCCGAGAATCAATGGACCGATTCATTCGTCCGGTTTGTTCGGGCGCCATGTAGCTGAGTGTTCCCGCGATGAACTCGGGAGGTTGGGGCGATTGACGCTGGCGCGGAAGGCGCGAGGTGACACCAAAACCGGTAAGCCAAACCCGGCCAGTCACTGATTCAACCAGGACATTGGAGGGCTTTACGTCCTTGTGGATCAGCTTTCGCTTGTGCAATTGCCTGAGCGCGGCTGCGAGACCGACGGCAATTCGCAAAAATTGCCGTATTTCCGTCGGCCCCTGAATCAGACGATCGAGAGGCTCGCCACCGGGGTCTTCAAGAACAAGCACCTTCTGGCCGTCGTACTGAGAAAGAAGGAGGGGGCGAAGCGCCCATGTGGCATCCAAATCGTCCCGGAACGAATATTCGTTGTCTATCTTCTTGAGGCTTTCCGGTGCGGGCCGTGATGAGGCAGGCGTCAGAAGGAGAACCGAAGGTACTTCTGCCTCACTCGCACGTCCTCGATACAGGATGAACTCCTCATCCTCACGGAGACATTTACGCGTATAGGCTGAGATTTCCACGCTGTCTGGCCTCTGCTTCTCCACGTGCCGGCAAGGGGGTATTATGTTCCCCCTTTGCCCCGTTAGAACAAGAATCGAACGGCTAGCTGAATCTGACGGGCACTGTCGACAGTCGAGAATATCCTTCCGACGTTATTGGCGAAATGGCCTGCTGGATCCTTAAAAACGGCGTCTCCGTTTCCGCCGAGCGTAAGAGGGCTTTGTGTGTTGCTTGGGACGGCGAAATTAGGATGATTCAGAAGGTTGAATGCATCAGCTCGTAACATGATCTTCAGGCCTTCCGTCAGCGGGACGCTCTTTTGCAGTGCCAGATCAAATTGCGCAAAACCCGGTCCGCGGAGAATATTGCGTCCGGCAGTGCCAAACTGACCGGCAGGCGGCAATGCAAATGCGCCCGGATTAAACCAGCAGGTCACAGTGCCTACCTTGGCGCCGTTCGGACAAGTGCCCGTGTAAGGATTTCCCGCGAGATTGGGTCTCTCCGTGATCGTTAACGACTGCAAGTCGGCGTTGTCAAAGGAAAGCACCGGAGTAAAAGGCACGTTGCTGTGAACGCTAGCGACACCAGAAACCTCCCAGCCGCCGAAGTGAGTTCCGCGCCCAAAGGGAAGTTCATAAACCACATTCGCGACGAAATTGTGCCGGATGTCGAAGCTGGAGCGCCCTCGGCTTCCCTTACGATCGAAGATGTTCTGCGATCCCGGCGGTTCATTTACGGCTTCGATGATGAGACCGGTGGAAGCATCATCGATGGAATGGGCCAACGTGTAGAAAGCCTGCCAAGAAAGGCCTTTCGCGGACTGGCTCGAGACCGAAAGTTGGAAGGAATTATAAAAAGATTGTGCATCGGTCAGCACCGCCAGCAGAGGCGAAGGTAGGTTTGGATTGAAGCGATGTCCCAAGGCTGGTTCGAAGGGATTCTGTTCTGCTTGGCGAGTGAGATGATTGCCGCGTGCACCGAAGTATCCCGCGCTGAGAATCGTGCCTGGCGCAATTTCCCGTTCTAGGTTGAGATTGTATTGCAGCGCGTAAGGGAACTTTGGATGGTACGTCGTCTCGATGAGGTATATCGGCTGCGTTAGAACGGCATTCTGCGGGTTAAGAAAAGTGGGAAAGACATAGGAGCTGATCCCGAAAAAAGGCGGCAGAAACCGGTCGGCACCGTACAGGATTACGGGGAGCTGATCCCGAAAGATGCCGGCCCCGGCCCGCAGCACGGTCTTGCCGTCGCCGAAAATGTTCCACGCCAAGCCAGCCTGGGGTGATAGCAGATCCGTAGGAGCCCCGGCAAATACCTTTCCGACGGTTGGACCAGAGTCCGTTACCGGGTTCCGGATCGCCGAGAGACGCCCTTGTACCTCGGTCGGGTTCGAATAGAAGTCATAGCGCAATCCGGCATTCAAGGTCAGACGGCCCGTGACTCGCACGGAATCCTGTACAAAACCCGAAAACACGCTCTGCCGGTAGCCCCGGTCGGAATTGGACATGGAAGGATTGGCACCCACGTACGATAACGGCAGCGCCTGCAGGAAGAATTCGAGGGCCGGGTTGTCGGTGTGTGCGGGGAACCCGAACGGACTCAGATCTTGAAACGTGTACAAGCCGTTTACTGCGAAATCCAGCGGACCATTAGACTGAATTCTTCGAAACTCACCTCCGAATTTTAGGCTGTGGTTACCGCGGGTAAGCGTGAGTTGGTCCTGGACTTGAGTGACCGTCGAAAAATCGCCCAAGGGCATTTCCGGACTGTTGCCAATCAAGCTCATACCCGCTATGTTCAGCATTCCCAAAGGTCGGTTGGGCACCAGGGAGATAGAGAGATCAGTTTGTGTGTCCGTGGTTGATGTCGACGCGGTCGTGCGGTTGATACCGAGTCGCAGTTCATTGAACAGCTCTCTGCCGAGGTTTCTGCGGTCCTGCACAGTAAAGTACTGATTGCGCGCGTCATGGTTCACCGGAAACCCCGGGACATACGTTCCCGGCGGCGTTCCGAAATAAGGCACCAGGGAAGAGCTATCATCCACAACGTAGCGCGCGAACAACGAATGCGTGCTGGAGAAATTATGGTCCACGCGAACCATGCCGTGGTGCTCGTACGTGGAACCCTTATCGGCTGTGATCAGATCGCCAGTTCCATCGCCATTATCAGCGCCATTCGAGGGAGGAAGTAGAGCAAGGAACCGTTGTATGCGCGGATCAATCGCAACTGAGACGCAACCACCGGGTGAGGCATTCGTGCAGGCACTCGGATCATTGGTAGCCGGCAACAATCCCTGGTGCGCCAGTGCGTCCGGGACGGTCGCAATGGCCGTGGATGCCTGCACTTCGCGGAAGCCTTCATAGCTGACAAAAAAGAAGGTGCGATCACGTGCTACAGGCCCACCTATACTGGCTCCGAATTGGTTGCGCACGAATGGCGGGATGGGACGGCTACTTAGATCGAAATAGTTCCTAGCATCCAGTGCGGCATCCCGATGTAGTTCGAACAACGATCCATGGAAATGGTTGCTGCCTGATTTTGTGATTGCCTCGACGACGCCACCGGAATGTGTGCCATACTCGGTGCCAAAAGTCTGGGTTAAGACCCGTACCTCCACGAAATCATCCAGTCCAAGAAAAAGCCCGGAAGCGCCTGCCGATGAATAGCCAAACACGGGATCATTAACATCCATGCCGTCGATGAGAACATTCGTCCAGCTCGGGCGCATCCCGTTAACGGACACTTGCCCCGCCTTCCCGTTCGACAACAACGACGGAGCACTGCTAGGTGTTGGGGCAACTCCCGGGATCAGGATTGCGGCATTGAACAGATCCCGCCCGTCTAGGGGAAGCGCAGTTAAGCTGCGTTCCGCAATCATTCCTTCGACGGTAGTGGTGGTGTCGACGCTTGGAACACCCGCCTCGACCGTCACGCGGGCAGATAGCTTGCCCACAACCAGTGACAAATTGATTCCGATTGCAGTACTCGGGCTGAGGGCAATTCCTTCGCGAACCTCGGTCTGGAATCCTTCTTTCTCTACGCGAAGCGTATATCTTCCGGTCGGCAATCCCACCAGCCGATATTCGCCCGTTTTGTCGGTGCGCCCGTCCCGTTTCAATCCTGTGCTTACGTTCTCGACGGAAACGTCGGCTCCGGGAACAACAGCCCCGCTGGCATCTGTGACAGTACCGAACAGAGTCCCAAGTTGCGTTTGCGCCCACGCTGGCGCCGGAATTAGTGCTGCTAACAAAAAGAGGAACAGCACGCTCTTACTTTTCGAGAGAGAATACGTCGAAGTACCGATCGAAGCGATCATCATTCAGCCCCACCATTTGTTTCTGTGCTCAGGGTTGAGAGCTCGTGGTCAGGGCACGACCGCTCCTCAACGCATATTCGTGGTTTATCTTCTCAAGGGTTTCGAGCGCGGGGTGTCTTAAGGCAGGCGCTAACAGCAGTACAGACGACGCTTCCGCTTGTGTCGATCGGCCGCGGTACAGGATGAACTCCTCATCCTCACGGAGGCGTTGGAACGCATATGTTGAAAGTTCCATGGGACCAACTGGAACCACAGATTCTGAGAGTTGCAGGCACCAAGCTACCACGAGCGCCTAGCAGCAGTCTAATGTTTGGCCGCGTTTTGGCCTCCCAAGGATTTCTTTGCGTTGGGCACGCACTAAGTCAGTTTTGTTTAACGAAGCAAGTGGATCATCATCGCCGACGTCCATTCTCGTTATATCTGAAGTCATACTCGCCCCCGCATGAATCGAACACCGCGCAAACTACGTAGTGGTCTTGCGCCGCATTCGTGGTGTCGTTCTAACGTCACAGAGACACCTGCTCGCCACCCGTTTTGACAGCTACTCCGCGATCCCGCGGGTTAAACCCTGCTTTGCTATGAAAAAAGAGCGGTTTTCGATTTTGGCCCAACGCTTGCAATGAAGCCGGGTGCCGTGAAATCGACACAACAACTTGGCGATCTGGGCCAGAACCGCAGCCGAGACATCATCACCGGGGGCATCCCGAGCAGTCAGACACACGGCCTGTGCATCGACCTAGCGGTGACCGCGCGCACGTCAGCCATGCAAACCCGCCGGCAGGGGAAATAATCATGAATTTCCGCATTTCAATGCTCATGCTCGCAGTCCTTATTTTGATCGGGTATCAGCAAGTCAAATCACAAAGCAACACCAGCTACAACGGATGGGATCTGGTCGACAAGGCGGGGAACATTCGCAAGCCGGCGGACTATCGAGATCGTTACCAAGCACTTGGGACGTTCTCGGTGGTCGATCTCAACGGCGACACCGAGTTGCATTACACCTACGCGTCGCCGGGCGCGGCTGAGTACTACCGCAAGACCGGAAAGTTCGCGGATGGAGCCGTATTGGTGAAAGAAGTCTTTGCAACGGATCACGCGCAAATGACGACCGGGGACGCACATTGGGCTACGGGAACGAAAGTGTGGTTTGTGATGATCAAAGACGAAAAAGGAAGCCATCCCGGCAACCCGCTGTGGGGCAATGGATGGGGATGGGCTCTCTTCAAGTCCGACGCCCCCGATAAGCAGGTCGCAACTGACTTCAAAAAAGACTGCCTGGGCTGCCACATCCCGGCTAAGGCGACAGACTGGGTTTACGTGCAAGGTTACCCGGTCCTCAAATCGAAGTAAGCAGAAGGCCCTACGGAACCTCGTTTCTGAAAACGCTTCACAAGGAGAATTGCAATGCAAAAGTATCTGTTGGGAATCGTCGCCGGAGTTGGTGTGCTCGCCGCGAGCTCGTTCCTGTTCAATACGGGACCGGTTGTGGCACAAACTCAAAAATCCGCTGCCGTGTTTGAACCAGATGGCAAGATGAAGTTGCCGACCGGCTTTCGCACATGGGTTTTTGTCGGTGCGCCATTAACTCCCAACGGCCTCAACGATGGAAAGGCGAATTTCCCCGAATATCATCACGTATACATCGAAAAGAAAAACGTCGATGCTTATCTGAAGACGGGCTCCTTTCCCGAAGGAACCGTCATCGTAAAAGAACTGACTCGAGTTCTAAATCCCGATTTTCCAGACGGGTCTCGGAAGGAACCATCCGGACGCGGGTATTTCAACGGTGCGTACAACGGCATCGACTTAACGGTGAAAGACAGTAAGCGGTTTGCTGCGACCAACGGCTGGGGCTTCTTCACCTTCGGGCATCATCCATTGCCGTATGACGCAACCGCCGCGGAAAAGCCTGTGACCGAATGTGCGGGATGTCATATCGCGAATGTCGCAAGCACCGACATGACGTGGATTCAGTTCTATCCGCTGCTGCGGGACAAAAAAGGGTATTAGGCGCCGAGATTTCTATCAGCGCGAGGCCCGAGTAAACGAGGAAAAGAGCGGATCCGATCGGATCCAATTTCAACGAAAGAAAAGGGAGAAATAAGCATGGCAAAGGAAAAAGAGATGGGTATGTCAAGAGAGATGGGTTCGTCGAACGGTGGTGGCGGACATCTCTACATTCAAACCAACGAAGTAAAGAACGCCATCATCCACTACCGTCGGTCTGCGAACGGGACTCTTACCGAGGTGGAGCGAGTAGCCACCCGGGGTGCCGGTTCCGGGACTTTCAAGCCGATCAGCGGGCAATCCAGCGCACCCAATTCTTTTGAGGGCGCCGGCAGCGTCATACTGTCACCAGATCACAGGTTTCTGTTTGCCACAAACGGCGGAGACAATTCAGTCTCCAGCTTCGCTGTGGACGAGCAGGGCAGGCTCAAACTAATCGACACCAAACCCACTGGGACCGCCGTGGAAGGAAAGAGCGGCACTGCCAAATCGCTGGCGTTTTCTCCGTCGAAGGGCATGATTTACGTGGTCCATTCCTTCGGCCCCGATCATATCCGGCTCATGTCGGTCTCGAGCGATGGCAAGCTTACGCCGCGCATGGAGCGATACACGGCGAATACACCGGAGAAGCCACACCGTGTTCCGACTATGGGTGTGCTCTCACCCGATGAGAAATTCTTCCTTGTCGGCACCACATTCGATCTGCCTATTGCAATCTCAGGCACCTATCCGGACGGTTCGCCCATTCTCTGGGTGCCTGGTCCAAACGGCAAACCAGTGTCCGTCGCTTCGAATGCGCCAGATCCCGACGGCATCGTTGTATTCCGCGTGAATGCAAATGGCACGCTCGACGACCCCTCGTTCCAGGACGGCGGAGGCGGTTCTCCTTTCTACATCGCCTTCCTGCACAATCGGCCGGATACCTTCATCATCGGATACGCCGTCGGTGACGGAGTCAGCTTGGCTCGCATTGACGAAGACGGCAGAATTGGAGTCGACAAGGTCGTACCGATCGACACCAGGCGAGGCGCGATCGCTGAACTTTGCTGGCTATCGGTCTCCCCCGATGACCGAGTCGTGTACGCTACGGTTTTCGGGTACAGCGACGTCACCACCTTCCATATCGATGGCCCCGAGATCAAAGTCGCGAAGGATCCTGCATGCCCCGAAGTCCAGGGCGATGGCACGTTCCGGGCGCTTTGTGGAGACGTGAGCAGCGGCCCGAGCGATAACTGGGTCACGCCGGATGGCGCCTTTTTCTACCAGATCTACGGGAACGCCTCGAAGCTGGTGGGGTACGCCACAAAGCCAGACGGTTCGCTTGAGGAAGTCACCAGTGTCGCGATTCCCTACAACAGCCCGGAGGGCTTGGCGGGATTCTGATTCCGTCCAACGGGCACTGGGACCACGCCGAGTTGCCTTACGAATTGCAGGCTAACTAAAGGGCGGAAGGCGCAAGCCTTCCGCCTTAAGATAAATCGCTCGTTTAAAGCGTACTAGGATGGAATTATGCGGAAATTACGAATCTGGGTCCCATTGATTGCTGTCGCTGCTTTAATCCTGGCAGCCACTGTTATTTTCACGGCTATTGGATCGACGCAAGCGCCCATCACGCCGACAAAGAAATCTGCCGGCGGCAATCTTTACATGCAAACCAACGCGGTAAAGAACGCCATCGTCCACTACCATTGGTCTGCGAACGGCGCGCTGGCCGAGTTGGAACGTGTCGCGACCGGCGGCGCAGGTTCTGGCGAACTGAGCCCCATCTACCACGTTAACCGGCCGAACGACTTCGAGGGTGCGGGCAGTGTCATTCTGACGCCGGATCGTCGCTTTCTGTTCGTTGCCAACGCCGGCGACAATTCCGTCTCCAGCTTCGCGGTAAATAAGGAAGGTCGTCTCACGCTGCTGGATGTGGAGCGGACGGGGAACACACAAGACGGTGGCGCTAAATCGGTGGCCTATGACCCATCGAGCCGCACGCTTTTCGTGGTGCACACGTTCGGTCCGGACCATCTCCGGCTGATGTCGGTCGACAGTGAAGGCAAGCTTACTCCGCGCCCGGAGCGATACTCGGTGAACACGACGGACTGGTCCAATCGTGTGCCAACGATGGCCGTGCTCTCGCCCGACGGAAAATTCCTCTTTGTCGGCACCGCCTTCGACGAGTTGCCCAGTAGAAAAAATCCGGACGGCTCACTAATTCTCTGGATCCCGCACAATGGCGCGCTGCATGTCATCGCTTCGAATGCACCGGACCCCGACGGCATCATCGTATTCCCCGTGGGCGAAGACGGCGCACTCCGCGAACCCTCATTTTACGACGCCAGAGGCGCTTCTCCCTTCTACATCGCCTTCTTGCACAACCGGCCGGATACCTTCCTCGTCGGATATGCCGTTAGCAATGGAGTATCCGTCGGCAAGGTCGACGCTAACGGCAAAATCACCGTCAGCGCACCCGTAACGCTCGACACGAGCGCAGGCGTGCCCTCTGAACTATGCTGGCTCGCCGTCTCCCCGAATGACCGATGGGTGTTCACGACGAACTTCGGTTACAGCGACATCAGCAGCTACCGCATCGACGGCAACGTGCTCTCTATCGCGAAGGACCCCGCGAGCCCGAAGGTCCCTGGAGATGGAACTTTCAGAGGAATTGATGGAGTGGTTAGCAGTGGCCCGAGCGATAGCTGGATTTCGCCAGATGGCGCCTATCTCTACCAGATCTATGGAAATGCTTCGAAACTGGTGGGCTACGCCACCCAGCCAGACGGTTCGCTTGAGGAGGTCACAAGCGTCAAGATCCCCTACAACAGCCCGGAGGGTTTGACAGGATTCTGATTCCGCAAAAGGCGGATGCGCTGAGCAGCTACTGCCGTCACACGACTTGGCTCTCGCATAATGAGCCTGGTCCCGGGAGTAGCTGCGCCACGCGCGACGGCTTCCATTGCGCATGCGAGCGGATCGGCACCATGGCAAGACTTGCATTGCGACCTGCTCAACAAGGGCAATCGTCCCTGAAAATAGGCAAGTTCTCGTTTCAGGATGAACTGACGAGCTGGGGGAAGTCGATGTTCGACGCAACGTCACCGTCTGATTTCGCCAACGATTTGAGCCTGCTTGGTTCGCCTGAATGGCGTGCGGGGAATCCGTCCGATAACGATTTGCAGCGGTCGGATGGCTCCGGCCGCATCTTAGTGAGCGGTTCTGCAAACGGTAACCACATCATGGATATGTTCCAACGGTCCCCCATTCGCATCCTGTTTCCAAGGACCGGTGGTGGCGCCTTAGAAGAAGCTGTTTTTGTGAACACCGCAGGAGGTGTCGCCGGCGGAGACCGGCTCGAATCGAGTGTCACGGCGATAGCCGATGCTTCAATCGCGGTGACCTCGCAGGCCGCTGAAAAGATATACCGGGCGCTAAACGAGCCCGCGCGCATTGCGACAAAACTGAAAGCGTGCGAGGGCGCGAAACTCGCGTGGCTCCCGCAGGAAACAATCGTATTCAATTGGGGGCGCCTCAGTCGGGAAACAGATCTTGAACTTTCTTCGGGAGCGGAGTTGCTGGCCCTTGAGTGGCTTGTGCTGGGCCGCGCTGCGCATGGCGAGGAGATGATCGGCGGGCACATCAACGATGGCTGGCGCGTCAAGAAAGACGGCCGGCTGATTTGGGCGGATAGTTTCCGCGCCACGGACGAGATGTTCGGGCACCTTCGTAGGGAGGCCCTGCTTTCAAATTTCAAAGCCGTTGCAACGCTAATCTATTTCGGGCCTCATCTCGACAGGCGGCTGGAGTTTTTGCGCGACATTGCCCCTTCCCTCGAGTGCCGCAGCGCCGCAACGTCGGTTGGCGGTCTTATTGTCGCTCGCTTTGCCGCGGAGTTCTCCTCCGACTTGAGGCTCGCGTTGCGCAGTTTTCTCCAGCAATTCAGCCGAGAACTCGGCCCCGGCCCTTTTCGGGTGCCAAAAATGTGGTTGTGCTGAATCCGCTGTCGAAGGGAGAAGTTTATGAACCTCACCCCGCGTGAAAAAGACAAGCTAATGGTCGCACTCGCGGCTCAGGTCGCTCGAACGCGGCTCGCAAGGGGCGTCAAGCTCAACTACCCCGAGAGTGTCGCGCTGATCACCGATTTCGTTCTTGAGGGCGCACGGGACGGCAAGTCAGTTGCAGAGCTCATGTCCGGAAGCGGCAAGATTCTGGCGCGGGATCAGGTCATGGAAGGCATCCCTGAAATGGTCCACGAGATGCAGGTGGAAGCTACGTTCCCGGACGGCACGAAGCTTGTGAGCGTTCACGATCCGATTCGCTGAGAAGCCAAAACGTGATACCAGGCCGGATTTTCGCAGCATCTGGCGAGATTGTCCTGAGCAGTCAATCTTCGAACAGCAGAAGGGATGTTCATGGCGAAAAAAGTGACCGTATACAGTCAGCCGGGTTGAATATTCTGTGGCCAGGTGAAGGAGTATCTTTCACAAAAACAGATTCAATTCGATGACCGGGACATCACGAAGGACCCCTCTGCGATTTTGGAGCTGCAGAAGCTCGGATTGATGACTAGCCCCGTCACGGTCGTCGAAGACAAAGTAATCGTAGGTTTTGATGTGCCGAAACTGGACGAAGCATTGAAAGGTTGATCCGAGAACGAGGATAGGAATGAAGATCGCAGACCGAGTTGAAAGAGTCTAAGAGGACATGGTCATGATACCTGGCGAGGTTTTTCCTGCATCTGGTGAGATTGTCCTGAACAAGGATCGGGCCGCCATCTCCCTTAAGGTCGCAAATACGGGGGACAGGCCGATTCAGGTCGGTAGTCATTATCATTTCGCTGAGACCAACTCGGCTCTCGCCTTTGATCGGAAGCCTGCTCTAGGGTATCGGCTCGATATTCCCGCAGGAACAGCTGTGCGCTTCGAGCCGGGCCAATCCCGCGAAGTTTCGCTGATCCCTTACGGGGGCGCGCGCTTGGTTTATGGCTTCAATAAGGCGGTCATGGGCGCACTGCCGAAGGTGCCGGCGTCATGACCATCTGTCCGAATTACTGAGGTAATCGAGAATGCCCCACAAAATGAGCCGTGCCGCCTATGCGCAAATGTTTGGCCCAACGGTCGGCGACAAGGTGCGCCTCGCGGATACCGACCTCATCATCGAGGTGGAGAAGGACTTCACGACCTATGGCGAGGAGGTGAAGTTCGGAGGCGGAAAAGTGATCCGCGACGGCATGGGTCAGTCGCAGCGTTCCCGCAGCGAGGGCGCGGTTGATACAGTCATCACCAACGCGCTCATTCTTGATCACTGGGGAATTGTGAAGGCCGATATCGGCATTAAGGACGGGCTTGTTGCCGCCATCGGCAAAGCCGGCAATCCCGATGTGCAGCCGCACGTCGACATAATTATAGGACCGGGAACCGAGGCGATCGCCGGCGAAGGCAAGATTGTCACTGCTGGCGGCATCGACACGCACGTTCATTTCATCTGCCCGCAGCAGATCGAGGAGGCGCTTTATTCGGGCCTTACCACAATGATGGGCGGGGGAACAGGGCCGGCGGCCGGGACGACCGCCACGACCTGCACGCCGGGCCCCTGGCACATTCAACGGATGCTCCAGGCAGCCGATGCCTTTCCTATGAATCTTGGGTTTTTCGGGAAAGGCAATGCAAGCTTGGCGGCGGGTCTCATCGAGCAGATCGAGGCCGGTGCGTGCGGCCTGAAGCTTCATGAAGACTGGGGTACGACTCCCACCGCCATCGACCGCTGTCTCTCTGTCGCGGACGACATGGACGTGCAGGTGCTGATCCACACCGACACGCTGAACGAGAGCGGCTTTGTCGAAAATACCATCGCGGCCTTCAAGGGCAGAACGATTCACACCTTTCACACCGAAGGGGCTGGTGGAGGGCACGCACCGGACATCATCAAGGTGTGCGGTGAGGCAAATGTCATCCCGGCTTCGACAAGCCCTACGCGGCCCTACACAGTGAACACGCTCGAAGAGGCCTTCGACATGGTGTTGGTCACCCATCATCTCGACGCGCGCATTCCTGAGGATGCGGCCTTCGCTGAGAGCCGCATCCGCAAGGAAACAATAGCGGCCGAGGACATCTTGCATGATCTTGGCGCGATCTCGATCATGTCGTCAGACAGTCAGGCCATGGGCCGCGTCGGAGAAGTGATAATCCGTACATGGCAGACCGCCAATAAAATGAAGAAACAATTCGGGCGGCTGGCTGAGGAAAAAGGTGACAACGACAATTTCAGGGCGCGGCGCTATGTCTCCAAGTACACGATCAATCCCGCGATAGCTCAAGGCATTTCCGCTCATGTCGGCTCCATCGAAGCTGGAAAACTTGCCGATCTCTGTATTTGGGATCCAGCCTTTTTCGGCGTGAAGCCTGCCATGGTTCTGAAAAGCGGAATGATCGCTGCCGCAATCATGGGAGACCCCAATGCTTCAATTCCCAATCCGCAGCCGGAATATTACCGTCCAATGTTCGGCGCGTTTGGTCGCGCCATGACGGAAAGCTCAGTTACATTCGTCAGCCAAGCTGGCCTGGAAAATAGTGGGAAGCTGGGACTTGCAAAGAAGCTTCTTCCTGTCAGGAACACGCGCAAAATCGGAAAGCGTTCCATGATGTTGAATAGCGCCACGCCCCGCATGGAGGTCAACCCGGAAACCTATGAAGTGCGAGCCGACGGGCGGCTGCTCACTTGCGAACCCGCAAAAGTGCTGCCCATGGCACAGCGTTATTTCCTGTACTGAGGATGACAATGCGCAATGCTTCCATTCATCGTCCCGCCGGGCATTGGCCGAAAGAAAAAGCGGCAGGCACTCTGACGCTCGATTTCGACGCGCGCCACCGCCGACGTATTCGCCTGACTGCCGATGATGGTGAAGATGTCCTCCTTGATCTTCCGAAGGCCGTCGCGATGGCAGATGGCGATGGCTTGCAACTGGAAGATGGCAGGTGGCTGAAGGTTCAGGCTGCTGCAGAGTTGATTGTGGAAGTCAAACACAAAGATCCCCATCAACTCGTGCGCCTTGCGTGGCACCTGGGAAACCGGCACCTGCCGACTGAAATTCGAAATCACTCTCTTTGTATTCGGCCCGACCACGTAATCGAAGATATGCTCCGTGGCTTTGGAGCGGATCTTCTGAACGTCGAGGCGCCCTTCCAGCCCGAAGGCGGCGCTTATGGCGGCCACAACCACGATCACGAAGACGGCGGCGGTGAGCATCATCATGAGTAAGGAACACTTCCGCTTCCGCACGCGGGCGCTCTTAAGGCTGCAAAGCTGGCTTTCGCCTGCGTTCCCTACCGGTTCTTACAGCTATTCGCATGGCCTCGAATGGGCTGTCGAAGCCGGATCTGTATATGACCGCAAGAGTCTTGTCGATTGGCTGGAGGCGGATATTTGCTATGGTTCGGGACGAAATGAAGCGATCTTCTTCAATGAGACTTGGCGTTGCGCCTTGAGCGAGGACCGCGCGAAGTTATTTGAAATTGCCGAATTGGCGGCGGCATTTCGCGGGACTTCGGAATTTGCGCTTGAATCATCCCAGCAGGCTGCGGCCTGCCTTGCGACACTACGGAAGGTATGGCCCGATCGCCTCCTAGACTGGCTCTCGAAAACCCTCTGCGAGCACCATGTCCATGCTTCCCTAGCCGTCGTTCTGGGAATTCGTGCGGCAAGGCAGGGTATTCCGGCCGGCCTGGCCTTGCCGGCCTTTCTGCAGAGTTGTATTGCCAATTTGGTGACTGCCGGAGTGCGACTCATCCCGCTCGGTCAGACGGACGGGCAGCTTGCGATCGCCGCGCTTGAGCAAGCGGTGCTCGTTGCCGGTGCGCAAGCCAGAAACGCAACGATGGACGATCTTGGGTCTGCCGCGTTGATGGTCGATCTCTCCTCCATGGCGCATGAAACGCAATATACGAGGTTATTTCGCTCATGACTTCTATTGCTAGCTCGGACTCCCAAACTCGTCCTTTGCGCGTCGGCATCGGCGGCCCGGTTGGCTCGGGCAAAACAGCGCTTGTTGAAGCGCTGTGCAAGCGGCTCCGAAACAACTACGACATTTACGTGATCACCAACGACATTTACACGAAGGAAGACCAGCTCATTCTCACACGCGCGCAGGCGCTGTCTGCGGAGCGCATTATGGGCGTCGAGACAGGCGGCTGTCCTCACACGGCCATTCGGGAAGATGCATCCATGAACCTCGCCGCCATCGAAGACATGAACCAGAAATTCCCTCACGCGGAATTGTGCTTCATCGAGTCGGGCGGCGATAATCTTGCGGCAACCTTCAGCCCTGAGCTGGCGGACTTGACGATCTACGTCATCGACGTCGCAGAAGGCGAAAAAATTCCGCGCAAGGGCGGCCCCGGTATCACGCGCTCCGATCTTCTGATTATCAACAAAATTGATTTAGCTCCCCTCGTTGGTGCAAACCTCGCCGTAATGGAATCAGATACGCTAAGAATGCGCGGGAAACGGCCTTTTGTTTTCACGAATTTGAAGAGTGGCGAAGGTGTGGAGCAAATCGCAAACTTTATTATCGAGAACGGTGGATTGTCGAAAGCGGCTGCGTAATCACGAAGCTGTCAACAACTTCAGAATGGAGGCTATAAAATGCAAGGAAAGCAACCCGCTTATTTCACCGCCTACCGAAGCATAAAACTAACCCGTGATACCGGGGGCGTGCTGGTAGGCGAGTTCCACAGCAATGGCGGTCCGCTGACCTTTACCGCATCGGACCACACGGATTTTGTCGAGTGCTTTTATCGTATCTCGCAGGACCGGGAAAACAAGATCGTGATCCTGACGGGCGCAGGCGGTGAATTCATCCCAGGCATCGATTTCCCTTCCTTTGGCAATGTTGCCGATCCCGCAGTCTGGAGTCAGACTCACGACGAAGGGGTTCAGATCCTGGAAAATGTGGCAAACATCCGCGTGCCGATAATTGCTGCGATTGAAGGCCGTGCACACGTGCATTCGGAATACGCACTCATTGCCGATGTAATCGTCGCGGGGGAAGGGGCCACGTTTAATGACGTGCCGCATTTTGCCGGAGGCATCGTCCCCGGAGATGGGATTTTTACGACATGGAGTTACCGGGCCGGGGCAGGAAGAGCCGAAGCGTTCCTGCTGAATCCACGTCAGGTGACGGCGCAGACCGCTTACGAATGGGGAGTGGTTGCCGAGGTGGTGGCAAATGGAAAGGCGCTGGTCCGGGCTCGTGAGTTGGCTTAGGTGTACCTAAGAGCTCCCGAGGTCACCAGGCGGAACTCGCGCGCACATTTCATTCAGCCATTGAAGGAGCGCATCGTGCGGGAAGTCGGCTACGGACTGTCGCTTGAGGGAGCGTCGGCGACCGATCTCGTCAAATCAATGCAAGCCAAAAATGAACCTGCTGCTCGGAAAGGAAAATCCGCATGAAGGGAATTCAGATCGGTCGCAGAGCGACCGTACTTTTGGACATGAAAAGGAGATCAATTATGTCGAATGTATCCGCCCCAACGAAGGAAGGAGCGTCAACCAAAGGAACTCCGCAAGACTCAGCCCCAACACAAAAAGGAGCGTCGCCCACCGTAATCGAACACGTTCTGTCGAGGCTCAAGGACCTCGGAATAAGCAAAGTTTTCGGCGTTGCCGGGGACTTCGCCTTTCCCATTGAGGATGCGATCGTTGGTTTTCCTGGTATCGACTGGGTCGGATGCTGCAACGAGCTGAATGCATCGTATGCGGCCGACGGGTACGCTCGCATTCACGGCATCGCTGCTCTCAACACGACTTACGGTGTAGGTGAATTGAGCGCTATCAATGGAATCGCAGGAGCCTACGCCGAGCATGTGCCGGTTTTCCACCTAGTCGGAATGCCAAATCTGCCTGCCCAAGCCGCACACGCGCTTGTCCACCACACGCTGGGAAACGGTGAATTCGACTTCTTCCACAAGATGGCTGAAAAAGTCGTTTGTGCCAGCGCCATCATGACATCCCAAAACGCGGCTTACGAAACAGAGCGACTGATCGCGGAGGCGCTGTACCACCGCAGGCCTGTCTATATGGCGTTTCCAACAGATGTCGCGAATCAGCCTGTGGTCAACGGTGCAACCCCACTCGATCCACCGAAGAGCGACCCCGCATCGCTGGAAAGGGCGGTCTCCGCGATCATTGAGGCTCTCAGCGCGGCCAAGACCGGATGCCTTCTGCCAGGAGTCCTGGCCAGTCGCGCCGGGTTGCAGGACGCCGTCCAGGCGTTCGTGGATGCTTCCGGACTTCCCTTCGCCACTATGCTTATGGACAAATCCACACTCGAAGAGCAACAGCCAGCCTACATTGGCATGTACGACGGAAAGCTCATGGACGAGGCGGTTCGTGAATGCGTTGAATCATGCGACGCCGTCGTTCTGATCGGAGCCATTCTGACGGACTTCAGCACGGGGGCCTTCACAGCGCATCTTGACCCGGAAAAGACCATCGATATCCGTCACCATCGTACTCAGGTGGGCACAAAAGTTTTTCCCAACGTCGAGATGAAAGATGTCCTCGCTGAGCTCGCGCGGCGTGTTGAGAAACGAAATCAGAAACCACCGGTTCAACCAGGTTCGCTCGGACCAGTAAAGGGCGCCGGCAGCGATCCGATTACCGCAGACGCGCTTTATCCTCGCTGGGCGGATTTTATTAAACCGAACGATATCATCATTACTGAGACTGGGACTTCCGGGTTTGGAATGGCGCTTGCACTCCTGCCGAAGGGCGCGAAGTTTTACAACCAGACGTTGTGGGGTGCTATCGGATATGCGACCCCGGCGGCCTTTGGAGCAGCAGTCGCGGCGCCTGACCGTCGCGTTGTGCTGATTACAGGTGAAGGCTCCCATCAACTGACAGCTCAGGAGATCAGTCAGTTCGGCCGGCGCGGGCTGAAGCCCATCATCTTCGTTCTCAACAATTCAGGCTACCTGATTGAACGGCTGCTCTGCAATGATCCCAACATCGAGTACAACGATCTTGCTCAGTGGCACTACGCCGACTTGCCTAAGGCGCTTGGATGCGACGACTGGTTTACGGCGCGTGTCAGCACATGCGGAGAATTCGATCAGGCCCTTAAAACCGCGTCTGACGGCGGCCGAGGTGCATACATCGAGGTTGTGACCGACAAGTATGCCGCGCCTCCCGTGGCCCTGAAGTTTCACGAAAGTGTAAAGACTCTATACCGGACGTGATGAACATGAGGAACAGAGTCAGCATTTGCACGCTGATCATTGGGCTGATCTGCCCATTCACCCAGGTTGCACAGGGACAGCAATCCGGCCCCGTGCAGCCCCCCGCCCGCGACGCAAGGCAGCCCGCGATTCGGGAGGATGCTTCCATGAACCTCGCCGCCATCGAAGACATGAACCGGAAGTTCCCGCGTGCAGAATTGTGCTTCATCGAGTCGGGCGGCGACAATCTTGCGGCAACCTTCAGCCCCGAGCTGGCCGACTTGACCATCTATGTGATCGACGTCGCGGAAGGCGAAAAAATACCTCGTAAGGGCGGCCCTGGTATCACGCGCTCCGATCTTCTAGTGATTAACAAGATAGATTTGGCTCCTTTCGTTGGCGCAAACCTCGAGGTAATGAAGGCAGATACGCTGAGAATGCGCATAAAGCGACCTGTCGTATTTACGAATTTGAAGAGCGGCGAAGGTGTCGATCAAATCGCGAGCTTTGTCATCGAGAAGGGCGGATTGGCAAAGTCAGCTGCATAGCCGTTTAATTTTTTGTTCAACCCGAAGTTCAAAGAGGAGGAAAGTATGACCTTTAGAATGAAAATCCAACCAGGCCCCATCTCCCGGTTTGCTTTTCTGTTTGCGTTGATTCTTGCCGTAATGCCTTCCGGAGTCGCCGCCCCGTCCTCAACGGAACAGATCAAGATCGTTGGGCACCTCGATCTTCAGGGAATACACGTAAAGCACATCTTCATGCAGCGGTCGGGCGAGAAGTGTTACCTGTATCTTCTTCGGCCGACCAAGAATGCGTTCGCGATTGTCGATGTCACGAGTCCGGAGAAGCCCGTCCTTGTTGATCGAGCCGCATTGCAAGCGCCCCCTGGTGGAAGCGTCGATTTGCCCGAAGCCGGATCAGTTTTGGCGATTGCCCTCACACCAGACCAGGGTTCGGGTACGACAACAGGCTCTTCGCCCGTCAGTCTTCCCACCGAATCCGTTCGTTTGCTGGACCTGACAGATCCGAAACATCCAAAGGTCCTGAAAACTTTCAATGGAGTCACAAGCATAAACTCGGACAGTGGCCGCATGCTGATTTTCATCGCGAACAGCGATGGATTGTGGATCGTCAGCCACAATCACGAGCGCCCGTTGCCCATGTGCTCTTCGGACACCGAGATCTCGTCGCTGCCCAATTGCCAATAGTGTTTAGTGGACGCCCGACGGCTGGTTGCGTGACGGCTAAACATGTCGGAGCCAGTGGCGGAATGGAGTCGGAAACAGCCAGGCGAATTTGTCATTGGGAAGGGGGGGATTGGCAAAATCGGCTGCGTAGCAATTCGATCAGGCTTGCCCTCCTATAGATCAGCCGCACAAGCCTGGTTTTGGTCTTCGCCCAGCTTGCGAGGGGCACGCCTCGCTAATACAGAGCCAGGACGGACTTCGGTCGTTTTGCCCCTGGTTCGGTTGGAGCGAGTTTTAATCCACGAAGGAGTTGCGCGTTTAGGGCGACAATCAGGGTGGACAGGCTCATCGCGAGGGCACCCACGCTCATGGGCAGTTCAACTCCCCAGCGGAGAAATAGGCCAGCAGCGACGGGAATCGCTACTAGATTGTAACTGGTGGCCCAGACGAGGTTCTCGACCATCTTCCGGTACGCGGCGCGAGAGAGCTCAATGGCACCCACGACATCGCGAGGGTCGCTGCGCACCAGAACGATACCGGCTGACTCCACGGCAACGTCGGTACCGGCCCCGATCGCGATGCCGACGTTCGCAGTGACGAGTGCCGGGGCATCGTTCACGCCGTCGCCGACCATGGCGACACGCTTGCCTCCCGCTTGAAAACGCTTGATGGCAGACGCTTTGTCAGCGGGAAGAACTTCTGCAGCCACATCATCGATGCCGATGCGCCGCGCCACGGATTCAGCGACCGCCTTGGAATCCCCAGTGATCATGGCCACGCGCATTCCAAGCCGGTGCAATTTCTCTACGGCTTCCCTCGATTCGGGACGAATCTCGTCCTCGACGGCGAATGCGCCGAGGACGTCCTTGTCTGCGATGACGGAGAGCACCGTTTTCCCCTCGCGGCTCCAAGCGGCAGCGGCTTTAGCCACCCCTGGGGAAGGCGCCGCGTTGCGTGCCGCCAGCAGATGCGGTCCGCCAACCGCAACCATTGCGCCATTGACAACGGCCTGTGCACCGCGGCCCGGCAGTGCTTCGAACCCGCTAGCTGCGAGCGGGACAAGCCCACGTCGCTTCGCCTCCGCAACGATGACTTTGGCCAATGGGTGTTCGGAATCCATTTCGACGGCGGTAGCACGCGCCAACAGGTCCTCCTCGCTGACGCCTGGCGCAACCACTATGCCCGAAAGTGCCGGGGCCCCACGGGTAAGCGTTCCGGTCTTGTCGAAAACGATCACATCCAGATTGCGCGCCCGCTCGAGGGAAACCCTGTCTTTGACCAGAAGGCCGTTCTGTGCGCCAAGCGAGGTCGAGATGGCAATCACGAGCGGAATAGCCAAGCCTAGCGCGTGCGGGCAGGCGATGATCAGAACCGTGGCGGTGCGGATGAAGGCATGTCCTTTGTCCCCGGCGAGCCACCAGTAGATGAACGTCGCAGCGCCTGCAGCGACTGCCACATAAAAAAGAAACGCCGCTGCACGATCGGCCAAAGCTTGGGCATGCGAACTAGAGGCTTGGGCCGCGCCCACAAGACGCATGATCCCGGACAGGGCCGTCGCATCTCCGACCGCTGTCACGGATACGCGAAGGCTTCCGCCGCCCGCAACCGCTCCGGCAATCACTTTGTCTCCCGGACCCTTCGCGACCGGTTTGGACTCTCCGGTGATCAGGGACTCGTCGACTTCCGCTGTGCCCTCGACGACTTCTCCATCAGCCGGGACGCGCGTTCCGGGACGGACGAGCACGAGATCGCCTGCGCGCAGCTGGCCGATGGGAATGGTTCGAGTTTCCGAAGCATCCACACGCTCAGCAGTGTCGGGCAGCAGCGCGGCAAGAGCATTGAGTGCGCCGTGTGCTTGCATGACGGCGCGCATTTCGAGCCAGTGACCGAGAATCATGATGGTGATCAGCGTGGCGACTTCCCACCAGACCTCCACCTCGAACAAGCCGAATGTTGCGGCGAGCGATGCACCGAAGGAGACGACGATGCCCAGGCTGATGAGCGTCATCATTCCCGGCTTGCGGTCGGCAAGCTCTCCGCGTGCGCCGCGTAGAAAAACGATTCCTGCATAAGCGAAGACGACAGTCCCGAAAATCGCCGGAATCCATTTTGACCCTCGGAACGAAGTTGCGGTGTAGCCGAGCCAATGCTGGACGTCGGCCGACCAAACGACTACCGGAATCGTCAGAGCGAGGGTCCACCAGAATTTGTCGCGGAACATGGCGACGGAGTGTCCCGCGTGGAGGTCATGCCCCGGATGTGGACCGGCCATTGCGTGCTCTGGGAACGGATGAATCAAGTCTGAATGGCTTAAGAAATTGTAGGACACTTTCAAGGGCACGTGCTCGAGATATGTTTCATCGCAGTTACTTTCATGTAGTGAGGGGCCTTCGGCACGTCCTTGTTTTCCTTCACAGCTTCTTTTTCGGAAACTGGCGTGCCAGTGAGTTCCACCTTATGACCGACGTGCGGGGCTAGGTTCACCGCCGACGAAACAATTCCCACCAACTTCGGTCCTTCTGCTAGATCGGTGAGCATATAGGAACCAGGTGCGGGTCCTGCCTTCAAACAGCCGGTCATGCTGTGAACTTTGGGTGCTTCTTGGCCCTGAACGCCCTGAGCGAACAAAACCATGCCACAGATCATGAAGCCCGCTACCAATGCAAGTCTCATAACAACCTCCTGAGCCGAAATTTTCGACATAGACCTCTGTCCTGCGTGAAGAGGGGACACGGTCAACATGGTCGCGTGACCTTGTCGTGTTGCCTTCATCTCACTTCGGTCAACTGCACGCCCCGGGCCAATATCTAAACCCCATTTTCCCGTGCGTCAGGCCACGTCAACCGGCAAGATGCGCTGGCGCTTGTCAAAACGGGTGTCGAGCAGATGTCTCCGTGACGCTGTGACGACACGACGAACTCAGCAGGAGACCCCAGCTGATTCGCGCTACGGTGCAAAACGCGCAGGACAAGGCCTATTTCCATGACAAGCATTTGCGCTGCCTCTCGGCCCTTGTCGTGCTTCAGTCATGCGGGCACCAAAGCTGACCTTCGCCGAGAGTAGATTTCGCTGAATATCTCGGTCGGCAACTTTGGTTTTCCTTCGCACAAAAGGAGAAGTTCGGATGGGTACGATCTCACGAGGCTTTACCGGCCGACGCAGCTCGGCAGATGTCAAGCTTCCGCCGGGGCAGTACCTCACGACTGACTTCCCCGTCTTGTCGGCGGGGCCGACGCCACACATACCGCTCGACCGCTGGGAATTTGTGATCGACGACGGCACGAATGTTTTGCGGAAATGGGACTGGAAGTCGTTTCGCGACTTGCCCACCGAGACCATCACAGTTGACATACATTGCGTAACGCGATGGTCGAAACTCGGTACATCCTGGGAAGGCGTTTCCCTCGATACGTTGCTTGCAGACGTGAAAACAGACGCTTCACATGCCATGGCGCGGTCATACGGTGACTACACCACTAACCTGCCTCTAAAAGATCTCAGGAACAAGCAGGCGTGGATCGCATTCCGATTTGACGGCCAAGATCTTGCACCCGAGCACGGTGGCCCTGCACGACTTCTTGTCCCCCATCTTTATCTGTGGAAGAGCGCCAAATGGGTGCGGGGCATTACGCTGATGCACCATGATAAACCTGGCTTTTGGGAGAGCCTCGGCTACCACATTTATGGGGACCCATGGCGGGAGCAGCGTTATACGGGCGACGAGTGATGTGGCGTGTCGGAGCGGTCGTTGCTCTTCACGACGAAACGGCGACGGCACGGACGATCACGTTAGAAGTTTCAGACTGGCCGGGTCATGTTGCAGGCCAGCACGTTGACGTGCGTTTGACAGCCCCGGATGGATACTCTGCGGTTAGGTCATACTCAATTGCGTCTGCGTCGAACTCCGACGGGCGCGTTGAACTAACCGTCGAACGACTGCCTAACGGCGAAGTCTCGCCCTATCTCACACAAGAACTCGCACTCGGCGATCACTTGGAGTTGCGAGGTCCGATCGGTGGCTGGTTCGTGTGGCGCACTCAACAAACCGAACCGATTCAGTTGATAGCGGGGGGTTCGGGCATTGTTCCGCTCATGGCGATGATTCGCTGGCGTGTGGCGACGGCCGGCTCTGCGCCGTTTCGATTGTTATATTCGGTACGCGAACCGGGAGCGGTTTTCTACCGCGGTGAATTGCAGGCTCTATCAGATCGAAGCCATTCTGTGAGCATTACCTACGCGTACACACGAGCCACACCGAAAGATTGGCCGCGACCGCCGGGCCGCATCGACGCAACACTAATCGCGACCGGTACATGGCCCTCGAACCTTGGCCCAACCAGTTATGTTTGCGGCCCGACATCATTCGTCGAAAATGCGACCGACCTCCTGATCGCCGCCGGCCACGGTCGCGAAAACATCAGGACAGAGCGCTTCGGCGCTACAGGAGAACGGAAATGAGCGCACCCATGAACTACCTTGACGGAAATGCAGCCGCGGGTGAATTGAGCAGAATATTCGCGATGGACGTTACGACTGCGGAGGGACAGTGCGCGCATTGCGGCGCAACAAGACGCTTTGCCGAGGCGCATCTATACATGCATGCTCCCGGCGTCGTGGCGCGGTGCGCCGTTTGCGAGCACGTACTCCTTCGTCTTGTAAGTGCTCGCCAGCGCATGTTCCTTGACGCGCGCGGCATGACGTATTTACGCCTCGACATAAAGAAGTGACTGTTCTGATGCGAGGCGGATGCGTCGCCAAACTACCGTCCAGTGGCGCTGCCGGGATCGTCGCTTTCGGCAACTCGGAAGATCCTGGATGTCAGACTCGATGATTGAATAGGAGAGGGAAATGAGCCAAGCAACGGGTATGAAAGCTGCTCCATCGGCAGAGGAAACAAAACAAGTGATGCGAGGGGAACCAACGACTGAACAGATTCGAAACCGAGCGTATGAAATCTATGTTTCCCGGGGCAACGCGCCCGGTGACGAACTGCAGGACTGGCTGCTCGCAGAACGTGAGCTTTTCTCGAAGCAGCCATGACGAGCTCTCGTGGTCGCCTCTCCAGTCGACTGTTGGAGGAGTGCTACTTCTGGGAGTGTGTGAGAATTTTCCATTCAGCCCGGACGAATTGGTTTGGCGGAATAGTGGGGGAAATAATCTCTTTGTAGGGGTTCAGGACGGAGCCGTCTGGCCCCACGGGAGATCGACAATGACTTCGCATACTTGCTACTGCGTTGAGGAGTTCTAGGCGAAAGGAGAAAATAAGATGGCAGCAATTCGCGAGGAAACGGACAGCCTCGGCGAGGTAGACGTCGCGGCCGACAAGCTCTGGGGCGCGCAAACCCAGCGTTCGCTCGAACACTTCAGCATCGGGAAGGACCTCATTCCCCGCGAAATGATCACGGCCTACGCAATTTTGAAGAAAGCGGCCGCTAACGCCAACTTTGCGGGCAAACGCCTCGACGAGAAACAGCATGGTTTGATTGTCCGAGTCTGCGACGAGATACTCGCGGGTCAGCATCACGATATGTTTCCGTTACATGTGTGGATGACTGGCAGCGGAACGCAATTCAACATGAACGTCAACGAAGTGATCTCAAACCGGTGCTGCCAAATCGCCGGGACACCGCTGGGCAGCAAGACGCCGGTTCATCCCAACGACCATGTCAACATGTCGCAATCTTCGAACGACTCGTTTCCGTCAGCCATGAATATCGCTGCTGCTACCAATACGAAGCAACGGCTTATCCCCACCGTGAAGAAACTGCGCGATGCCATCGGCACGAAAGCGAAGGAGTGGGACGACATCGTCAAGATCGGCCGCACGCACATGCAAGATGCTACGCCTCTGACTCTTGGGCAAGAGTGGTCGGGCTACGCGGGGATGCTTGAGGACGATCTGGATCGAATCGAGGATGCGCTGAAAGGGGTCTATCGTCTTGCCCTCGGTGGCACAGCGGTCGGCACCGGCATTAACTCCGCACCCGGGTTCGCCGAAGCCGTGGCGGTCGAAATCGCCAAGCTCACAGGCTTGCCGTTCGTCACCGCCTCGAACAAATTCACGGTGCAGGGCGCTCACGATGCTCTGGTACAGCTATCGGGCACGCTGCGCACGCTGGCCGTGTCGCTTTATAAGATCGCTAACGACATCCGGCTTATGTCCTGCGGGCCGCGAGCAGGTTTTGCGGAATTGAGCATTCCCGAGAACGAGCCGGGCTCCTCAATCATGCCAGGCAAGGTAAATCCAACTCAGGCCGAGGCGCTGACGATGGTCGCCGTTCAGGTGATGGCCAACGACGTGGCGGTGGGTTTCGGCGGGGCTGGCGGATACCTGGAAATGAACGTCTACAAACCGCTCCTCATCTTCAATGTTTCCCACTCGATCATCATCCTGACCGACGGCTGCACGAATTTCAGCAAGTTCCTGGTCGAAGGAACGAAGCCCAATTTGAAGAAAATCAACGAGTACGTCGAACGTTCGCTGATGCTCGTGACGGCGCTCGCGCCGGTAATCGGATACGACAAGGCTTCGAAGATCGCCCACTACGCAACGGACAACGACCTGACGCTCAAGGCTGCCGCGCTGAAGCTCGGCTTCGTGACAGAGGCCGAGTTCGATCGCGTTGTCGATCCGAAGAAGATGGTGCGGCCCTACGTTGCGGCCGCTGCGGGATGACAGCTTCTGGATTTGGTACTGAAAGCGGAATCGGAGGAATGTATGGCAATGAACGGAAAATCTGGAGTTGAAGTATTGCGAGATCCTTCCTTGAACAAGTCAACTGCGTTCAGCGAGGCGGAAAAGAGAGCACTCGGTCTCATTGGCCTGGTACCCGACGTGACGGAGACCGAGGACCTCCAATTGCGACGCGTGAATTTGCAGCTCGCGGGAAAGCCGACAGACCTGGAACGATACATCTATTTGATCAATCTGCTCGACCATAACGAAACACTGTTCTACCGCACGATCATGTCCGACCCCGCGCGCTTTCTCCCCATCGTTTATGATCCGACGATCGGCGAAGCCTGCCTTAAGTTTGGACACATCTATCGCCAGCCGCGCGGGATGTATCTTTCGATGGCGCGCCGGGGCCAAATCAGGAACATCTTGAAAAACTGGCCGCAGAAAGACGTGCGGTTTATTTGCGTGACGGACGGCGGCCGGATTCTCGGCCTGGGCGACCTCGGGGCAAACGGCGGGGGCATCCCTATCGGCAAGCTGCAGCTCTACACCGCCTGCGCTGGAGTGCCTCCGCAATACTTGCTGCCGATGTACCTCGACGCCGGAACTAACAACGAACAGTACCTGCATGATCCTTTGTATCTGGGCATGCGCAAGACGCGGCCTTCTACTGAGGAGTTGTATTCCTTTGTTGATGAGTTCGTCGAAGCAGTACAGGAAGTGTTTCCGAAGTGTTGCATCCACTTCGAAGATTGGACTGGTGCGGACGCCGTTCACCTGCTCAAGCGCTACCGCGACAAGTACTGCGTCTACAACGACGACGTGCAAGGCACTGCGGGGATCACCCTCACGGGGATGATCAACGCGACAAAGATCAAGGGCACAAAACTGAAAGACGAAAAATACCTGTTCCTCGGCGCAGGGTCGGCCGGTATTGGCCTTGCGGACCTGCTTTGTTCCGCGCTCGTTGCGCAGGGCATCAGTCTCAAGGAAGCGCAGTCCCGCGTCTACATGTTCGACATCAACGGTCTGATCGAGCCATCCCGCACGGACTTGTTCGACTTTCAGAAGCCGTACGCTCACCCGCATGCCCCGACGCGGGATTTTGTCGCCGCGATCGAGAGCATAAAGCCGACCACGATCATCGGCGTCAGCACGGTTGGCGGCGCCTTCAATCAGAAAATTGTCGAGGCGATGGCGAGAATCAATGAGCGCCCCGTGATCCTTGCGCTGTCAAACCCGACCGAACATGCCGAATGCACTCCCGAACAGGCTTACACATGGTCGAACGGCAAGGCGATTTACGCAGCCGGTGTGCAGTTCCCGCCGGTTCACTACAACGGCCAGACGTTTCTGCCAGGACAAGCAAACAACTTCTATATCTTCCCGGCAATTGGTATGGCGATTTTCGCCACGCAGGGGAAGCGTGTCACAGATGAAATGTTCATCGAGGCCGGGCAAGCAGTCGCGGATCAAGTTCCGGCCGACCTGCTGAAGCAGGGTCTCCTTTACCCGCTGCAGTCAAATATTCTCGAGACCGAGGTTCAAACGGCCGCGCGGATAGCGAAGCTTGTCTTCGATTCCGGACTCTCCTGTGTCAAACGACCAGCCGACATGGTGGCCTTTATTCGCCAGCATGTCTACAGCTCGGAATACAGAGAGGAGGCGGCGAGCACCGCAGCCTAGTTATTTGGGAACAGCACGAATCAGCAACATGCGAGTTCGATTCAAACTGATTCTGGAGGTGTGCCATCGCATCAAAAGTAGCCGATCTAATCGCGAGCGGCCCGGCTAAACCGAAATGGTGGCCGGTCGTGGTGCATTCCTCACGGACAGCTGTTGCAGCCGTGACATCTGTATTAGCAGCGCGATTATTCCGCTTGCCCGAGACTTACTGGGCACCAATCACAACTTTGGTGATCACACAGTCGTCGTTGGGCACAGCAATCTCCGTTTCCGGCGAGCGTTTCATGGGGACGGCGCTTGGAGCGGCAGTTGGCGCAATTGTGGCTAGCCATTTCGGGCCTGGAATGTTTGTATTCGGCATCAGCGTATTCACCCTGGGGATTCTTAGCGCCGCGGTGCACTCGGATCGTAGCGCATACCGTCTCGCTGGCGTTACGCTCGCGGTTGTGCTGCTTGTGCCGCGCACTGGACCTGCATCAAGAATCGCGCTTCATCGATTTCTTGAAGTTTGCATCGGCATTGGAGTGGCACTGATATTGGCGGTAGTGTGGCCAGAAAAGGATGAAACACCACCAAACAAAAACTGAAATTATCTTTTTCAGTGCCGCCGGTGTTAGTTCAAGAGAGTTCGTGTGCACGACATGAATGGTCAATCGAAATGTCACGCCGGTCGTCCTCCGCCATCACTTGTGCACGCACACCGAAGAACACACTAGAATGAGGCGAGAGCGCGCTGGTGATCGAGACTGGTGCACTACTCGGAGATCAGTCGCTCCAATTGGCCCCGAAAATTAGCGAGCTGTACTTGAGGGCTCCGAAAGTGACGTGACGCAACACGCGCGTGCACTTCATTCAACCGTTGAAAGATGCGGATCGTGCGAGAAGTCGGGTACGGATCGTCACTCGAAGGAGCCCCAGCGGCCGATCTCGTGAAACCAACGCAAGCCATGATTGAGTCAGGCACTAAGAAGGGAAAAGTCGCATGAAGAGCATCGTCAGCGCATCATCAGCCCAGTTATTTGAGACGACGGGCCCGCTCGTTGAGAAGCAATGATCGGCCTGCTCTCCATCGTCGCGCTCGGTTTCTTCCTTGGCATACGCCACGCCACCGATGTCGATCATGTCATCGCCGTCTCCACCATCGTTTCGCGCTATCGCTCGGTCAAGCACGCCGTCGCTATCGGAGCCCTCTGGGGAGTCGGCCACACGCTCACGATCCTCCTCGTTGGCGGGGGCATAATCCTCTTCGGCTGGGTCATTCCACCGCGTATCGGCCTCTCGATGGAACTGTCGGTAGGACTTATGCTGATGCTGCTCGGTGTCTTGAATCTCACTGGCATCTTGCAGTGGATCACAAACAATTTCTCTCACGCGCAGCACCCTCACGGCGCCAGCGAAGATCATGACCATGACCGCGCCAGCACCCAGCATTCCCACGCGCACCCGCACGGCGACTACGTCCACACCCAAACTCATGCGCATGATCCCAAATTCCATCCTCACGATCCGGGGCACACACCGCTCAACTGGCTCGACCGCCACTTCGGCCGCCTCGGCCTGTACAACATCGTGCGCCCTCTTGTTGTCGGCATCGTTCACGGCCTTGCCGGTTCCGCCGCCGTAGCGCTCCTAGTCCTCACGACCATCCGCAATCCCAAATGGGCAATCGCTTATCTTCTTCTCTTTGGTGTGGGAACGATCGCAGGAATGATGCTGATCACCGGCGCGATGGGCGTGCCCTTCGCCTACGCAGAAAGTCGCTCGCGCTTAAGCCATGGCCTCCGCGTCGCCTCTGGCCTCATCAGCCTTGGCTTCGGTCTTTTGATCGTCTATCAAATCGGATTCGTCAGCGGCCTCTTTACCAGCCATCCCAACTGGATTCCCCGCTGACCCAATAGGAATGGCTCCGATTATGTTGTAAGAGAGATCAGACGCGGCACTTAGATTTCTAGCCCGATCTGCTGATAACCGAAGGGTTGCTAGTTCGAATCTAGCCCGGGGAGCCAAATTCTTTGGCGTCAATGATTTGAAGAGTGTGGCTAGAGCATTCGGCTCTCTACCGAATGCTTGTGATGTGAAGTGTAGATCGCCCGCGCGAAAGTTGTTGAAGGGAAACTTCTTCCGGGAAATGTATCCAGAGTCAACAAGCGCTATCATAAAAATGTAGTAGCACGTTTGGATTTCCGGGCTGCGGCATCGTTGTTTGTGGCTGCAGAGAGCACTCAGACTTCGAGACTTGATCGAGCTTTCGGTTCGTAACCGAATGGTTGGATCTTTCTTCAACCGATTGGTCTTCCGATTTGGATTGCTTCTGGATGCCCCGACGACAATCACGGATTGGACCGTGCCGAATCTCCGGTAAACACAAGCCGACTTATCATTACCAATCGGCTGTCTTTGTCCACGCAACTTCCGGTTTGCTGACAACCCTGGGAACCATCTCGCCCTGCGACCTCGGAGCGAGACGTCCTACTGCGACGACTTGTAAGGCTTGCGCGTCATCCCCTGGCCGGCAGGAACAACACAATTTCGGTCCGATTGGTCCGCCTATGGGTCTATAATCCGCGCAATGGCATTCTTATGCGGCATGGCTTCGAAGAACCTGGAGATGTACAGGACATTCGCCTTGTAGTCGACACCATGCCTACGTTGGCATGGTCCGCTGATCCGGACGGCTCCGCAGACTTCTTCAATCAGCGCTGGCTAGACTATACGGGTCTATCTGCAGAGCAAGCTTTGGGCTCGGGATGGGAGGCTGCGATCCATCCAGAAGACCTGTCACGAATTCTCGAAACATTCCGGCAAGCTTTGAATTCTGTAAAGCCGTACGAAGTGGAGGGCCGCTTCCGCCGCTTCGACGGCGAATTCCGCTGGTTTCTCTTTCGCGGTAGTCCTCTGTGCGACCGATCGGGGAAAGTCGCGAAGTGGTACGGAACAAATACCGATCTTGAGGAGCGGAAGCGTGCTGAAGATGCCCTTCGGAAAAGCGAGGAGCGGTGGAGATCCGTCTTTGAGAATTCGGCTATCGGCGTTGCGCTAACTGACCTCAACTGCCATTTTCTGGCCACCAATCACGTCTTCCAGGCAATGGTTGGCTACACGGAGGAGGAACTGCGCGCGGTTAATTTTCTGGACTTAACGAATGAGGACTACCGCCAAGCCAACTGGGCGCTCATCACCGAGTTGCTGGAGGGAAAGCGACGACAGTTTCAGATCGAGAAAGAGTATCGCCGCAAGGACGGCAGTTTGATTTGGGTAAGCAACAACGTTTCTCTTGTGCCGGGCACCGCGACGGTACCGCGGTTCATAATGGCGCTGTCCGAGGACATCACACAGCGCAAACGTGCCGAAGAAGCTCTACAGCGGAGTGAAGGTTATTTAGCCGAAGCACAGAAATTGACCCACACAGGCAGTTGGGCGGTGCGGGTTCCTCAGATGGAAAACGCGCAGCGTGAGGCAGGTCAAGAGCTTGCCGTGATCCCAAGGGTCGGCTGGAACGCTTCTTATTGGTCAAAAGAGATGTACCGGATCTTCGGCCTCGATCCTGGCCCCACGCCACCACCCCCCCTGGAGGTAGCCCGGCGGCTGCACCCGGAGGACGCGCGTTATTACACACCTGTGGTCGAGCAGGCCGTTCGGGACAGGACCGACTTTGAGGCCGACTATAGGCTTCTTCTGCCAAACGGCCGCGCCAAGTACATTCATGTGGTTGGACACCCGGTAGTGAATGCTTCCGGTGATGTCACTGAATTATTCGGTACGGCGATGGACATCACAGAGCGCAAACGCGACGAAGAGAAGCTGCGACGCAGTGAAGCAGATTTGCTTGAGGCGCAGCGATTGAGCCATACAGGTAGCTTGAAACATGACATTGCTTCGGGGAGAGTCACAGTCTCGCCGGAAGTGTATCGAATATACGGCGTGAGACCCGACGAGGCTGAGTCGAATGCTGAATTTTGGCTTAATAGAACTCATCCTGAGGACGCAAAACGCATTCAGGGACTCTTCGAAAAGTGCGAAATCCAAAAAACAGACTATGAAGCGGACCACCGCATCGTTCTTCCTGACGGAGCCGTCAAGCACCTCCATGCGATCGGACATCCTCTCGTTAATGAGGAAGGCGACCTCGTGGAATTTTTCGGAACGGTGATGGACGTCACCGAACACCACCGCGCGCGAGCCGACCTGGAGAAGGCGATTGAAGAGATTAAGCGCCTGAAAGATCAACTGCAAAACGAAAACGTAGTACTCAGGGAGCAGATCGACCAAGCGTTCATGTTCGAAGAGATCGTCGGCACCTCGTCGGCGTTGCAGGGAGTGCTTTCTCGGGTAATGAAAGTTGCTCCCACCGATTCGAGCGTTCTTGTTAGTGGAGAGACTGGAACTGGTAAGGAACTGGTCGCCCGCGCCATCCATAAGCGGTCTCGTCGGTCGCAACGCGCCTTCGTGAGCGTGAACTGCGCAGCTCTTGCCCCATCGCTGATTTCTTCCGAACTCTTTGGCCACGAAAAGGGCGCGTTCACCGGGGCGATGCAGCGCCGCCTCGGTCGATTTGAACTGGCGAACGGAGGCACTATTTTCCTCGACGAAATCGGGGAGCTGCCGCTGGACACTCAAGTTGCACTCCTGAGGGTGCTGCAAGAACGTGAATTCGAACGCGTCGGCGGTACGCAACCCGTTAAAATCGATGTCCGCGTAATAGCCGCAACTAATCGCGATCTCGAAGCCGCCGTTGCGAACGGGACATTTCGCCCGGACCTCTACTACAGGCTGAACGTATTCCCGATCCATATTCCCCCGCTTCGCGAACGGCAAGACGACCTTCTGATGCTGCTGGAATACTTTGTTAATCGATTTGCCCAAAAGATGGGCAAGCACTTTGGAAAGATCGATAAGCGAACGGTCGAACTATTTCGGTCCTATCCCTGGCCGGGCAATATTCGCGAACTGCAAAATGTTGTTGAGAGGTCGGTCATCGTGAGTTCAGATGACGCGTTTTCCGTGGATGCAGCCTGGTTGTCCAAGGATCCCCGTCGAGTCACCTTGCCGAAACAACCTAAGCCCGCAGACACCGATGAGGACGCCCGTCGTGAACGGCAGATCATTGAGGAAGCACTCGCGGGAAGTCGCGGGCGAGTGTCTGGCCCGAACGGGGCCGCGGCGAGGCTCCGAGTACCATCTTCGACCTTGGAGCACCGCATCAAGAAATTAAGGATTCGTAAGAGCCACTTCAAACTCAGCTAGGCCTTTTCCGAGGACTGGTGAAATCGCAATTTTCGCCAATTTCACCAAATCCACCGGTAGGTTTCCGCCCCTCTTTTTCTGTCTTTTCAATCTCTTGGGAATGGTCCACTTCTTGCACCTGGAGTTGCTGAGAGAGACGTTACGTACCGTCTCGAAACCGACGACTCAATCATGTTCTCGGATCTCAGAAAGGTGTGATCAACAATGGAACGATTAACGAGAGATAACTCAGCAGTATGCCTGATTGACCATCAGGTCGGCCTATTGCTTGGAGTCCGTGATATCACGATCAACGAATTGAAACACAACGTGGTCGGTCTCGCCAAGGCGGCGAAAATTCTTGGGATGCCAATCATCGCGTCTACCACAGCCAAAGATGTCTTGTGGGGGCCGACGTTTCCTGAGCTCGTTGCTGTCCTAGATACAAAAAGGTATCCCATTATTGAGCGAATGACGATGAACGCATGGGATGACCCGGATTTCGTAAAGGCGGTTAAAGCTACGGGCCGGACGCATCTCTTGTTTGCGGGCGTTACTCTTCAAGTCTGTGCGGCGCTTCCTGCTTACTCGGCTTTGGCCGCCGGCTATAAGTCTTATGTCGTGATCGATGCATCAGGGGTGCTCAGCGCAACCAATCGCCAGGTAGGTATCGCCAGAATTCAGCAGGCAGGTGTAATCCCCGTCGACTATTTCTCAATCGTGTGTGAAGTCATGGCAACCAACGCTGATCCACTCGCCAACGACGTATATGCGGCGCTCGACCAGGACTTCTCCACCGTGATCGGACAGTTCTCTAAAGCCATGACTGGCAAAACGAAATAGCGAATACGTAACCGCAACAGTTCCTATGCGTCGCAGGGATGGTCTCTTGCCCGCTGGCCTGCAGATCGTCGGTCATCGAGGACACGACAACGAAATCATCGAGGCTGCGATCGAGATCGAAAGGCGCAAGCAGAATCAAACAATCTCAAGGACGACAAAGATGAACGAGACAAGAACAAAAGAAAACCAGACCCCGTATAGCGCATGGTTGCAGACCGAAATTCTACACACGCTTCAGCAAACGGTGAGCAACCATCCTGGCGAGTATGCCTTCCTGATCAACGCGCAGGTCCAAGAACTCTATTGGGCGCTGATAGTAAGGGAAATGCAGGCAGCTCAGGCCTGTCTTCGCGAGGACAATCTGGTGGAGGCTCACGAAGCCTTGCTCAGAGTGGTGGATCACCACGAACCCCTGAACGCGACTTGGCGGTCTCTATCTTGGATCACCCCGTCGGACATGATGCCGATTTTGGCGGCGGTCCGAGCTACATACGGTCGAGACACGGCTCTTCAGGGATGGACCTATCGGCACATGGTCTACCTGTTCGGCATCAAGCAAGAACAGCAGCTGGAGCATTTCGAGCCGCAACCAAAGCGATTCGAACAGCTTCAGAAGGCCCTGAACGAGCCCAGCCTGTACGACGATGTGCTCGCCTTCTTAGCAAGGAGAGGGTTTAAAATTCCTGCGGAGGTGCTGAGGCGCGACCCGTCCAAAACCTATGCTCCCGACCCGGAGGTCGAAAAGGTGTGGGCCGCGGCCTACGAAACCGACCCTCCGGTCAAAATGCTCGGCGAGACCATGGCCGACATCGCCGAGGAATTTACAACTTGGAAGTATCGTCATCTCATGGCGACACGTCGCACAATCGGAAATAGATCGGCGTATTTCGGTACGCCGGCTGTGTCTTGGCTGCTGCCGACGTTGGAAGACATTCCCTTTCCTGAACTCTTTTCGGCCCGCACCTTCATCGGCGACCAACCGCCAGTTTGTCCTCACGTGAAATCATAGGCGTACCGGCAGAGCAAAGGAGAACATTCATGAAATCAAAGTCTACTATTCTTGTCGGTCTCGCCGCCGTTGTCCTGGGCGCGTCATACCCGATTGCGTCCCGCCAAGGTGCGGTTAACAAGCCGGACGACAGGGACTGGTTGTACGTCGAGCACGACCTGGCGGGAACCCGCTATTCGTACCTCAAGCAGATCAATATCAAGAATGTTTCGCAAATGGCCAAGGTCTGTGTCTACACTTTCCCCGATAAAGAGCCATCGCAGACCGCGCCCATCGTGTCTGCGGGCGTCATGTATTTGACGACTGCCCACTACACCGTCGCGGTGGATGGCTCCGACTGCCACGTTGTTTGGACAAGCAAGTGGTCGCCACGCGATCACGAAGCGTTCAATACGAACCGCGGCGCAGCACTCACTGGGGGAAAGATCATTCGCGGCACCGGTGATGGCTTCCTGTTGGCGCTCGACGCAAAAGACGGGCGCACGCTATGGACCAAGCAAATCGCTAATCCAAAAGAGGGCTACTTCATCAGTATGCCGCCCCTGGTTCATGGCGATCTGGTCTACATTGGACCGGCAGGCGCTGAGTTCGCCTCGAAAGGTTGGGTTGGGGCGTTCCGAATCAGCGATGGATCGCAAGTGTGGCGGTTCAACATCGTGCCCGACGATGGCGAGCCTGGCGCAAACACCTGGGGGACAGATCCAGCAGCGCGCGAACACGGCGGCGGAAATCTCTGGACTCCCATGACCTTTGACGAGGAGAAGAACCTGCTCTACGTCCCCGGCGGAAACGCCGCTCCCGATATTTACGACGAAGACCGGCCAGGGCCCAACCTGTACACGAACTCGCTGATCGCTTTGGATGCCATGACGGGCCACTTGGCGTGGTACCGACAGTTCATCCCGCACGATGTGCACGACTATGATGTCACGCACGTTGGCCCAATGTTCAAAGCGAAGATCAGCGGCTCGACAAACAACGTTGTCGCCAGCACCGGCAAGGACGGAATGTTACGGCTCTTGGACCGTGATTCGACTGAGATCCTGTACAGTGTTCCGTTCACCAATCGAGTCAACGCCGAAGCTCCTGTCACGACGACTCCTGTGCGGGTTTGCCCCGCAAGTCTCGGTGGGCAGGAGTGGAACGGCTCTGCATATGACATCAAACTAAACTTGCTAGTGGCTCCTGCTACTGACTGGTGTGCAGAGTTCAAGAAGGATACGGAGCGGCCGGATCCGGAGAAGGAACACACGCACGGCTGGTACTTTGGCGGTGAAACCAAGTTCGATCCATGGTCAGCCGCGCGTGGACGACTCACTGCGTTCGATGCTTCCACCGGCAAAGAGAAGTGGCGCTACGATGCCGCGAAACCGCTGGCGGCCGGTGTCACGGCGACCGAAGGCGATCTTATTTTCACCGGTGAATTGACTGGTGATCTACTGGCGCTGGACGCTAGGACCGGCAAGGTACTGCTACGGAGCGCGCTCGGTGGCCCGGCCGGTGGCGGTGTGGTTACCTACAATGCCCGCGGCGTGCAAAACGTGGCCATCGTCTCGGGCTTTCTGGGGATATACAACTCGATCGCTCCCGAGATCGGGGGCGGAAATACCAGCGTCACAATATTCCGCCTCCCTGGGAAATGAGGTCTCTGGTGCTCGCAACCACCCGAACCCATTTGAAATAGCGATTCAGAATTCCAGGAGAACAAGAAACGTGGCAAGTCAACTCATTCGAGACGCTGCTAAGGATCATCTACTCACGCCGAAGGACTCGGCGCTGCTGATCATCGATTATCAGCCAGTGCAGGTGAATTCGATTGCCTCCATGGATCTGCAAAGGCTGATTGACAATATTGTCGGCGTCGCCAAAGCCGGCCGTGCTTTCGGCCTGCCGATCGTACACTCCACCGTCAACGTTAAGACCGGCTTGAACAAGCCGGCCATGCCGCAGGCCTGAGGCGCGATGAACTACTTACCATTAGCACTTAGAGGCAACTGTTTGCTTGAAAGGAAGCCTCTCCTTGATGGATGTGGAGTTCGGAATGGACAGAAACTGGAAACTTCTTGATCTGAGTGCGCTTGCTCTAAGACTGGCACTCGCGGCATCATTTTTGTCGGCCGTCGCCGATCGTTTTGGAATATGGGGAAAGTCTGGAGAACCGCGTGTGTCGTGGGGCGACTTTGCGCACTTTGTCGTCTATACGGAACGACTGACATCGATTGCGCCGCTGCCTCTGGGCCCCTCAATGGCCTGGATAGCAACTCTTGCTGAAATCGTGCTTGCATTGGCTCTCCTGGTGGGTTGGCAGACGCGCACAGCGGCGTTTCTGAGCGGTTCGCTGCTGCTGCTTTTTGGGCTAGCGATGGCGTTCGCGCTCGGCATCAAAGCACCGCTCGACTTCTCCGTATTTTCCGCGGCGACAGGTGCTTTCCTTCTGTCAGGGCTAGATCGTTACAAACTTAGCCTCGACGATAGGAAAAACAGCTGATGACTGGTCGTACCGCAATGTCGACGCAGGCTGCAAACGCGATTCCTGCTTACGAAAAAGTTCCCACTCAGCAACGAATACCGAAACAAATCCTCGTGCTTTGAATGCTGATAGCAAACTTGCTGAGATGTGATGCGAAAAAGTCCGAAGACCTGCTGCGACTTCCGAATCCCAAACAGTGTACTCGGCTTGCTCTGGGTTGTAGGTCTCCTTCTGCCTGCTGCTTTCGGGCAGGCAATTGACTCGCATCAGACAACGGTGGCTGACTTCGAGCGTCCGGTCTATGTACCGCTTGATAAAAGCGAAGAGGATTGGAGTTTTCTGAAGGACCCAGAATTGCGCACAGATCCTTGGGACCCACTCAAGTACATTGCTTTGCGTAACGCTCCAGGTTGGTACCTTACGCTGGCTGGAGAAGAACGCTCCTTTTATGAACGCTATCGCAATTACAACTGGGGTGCCGGCCCGCAAGACGGCAATGGATACTATCTCAATCGTTTTCTTGGCAGTGCTGATTTTCACCTGGGCTCCTCAACACGCTTCTTCTTCGAGCTAAAGAGCGGTCTCGAATTCGGACGGACTGGTGGTCCGAGGCCAGTTCAAGACGAGGACAAGCTGGATATAAATCAGCTATTTATAGAATTCCACCTGCCGTCACACGGCGATCGTCCGCGCGCAAGCCTCAAGATTGGACGACAAGATCTTCAGTACGGCGAAGGAACCTTGTTGGATGTGCGCGATCTGAATGTGCGTCAATCATTCGACGGAATCAAACTGATCTTGAGGCCGAAGGATTGGCAGGTAGATATATTCGCTATGCGCCCGGCGTTAAGCAAGCCGGGGCTCTTCGATGATTACCCGGATCATACGCAGACGCTTTGGGGCGTTTACGGCGTAACTTCGAAGCACCTGCCCCGATTCATCCGCCAGTTGGACGCCTATTATTTGGGTCTTGATCGAAAATTCGCGGGATTTGCTCAAGGCAGCGGAAGAGATCAACGGCATACAGTAGGGTTTCTGATACACGGGGGGAAGGGCAATTTCTCCTACGTGGGGGAAGGCGATCTTCAATTTGGCAAACTCGGCAGGGGCAACATTCTCGCGTGGAAATATGCCCATGATCTCTCTTACTCATTCTCCCATCTCAAATTTCGACCGGTTCCAAGTTTGCTCTTCGGAATTTCAAGCGGAGATAAGAATCCCGCTAATCCCGATCTTCAGACTTTCTATCCATTGTTCCCAAAGGGCCTTTATTACGGCTTCATCGATGACAGCGGTTCTCTGAATGCTATAGTCTTGCACGAAAAAATCGCTTTGCAGATTTCGAAGAAAGTTTCGTTAGCCCCAGATAACTTCTTCTTTTGGCGGCAACGTACGACTGACGGACTGTACTCTCACCCTGGAGTCCTGTTACGAAGTGGCCTAGCTTCTCAAGAGAAATACGTCGGAGCCCTGCAGGATATTGCGATTACTTGGACAGTTGATCGCCACACGACAGTTCATTTGATTGGCGCGTACTACGAAGCCGGAGCCTTTCTGCGAGAAACTTCTCCGCCGGGAAGGAACACGGCGTATGTATCTGGAAAAGTGATTTACAGGTTCTGACAGTTCTTGCGGCGAATCGCACGTGATCCCCTGGCGTCTGCCCAAGGGCTCAGCATTAAAAATCGGGCTACTCCGATGATTTCAGAGAAGAGGAGCGACTGGATTCGTAAAAGCCTCTTCAAACTCAGCTAGGCCTTTTCTGAGGACTGGTGAAATCGCAATTTCCACCAATTTCACCAAATCCACAAGCAGCTTTCCGCCCTTCATCATCTGTCTTTTCAATCTCTTGCGAATGGTCCGCCTCTTGCACCTGGAGTTGCTGAGAGAACGTCACGTGCCGTCTCGAAACCGACGACTCAATTATGTTCTCGGTTCTCAGAAAGGCGTGATCAACATGCTCACTAGCATCCTTGGCGCACGACTAAGCTGGCACTTTGCCAACGGCTGGGTCTTCGAACCTGCCATCGAAATGGGCACGGCATCGACTGGCACTTCGGCCAATCGCTCGCCATTCAAACGGGCTGAATTCGGATCTCTGATCCGCATGGCGATTTCCGCACTCTCTATCGCGGCTGGCATCGCTACGGCCTCTCCAGTCTTTGCAGGTACAGAACGCGGATCACAGAACATGGCAGATACTTCGGATGCAGCGCTGGCCTCCTCACTTCCCGGCGATTTCAGGAACGGCTATGCCGAAGTGAACGGCACCCGCATCCACTATGTCGAGGGTGGCAAAGGCACGCCCGTGCTCCTGCTGCCGGGCTGGCCCGAGACTTGGTGGGAGTTCCATAAGATCATGCCGGAACTGGCGAAGCGCCACCGCGTGATCGCGGTTGATCTTCGCGGAATGGGAGGTTCTGCCAAACCGGGGTTGGGCTACGACAAGAAGAACATGGCCAAGGATATTCACGAGCTGACCCAAGCGCTGGGGTACAAGCAGGTCAACATCGCCGGACACGATATCGGAGCAATGGTCGCCTACAGCTTCGCTGCTAACTATCCAGATGCGACGCTCAAAATCTGCCTGATCGACGTTGCGCACCCCGAAGAAAGTCTCTACACATTGTCGCTGCTCCCGCCACCCGGGCATGCGGTCCGCGGAACTGGGGAATCAACCCATCCGGTCTATCTCTGGTGGTTCGCTTTCAATCAACTGCCGGATCTTCCCCAACAACTGCTGGCTGGGAAGTCCAGGTTACTGATCGACTGGCTCTTCGATTCTCAACTGCGAAATCCCGCTGCGATCTCGGAGCGTGATCGTGCGATCTATGCCGCCGCGTACTCGCAGCCGGATGCGATCCGCGCTGGAAACGGCTGGTATCAGACGTTTGGACAGGACATCATTGACGCCAAACACTACGGCCAGATAGCAACGCCAGTTCTAGCCTTGGCCGGTGAACGTAATTACCCTTATCTGTGCGAGCTTCTTCCGACACAGGCTTCAGACGTGCGCGTCGTAAAGGTCAACTCCAGTAGCCACTATGTCCCCGAGGACCAACCCGAGGCCGTTGTGCGAGAGCTTCTCGGATTCTTTAAGTCATAGGGCTTAGTGTGAGCTGCCAATCAAGTGGGAAGACCCCTCCTGATGGGGTCTTCTCCCAATCATTCACAAATTCCAGTTTACCAGTCACCGCAATCCATTTCTTGGCCTCCACAATCGGGCCGCGGCGTGTCCGTTTGGACGGCAACCGCCCGCGCACTCATCCGTCCCCATAACCACCGCGCAAGCCGGCCCGTAAACCGTCCGCGTCGAAATCCGGCCCCCGTGGTCGCGATCTGCACAATCCGCTCACCGATATCTCCCGGCGCCTCGAGGTTATCAGCGTCGTCGCCGTTACCGCCGAAGTCGCACTCAGAGCGCAGAACTGCGAACAGGACGCCGACATCGCCCTATGACTTCTCCCCCGGGAAGGAACACGGCGTGTGTATCTGGAAAAGTGACGTACAGGCTCCGAGAGTTCTTGCGGTGAATCGCACGTGATCCCCTGGCGTCTGCCCAAGGGTTCAGCATTAAAAATCGGGCTACTCCGATGATTTCAGAGAAGAGGAGCGACTGGATTCGTAAAAGCCTCTTCAAACTCAGCTAGGCCTTTTCTGAGGACTGGTGAAATCGCAATTTCCACCAATTTCACCAAATCCACAAGCAGCTTTCCGCCC